>ERZ888423.2332-NODE-2332-length-14363-cov-5.637685_pt1 | contig 14363 bp, 15 predicted proteins | sample MGYA00520523_ERZ888423 | MGnify/ENA primary metagenome ERZ888423 (study PRJEB32303, sample SAMEA104408611) | aquatic metagenome | biome: Brackish water; feature: Pelagic; material: water | place: Baltic Sea | collected 2014-06-08T10:24:00 | depth 30,27 m ...
GAGCGAACGAGCGAACGAGCGCCATCAGGATGGCTCGAGCGCGTCGATGTACTCGACTCCCAGCTCGGTCAGTGTGTCCCGCAGGCCGTAGAAGTCGACCCCGAGTTCGCCCGCCTCGAGCCGGGCACGGGTCGTCGCTTCGTTGGCAATCCGCGCCTCGGACTTCTCGAGCGCCCACGCCGCTTCGTTCCTCGCGACCACCACCACGCCATCGTCGTCGGCCGCGATGACGTCTCCCGGGTCGATCACCACGCCACCGATCGACACGGGCACGTTCACCGAACCCGGCGTCGCCTTCACCGTGCCCTGGCACGACACGTGGCGGGACCAGACGTGGAATCCCATGTCGTTGAGATCGGCGATGTCGCGCACGCCGGCGTCCATGACCAGACCCCGTACGCCACGCCTCATCAACGACGTCGCCAGCAGATCTCCGAACATCCCGTGGGTGGAGGGAGCCGTCGTCGCCACCACCAGGACGTCGCCTTCCCGACACACTTCGACCGCGGCGTGGATCATCAGATTGTCGCCCGGATGCGACAGCACGGTGACCGCGGTACCTCCGATGCGAGCGCCGCGCTGGCGGGCGACGAGGTCGGCACCGAGATAGCCGCGGCGCCCGATGGCCTCGTGCACGGTGGCGGCACCCGTTGCCCCGATCTTGGACGCAACAGCGAGATCGGCTCGTTCGATGTTCCGAACGACGACATGCCGGTTGTTTGGTGCTCCGATCATCGGCGCAGTCCTCTCAGATCGTGTCGAGTAGTTGGTCGAGACGGGGAAACACCCGACGGGCATTGCCCTCGAAGATGAGCGACCGCTGCTCGTCGGTGAGGTCGGCGCGGTCGACGTAGCGCTTGGTGTCGTCATAGGAATGGCCCGACGCCGGATCGATGCCCCGCACGGCCCCGACCATCTCCGAGGCGAACAGGATGTTCTCGGTGGGGACGACCTCGAGCAGCAGGTCGATACCGGGCTGGTGATAGACGCAGGTGTCGAAGTAGATGTTCTGCAGCAATTCCTCGACGGTGCTGTAGGTCTCGCCCTGGGCCGAAAGCGACCCCGAGGTCTTGGCCACCGAATCCTCGGCCATGCCCTTGAAGCGCCCCCAGTGATAGGGCACCGCTCCCCCTCCGTGGGGAATGATCCAGCGCATGGTCGGGAATCGCCTGAAGATCCCCGACGTCATGGCTTGCATGAAGGCGGTGGTGTCGGCACCCAGATAGTGCGAGCCGGTGGCGTGGAAGTTGTCGTTGCATGCCGCGCTGACATGGACCATGGCCGGAACGCCGAGGTCCACCATGGCCTCATAGAGCGGGAACCACAGCTCGTCGTCGAGGGGACGACCCGTCCACCAGCCGCCCGAGGTGTCGGGGTTGAGGTTGCAGCCGATGAATCCCATCTCCTCGACACACCGTCGGAGCTCGACGACGCTGTTGGCGACCCCGGCCGCCGCACCATCGCCCGGAGTTTGGGGCAGGGCACACACGGGGGCGAAGTTCGTCGGATAGAGGTCGCAGACTCGTCGGATCAGTTCGTTGCTGTGCTGGGTCCAGAACTTCGATGTGTGGGCATTCCCGATGTGGTGCCCCATCCACGAGGCCCGGGGCGAGAAGATCGTCAGATCGGACCCCCGCTCGCGCTGCAGTCGCAACTGGGCCCCCTCGAGACTGTCCCGGATCTCGTCGTCGCTGATGACGATCTCGCCCTTGTCCCCGACATGGTGCGGGTCGGTCAGCAGAGCCGCTTGCTGCGCGTCGCGGTAGGCGCCGACCTGCGGAGGGGTCGTGGTGTAGTGCCCGTGGCAATCGATGATCACGGGATCAACCTAGTACCGGGGTGGACCGAGGGTTCAGCTCCGCAACGCCTCGACGACGGGGCCGAGGTCGGCGGTGGTCCGGCCCAGGATCGAGTAGGACGAGATACCGAATCGCTCCCGGCTGGCGGTCGCGTGCTCGACGATGTCGGCCACGGTTCCGAAGAAGAAGTAGGGCGACGCCAGGAGATCGTCCTCGGTCAGCTCCTTGGTCCAGGCCAGGAAACTGTCCGGGCTGCGGAGCTCGTCGAGTTTCCGACGGGCCAGCGCTCGGGCATCGGGGCCGATCATCACATCCATCAGGGGTGCGTTGATGGTCAGCCGATCGAATCGGTCACCAGCGACGTCGCGGACCCACCGCATCTTCTCCTCCAGGCCCTCGGCCGTGCTGTCGCCGGAGTCGATCCGGCCCTCGGGTGTCGCCTTGACCGCGACGCTCACGATGTCGGCCCAGGTCGCTGCGACACCCAGAATGCGAGGTGAACCACCTCCGATCATGATCGGAGGTCGTGGCCGATCGGCCGACAACGGCCGCAACACCAGACCCTCCAGGTGATAGTGCTCGCCATGGAAGCTGGCGGGCTGGCCTCGGAACAACTGATCGAAGATCTGCAACGCCTCGACCAGCCGCGAGATGCGGACCCCGGGGCGATCGAACGTGAACCCCGCCTCGAGGTACTCCGGTTTCTTCCAACCTGCCCCGATACCGAAATCGAATCGCCCCCCCGACAACTCGTCGATGGTGGCAACCTCTCGGGCCGTGATGCTGGGATGACGGAAATCGTTGTCCAACACGTAGGGGGCCACCCGCAGCGTGGTGGTGGCCTCGGCCGCAATGGCCAGCGCGGTGAACGGTGCCATCGGGGTGTTGAAGTGGTCGGCAACGGTGAAGGTGGCATAGCCCTTGGACTCGGCCGCCCGGGCTGCGGTGATCAAGTCGTCCCGGGTGACGTGGTCGAGACCCTGGTTGATCGAGAACATGATGGTGGAGCTGGACATGCCCGCTACTGTCGCGCGCATGTCGTTGAAGATGGGCATCTACGTCAACTCCCAGCACCCCGAAACCGAGGATGCGGGGGCACACCTGCGAAGCCTGGTCGAGCAGACCAAGCAGGCCGAACAGCTCGGCTTCGACTCGATCTGGGCCGGTGAGCATCACCTGACTCCGGGATATCACTTCTTTCCCCAGCTCACGCTGTTGGCCCATCTCGCTGCCCACTCCGGCGAGATGGACCTGGGCACGAACCTGGTGTTGCTGCCGCTGCATCGTCCGGTCGACATCGCCGAACAGGTGGCCCTGATCGACCAGGCCTGCGGTGGCCGATTCATCCTGACGGTGGGGCAGGGATATCGGCCCGAGGAGTTCGACGCGTTCGGTGTGCCCTTCGGCGAACGGCTGCCCCGCATGGTCGAGGGCATCGAGATGCTGCGACGGTTGTGGAACGAGCGAGACATCGATCACGATGCCGGGTGGTATTCGTTGCAGAACGCCACGGTGCGGCCCGGGCCGGCACGAGCCGGTGGTCCCCCGATCTGGATCGGGGCCACCACCGACCGGGCCATCAAACGAGCCGGTCGCATCGGTGACGCATTCATGGCCACCCCCAACGCGTCGAACGACGACATCCGGCGACAGTTCGACGTGTTCGACACGGCTCGGGCCGAAGCGGGGATCGATCCCGCTCCCGATCGGGGTCGCATGCTCGAGGTCTACTGCCACGCCGACGGCGCCGAGGCCCGACGTCGCGCTCGTCCGCACCTGCTGACGAAGTACGCGGCCTACGCGTCGTGGGGGCTCACCGGCAGCGCCGGCGAGGCCGCCTCGGCTGCGGGTAGCGCCGGTGACGACGACGCCTTTGCCACCCTGGCCGAGAACCGATTCGTGATCGGCGATCCCGACGAGGTCATCGCCGGCCTCGTCGGTCAGTACCGCGACGTCGGCGTCAACCATCTGGCCATGCGGGTGGCGTGGCCGGGTTCGGAGCCCTCGGAGGCTCTGGAATGCATCGAACTCCTCGGCAGCAACGTGTTGCCGGCGGTACGAGCCGAGCTGAACCGATGACCGAGACCCTCGACGGTCGCGTTGCCATCGTGACCGGATCGTCCCGGGGCATGGGCCGAGCCATGGCCACGGCGCTGGCCGGAGCCGGAGCCGACGTGGTCCTCAACTACCGAACCCGACAGGCCGATGCCGAGGAGGCGGCCGACGAGATCCGCCAACTGGGCCGCAGGGCCATCGTCGTCGGGGCCGACGTGAGTCAGCCCGACGATGTCGCCCGCATGATCTCGACCTGTACCGCGGAGCTGGGCCCACCCACGGTACTGATCAACAACGCCGGGATCGGAGAACGGGTGGTCGATGCCGAGGACCTGAGCATCGAGTTGTGGACCGAGACCCTCAACGTCAACCTCACCAGCGCCTTCCTCATGATCCGGGGCGTCCTGCCGTCGATGCGGGCCGCCGGCTGGGGGCGCATCATCAACATCGCCTCGACGGCTGCCCAGACCGGCGGGTCGGTCGGCCCCCACTACGCGGCGTCGAAGGCCGGCCTGATCGGCTTGACGCATGGGTATGCGACCAAATTGACCGCCGAGGGCATCACGGTCAACGCCATCGCCATGGCCCAGATCGAAACCGAGATGCTGCGCCAGGCCACGGCGGCCGACCCGTCGCGTATCCCGGTGGGCCGGTTCGGAACGGTCGACGAGGTGGCGGAGGTGGCCGTGATGCTGGTCGGCAACGGCTACATGACGGGCCAGACCATCAGCCTGAACGGTGGCATGTACTACACGTCCTGACGGCTTCCGATCCGGTTGTCGTCGCCGAGCCCGTCCCGGTTGGCTAGCCCAGTTCGATGACCGAGTTGCTCACGCCGTTGTTGTCGACCTCGGCCGCATCGGGGTCGGTGAACCAGTTGCCGTGGGTGTCGAGATACTTGAACTCGACCCGATCTGACCCCTCGAGATCGACCGACGCGCTCCGCATCCCGTTGGATCGCTTCTTCAGCGGATGCTTGAGAGGGTCCCAACCGTTGAAGTCACCCACCACGGACACTTCGTCGGGGGCATCCTCCAGTGAGAGGGCGAACGTGATCTTGATGCTGCCTGCAGCGCCGGCCTTGGCCGGAACGCTGGTCTTCAGTTTCCACATGACAAACCCCTGAGATGTTCGATGTCACAACTCCGCATTCAGTATCCGGACCCCGCGTTTCCACCGTGTGACGGGCATCGAACCAGCCGATGAATCTAGGGTTCGGGCGATGGACAAGAAGGAGTTCTACGCCGAAGCCCGATCCGACCTGTCGGGCCCCCTCGATGGCGTGCGCGTCATCGACATCACCACTGCATGGGCGGGACCGATGGCCGGCTGTCTGTTGGCCGACTTCGGCGCCGACGTCATCCGCGTCGCCGAACCGGGCAGTCCCGGTCTGGCCTGGCCACCCCTGATCCCCGACACCACGCGACCCTTCGGGGAAGAGACCGTGAACCGCAACAAGCGGGGCATCAGTATCGACATGCGCCATCCCGACGGCATCTCGGTGCTGCTCGACCTGGTCGCAACCGCCGACATCGTGGTCGAGAACTTCAAACCCGGCACGTTGGCCGGATGGGGAGTCGGCTACCAGGACTGCCGGGCCGTGAAGGCCGACATCGTCTACCTCTCGGTCAGCGGTTACGGTCAGTTCGGTCCTCGCTCACCTCAACCCGGTTATGACCCGGCCGCCCTCGCGTTCAGCGGTTGGATGGACCTGAACGGCAGTGTCGATGGACCACCGACCAAAGCCCCCACCTTCCTGGCCGACGACCTGGCCGGCATGCACGGGGCAATGGCTGCGTTGGCTGCGCTTCGGCATCGTGATCACACCGGTGAGGGCCAGCACGTCGACGTGTCGCTGCTCGATTCGATCATCGCCCAATCGAACGGTTTCCTCACCTTGGGGGCCAAGGGTATGTCGCTGCCCCGCTATGGCAGCCAGGTCTCGGTCTGCGCTCCGACCAACAGCTACCCCTGCACCGACGGCCACGTCTTCATCGCCCTGATCCTGGACAGTCATTGGCGGCGCCTGACCGAGATCATGGGCTGCCCCGAGTTGGCCGAGGCCCCCGGGTACGCCACCAACAACGAACGACTGGAACGCCGTGACGAGGTCGACCAGCTCTTGGCCGACTGGTGCCGGCCTCGATCATCGGCAGAGGTGCTGGCCACGATGGAGCAGGCCGGAATCGTCGCGTCGCCCGTGAACGACTTCGCCACTGCGGCCCGGGACCCCCACGTTCTGGAACGGGACATGCTGCAGGAGACGACGTTGCGCGATGGCTCGACGGCACCGATCGTCGGACCGGCGGCCAAGTTCTCCCGGACGCCGACCCGGGTGCGTTTCGCCTCACCCGATCCCAACGCCCACACCGACGAAGTGCTGGGAGCGCTGGGGCTGGATGCCCAGCGCCTGGCCGAGCTCCGAGCAGCGGGCGCCATCGACTGACGCCGGCGCTGCTCAGAGAACCGCGCAGATCCGATCGACCTCGGCCCGGTCGTCGCTGCTCAGCACCCAACCGATGGCGCCGACGTTGGACGAGATCTGCTCGGGGGTGGTGGCGCCGGCAATCACGGTGGTGACCCGAGGATTGTGGGCCAGCCAGGACATGGCCAACTCCAGGATGGTATGACCGTGATCGGCGGCGAAGGCCGTCAGATCGGCCACGACATCGAGACGGTCGTCATCGATGAACGCCTCGGCTCGTTTGCCCCAGTTCTTCAGCCTGCTGTTCTCGGGAAGCTCCTGACCCTTGGTGTACTTGCCGGTCAGCAGGCCCGACTCGAGCGGGAAGAAGGGCACGAAACCGACGTTGGTGTCGTTGCAGGCATCCAGGACGCCTTCGGTCTCGGGGTTGCGGGTCAGCAGGCTGTAGTGGTTCTGGCAGGTGACGAAGCGGGCCAGCCCGAGGTCGCTCGACGCAGTCGCTGCTTCCTGGAGTTGGGCCGCCGAGAAGTTGGAACAACCCAGCTCCAACACCTTGCCCTCCCGCACCAGTTCGTCGAGCACACCCAGTGTCTCGGCGATCGGCGTGTCGGTGTCGGGCATGTGGAGCTGATAGTGATCGATGCGATCGGTCTGCAGGGCGGTGAGGCTCTCCTCGATCTTCTTGCGGATCCAGTCCGGGCTGCCGCCGGGAGTTCCCTCCGGCAGGCTGGTGGGGTGGCCGAACTTGGTGGCCAGGACGATCTGATCTCGTCGTCCCTTGAGCGCTTCGCCCAGGAACACCTCGGACTGGCCGGCGCCGTAGATGTCGGCGTTGTCGAAATAGGTGATGCCGGCGTCGATGGCAGCCGACACCACCTCGGTGGTCTGGGCCTGGTCCAATTTCATGCCGAAGTTGTTGCAGCCGAGTCCGACTGCCGACACCTCGAGCGGACCGATCCTACGTAGTTGTGCCGTTTCCGGTTGAGCCATGCCGAAGAGTACCCCCGGTCTGGGCTGTCCTACGATCCTCGGCAATGCACCTGACAGGGAGGCCCAGCCGCATCGGCCTCCGGTTGAGGCCGGACCAGATCGGCCTCAGGTTGCCACGAGCGCCGGGGCCAGCAGTTCATAGGTGTCCGGGGTCACTGCGCCGATCGTGATGCGGCCGACACCTGCGGCCCCGAGTCGCTCGAGGGCGTCGGCGACCATCGCCGGCTCACCGAACAGGTCGGCGAAGATGCTGCCCTCGAGTTGGTCGCGCAAGATGCCGACCACGGGACCGGAACCGCATCCGGCGGCCACGAACAGTCCGAGAGGAACGTCTTGTCGACGGGAACGGACGGCATCGAGGCGACGGGCGAGGTCGTCGTCGGTGACGGCCCGAAGGCTTCGAGTGTGGAACGACCCTTTTCCGGTGGTGGCGAAGCCCGGCAGCTTGACCTCGACGATGTCGGCGATCGGCACCAGGGCCGCCGTCGTCCTCGGTCCGCCCACCGACACCACCAGCGGAGGTGGCGACACGTTGATCGGGCCGATGGCGGGGACCTCGGCCCGATACCACTCGCCCTGGAACGAGGCCGCGCCAGTGTCGAAGAGTTGTCGGACGATGGTTGCGGCCTCGATGTAGCGACCGGCCCGTTCCCCGGCTGTCGGTGGGAAACGGACAGCGGTCGCTTCCAACTCGCGCTGGTCCCAACCAGCGCCCAGACCGGCCTCGAACCGGCCGCCGCTGGCCCGTTGCAACGCCATCGCAGCCTGGGCGAACTCGACGGGCGAGCGGAGCAGGTTGTTGGCGAAGGACGTGGCCACGGTGACCCGAGATGTCGCCAGCGCCAGCTCGGTGGCCGTCACCCACAGATGGGCGACCGGTTGGCGTTCGATGAACACGTGATCGGGTACGGCAACTCCGTGCCACCCTTCGGCCTCGCGGGCGGCTGCCCACGGACCCGGGGCGGGGGTCGTGTCCATCAGGGTCGCCACGTAGTGCACCATCAGGCGAAGATACCCGAGCGGTCCCGCACGACCCGGCCGCCCGTGATGCGGTCGTCGTGGACCGTCACGATGCCGGCGCTACGCAGGGTGGCGGGCTGACCGATGCGGTCGTCCTTGCCGGTGCCGCCGAGGTAGGTGCCCTTCTGGGTGACGTGGAAGGCCACCCGTTCGCCGGCGCTGAACAGGTCGTCGATCGTGGTCTCGGAGACTTCGATGACGGGCCCGCACGAGTGACCGTCCCACTCGTCGTCGAAGTCGACACCGGGCGAGCCGTGGATCGAGCCTGCTGTCAACCACGATCGAACCGTCGACTCGGCCGCTGCATCACCGGCCACGGGCTGTTCGTCCCATGGCGCCACGGCCGGCGCTTCGAGCCGGTTGGTCGAACCCTCGGCCAACTGCCGACGACGGGCGTGGTAGTCCTCGAGGGCCCAGTTGGCGGTCAATCGTTCGCCATTCCAGAAATACAGCCCGATGCCGGCCCACGCCGCGGTGTTGCCATCGTGTCTGGTCGAGGCGCCGTGTTGACTGAAACGAAGGGCCAGGCGGTCGCCGTTGCACATCACCTCGTTGGCCGTCATGCACAGTCCCGGGAATTGCTTCATCTGGTTTGCGACGGCCGGCACGTAGACCTCGTCGCGGGGTCCGAGCTCGTGGCCACCCATGTAGAGCAGATAGTCGGGCTCCATGATCTCGGCGCACACGTCGGGGTTGCCGCAGGCCAAGTAGTCGAGCACATACCTTCGGATGAGCCCGACGAAGGGATGTGCGGTGGACGATTGCTGGTCCGATGATCGGTTCGTGGTGGTCATGAGATCCTCCTGTCGTGGCCTTCCCAATAGGGCGCCCGCAGCGTGGTCTTCAACACCTTCCCCGACGCGTTGCGGGGAAGCGCATCGGTGAAGTCGAACGAGGTCGGACACTTGTAGCGAGCCAGCCGGGAGCGGCACAAGTCGATCAATGCCTCGGCCAGCGCGTCGGGGCCGGCGGTCGGTCCGTCACCGCAGCGCTGGGGCCGGACGACCACGACGGCTTTCACTGTCTCGCCCCACCGTTCGTCGGGTACGCCGATGACGGCGACCTCGGCGATGTCGGGGTGGTCGTACAGGACGTTCTCGACCTCGGCCGGGTAGACGTTCTCTCCGCCCGAGACGATCATGTCCTTGAACCGATCGAACAGGAACAGGTAACCCTCGGCATCGGCGTAGGCGGCATCACCGGTGCGCAGCCAACCATCTGCGGTGATGGCCTCGGCGGTTGCCTCCGGCTTGTTGCGGTAGCCGGGGGTGTTCTGGGCCGACCGGGTCCAGATCTCGCCGACCTCACCGGTCGGCACATCGGCCACCAGACCGGGATCGGTTGCCGATCCCTGCACCAGACTCGTCGGATCGACCAGTCGGAGCTCGATCCAGGGCAACGGCCTGCCACACGAGCGGAGCAGGTCGACCCGGGGACCGTCGGGATCGTGGGCGGCCGACGGCAAGGTCACGATGGTGCCCGCGGTCTCGGTCATGCCGTAGGCCTGGAGGAAGTCGCAGCCCAACACGGCGATGGCCCGCCGCAGCACGGCTTCACCGATCGGAGCGGCGCCATAGACCAGCAGCTCCAGGCTCGAGAGGTCGGCATCCTCCACCCCGTCGACAGCCAGAATGGTCTGGATGACGGCAGGCACGAAGAAGGCGTGGGTCACGCCATGGCGTGCGATGTCCGCCACCAACCCGGCCGCGTCGGCGTCGCGACGCAGCACCGTGTGACCACCGTGGAAGAAGGCCGAGAGTCCGTAGCCCATGCCTCCGACATGGAACAGCGGCATGGCCACCAGGTTGGTGCTGGCTGCCGTGAAACCGTAGGCAGCCCCCGAGATCCAGGCCGAATGGGACATGTTGTGGTTCGTCAGCTGTGCGCCCTTCGGGACGCCGGTCGTGCCCGAGGTGTAGAGAATGAAGACGACGTCGTCGGGATCAGGTTCGGTCTGGGGGTCGCGTGTATCGGCTGCGTCCACCAGCCCCGCGAACTCGTCGATGGTCAGCACCCGGCCGGCGCCGGCCCGAGCCGACTCGGTCAGCAGGTGCCGCACCGCATCGTCGACAATGGTCACCGTCGGAGCCGCATCGGCCACGATGACCTCGATCTCGGCCGCGGCCAGACGCCAGTTCAACCCGACGAGCGCGGTGCCGATCTTGCTCACCGCGAACGCCAACTCGAAGTAGAGCGGCGAATTCGGTGCCAGGATGGCGACCCGCTCGCCTCGCCCCACCCCGGCAGCGAGCAGTGCGTTGGCCGTTTGCGAACTGCGTTGGTCCAACTGCGCGTAGGTCTGGGTCGCACCCTCGAACGTCAGGGCCGGGCTGTCTCGGCGCACTCCGGCCTGCGTCCGAACGACGTCGGCCACGCTCGAGGGCAGACCGATTTCCGTGTGCGATTGCTCCCGGTCGGTCATCAGTAGCTCTTGGGGAGCCCGAGGCTGTGCTGGGCCACGAAGTTCAGGATCATCTCGCGGCTGACGGGCGCCGTCTTGTGAAGTCGGGCCACGAACCACAGATCGGCCAGGCCGTACTCGAGTGCGAGGCCATTGCCGCCCAGGGTCTGGATCGACTGGTCGAGGGCGACCAACGACGAGTCGGCGGCTGCGAACTTGGCCATGTTGGCCACCTCGCCGGCCTCTTCGGATCCGGCATCGTACAACTCGGCGGCTCGGGCGTTCATGAGCCGGGCCTGCTGCACACCGATGTAGGCCGCGGCCAACGGGTGGGCCACCCCCTGGTGAGCGCCGATGGGGTTGTTCCACACCACCCGATCCTGGGCGTACTGGGAGGCAGTCTCCAGTCCGTAGCGAGCGATGCCGTTGTTGATGGCGGCTGCCGCGATGCGCTCCGGATTCAGCCCGGCGAACACCTGGCGCAGCCCGTTGCCCTCGACACCGATGAGGGCTTCGGGGCCGAGTTCCACGTCGTCGAAGAAGACCGTGAACTGTTTCTCGGCCGCCTGGACCACACAGGGGATGTCCTGACAGGTGATGCCGGGGGCGTCCGCGGCGACGATGAACAGCGACAGTTGGTGTCGACCACTGGCATCAGCCTCGCCGCTGCGGGCCACGACCAGGATCGAATCGGCTTCGTCGACACCGGAGGTGTAGTACTTCGTGCCACTCAGCAGCCAGCCATCTCCGTTGGGCTTGGCCGTCGTGGTGATCCGATGAGTGTTGGTCCCGGCATCGGGTTCGGTGATGGCGAACGACATGCGCAGATTGCCGGCCGCGATCCCGGGCAGCCACTTGTCCTTCATGTCCTCCGAACCGTGATGGGTGATGATCGGCGCGGTGATGGAGCCGATCACCAGCGACAGAACCGGGCATCCCTGAGCGGCGGTCTCCTCGATCACGATGTTGTAGTCGCCCATACCACCGCCGCCGCCCCCGTACTCGGTGGGAATGTGGACACCCAGGAACCCCGATTCGGCCAACGCCTCCCACAACTCGGTCGGCTTGGCATCGCGTTTGACGACATCCTGGAAGTACTTGCGTCCGAACTTGCCGGCCACGCCCGCCACCGAGCTACGAAGCTCTGGATGATGATCAGCGGTGTCGACGAGGCTGGATGAAAACATGGTGGCTGCCATCGGTCAGTGCTCTTCTCTGTCGTTTGTCGTTCGTTCATTCGTTCCAGTCGTGGAAGCCACGACCGGTCTTGACACCCAGTCGCCCTTGGGCGACCAGGTCGATCAGGATCTTTGGTGGAGCGAAGCGAGGCCCGTGGGCTCGTTCCAGGGTGCGAGCGATGTCGAGCCGGACGTCGAGTCCGACGATGTCGCTGAGCCGGAGTGGGCCCACGGGATGCCGGTAGGCCAACACGGCCGCTCGGTCGATGTCCTCGGCGCTGGCCACACCGTCCTCCAGCATCCGCATTGCCTCGAGCGCGGCCCCCATGTCGAGACGCGACGTGGCGAAGCCGGGGATGTCGGCCACCACGATGCTCTCCTTCCCGATGTCGGCCACGGCTGCTCTCGCCGCGTCGAGAGACTCCTCGCTGGTGGCCTGGCCGCAGATCAGTTCGACGAGGGGAAGCGACCACACGGGGTTGAAGAAGTGCATGCCCAGGAACTGCGACGGATCCCGCAACGAGGCGGCCAACACGTCGATCGAGATGGCACTGGTATTGGTGGCGATGAGTGCGGGCGACGTCGCCTCGATCTGACCCAACACCTGCTGCTTCAACTCGAGTTGCTCGGGCACGGTTTCGATGACCAGCGAACTGTGGGCCTCGATCGCATCGATCGCGGCCACCAACCGGAGGCGGTCACGAGCAGCCGACGCTGCCACCGACGACAACTTGCTCCGCTCGACCGCGCCCTTCAGGGCCTCGTCGATGGTGGCCAGAAAGGTCGAGTGTCGAGCGATGACCGGTTCGACCACGGTGACGGCGGCCCCGGCGACCGCAAACACGTAGGCGATGCCGACACCCATGGTGCCACCACCCACGATCCCGACGTGATGCTGCGAATCCTTGTCAACAGTCATGTTGATCAACAGTATTGTTGACAGGCCGGAGGTCGTCAACAACAGTGTTGACCATGAGCGATCTCGTCCGCACCGAGCAGCACGGCGCCACCCTGGTCATCACCCTGGATCGGCCCCGAGCCCGCAACGCAGTCAACAGAGAAGTGTCGTTGGCCATGGCCGGCGCCCTCGATCTGCTCGACAGCGATGACGGTCTCGTCGTCGCCATCATCACCGGTGCCGGCGGCAACTTCTGTTCCGGTATGGATCTGAAGGCCTTCGCGGCCGGGGAACGCCCCGAGATCGAAGGTCGAGGTTTCGCTGCCATCACCGAAGCACCACCGGCCAAACCTGTCATCGCCGCAGTCGAAGGTTACGCCCTGGCCGGTGGCTGCGAGCTCGCCTTGGCCTGCGATCTGATCGTGGCGTCGCAGACCGCGGTGTTCGGACTGCCGGAGGTGACCCGCGGGCTGGTGGCGGGGGCCGGCGGGCTCCTGCGGTTGCCACAGCGCATACCTCGACAGATTGCCCTCGAGATCGCCATCACGGGCCGACAGCTTCCGGCGGCCGAGGCGCATCAGTGGGGTTTGGTCAACCGCCTGACCGACGAGGGCGGGGCACTGGAGGAAGCACTGAGCTTGGCTTCGTCGATCACGGCCAACGGACCCCTGGCGGTGCAGATGACCAAACGGATCATGTCGGAGTCGGCGTCATGGCCAACCGAGGAGATGTGGGACATCCAGCGGCCCTTGGTCGACGCCGTACTCGGATCCAATGACGCCAACGAGGGCGCCCTCGCCTTCGCCGAACGCCGCCCAGCGGTGTGGAGCGGCACGTGAGTCAGCCGAAGAAGCCGGCCGAGTCCACGACCGGCATCGGCAAGCGTCGAGCATCGGCACAGGCCGACGGCACCGATGCCTACCGGAAGCGTCGGGCCGAGATCACCCGAGCCGCCGCTGCGGTGTTCGACCGCAAAGGCTACAAAGGCACCACCATCGGGGCCGTGGCCGACGTGCTCGGAACCGACCGGGCATCGCTGTACTACTACATCTCGGGAAAGGACGAGCTGTTCGATGACGTCGTGCGGGACGTCACCGAGATCAACGTGGCCACTGCCGAGGCCATCCGCGACGGCAGCGGCGATGCCCCCGGCAAGCTGCGCCGCCTCATCGAGGAACTGATGGCGTCGTACGGCGAGAACTACCCCATGCTCTACGTCTACATGCGGGAGAACCTGGCCGATGTGGCCGATCCCCGCTCGGATTGGTCGGCCTACATGCGTTCGATGAACAAGCGCTACGAGGAAGCAGTCATCGCCGTCATCCAACAGGGCTTCGACGAGGGATCGCTGCGACCGACGGGCCCGGCCCGGATCGTTGCCTTCGGCATCATCGGCATGGTCGGCTGGACGCAGCGCTGGTTCGTTCCCGAACGTTCGGAACAGACCCATGGCGACATCGCCGCCACCTTCGCCGACACCGTGCTTGCCGGGCTCGAGCCGCGCATCCACTGAACAGATCCACGAAACCGAACAGGCTGACTGCTAGCAGGATGCGGAAAAGTGGGGGTCTTCTGTCCCGGGGATGCTCGGCTGGTG
>ERZ888423.2334-NODE-2334-length-14350-cov-9.839804_pt1 | contig 14350 bp, 12 predicted proteins | sample MGYA00520523_ERZ888423 | MGnify/ENA primary metagenome ERZ888423 (study PRJEB32303, sample SAMEA104408611) | aquatic metagenome | biome: Brackish water; feature: Pelagic; material: water | place: Baltic Sea | collected 2014-06-08T10:24:00 | depth 30,27 m ...
TCTGATTGTCCATCTCCGCCGAGGCGGTCCCCGAACCGACGAACAGGCCCGCCAGCGCGACGGCCAGCGCCACCAGAACACGACCGATAACCTTCATGGTCTCCCTAGCTCGATTCGGCGGTGATCCGAGTTCACCGGTAGTAGCGCCGCAGCGTTGCGGCGACTGGTCTGTGATGCCACGAGGAAGATATCGGTACGGCAACGGTGCGAGCAACGCGAACCGGACACCGGATCCGAACGATCTCCGCTGGACTAGGTTAGCTGGGCGCATGGCGGCCGATCGTCGCGGGGGCCGGGGCACAACCCGGCCGGGGTGCCCGGACTGGTTCGGCCAAGGTCGGCGCAGCACCTTACCGAATAGCCCACATGACGTCCTGACATGGTCAAAGATGGTGCGGCGGAACGTTATCCCGCAACCAGCGGTCACGTTGACCGGGGTCTTCGGTCGGGTCCGCATCCCGCTCGTCGGATGACTCCTGGGGCAGATCGGCACCGAAGATCTTGTTAACTGCGGCCCTGTCCGGCCGGGCGTCGGCGGTCATCCGCACCCGCCCCTGTGACCAAGGTCACAGTAGGGACGTTCCGGCACGTCACAGCACCGAAACATGATGTTCACCGGAGGGTCCGCTGATCAGATTTCCAGGCTCGACAGCTCGGCGATCACGCTGACCGCCAACGGGCACAACGTGGCCATGCCATCGCGGACCGCAGCCCGGGATCCGGCCAGGTTGACCACCAAGGTGCTGCCGGAAATGCCGGCCAGGCCGCGCGACAGGCCGGCGTCGGAACTGCCCGCTGCCAGGCCCGAGGCCCGCAGCGCCTCAGCGATTCCGGGCAGTTCCCGATCCAGCAAAGCCATGGTCGCCTCCGGGGCCACATCGCGGGGGCTGACACCGGTTCCGCCGACGGAGACCACCAGGTCGACCCCGCCGATCACCGCGGTGTTGAGGGCATTGCGAATCTCCACCTCATCGGCGGACACCACGACGACACCGTCGACCACGAATCCCGCCTCGTGCAGCAATTCGGTGACCAAGGGCCCGCTGTGATCCTCAGCGACCCCGCGAGCCCTGCGGTCATCCACCACGACGACGAGCGCCCGCCCGGCCGCACCTTCAGGCTGTTCCATGGCTGTCACCGTATATCCGAGCGCGGACGCCCGCGCGGACTCGCTCGCAGGTGGGGTCGGCCGATCCGACACCAGGCGAATCACTGATCCGCCTTGTCGAGCGTCACCTGAACCGTCTGGGGTTTGCCGGAGGTGTCCAGGTAGGTCAATGTCAGCATTGTCCCCGGGGCTTGCGACCGCACGGCGGCCACCAGTGCGTTAGCGCTGCCGATCACCCGGTCGTCGACCTTGGTCACCACCACCCCGCTGGGCAATCCGGCCTTCGCGGCCGCCCCGTCCTCGACGACCTCGACGATCTTGGCGCCGTAGGTGGTCGTGTCATTGCTGACCTGCACGCCGAGGGAGGCGTGTGAGGCCGTGCCGGTGCTGATCAGCTCGTCGGCGATCCGCTTGGCCTGATCAACCGGGATCGCGAAACCCAGCCCGATGGAACCGCTCTGTGCCTCCGGGGAATCCCCACCCAGGGTGGCGATAGCCGAGTTGACACCCACCAGTTCGCCGCTCATGTTCACCAGCGCCCCACCGGAGTTACCGGGGTTGATCGCAGCATCGGTCTGGATGGCATCGAGCACGGTGTTCTGGTTCCGGGCGTCGCCACCGGCGGCCACCGGGCGGTTCAGCGCGCTGATGATGCCGGTGGTGACGGTGCCCTCCAGTCCCAGCGGTGAGCCCACCGCGACCACATCCTGGCCGACGCGCAGATTCGCCGACGAGCCCAGGGTGATCGGCGTCAGACCGGACACCCCCTCGACCCGCACCACCGCGATATCGGTGGACGGGTCGGCGCCGACGACGGTGAACGGGGCGGTACGCCCGTCGGCGAAGGTCACGGTGGAGTTCTTCGCTCCGGTCGGGGCTCCCTCGCGACCGCCCGGTGCGCCGGGCAGACCCGGAGCGCCCGGAAGGCCGGGGGCGCCCGGACCGCCCTTGGCTGCGGACACCACATGGCTGTTGGTCAGGATGAGGCCGTCCTCGGACAACACGATGCCCGAGCCCTCTTCCGACGCGCGACCCATCTTCGTTTCCAGCTTGACCACGCTGGGGACCACTTTCGCCGCGACCTGCTCGACAGACCCCGCCGGAGCGTTGGCCGCCGGGACGCTGCGGACGTCCGGACCCGATGTCGTGATGGCCGTCGTCGGCCGGCTGTCAGGTTGAGCCATCACCGCGACCATGCCGCCGACTCCCGCCGAGACGACGGAGATCGCCAGCGCACCGGCCGCCAGGGCGAACGGGCGGCCGCGCCTGCGCGGCGGTTCGGCGACCATCGGCGGCATCACCGCAGTACTGCCGGAGCGCGCGGCGCGGTAGGGGTCATACGGTTGCTGGGCGTGGCCGGAACGCCAGTCGTACTGCTGGGAGTAACCGGCCCGGGGATATCCCGGCGCAGGTTGCTGGTTCGGCACGCGCTGGCCGGACTGCTGCGACTGCGAGTACCGCGGGTCGTCTGTCATAAGCGCTGCTTTGCTCTTTCTCGTTGGCGACCCCGAAGCGCCGCGATGTTGGCCTCAGTTTGCCGGTTGCTACTGAGAGTCCACTGAGATAACACTCGGTACGGCTGATGCGTTCCCGTCGCGAACAGCGAAACCGCCGCCCACGTGACCGTTTGGTGCCGGAGTTTCGCTGACGGCGGACGTGGGTCGGTAGGACGACGCCGTGGGGGCGCCCGGGAGCAGCACGAAGAAGGCCGTTCCCGGAGGCTCGCCGCCGGGGACCGTCTCGCCGATGCGGATCATGCCGCCGTGTTTGACCACCACCTGCTTGACGATCGCCAAACCCAGCCCCGAACCGGGCATGGCCCGTGCCGATGTCGAGCGGTAGAAACGCTCGAACACCAGACCCCGTTCGTCGGGCGCGATTCCGGGTCCCTCATCGGACACCACGAGTTCGGCGTGCGCGGCGTCGACCTGCCGCAGGCGCAGGGCGACCGTTCCACCAGGTGGGCTCCACTTGGCCGCATTGTCGAGCAGGTTGAGCACAGCCCGCGACAGACCGGCCGGGTCTCCGTGCACCTGCCAGCCGATGGCGTCGATATCGAACCGGATATCGCCGCGGCGGCGGCGCACCCGCTCCAGGCTGCGGTCGATGACCTCGGTCATCTCGACGTCCTCCAGGACGGCGCCGCGGGCGTTGTCCTCCCGGGTGAGATCCACCAGATCGCCCACCAGGGTCGAGAGTTCCTCGATCTGGCCGATGACATCCGAACGCAATTCGGCCAGTTCGCTCTCCGGAATCGGCGGGGCGCCCGGGGCGCTGGAAGCCATCAGCAACTCGACATTGGTGCGCAGTGAGGTTAGCGGGGTCTTCAGTTCGTGGCCGGCGTCGGCGACCAGGCGGGCCTGGCGCTCCCGCGACTCTGCCAGGGCACGCAGCATGGCGTTGAACGCCTCGGTCAGGCGGGCCAGTTCGTCGCTGCCGAGAACCGGGATCGGCCGCAGGTCGTCGGTACGGGCAACCCGCTCCGCGGCCTCGGTCAGCTGCCCCACCGGACGCAGGCCGGTTCGGGCAACCATGCCACCGGCCACCGCGGCGATCACCACCCCGATACCGCCGACCGCCAGCAGAACCCACTTGAGCTTGGTCATCACCGCATTGGTGGGTTGCAGACTCTTGGAGATCAGCAGCGAACTGCCGTTGGGCAGGTGGATCGCCAGAACCCGCTGGTCGCCGACAGTACGGCGGGACATGAACAGCTCGCCCTGGATGACGGCCTTTTCCGGCTGGCCGACCGGCAGCGTCTGGCCCTGCTGGTTGGCGGTGTAAATGGAGCGGCCGGGATTGACCAGCATTGCGTTGACATCGGAGTAGGCGGTGCCCTCGATGGCCTTGGCCGGGTCGGCGGCCAGCGATCCACTGGCGATCAGCAACTGGGCCCGGCTCTGCAACTGGTTGTCGATATCGGTGTACAGCGCGGCCGAGACCACCGCGTACACCGCCACCGCCATCAGCACCACGACCATCGCCACCATCGACATGGCCAGCAGCATCACCCGCCAGCGCAGCGACAGGGAGGTGGTGACATTCGTCGGCACCCGACTGACCCGCGCGCGCCGCTTGAGTCCGAACATCAGGATCCAAACACCGGGGGCGAGAACATCAGGGGCCAGATCATCATGGGGGCGTCTCACGCAGCACGTAACCCACCCCGCGAACGGTGTGGATCAGCCGCGGCTCTCCTTCGGCTTCGGTTTTGCGGCGCAGATAGCCGACGTACACCTCGAGCGCATTGCCGGAGGTCGGGAAGTCGAAACCCCACACCTCTTCGAGGATCCGGCTGCGGGTGAGGACCCGGCGCGGGTTGGCGATGAGCATCTCCAGCAGGGCGAACTCGGTGCGGGTCAAGCTGATGGACCGCTTGCCGCGGTGCACCTCGCGGGTGGCCGGGTCCAGGGTGAGGTCGCCGAATGTCATCACCGCCGCATCGGTGGGCTCATCCGGTCCGGTGCGCCGCAGCAACGCCCGCAGCCTGGCCAGCAGTTCCTCGAGCGCGAACGGCTTGGGCAGGTAGTCATCGGCACCGGCGTCGAGGCCGGCCACCCGCTCGGATACCGAGTCGCGCGCGGTCAGCACCAGGATCGGCAGGTCGTCGCCGGTGCTCCGCAGCTGCCGGCAGACCTCGAGGCCGTCTAAGCGCGGCATCATCACGTCCAGCACCACCGCGTCGGGCCGCTCGTTGGTGATCGCTTCGAGAGCTTCCACCCCGTCCTCGGCAAGATTGACGGAGTAACCGTTGAAGGACAGCGAACGCCGCAAGGACTCCCGCACCGCCCGGTCGTCGTCGACCACAAGAATTCGCACGGGTGTCAGTGTCAACCAATCGACTTAGATTCGTCTGAGAGACGCGCCGCTTCAGCAGGGGATTCGCTGGCGGCTAAACGTTGATCAGCGCTTGTCGAGGTCGATCAGGCCCAGCCTGGCGGCCTTGAGCAGACGGCGCGGCACCTTGTGCTGGCGGCCGCCGACGGACACCGTGACGAGTCCAGGTTCGGTCGCTTTCCACTGCGCACGCCGACTGCGGGTGTTCGAGCGCGACATCCGGCGCTTGGGCACAGCCATGAGAGAAATCTCCTCGTGAATTGCTGCCGCGCGATCGTTCGGCGCTGGCGAGTTCGTTCAGGATAGCCGTTGGGCAGTGGGTTATCCAAAGCGGCCCAACCTGGCCGCGAGCGTGCGCAAACCGCACCGGACTGCGGCGTGTCCCCGAACCGACACGCACGTTCGCCGGGGAGGGCGGCTCGGGTAACCTACCGGTTGGTTGACACAGCGGGTCGGGCCAGGTGTCAGGCGAGGGAGGGATTCACCGTGGCAGCGTCCCCGGATGCCGTTCCGGTTCGGATCGGCAACTGCTCGGGTTTCTACGGCGACCGGGTGGCGGCGATGCGGGAGATGCTGACCGGCGGTGAACTGGACTACCTGACCGGCGACTACCTCGCCGAACTGACCATGCTCATCCTGGGCCGCGACCGGATGAAAAACCCGGAGCGCGGCTACGCCAAAACCTTCCTCATCCAACTCGAGGAGTGCCTGGGCCTGGCCCATGACCGCGGTGTGCGCATCGTGACCAACGCCGGAGGCCTCAACCCGGCCGGGCTGGCGCAGGCCGTTCGGGCGCTCGCCGAGAGACTGGGCGTGCCGGTGACGGTGGCCCACGTGGAGGGCGACGATCTGCTGCCCCGGGCCGCGGAACTGGGCTTCCCCGGGGTCCTGACCGCCAATGCCTACCTGGGAGCCTGGGGCATCGTCGGCTGCCTGAACTCCGGCGCCGACATCGTGGTCACCGGCCGGGTCACCGACGCCTCGGTGGTGGTCGGGCCGGCCGCCGCCCACTTCGGCTGGGGACCCCGGGACTATGACCGGATCGCCGGAGCGGTGGTCGCCGGACATGTCATCGAGTGCGGAGCCCAAGCCACCGGCGGCAACTACTCGTTCTTCACCGACATCCCCGACCTGAGCTACGCCGGGTTCCCGCTCGCCGAGATCCGCGCCGACGGATCGTCGGTGATCACCAAACATCCCGCCACCGGCGGGCAGGTCAGTGTCGGCACCGTCACCGCACAACTGCTCTACGAGATCACCGGCGCCCGCTACGCCAATCCGGATGCGACGGCCCGGTTCGACACCATCTCGCTGAGCGACGACGGTCCGGACCGGGTGCTGATCAGCGGTGCGCGCGGCGAACCTCCCCCGCCGACGCTGAAGGTCTCGCTGAACAGCATCGGCGGCTTCCGTAACTCCGCGACCTTCGTGCTGACCGGCCTGGACGTTGACGCCAAGGCCGCCCTGGTACGTCGCCAGCTGGAGGCGGCTCTGACCGTCCGGCCGGCGGAGCTGGACTGGACGCTGGCGCGCACCGACCGGCCCGACGCCGATACCGAGCAGACTGCGAGCGCCCTGCTCACCTGCGCGGTGCGCGATCCGGACAAGAATACGGTCGGGCGCCGATTCTCTGCTGCCGCAGTGGAACTCGCGCTGGCGAGCTATCCCGGATTTCACACCACGGCCCCACCGTCGGATGCCGCGGTCTACGGACTGTTCACTCCGGGATACGTGCCGGCCGGCGAGGTCTCCCACACCGCCGTACGCGCCGACGGCAGCCGGGTACCGATCCCCCCGGCGGACGAGACGCTGGCACTGGCCCCGGTCACCGAGCCCGCACTGCCCGAACCGCCGCCGGCCGGGCCCACCCGGCGGCTGCCGCTGGGCACCATTGCCGGCGCCCGCAGCGGCGACAAGGGCGGGGGTGCCAATATCGGAGTGTGGGTCCGAACCGACGACCAGTGGCGCTGGCTGGCCAACACCCTGACCGTCGATCTGCTTCGCGAACTGCTACCCGAGGCCGGGAATCTGCCGGTCACCCGGCACCTGCTGCCCGGTATCCGGGCGGTCAACTTCGTTATCGACGACATCCTCGGCAAGGGAGTGGCCTACCAGGCCCGGTTCGACCCACAGGCCAAGGGGCTGGGCGAGTGGTTGCGCAGCCGTCATGTCGACATCCCGGAGACGATTCTGTCGTGAGTATTTGGACCACACCCGAACGCCGGCAGCTGCGAGAATCGGTGCGCGCCTTCGCCGAACGGGAAATCCTGCCCCATATCGAGGAATGGGAACTCGCCGGTGAGCTGCCGCGTGAGCTGAGCCGGCGAACCGCCGCGGCCGGTCTGCTCGGCGTCGGCTTCCCCGAGCACGTCGGCGGCGAGGGCGGCGACGGCGCCGATGTGGCGATCATCTGCGAGGAACTGCACGAGGCCGGCGTGCCCGGCGGGGTGTTCGCCTCGTTGTTCACCGTCGGCATCGCGGTACCGCACATGATCGCCGCCGGGGATCCCCGGCTCATCGAGACATTCGTCAAACCCACCCTGCGCGGTGAGTTGATCGGCTCGCTGGCGATCACCGAACCGGGCGGCGGCTCAGACGTCGGACACCTGCGCACCACCGCCGTGCGGGACGGCGACCACTACGTGGTCAACGGCGCCAAGACTTACATCACCTCGGCGGTGCGCGGGGACTACGTGGTGGCCGCCGTGCGCACCGGCGGCCCCGGGGCCGGCGGTATCTCGATGCTGGTCATCGAGAAGGGCACACCAGGCTTCGAGGTCAGCCGCAAGCTGGCCAAGATGGGCTGGCGATCCTCCGACACCGCCGAACTCTCCTTCACCGACGCCCGGGTACCGGTGCAGAACCTGGTCGGCGCGGAGAACACCGGCTTCCTGCAGATCGCCCAGGCCTTCGTCTCCGAGCGAATCGGCCTTGCGGTGCAGGCCTATTCCAGCGCGCAGCGCTGCCTGGACATCACCGTGGATTGGTGCCGGGACCGCGAGACATTCGGCAAGCCGCTGATCGCCAGGCAGAGCGTGCAGAACACCCTGGCCGAGATGGCTCGGCGCATCGATGTCGCGCGGGTGTATTCACACCATGTGGTGGAGCGATCCCTCGCCGGAGCCGCCGGGCCGGCGACATCGGGCGGGGGCGACACCGATCTCATCACCGCGGTGTGTTTCGCAAAGAACACCGCAGTCGAGGCCGGCGAGTGGGTGGCCAATCAGGCGGTGCAACTGTTCGGCGGGATGGGCTACATGGCGGAGTCCGAGATCGAACGCCAGTACCGCGATATGCGGATCCTCGGAATCGGCGGCGGCACCACCGAGATCATGACCGCACTCGCCGCCAAGACACTCGGGTACCAACCGTGACGGCCTTCCGCAGTGCGGTCGACCCGCACTCCCCCGAGTTCACTGCGGCAGCGCAGGCGATGACCGAGAAGCTGGCCGAACTCGGGACCGAACTGGACCGTGCACTCGGCGGTGGCGGCCCCAAATATGTTGAGCGCCATCATAAGCGGGGCAAGCTCACCCCGCGTGAGCGTATCGAACTGCTGGTCGACCAGGACTCGCCGTTCCTGGAGCTGTGCCCACTGGCCGCCTACGGGACCGAATTCCAGGTGGGTGCCAGCCTGGTCACCGGTATCGGAGTGGTCGAGGGCGTGGAGTGCATGCTGGTCGCCCATGACCCGACCGTCAAGGGCGGCACGTCCAACCCGTGGACTCTCAAGAAGGTGTTGCGCGCCAATCAGATCGCCGTACAGAACCGGCTGCCGCTGATCTCCCTGGTGGAGTCCGGCGGAGCCGACCTGCCCACCCAGAAGGAGATCTTCATCCCGGGCGGTCAGATGTTCCGGGATCTCACTCGGCTGTCGGCTGCCGGTATCCCGACCATCGCGCTGGTATTCGGCAACTCCACTGCGGGCGGCGCCTACGTTCCGGGCATGTCCGACTACGTGGTGATGATCAAGGAACGCTCCAAGGTGTTCCTGGCCGGACCCCCCCTGGTCAAAATGGCCACCGGCGAGGATTCCGATGACGAATCACTCGGCGGAGCCGAGATGCACGCCCGGGTATCGGGATTGGCGGACTACTTCGCACTCGATGAACCCGACGCCATCCGCATCGGCCGTCGCATCGTGGCACGGCTGAACTGGGTCAAGCAGGGCCCGCAGCCTAGGGCGTTCACCGCACCGCGGGCAGACCCCGACGAATTGCTCGGTATCGTCCCCGCCGATCTACGCATCCCGTTCGACCCGCGCGAGGTCATCGCACGCTTTGCCGACGGTTCCGAATTCGACGAGTTCAAGCCGCTCTACGGGGCGTCGCTGGTCACCGGCTGGGCTGGCGTACACGGCTACCCGATCGGCATCCTGGCCAATGCCCGCGGGGTGCTGTTCAGCGAGGAATCACAGAAGGCCACCCAGTTCATCCAGTTGGCCAACCAGTCCAACACCCCACTGCTGTTCCTGCACAACACCACCGGATACATGGTCGGCAAATCGTATGAGGAAGGCGGGATGATCAAGCACGGCGCCATGATGATCAATGCCGTGTCCAACTCGACCGTCCCGCACATCTCGCTACTGATCGGCGCGTCCTACGGGGCCGGCCATTACGGTATGTGCGGCCGTGCCTATGACCCCCGTTTCCTGTTCGCCTGGCCCAGTGCCAAATCCGCGGTCATGGGCGGTGCGCAGCTTGCCGGAGTGCTATCCATCGTCAACAGGGCGGCGACCGAGGCCCGCGGCCACCAGGTCGATGAGGCCGCCGATGCCGCTCTGCGCGCCGCGGTCGAAGCACAGATCGAGGCGGAGTCGCTGCCGATGTTCCTGTCCGGTCGGCTCTACGACGACGGGGTGATCGACCCCCGGGACACCCGAACGGTGCTGGGAATATGCCTGTCCGCCATCGCCAATGGCCCGATCGAGGGGACGTCGAAGTTCGGCGTCTTCCGGATGTGATGCAGATGCCTATCACCAGAGTCATGGTGGCCAACCGCGGCGAGATCGCCCGGCGGGTGTTCGCGACGTGCCGCCGACTGGGTATCGGGACCGTCGCCGTCTACACCGATCCCGACGCGCAGTCCCCGCACATCACCGAAGCCGATGTCCGGGTCCGGGTCGCCAGCTACCTCGATGTCGGGGAACTCGTCAGCGCCGCCCGCTCATCCGGTGCCGATGCGGTGCATCCGGGTTACGGATTCCTCTCGGAGAACGCCTGTTTCGCCCGCGCGGTGTCCGACGCCGGACTGGCCTGGATCGGCCCGCCGTCCGCCGCGGTCGAATCCATGGGCTCCAAGATCGAGGCCAAGAAGATGATGGCTGCCGCCGGCGTACCGGTGCTCGCCGAACTCGACCCGACCAGCGTCACCCGGGAGCAGCTACCGGTGCTGGTCAAGGCATCGGCGGGCGGCGGCGGACGCGGTATGCGGGTGGTCACCGAACTCGCCGAGTTGCCGGGACAGGTAGCCGCGGCGCGGCGCGAGGCGCATTCCGCCTTCGGTGATCCGACGGTGTTCTGCGAACGGTACCTTCCCCGCGGCCGCCATATCGAAGTACAGGTGATGGCCGATCGGCACGGAACGGTGTGGGCAGTCGGCGAGCGGGAGTGCTCCATCCAGCGCCGCCACCAGAAGATCATCGAGGAGGCGCCTTCTCCTCTGGTGCAACGCATTCCGGGAATGCGGGATCGGTTGTTCGAGGCAGCCCGCCTGGCCGCGACCGAAATCGGCTATGTCGGGGCGGGCACGGTCGAGTTCCTCGCCGACGAGCAGGGTGATTTCTACTTCCTCGAGATGAACACCCGCCTGCAGGTCGAACATCCGGTCACCGAACTCACCACCGGACTCGACCTGGTCGAACTCCAGTTGATGGTCGCCGACGGTGAACCCCTTCCCCCGGAGCCGCCGGCCACGGCCGGCCATGCCATCGAAGCCCGGCTGTACGCCGAAGATCCGGCCCGCGGCTGGTCGCCCCAGGCCGGACCGATCTACCACTTCGAGGTCCCAGGGGTGGCAACGGAATTCGGTCTGCTGGACCGGACCGGCATCCGGCTGGACTCAGGTATCGTCGACGGCTCGGTGGTGTCGATCCACTACGACCCGATGCTGGCCAAGGTGATCGCCTACGCGCCGGCCCGAGTCCGCGCCGCGCAGCTGCTCGCCGACGCGCTGACCCGTACCCGACTGCACGGCGTGGGCACAAACCGCGACCTGCTCGTCAACGTGTTGCGCCACCCGGCCTTCCTGGCCGGCGACACCGACACCGCGTTCTTCGACACCCACGGTCTCGAGGCACTGGCCGCGCCCCGGGCCGGCGAATCTCAGGTGCGGCTCGCCGCGGTGGTCGCCGCGCTGGCCGAAGCGGCCGGCAACCGGGCCGCTGCGGCAGTGCTGCCCAGCATCCCCAGCGGCTGGCGCAACGTCGTCTCGGCCGACCAGCACAAGACGTTCAGGGCCGGCGACGGCACCGAGCACCGGGTGGCTTACCGGTTCGCCCGTGCCGGAGTGTTCCTGCCCGACGATGCCGGTGTCAGCCTGATATCCGCGGCGCCGAACGAGGTGGTGCTGGCCGCTACCGTCAATGGTGTCGAGGTGGCGACGGCGTTCGCGGTGCACCGCTACGACGATCAGGTGTATGTCGACTCCCCCTCCGGCGCAGTCACTCTCGCCGCCGTACCCCGCTTCCCCGAGCCGGACTCCGCAGTCGCGCAGGGTTCGCTGCTGGCCCCGATGCCGGGATCGGTGATCCGCCTCGGCGCCGGCCTGGGCGACCCCGTGGCGGCCGAGCAACCGCTGGTGTGGCTCGAGGCGATGAAGATGGAGCACACCATCACCGCCCCCGCCGACGGCGTGCTGACCCAACTCAGCGTCCAAGTCGGCCAGCAGGTCGAGGTGGGCACCGTCCTGGCCCGCGTGGAACCGGCGGTTCGGGACTCCACAGGCCCAGGGAAGGCCCCGGATATGAAGGACGACCGATGACCGACACCAGTTTCATCGAGAACCCGGAGCGGCAGGCGCTGCGCAAGTCTGTCGCTGCACTGGCCGCGAACTACGGCCCGGAGTACTACCTCGAGCGGGCCCGCGCCGGTGGTCACACCGACGAACTCTGGCGCGAGGCGGGACAACTCGGTTTCATCGGGGTGAACCTGCCGGAGGAGTACGGCGGTGGCGGCGCCGGCATGTATGAGTTGGCATTGGTGATGGAGGAACTCTCGGCCGGCGGCTGCCCGCTGCTGATGATGGTGGTCTCCCCGGCGATCAACGGCACCATCATCGCGAAATTCGGCACCCCGGAGCAGCGCACGCGCTGGGTGCCCGGTATCGCCGACGGCTCGATCACCATGGCGTTCGCCATCACCGAACCCGACGCCGGCTCTAACTCACACCGGATCACCACCACGGCGCGCCGCGACGGCAGCGACTGGATCCTGTCCGGCCAGAAGGTGTGGATCTCCGGGGTGGACCAGGCCCAGGCGGTGCTGGTCGTCGGCCGTACCGAGGACGCCAAAACCGGCAGCCTGCGACCGGCGTTGTTCGTTGTGCCCACCGACACCCCGGGATTCGCCTTCACGAAGATCCCGATGGAACTGACCATGCCGGAGAGTCAGTTCCAGGTGTTCATCGACGAGGTGCGACTTCCGGCCGACGCCCTGGTCGGCGCGGAGGACGCGGCGATCGCCCAGTTGTTCGCCGGGCTGAACCCGGAGCGGATCATGGGCGCGGCCAGTGCGGTCGGGATGGGCCGGTTGGCCCTGGACAAGGCCTGCGAGTACGTCAAGACCCGGCAGGTGTGGAAGACGCCGATCGGTGCGCATCAGGGCATCGCCCATCCGCTGGCGCAGAACCACATCGAACTGGAGTTAGCCAAGCTGATGATGCAGAAGGCCTCCACGCTCTACGACGCGGGCGACGATATGGGCGCCGCCGAGGCGGCGAACATGGCCAAGTACGCGGCCGGGGAAGCGTCCACCCGGGCGGTGGATCAGGCTGTGCAATCCCACGGCGGAAACGGCCTGTCCCAGGAGTACGGGATCGCGGCCATGCTGACCGCGTCCCGGCTGGCCCGGATCGCTCCGGTGAGCCGCGAGATGGTGCTCAACTTCATCGCCCAGTCCTCGCTGGGCCTGCCGAGGTCGTACTGATGGCCGGCGACGTCGTCGACTACGCCGTCGACGGGCCGGTGGCGCGGCTGACGATGAACTCCCCGCACAACCGCAACGCGATGTCCTCGGCATTGATCCGCGGGGTGCACGACGGGCTGCGCCGGGCGGTGGTCGACCCGGCCGTGCGGACGGTGGTGTTGGGCCACACCGGCAACACCTTCTGCGCCGGGGCTGACCTCTCCGAGACGGCCGGCGCGGATCCCGGGACCGCCATGGCAGCGCGCACCCTGGAGATGATCGCGCTGTTGCGCGCCGTCGTCGAGTGCCCGCTGCCGGTGATCGCAGCCGTGGACGGCCACGTCCGCGCGGGCGGGATGGGCCTGGTGGGCGCCTGCGATATCGCCATCGCCGGCCCGCGCAGTACGTTCGCGCTGACCGAGGTGCGCATCGGCGTCGCACCGGCGATGATCTCGCTGACCCTGCTGCCGAAGCTGGCGCCGCGGGCGGCTGCCCGCTATTACCTGACGGGTGAGACCTTCAACGCCGACCGTGCCGCCGAGATCGGCCTGCTGACCGAGGCCGCCGACGACGTCGAGGCCGCGGTGGATGCGGTGACGGCAGAACTGGCCAAGGGGTCGCCCCAGGGCCTGGCCGCGTCCAAGGCATTCACCACCACGGCGGTGCTCGCCGGATTCGACCGGGACGCCGAACGCCTGGCCGCCGAGTCGGCCCGGTTGTTCGACTCCGAGGAAGCCCGCGAGGGGATGGCCGCCTTCCTGCAGAAGCGGCCGCCGCGCTGGGTCGGTTAGCGAGAGCCGCCAGCTTCGCGATCGATCAACGTCTCGAGCAGTGTGATGATCTGCTGTTGACCGACGGCGGCCATGCCGAACTTTTCCCGCATCTCCCCGCGCATGTCCACGACGTTTTCACGAAGGTCTACGAAGTCGGCGCGTAGGGAGTTGATACTGCCGACGGAGGCCTGCCGGAAATCCCGCAGTTCAGCGCGGATCTCGCCGACGTCGCGGTCGGCAGCGCCGGCCAGCACCCGCGCGGCGGCCGCGTCATGTTCGTTGGCCCGCAGACGTACCCCCAGCTCTCGCACTTGGTGCTCAAGCGCGATGACCCGCGTCTCAAGATCCTCGGATTCCATGCAGCGATGGTATCGCCGCTGCGGCCGAGCCGCCCTCGTTGTCCACACCCACCGATAACGCGTGGATGACAGATACCCGCAACGCTTTCTCCAGACGCCCGTCCGAGTCGTAGGCTGGGATCAACTATGAGCAATCCCTCGCCCCGC
>ERZ888423.2336-NODE-2336-length-14343-cov-13.899426_pt1 | contig 14343 bp, 1 predicted proteins | sample MGYA00520523_ERZ888423 | MGnify/ENA primary metagenome ERZ888423 (study PRJEB32303, sample SAMEA104408611) | aquatic metagenome | biome: Brackish water; feature: Pelagic; material: water | place: Baltic Sea | collected 2014-06-08T10:24:00 | depth 30,27 m ...
AACATAGTTGTTTTTACTGTTTTTTTTTTTGTTTTTAAGCATTGGGAAAAAAATCTGTATATATATATATGTGTGTGTATATGTATATAAATTTCACATATTAAATTATTGAATACAAATGATTTGAACATAATATTTACGTGTGTGTATATGCATATGTTCTACGTTGGTTGTTTTTCACGTGCGGACCTGTCTGTAGTTTTTGAGATTTTTCTGTTTCACAAACTTTTTTTTTTCCTGGGACATGTCCATTTTTACAGCACTCCTCCACCTGTGCTGCAGGCCCAGCCTTTTGGAAACTCTTTTCCACTCCTGGTGTTTGCAGGCCCAGTTGCGGTAGTGGCCTTCCACCAGCAGCCCCGAAGGCACGTCTGCAGACCTTTCGCCCCCCCGGCGCCCGGCGAGTTTTATGGAAACGCCGTTGAATATCTGAGGGTTCTGATACTGGAATATGCTGAACTTGGTACCGTTGAGGAAGAGGAATTTCTTTGTAAACAGGCTGAAACCCTGGAGGGGGCAAAACATAGCCTGGGTTTCTTTTTTGGAGAACACCTTCAGCTGCCGCGCTCCTGCAGCAAAGTTCCCAAAAGCGTCCAGGTAGGTGCAGACGCCCTTTTTCAGGTTTGTAATTTTGAAGCCGCAGAAGTAGAAGCCGTCAATCTTGAAGCCCCTTCCCATCGTAGCGCCCGGGTGGTCTTTTCTGAAATGGTCCTGCATCAGTTTGAGCCTCTCGGCAAACTTGGAAGGCAGCACGTTGACCTCTGCGTCCACCAGAAAGTCCGAGGTCTGCAGCAGACGGTAGGTCTGGCGTTTTTTGGGCAGTTTGAACCACTGGCCGAGGCAGTTGGTGACGTACGGGTCCCCAACAGCAGAGCCCTCCCCGGAAATGGGTACAGAAGGGTCCTCCCCGGAAACGGAGACGGAGGGGTCCTCCCCGGAAACGGAGACGGAGGGGTCCTCCCCGGAAATGGAGACGGAGGGGTCCTCCCCGGAAATGGAGACGGAGGGGTTGACAGAGAAGCTGAAGGACACAACCTCCTCAGTGCCCTCCGCCAGGTCCGGGAGGTAGTTCAGGGAGAGGCTCCCTGGCAGGACGCTAGGAGGGAGCTCAACGTACCAGACGTCCCCTTCGCCAAAATCTGCCGCAGGCACTGTTTCGGACTCAAAAACGGCCCCGCTCAGGCCTACCAGCTTGAGGTAGCCCTCGCCGGCGAGCAGGGAAAGGTCGAAATAGTAGGTCTCTCCGTACTGGAAGACCAGCTCAGCGCTGTCGTACAGGTCTGGCACGCCGTCGGCGTCGAGGTACACGTCCAGGACGCCAGCTGACTCTGCGTTTTCGACAAAAACCGAGCCAGACATCCGCAGGTTGAACACGTACGGGGAGCTGCCGCCGACACCCTCCTGCCTGATCTGCATCTGTTCCGAGGCCGAGAGTTCCTGGCCGACAAAGAGGTCCATGCCTTCGTTCTGTGTCTGGAACACCACTGTTTCCTTTGCCCCTTCCGAGGTAGAGGTGGTCTGCACGTCCCGGACCTTGGCCACCAGCTCGCCGAGGCTGTTCTCAAAGACGGTGAGGTCTAGGAACTGGCTGTCCCCGAGAACCACGCGGACACTGCTGACCGAAGACACAGGGCAGTAGATCGAGCAGTCCCTGCTCTCCAGCAGCTGGTCCATTGGGATATGGCTGCCAGGCCGGACCACCCTCACCGTGGTTGTCGCCCCTGTCGGCGAGAGGTGCCCCAGGTTGAGAGCCTCCAGCTGACATATGAAGTAGGCGCTCTCCTGGGAACTGGTATCGCCACACCTCTGGGAACAGGCCTGCAGTATCTCGTCCACCAGGTAGTGGACCATCCGGGTCTCCTGGCCCGGGACGCAGCTCTCTACAGCCGCCCTGAAAAAAGCTCCCATCTCTTCCTGCAGGCCCGGGAGGACCTCCCCCTGGCCGGAAGCCGGGGCGAAGGTCAGGAGGCGTTTCTTCTGCGCCTTTGAGAAACCCAGCTCCGCCCAGTCGGCGTCCCTGGGCCCCGGGTCCAGGTCATCGCCCCTGATAACGAACTTGACACCAGGCCGGACAGGGCTGGCAGGCACCTCCGCGTAGTAGTAACCCTGGGGTAGGCTAGCTCCCCCTTCCGAAGCCGCCTGGGGAGGCTCCACCGAGAACACTACCGCGCCTTTCAAAATAGCCTGAGACAGGTCGGGGGGCAGCCGGGTCTCCCGCAGGGTTGCAAACCTGAAATTGGCCCGGCTCAGGTGTTTCTGGGACAAGTCCGAAGAGAAGAGGTTGGCCATGCAGAAGTTGGCCTCTTCCGAGCCCTCGTCAGGCACCTCCGACCCGAGCACCTTGCTGGCCCCTGCAAAATTGGGAACCGCCAGGTCGACCACTTCTGTGTCCTGCTGTGCCGCGGAGAAGGCTACCACTGCCCAGACCTCCGAGCCCGCCCCTCCTGCTAGCTCCTCGAAGCTCCCTTCCTCACCGGATTCCGAAACCAGCACAGCGGCACGCAGGCTGCACCTGATCTGCTGCTGCTGTTCAGCAGCCCCTGAAAGGTCCTCGAAGTAGACCTGCCGGGTTTTGGGCTGCAGGAGCCTGTAGAACCTGCCGTCCGCAGAAGAAGGGCCCAGGAGCTCGGCGAACCTCGCGGAAAAAGTGGCCCAGAAAGCTGAGAACTGGGCCAGGTCCAGTTCGAAGACCCCGGGCTCCAGGGGGTCCAACGGGCCTTCCCTAGGGGAGAAACCTGCCTCCAGGACCTCTGCTGGGCTGCGGGGTACGTACGGGAACAGTTCGGGGGCAAAAACGAGCTGCACGCCCTCGAGGACGAAGAACCACAGGTCCCTGGCCGAAGCCATCTCGAACCTGTACTTCTGGAAAGCGCGGCCCCCTCCGGCCTGGGGGTCGATCTGGGCTACAAAAACAACGTCGGAGTCCTCCTCTTCCAGCCCCTCCGAACCGCTCCCGAGCACCCTTACAGCCCACCCCCCTGCCCCTGTCGTCCCGTTAGTGGTGGACTGGAGGTCAGAGTTGCGGTACAGCAGCGTTTCCCCGGCCCCTGGTCCGCCCTCCTGGACCCCAAAAACAGAGAGGGCGTTGGGCCGGCCAAAAGATGCTGAGCCGTCGCTGGCGTTGGCCGGCAGCCTCTGCCGCAGCACCACCTGGTCCAGTTTGCGGCAGTTGGCCAGCCTGGGCTGGTGCTGCCCTGAAAAACCTACCGAGAAGCTGCAGGTGGTCTGGGGCACAGCTGCGGACCTCAGGCCCGGGCCGAAAAACCTGGGGTTCCGGGGCGCCAGGGCGAAGGGGTCCAGCGCCTGTTCAAAGCCTCCGAAGCCGAAGCCCGGCTCCAGCTCCTCCGGGAGCATGGCCCCTGCCTCCTGGGCAAGGCGCGGGCCCGCAGCCTCGAAACTGAGGGCCCGGAAAGCCCCGGGCTGGAACTTGGCGGCGTCGAACCTGAGCACGCAGGCGTGGACGCGGAAGAAAGAAGTCCTGGCTAGCCCGGGTTTCAGGAGGACCCGGAAGACTGTTTTGCGGCGGGAGAAACCAGGGGAAGGTTCTGCCCCTGGAAGCGCAGTGGTAGTGAGCCCGCCTCCCGGCATCAACCCTGCCAGGGCCCCCGGGATGGGGACCTCTTCGACCTCGTCCGTCACCCTGACCTCTTCTATCTCGAACCTGGAGTCCAGCGGGACCCAGGGGGCGTCAGGGCTGTTCTGGAGAGACCCAGCTACGTGCAGGACAGCGTCGCCTGCCTGATACCCAGCGGGTGTCCCAACCACGAGGCAGGCCGTTTCCAGGGACAGGGCCGCCAGCGCGCCGGAGTCGCTGAAAAGGGCAGCCAGCCCCTGAAAGGGTTCGCCAGCGGCAGCCGGGGCCTGCAGCCCGTCCGGGAAAAGCAGGGCTACCGCGGCGCTGCTGACAGCGCCCAGCGGGGACACCCTCGCCTCGGAATACAGAGGGTTGAACTTGACGGCCGAAGGGGGGGGGCCCGGGGTGAACCTCAGGGCGGAGGCTTCCACAGGGCTGGCCAGGACCAGGGTCTGGGAGGAGGCGCAGGGCAGGAAAACCCTGTCGGGCAGCCCGCCGGCTGTAGGGAAAACGCCAAAAGGGAAGCAGGTCTGGAAAGGCTCCGCCCTGCCCTCCCCTCCAGGGAACAGAAGCCCGCCCGCCCTCTCCTGGGAAGCGAACTCGGCCAGCGGGACCCACTTCTCCGGGTCCCCCGGCGAAGCAAACTCTACCAGCAGCCCGCTAAGGTCCTCCTGGGAGGCTCTGAGGAGGGTAGCCCTCAGCTCCAGGCTGTGGATCACCACCGGCTGGCTCAGCTGCAGCTCTGTAACCCTGTCGAGCCCGCGCAGGCCTGCCCCCTGCAGCCTCTCCCCGACCAGGAGCTGCCCCGATTCAGCTGCGCTGTGCTCAAAGGTCTGCTGGGGAGCAACCAGGATCTCTACGCCGTCTACAGCCCAGGTCGGCCCCGCGGCAGCGGAGCTCTCGACTGCCAGCCTGAAGTACCTGAAAGCCTGGGGGGCTCCTCCTGCATCCCCCAGCGGAAGGACCTCTGCGACCTCAAAACCTGGGCCCTGGCCAGGGTCAGGCCTCCAAGCCAGCTGGGCGGCCGGCGCCAATATGTGCCAGACAGCAGCTCCTGCTTCAGGGGAGTTGGACCCGAGGACAGCGAGAGAGTCTATCCGCTGCCCAGCGCTGCGGCCAGGAAACCCCGAGGAGGCGTTGAACCTCAGCCTGACCTCCCTCAGCTCCTCGGCTCTGGGGAGGTCGATCTGCAGGAAGTCTAGGCCAACTTCCCCGCCGCCTTCCTGCAGCAGGGAAGCCCTGGCCTGGGCAGGGAAAGCGCAGATCAGGTGTTTGGGCCCTCCGCCTCCGGGAACCTCAACGCCGTAAGGCTGGCTGAAAACAGAGTAGGGCCTGGTCCCCAGGGTTTTCCCTGGGGCAGAAACGAGGAAACCCCTGTCGCCAGCGGAGGAGGTCAGCGCCGGAGTAGCCAGGACCGGGAAGTTGCGGGCCTCCGCTCCTAAACTGCCTAAGGGTTCCAGCCCGGCCAGAGCCCGGTGGGAGACCTCCTCTGCCTTCTGGGCTAGGAGCACCGAAGAGGAAGAGGAAGAGGTGGAGGAGGAGGAGGAGGCGGAGGAAAAGAGTTCGAGAAATGCCAGACCCCCGCAGCTGGCGGTTGGGCTGTTCCCGGCAGCAGGGTAGGACCTGACCACAGGCCGGAGCGGGGGGCCCCCCAGGAGCGGTTTCAGAGTGACCCTAAAACCCCCGGCATGCCCGAACAGGGGGGCGAACGTTTTGATCCCCCAAGAGCCGCCGCTAGAGAAGATCTCCTCGGCCACCAGGCCGCTGCTGAGTTTCTGGACCTCGAAAGATGCGGCAGGAGAAGCCCCGGGGCCCCCTAAAATGAACTCGTGCACACATTTCGAGTCGACGGCGAGGTCTTCGGCCGAGAACCAGAACCTGAGCTCCTCTTCATGGCCGCTGAGCTGGCCAAAACTGACCTGGAACAGCCCCTGCTCTTCCGGAGACCTCTCCCAGTACCTGGACCTCGGGTCGGGGCTTTCCCAGACTACCGCAGGAAACCGGAGGGGCGAGGGGCTAGGGGGGTCGGCGTGCAGGAGGTTCAAGGCCCCTGGAGACTCTAGGGTTTCCAGGGCCAGCTGCAGATCTGGGAGGTAGTCACCTCCTTCTTCCTGCAGGCCAGAGACCCGGAAAAACAACCAATTGGCACCCCGCCCGCCAGCCAGCTCCGCTCTCCTCGGGGTTAAACCCTGGGCAGAGCTGGGGTCGCTGGCCCACAACGAAAAATTTTCCAGCAGCAGCGTTCTGGAGCTGCCGGAGAGAGCGGTAACTTTTTGAACCTTCTGTGAGCCAGCCTTTATGGCGGCGGCCTCTTCCAGACCCTCCTGAAAAAGCCAGAGGCCGTTGTTGGGGTTGAGATCAGGGCTCCCGAACGCATGTCTGAGGGCCCGGACCAGATCCAGCCCGCCTGGTGCTTCAGGATCAGAGACGAAGACCGAAAAAGTCCCGGGTAACTCCCCGGCCTGGTAATCGTAGGTCTGGCCCGATAGGTCTCCCAGGAATTCCTGGAGGGCCTGGAGGTCACCCTCAGGGACGCTCAGGACAGAAAGAGCCGAGCGGATGAACTCTTCGTTGCCCTCCACCAGCGTGGTCTCCATGTCGATCTCGGACCCGTCCGCGTGAACGGGTTTATAGTAGTCGAAAGTTCCTAGGTGGGAAAACCGGCTGGCCCAGTTTTCCCGGAGGTAGGCCAGGTTGCCGTGTTTCCCGAACAAGGCGTTTTTGGAATCCCGCAGGAAAAAAGCCCCTCTCGGGTTGGCTGGGGCCATCCCTTTGATTTTTTCGGCTACCGAGGCCGCCATCCTAGAAGCATGGAGGTAGGTAAACCCCATATTCCTGATCTCGTTGACTTTTCTGACCCTGCAAGTGATCATAATTGTGTACAAAGATTTGCTCACGTTGATGAACCAGTCGAAGTTGTAGGTCTGTATCCAGGTATATTCAAACTCTACTATGTTTTTCTCTTCCTCGCTAACCAGGCCCAGCTCCTTCAGGACGTCCTGCATGGCGTTGGAGGCCCCGAAAATTTTGTTGACAATAATCTGGAAAGTGAGGCTCGTCTGGTCGGAAATTTTTTTCTGGAGGAGACGTTGTCTCAGGCTACCTCCCTGGACAAAGAATCTGGTTTTGGAAGAATTCGCTTCCAGGGCCCTGAGCTGGCAGGGCTTTTCCAGAAAGAGCACAAAATCTCGGAAGGCCCTGCCTGGCCCTGCGCTGCTGCCGCTGCTGCTGCTGCTGGCCCAGGCCCAGGACCTGCCAAATCTAGCTGATTCTATAGCCACCGGGCGAGGGTAGACGGCGGAGAGCTGCTGGAGGGGCAGAGAGAACCCGTCTTCCGCACTTGTACCTCCAGGAACTAGCGCTAGCGCCACCCCTGCAAAAGTGAAGGTGCGCTGCACGGCCCCAAAAACGGCCCTCTCTCCTACCTCGAAAGCTGTGGCGACGACCCTCAGCCTGGAAAAGCCCGGCCCAGGTTTCAGGTTGTCAAACAGGAAAACCCGGGGGCTGTTTACCTGGTTGGCCCCCTCCTCCCCAAAACAGCCCAGCAGCACCTGGGCTTCGAACTGGGAAAAAACCCTGCGGTCCAGCCCGAGCCGAGCAACGCTGCAAGTAGCTAGGACCCGGCCGTAGCCCACGGGCAGCAGGGTGGTCCCAGCACCCTGGACCAGAGGGCTCTGGGCGAAGCCTCCGGAGGCAACGAACGTTCCAGCCTCAAAAGAGTCTCCAAAAACCACCCCGAGCCGCATTTCGTCGGCGGCAGAGCTGGCCAGGACTTCCCAGGAGCCTATATCTTCCCTGAAGCCCAGCAGCACAGCGGAAGAACACCTTGAACCTGGGTCCTGGACGCTGCCCCCGAAAGCGACAACCCGCCTGAGGCCCGCCTGCTGCGCAGCGGAACCTTCCAGGACTACATGCTGGCAGGGGCCCCTGACGAAAAGGACAGGCCCTCCTTCAGCGCTGTTGGTGCTCACCTGCGTGACTAAAGGGGCAGAGGTCACCTCCCCGGTCTCGAGGTCCACCTGGAAAACCTGGGGCCCGGCAGAGTCATTGAAAAACATGTGCTGCAGGCGCCCTGGGGTAGCCCCCGCGGGAGCGGGGAGGGGGCCTCGGCCCGCAGCCTCCGCCTGCTCTAGGAGAGGGGCAGGGAGGGAGTAGGAAGCCAGGGCTGAAACCCTGCAGTCAGCAGGGTACGCCCGGAAAGCCAGCCTCGACACAGGGACCTCTCTGGGGAGCTTCACCTCCAGGCTCAGCCTGCAGAGTTTTTCTGAGCCCTGTTCCTGGTCCCAGAGGAAACCTACAGCCCCGCTGCCCCGGAGGTAGAACACCTGGGAGGCTGCTGCGAAAGCCTGGCCCCCGCCTGCTAGCGCCAGGCCCTGGCCCTGGAGGCCCTGGACCGGCTGTCCGACCTGTACCCAGCTGGGCCCCGGCGTTGATTCTCCTGCGTCCGAGAGAAAAGCCTGGGCCTCGTCCGCGAACCTGAACACCTGCACGCACCCCGCTGGCCCCCCGGGCAGGTCGTACCTGAGCGCGGCCGAGGAGCCCAGGTCGTCCAGCCCGACCCCGAGGAGCAGCACAGGGGGGCCCCCTTCCGCTGCTAGCCCCGGGCCGAGGGGGGTCCCGACGTTCTCAAAAAACCTGTTGCCACCCCCGGAGGGGTCTAAAGCTACTCTCAGGAGCTGAGCCTGGGATACGCCCCCAACTAGCACCGCGAGCTCGGAGACGCCAGGCAGATCCGGGGCGCCGCCGGCAGACAGGTGCCTCCCAAAACCTTCTTCCGCTGGGTCCTGGACAGAACAGGCCACCCCGCCAAAAACAGGTCCTGGGCCTTCCGCCAGGAACAGGGCTACCCCGTTGGAGGAACCGGCGAAGAGGGCCGACCCGTCCCCGTTCAGAGCGACAGAAACCCCGAAACCCGGGGAACCAGGGTGCGCGAGCACCTGCGGCTGGCCGGCGCCGAAGTCGCCCTCCCATTTCTCCGGGTCCCTGACCCAGCACAGGACCCGACCTTCGCCGTTTTCGAGGAGCGGCAGGCCGGCCGCCAGCACCTGGGCCCTAGACGAGAGCGCCAGCGCTGAAGGCGATGTGGTCGTCGCCGCGGCCCCGCCAACCGGGAGTTCCAGGACCTGGGTGGTCTCCTGGGGTCCCGGGAACCTGACCACGACCTCTGTCCCAGAAATCCTGGCTGCCAGGGTGGCCAGAGCAGCGTCCGCTGCCAGCATGAGGAAACCCGGGTCGCAGCTCAGGGCCTGGCAGATGACCTCCGCGGGGCCAGGCCTCCGAGCTAGCCCGCCGGTCCCGGCCTGTCTGTCAAAAAAAACCAGCTGCGCCGACCCGTCTTCGAGCCCCGTGAGCAGCGCCGCCGAGTCAGCGGCCGCCGACAGGGCCAGCACACCTGCCCCTCCCAGGTCTAGGTCAGGCTTGAAAACAGGGGCCCTGTCTCCAGGGGGGGGGAGCCCGCCCTCCCAGGCCCTATTTCCCCCAGCCGAGACCCCTACAGGGGCCCAGGCCCCGGTGCTGAGCAGTTCCTCTACCCTGACGAGGCAGGCCTGGTCTTCCTGGTACTTCTGCGGAACAGAGAGCTGGACGCTCAGGGCCGAGCAGAGAGAGTCTTCTTTTTCTCCCTTAGGCTGCAGCTGCACCCTCTGGCCCCACTCCCAGAGAGGCCCGGGGCTGAGGACCAGGGACTTTCCGCCATCCTCGACCCCGAACGGCCCCGCCCCCCGGACCCGCAGAGCTTCTATGGAGCCCCTGAAACCCTCCCGGAAAACAGGGCCTAGGTTGTCCAGCGAGGCTGGGGAGTTGACCGGCAGCAGGTAGAGGAACATCTCTTTCTGGGAAGCCGGAAAAACCTCCTGGAAAGGGAACCAGGCTGTCACGGGCAGGGTCCGGAAAGCACCTGTTTCTTTTTCAGGGCTGCAGAACAGGGTCTGCAGGTGGCCAGAGCTAGAACGGTCCTCAAGTCTGCCCTGCACCCGCGGGTCTAGCACCAGGCCGGAAGCGTGCTCCAGCGTGGCCCGGTACATCTGGGTGTGCTGGAAGAGCAGGGCGATCTGTTCCAGCTCGATGTAGTCGGATCCCTGGTTCTTGGAGACGGCCAGCCTGAACTTCTGGAAAGTCCGGCCCTCGGAAACAAGGGGGATGGTAGGGGAGCTCCCCACGAAGCCGTTCTGGGCAGCTCTTGCCCACTCTATTCTGACCGGCCCCGGCGAAACGAGTTCCCAGGTGTCTAGAAAACCCCCTCTGTGGCCCAGGAGCCAGAACTCTGAGACGCGGGCGGCTGCATCGGCCAGGCCCTCGCCCGCAAGCTGCTGGTTCCAGAATAGCAGCACCCGGTTCACCTGGGCTCTGCGGCCGTTCAGGAGATCGACCTCGAAGAACGTTTTGCCGAAGCTGGCCTCTTTGCCCCCCACCCCTGTTGCCGAGCGGGCCTGGGTGGCAAAGTCGGCGTTCGAAAACCAAGCTCGGAAAGGTTCCTTCTGAAGCTTTTCAGGGTCTAGACCTACCTCGTGGCACACCGCCTGCTCGAAACTGGCTTTCCGGCTGAACAGCCCCGCAACCCGGCTGGTTGGGAAAGCAGAAGGGCAGAGAGCCTGGAACTGGCCTGCGGTCACCAGCTCCTGGTAAAGAGGGGACACCGCCGCAAACACCAATAGGTCACGGCAAACGCGGTGCCTCCAAATGTTGATGACGGCAGAAACCGCGCTGAGAGCCCCCGCCTGCCTGCAGGCCTGAAGCAGCTCAGCCCCGAGGGCGGCCTGGGCGGCCGGGTCCTCCACCAGGGCCCAAACAGCCGGGTCCGTCCGCAGCCCTGCAACCCCAGAGACCGAGGCCGGCACCACCCTGGCTGCTGTCTCCTGTCTGCCGCCGATCTGGAGGCTCTCAGAAACGCCAGCCTGCAGCCCAGGGATCTGTGGCCGGGCCACCGCCGCCCCTAGCTGCCAGGCCTGGAGGTGGGTCCTAATAACCCAGCTCCTGCCCTGGATCTGGGCGGCAGCAGAGGGGCCAGCTTCCGAAGGGTCTGCTGCGAGGAGAACGGCTAGAGGGGAACCGTCCAGAGGCAGCCCGGTCCTAGGGGAAGGCTCCGTGCCCAGGGCCAGGACCACCCTGTCCAGGGAACTCACCGAGTCCTGGTTCTGCAGCTGCACCTCAAGAGGGAAGGCCCAGCCCGGCCCCCCCTGGGGAACAGGTGGAGGCGTGAGGTCCGGGGCTACCGCGCTGAGCACCCGGGAGGCGCTGACGCTGAGGGGCCGGGCAGAGGCCCAGAACCCTGTCTTCAGCCCGACCCCAGCCCTGAGCTCGGCTGCGTCGGCAGACCTATTGACTGGGTCCAGAAAGATTTCCCACTCCGGCAGGGGGTAGCCCGCTGCGCCTGCCGTGAAACTGAACATAACGAACCTCCTGTCGAGGCGCACACAGCGGTTCGAGACCGGGGCCCCAGAAAACTCCCCAGCCCCAGAGACAGGGGGCAGGGTGTTGCCGTGGAGGTCCGGAGGGCCCGGAGGGGTGACCGTAACTAGGAAAGAGAAAAAACTGTCCGCTTCTGGACTGTTGCTTTCCTCCTGGGAGACGTACCTGGTCGCCCGGTACTCCAGCTGGAAGCCTGTTTTGCCTTCGCTGCTCTGCCAGCTCGGCCGGTTCCCTGTGAACTTTACCCATGGCTGGGCTACAGCAAAGGAGTAGAACCGGCCGTCGCCCCCGGTCTCCGCGGGCCACGGGTAGAAGAGCTCCTTGAACCTGGCCGCCAGGGCCCCCTGGAACTTTTCGAAAGCCGAACCGGCTTCTGTGCCGGCTGGAAACTCTACAACCCCTGCCTCCCAGGGGTAGTCGAAAATCCCCTGGGCGGGCTGCATCTCAATAGCCTGGATCTCCTCGGCTCCGGAAGGCAGGTAGTGTTCCCACAGAGCGGCGTTGCCGGGCGCGGCCGAGAACCTGGAGAGGTCCAGCGGGCAGGTAGCCCAATAGGCCGATTTTTCCGCATCCTGCGTGAAAGGCCCAGCTGCGGAGCCAGAGGTCCAGTCTCTGATCCGGACGGAGACCGAAACTGTCTGGGCGACGTGGTCGACAGAGTAGGCTACCAGCCTGTCTTCAGGCTCGGCGTAGTAGAACAACCCGTCCCCTCCCGCCCCCGAAAGCCAGGGGAAATACATTTCCCTGTACTTGAGGTCAAAATATTTCCAGAACACCGCAAAAGCGGTTTCGCTGAGCTCGAAAACCTCCTTTCCTCCTTGGGCCGGGGCTGGGTCCAAAACAATGTTGCCCAGCTCCCCCTGGGATTCGGGGATATAAGGCAGGGCCACAGGGGGGAAAGCAGTCCCCTCAGGCCCTATCTGCTGGCCTGGGCCTAGCAGCCAGCCCTTCTCGGCCAGGGCCTCCCAGCCAGACCCGTCGGTGCTCTTAAAAACCTGCAGGCGCCCTCGGGACGCTGCATCGGAAACAGGGGGCCCAAAATCAAAACTCTGGGCGGTCAGGTCCCACTGCCTGTCGGCCCCGGCGTCGAAGACCGCGGAGAAAGCCCCGGCCCCTGCAGAGGAGCTGTTGTTTTCCTGCCCTGCTGTGAACCGAACAGGGGCCCCGAAGGCCGAAAGGGGGCCCGCTTCGAAGCTCAGCTGCTGCCCCGAAAGGTCTGGGAAAGGGAAGAGCTGGACCACCTCCGTAACAGGCCTCTCCGAAAACAGGCAGACCTCCCACGAAGGCCCATACCCGGGCAAGCTCGAGGCAGAGGCGCTGAAGTGGAACCTGAGGAACCTGGAGCTTGTGAAAAAAACTCCAGGGGGAGAAGAAGAGGAAGAGGCCGGGAAACAGCCCTGGGGTCTGCCCGAGACGTGATTCTCCTGGAAAGGGATCAGAAAGTTTTCAGACACCGCCGCAGACCAGGTCTGACCGTCAGGGCTCGTCTCGGCACACAGGTAGTCAGGCCCGAGCTCAAAATTCCGGGGGACTACCCGCCACACCCTTTCAGAACCCGCGTCAAAAAGCACTTCCCACGAGCCCTGGGTGCTTTCCGGGGCCCCGCTGAGGTCTGCAGAGGCCCCGAGGAACTGGACAGAATTGAAGCCGGAGACAGAAGAGCCCTGGGTCGAGCTGCCGAGAGAAAAAGAATCCAGGGGAGCGCCGCTGGCCCCGGCCACTTCTGCCCCAGCCTCGAGGAGAGGAAAAGGCTGGACACGGGCGGTGCGGCTGACCAGGTACTCTACAGCCTCCGGATGCAGGGCCTTTAGGCACGTTCTGGCCCCAGGTTCCTGAGAAGAAGACGGCAGAGAGAAGTCCGGCAAACCTGCAGGATCTGTCTGCGCCAGCCTGACGCTGGCTGCTGTCAGCCGGACCAGAGGTCTCTGCCCGCCTGTGTAACCGACTTCGTAGGCGAGGTTCCAGAGGTACACCTCGGAGCCATGCACCGCGGAAAAGGCCAGCCCTGGGTCTGCCCCTGCCAGAGAGAACTGCAGGGAGGCCCTAACGTGGGAAACACTCTCCAGGAGAACCGATACAGAGGTCAGGGCTACCTTGACCCAGGTCTGGCTGCCATCCACCTCAGGGTCGGAAAACGCTACCGCCAGAAAATCCCCAGCCCGGATGTTCTTCTTAACAAAAGGGGATTCGCTGTACGCCAGCACGGTCTGTATCAGGTCCAGGCTCCCTTCAGAACCGCTAGCCCTCGAAAAACTTTCCACCAACCCGCAGGGCACCCTATCAGGGTCCAGCTGGTCCTCCGCAAAAAGCCAGAGGCGCGCTTCTACTTCCTCGCAGGACAGCCGCGAAAAGGAGTCGGGGTGCACAACTGCAAAAGGTAGGGCCAGGGCGTCCACAGCACCTCCGCTAGGTCCTGCAGGCCTGAAATGAACCCCTGCAGGCCCAGCGTACCTCTGGCTGAGGCCGGAGTTCTGCAGCAGGTACACCCAGGTCTGGGAGCCCAGGGCGGAGTTGAAAGCAGCCGTAGGGTCAGCTAGGCCTTCCAGGGGGAAGGGGTCCTGGAACTCGAGCTGTAGGTACACCTTCAAAAGTTCAGAAGGGTCAGAGGCATATCTGGAGGGGAAACCTGCCCCCCACAGCGAGCCGTGCCTCAGGGACCCGCCCTCCAGAATATCCAGGGTCTTCCAAACATGCTGTGGCGCCCGGGGGCCAGGCAAATCTGCCACAAACTTCGGGGCCGCTGTGTAGGCTAGCGGCTGGAGAGCTTCCTCCAGCAACAGCAGGGGCTGAGGAGCAGAGGCTACAGGCCCAGCCAAAGAGGGAGGGGAGGGGTCCACAAAAAGAGGGCTTTCGACTTCTACCTGTATTTCCACCCCGCTCACCACAAATCTGGAGACCCTGCCGGATGTCTCGGTCCCTCCCAGCAAGCAATTTTTGACGGTAAAACTCACATCCTGAGCCTCAGCGGGTTCTGAGAGAACCACGCTGCTGCTGACCAGGCCGCTGTGATTCTGGGAATAGAGCCACTGGAGAGTATGTAGGGTGGTGGCCCCATGGGTATGTACTTCTATCTTTGAAGCTACCCCTAAAACCTGGTCTGCACCATGTCTGCCAGGGCCCAGGATAGAACCTAAAAAGAAATCGGGGTCCACAAAGAACCTGAACTCTCTGATTTTGAGAGAGCTTTTCTCTGCGCGTTGGTGAGGGCTGAAAAGTTCCAAAAAGCCTGTTTTTTTTTCCGATGCGTGCTGTAACCCGGTTTCAAAAAAAAGCATTTGTTTCTTGGCTTTTTTTTTGTATTTTATTTTGTTTTTTTATTTTTTTGTTTCTTTGAAAAAATGAGAAAAAAAAAAAATAGGGGG
>ERZ888423.2337-NODE-2337-length-14338-cov-71.601694_pt1 | contig 14338 bp, 14 predicted proteins | sample MGYA00520523_ERZ888423 | MGnify/ENA primary metagenome ERZ888423 (study PRJEB32303, sample SAMEA104408611) | aquatic metagenome | biome: Brackish water; feature: Pelagic; material: water | place: Baltic Sea | collected 2014-06-08T10:24:00 | depth 30,27 m ...
GAGGAAGACATGAGCCACCCGGCCTGGCAGTGGGATGAGCAGGCGGTGCATAGCACCAACCAGCGCATGGAGGGCCTGGCAATCAACGCCCTGCTCGTGCAGCTCTACCAGCCGGAACTGCTCACCACCGGCCCGGCCGCCAAGATGCCAAGCGGCAAGGGCTTCTCCGCTGGCAGTGCCGACGACACCGGCGCCGTGAAGCCCCAGGGCCCGGTGTGGATCGGCAAGGACTTCCGGCTTGATCGCACCACCAGGGCGCCCTCACCGGCCAGCCCGAGCGGCGCCAGCAGCAGCGCCCCGCGGCGGCCCCATTGGCGCCGAGGCCACTGGCACACCGTGCTGCATGGCGAGAAACGCCAGAACCGCCGGATGCAGTGGTTTCAGCCGGTGTATGTGGGGCTGGGCTGAGCTGGTTTGCACCTGGGGCGATCACTCTTGCGCCTGAGAAAACCCGGCGGGGATACCGCCGGGCTGGCGCTTCAGAGCACCTGCACCCGGGCCTGAGAGCCGAGCACCCGCTGCTGATTGGCAGCCAGGATCAGGGCCTGCTCGCGGGGCACGTAGTGCGGCTGGGCGCTGATGTGACCTTCTCGATCGAGGAACAGCACCCGCAGCAGCTGACCTGCGGCATCCAGAAGGTGCACCGAGATGATGCGAATCGGGCAATGCCGCTCAGGCGATTGGCGAACGGGCTGGAGTGGCAGGGAAAGGAGGGTGGCGGCCATGGCTGTGCTGGCGAACGACCCTGCCGTTGCGCCCCGGAAAAGCCAGCAGCGCGCAAGGGTCGCGCAGCGACTTGCGTTAGCCCTTGCGCGACTGCTGCTGCCGGGGCAGACCAAGGGGAGTGCTCGCCAGCCCCAGGACCCACCACCTCTTTCAACTGCGCTTGCCCCGCCACTTGCCAGCAGCGAGCCCCTTGTAACGTCTAATCAAAGTGTTCCCTGCGATACAGCTAGCTGCACCCTGCGCTGGCCATGGTGATTAGCCAAGCAGGAGAGATATGCAGGCATCTGGATCCACTGCTCGGCGCAGCACAGCAGGTCAGTCGCTTGAGCGCTGCTACCGCCTCATCGACGGCAGCTGCGAGCCGCATCTACAGCTTGACGGTCAGTACAGCTCCCTTGATGACGCCATCGCCGATGCCATCGAATGGATTGGACTCTTTAGTGAGCCCGACCATCCCAGCAGCTGGATTGGGGTTGAGGTAAGCAGCACCAATGGCGACTGGCGCACTTGCCGCCTGCCGGGACCCTTGCTTTGTCCGCTGCCACGCTGAGCTACAAGCCTCAATTACCACTTGCTCGAGAGCTAACAACAGAAAACCCCCGGGGCGAGCGGGGGGTTTTCTGGAGCAGCCGGGCAAGTGAATGCAGGCGCTCATGCCGGCACCTAACTCACTGGCGCCTGCATTCACTGTGCAAGAGATCACAGCTGGCGGCTGCTTGCGCGCAACAAATGCACATCGCTAGCAGCCGCCTAACCGCTGCTCACTCCTCTTCTGGACTGCCCAAGGGGATCAGTTTGATCTGCTTTTTGCCCAGCTTGATCTCAAACTCATCGCCGGGCTTGAGGTCGAGCACGGCGGTGTAGGCCTTGCCCAACATGAGATTGCCGTTGAACTGGATCCTGGTGGTGTAGCTCAGCTTGCGGCCACCCTTGCCCTGGCCGGCGCTATCGGCACCGAGGCTCACACCCTTGGCACCGAGCAGAGCTTCATAGAAGGCTGTGAAGTTGAGGCGCTCGCTGCCATCTTTTTTGGTGCTCAAGTAGCCGCATTCGCGCACCAACTCGGACTTGGAGACATCGCCCAGCTCCTTGACTTTGGCGAGTAGGTCTGACCCGGTGAGCATGATGATATTTGCCTGGTCTTCAGAAAATACCAAACTCAGATGCTGTGTCAATCCACTACATCAGCAGGCAAGCCTTTGCTGCCAGTGGCTTCTGCAAAAACAAATAATGCGGCTACGCGATATGGCAAAAGGCGACTGTCAGCGCAGGGATTCGCAGGCTTCTCCATCGCCATTGCCATCGAGATAGCTGTGCCCCTGGCGTAGCAGCTCCTGGGCTTTGGCAAAGGAGCTGATCTCGCTGCAGCGGTAACGGCGCCCGCCCGGTGTGGTGCCATCAGGGATGACGGCTGAGCGGCGAGCTCGCCGGAAGTCCCACGGCCGGGTGATGCCGCCCGGCACCTGCCACACCCCATAGCGCCGCCGGCTGGCCCGATATTCCGCGTCCAGATACTCCTTGGCGTTACACCCACTGAGGTACTGGCGGTAGGCAAAGGCCTGGCCGTCTTCCACCAGCGCCAGGTTGATGTTGATCTCTGAGATCACCTCGGCCACCGAGCGGCCATAGCGATCGGTGGTTTTGACCTCGAGGCTGACCTCGCGCCCGACAGGGAGCCGCTGCTGCAGGTAGTTGCGGGACTGCTGGCCGTAGGTGCCCTGGGCGGTTTCGGGGGCATCGATGCAGGCCAGCCGCACTGTCAGGGCTTTGCCGGCCTGCCGGACTCGGATGGTGTCGCCGTCGCCGATGGAGAGCACCGTGGCCGTAACGCCCTGAGCAGCCACGCCAACCGGCCAGGCCAGGGCCGTCAACGTCGCCACAACCAGCAGAGCCTTGCTTGCCATCGCAGGAGTTTGCACGGACAGCCTCTTCATGCGGCCCCTGCATGGCTGCTGCGCCAGCTGCGGAATGGCGCCAATCTGGAGCTCTGAACCAGCGCACCATGGGCCCCCTTTCGCTGTTGTTTGCCCTCGCCATCGGGGCGCTTTCCACCGGCAGCGCTCTGGCCCAGCAACCTGTTCAGCCCCTGCCCAGATCAGGCGGCTGCCCGCTCGGCTACTACAGCTCTGGCAGCTACTGCGTGCCCAGCTCCGGCGGCAACACCCGAGGCGCGATTGAGAAGGTGGGCGGTGGCTGTCCGCTGGGCTTTTACGCCTCTGGCAACTACTGCTTCAGCAGCCCCAGCAACGAGCGGGAAGCTATTCAAAAGAGCGGCAAGGGATGCCCCCTGGGTTGGTTCAGCTCGGGGAGCTACTGCGTCAAGAGCCGCTGAAATCTGACCTGCCGGCAGTTCTATGTTGCAGATCTTGCTGAGCTGCCGTGCCCCAAAGTGAGCTGTTGCGGTTTCTTGCCCATGTGAGGGCTGATCCAGCCCTGCGGCAAAGGATGGCCGACGCCCTTACCGCTGATGAGGTGTCGCTGCTGGCCCAGGAGCGGGGCTTTCTGGTCTCTGGCAGCGACATCCTGCGTTTCCATGGCCAGTCGGCTTCTGGGATCCGCATCAGCCGTATCGAGCACCCTGGCGAATATCCCGGTCGCTACTACTGAGTGCGCTTTAGTCCGCAACCAGCACATACAAAATAAAACCCCTGAGGAAAACCTCAGGGGCGCTGGCTAAGAACATTCCAATGGCGGTTGATAGAAGCTGCTGGCGTTGGCGCCTGGGGCCGAGCATTCCAGGTGTGGGGCAGTTGGTTCTCCAGAGGGCACCTAGGGCGGTGCGGATGGAGTGTCGATAGTTCAGACGTCCCAATTCAGTGTCCGAACTGACGACCCGCCCACGGATGGGCGAAGACTGTTGGAGCAGGGGCCTGCAGTCAGCGTGCTTCTTGAACCTGGCGGGGTGGCGTGTCGTCCATGTTGGGCGCCTCCTGGGTTGATGAACACAGCATCGCTGGGCCAGCGGCTCAGCGCAATCAGCTTTTAAACGCATTGCTTCTGGCTGCAGATCGGAGCAAGGTTGGATAGCTTTGTGGCCTGGAGCAGCTCAGGCCCTGCGCAATGGTGGCGGCCTCCACTGCGGCGTGCAGACCTGCCAGCCCTGCTGGCGCTTGCTGTCCCAGAGCCTGTGGGCATCTTCCTGGCTGAGTTCGAGCCTCCGTTTCAGCAGGGGCCCTGCTGAAACGGCAGCCACTCGACGCTGATCGTCTTCTCTGATCAGCCCTGTCGAGCCAAGGGGTGTCGTACCGATCCCAGGTGGAAAGCCCTGACGACTCCTCGTCTGGCTCAGGCCTCGCAGGAGCGGAAGGGCCTTGCGGATTCGCCACAGAGCAAGCCCATTTGCTGGCTGGCCTCAACTGCCGAGGAAATCGTGCAGCATCGCGCTGCAGCTGCGGTTTCCCGCATGGCCAGGATCCGGTTGATCTCTGTTGGTTCCAGGGGAGACCTGCAGCCCTACCTGGCAATCCTGCTGGAACTGCAGCGACGGGGCCATCAGGTGAGCCTGATCGGCAGCATCAACTTCCAGGCCGTGGCGGAAGCCCATGGGCTGTCGTTCGTGCCCCTGCCGGGCGACTTCACCTCCTTGCTGAGCTCGGAGGCGGGCCTGGCATTGATGCAGGGCAAGCCCGTGCGCCTGATCTCCGATGCACTGCTGGGCGAGCTGCTGGAGACGGCTCGCGCCGCCATGGAGGGCACGGATTTGCTTTTGGTGTCGCCGCTGTGCCTGTGGGGGTACCACCTGGCCGAGGCCGCAGGCTGTCCCCTGGTGGTGCTGAGCCCCGTGCCGATCATGGCCACTGGTGAATTCCCCTTTCTGGGCTTCCCCGCCTCGCCAACCAGCCGCAATGGCGGCAGCACAAGGCATCGAATCCGCCGCCGCCTCAACCGCAGCAGCTACCGGCTGGTCAGCCTGCTCAAGTGGCGTCAGGACGCCCGGGTGATCCAGGCCTTCCGCCGCGATCGCCTGGGCCTGCAGCCCCTCCCCTGGGGCGGCGTCCAGAGCCGCCGCACCCCACCGGCCCATCTGGTGGATCCGCCGGTGCTGCATCTGATCAGTCCACAGGTGTTGCCGCGCCCTGCTGACTGGAAGGCGAGCGCCTCCCTCACCGGCTTCTGCTTCCACGAGCCCCGCACGGCCGATGGGGCCATCCAGCCCACCCCTTACAGCCCGGATCGGGAGCTGAGCGCATTCCTTGAGAGCGGCCCCGCTCCCGTCTATGCCGGATTCGGCAGCATGATCACCCGCGATCCAGAAGCGCTGGCGGCTGCGGTAGTGGAAGCAGCGCAGCAGGCTCGTGTTCGCATGATCCTCTCGCCCGGTTGGGGCCGGGTGGTGCCCCGAGCGGCCCTGCCCGCTGATGTGTTTTTGCTGGAGGAGTGCCCGCATAGCTGGCTGTTCCCCAGAGTGCAGGCCGCGATTCACCACGGCGGTGCCGGCACCACCGCCACCACGCTGCGCTGCGGCATCCCCTCGACGGTGGTGGCGTTCTTTGCGGATCAGCCCGCCTGGGGACGCATGCTGGAGCAGCTCGGGGTCAGCCCGGCCACGCACCGGTTGAGCAGTCTCAGCGCCGAGTCCCTGGCTGCCAGCATCCGAGCGCTCGCAGGCGAACCGCGCTTCCGCCAGCGAGCCCGGGAGCTGCAGCAGCTGCTGGCCCGGGAGGACGGGGTGACCTCCACCGCCGGTGCGATCGAGGCGCGTCTCGCCGGCATGCGGTGATCCACAGCACCCCCATGCGCACCCTTGTACAGGCCCACCACGATCCGCCACTCGCCGAGCTGTTGCGGCGAATCGATTGCCAGTTGCTGCCCCAGCTGAGGCTCCGCAGCGTCGACCCCCACGACCCGATCCGGGTGCTGAGCCTGCCCCAGCCGTGGCGGCAGCTGGGCTGCGGCAACTACGCGGCGGTTCTGCACCATCCCGATCACCCCGCGCTGGCTGTGAAGGTATACGCCCCCGGGCGGCCAGGACTGGAGAAGGAGGCTGAGGTCTATCGGCGCATCGGTTGCCACCCGGCCTTTTCACAGTGCTTTCATCGAGGCGATGGCTACCTGGTGCTGCGCTGTCTGCATGGCGTCACCCTCTGGGACTGCCTGCGCCGGGGGATCACCATCCCGGTGCAGGCGATTCAGGACATCGACGCCGGGCTTGCCCATGCCGTCAGCCGTGGACTGCATGGCCACGACATGCATGGCCGCAATCTGATGCTCCACAGGGGCAGGGGCCTGATCGTGGATATCTCCGATTTTCTCAACCCCGCGCCCTGCCGGGCCTGGCAGGACCTGAGGTGGGCCTACCACTGGCTGTACCGCCCCTTGATTGCACCGCTGGGTCTGCGGGCTCCAGCTCCGCTCCTCGATGGTCTGCGCAAGGGATACCGGCTGTACCGGCGCCTGATGCCCGTCAGTGCGGACCATGTCGGCCAGTCCTGATCCAAGGCCTGCAGCGGTTAAGGGTCGGCCGGTGGCGTGGCCCACGGTTTACGCCACCTACAGAGCCCAGCCCTTCTGGCGCACCATGTCATCTGTCCAGCCCTGGCAGCGGCTGGTGAGGTGCTCGCCATGGGCGATTAGCCCCTGATGCAGCTGACAGGTGAGCAGCGGGATGCAGTTCACCCCGGCGTGGTTCCTGAACTGTGGCAGGTCACGCAGAACTTCCGGCTGCGGGTCTTGAGCAGCACTGCCTCATCGAGGTAGGGCCACTCCTCGATCGGGAGATCGAGCCGGGCATTCAGTGCTGCGGGTCGGGGGGGCTACCCACGGGGCACAACCAGAACGTACACCTGTACTAGTACGCCGGCCGGGATCTGGCTGTCGTTCTGTCCTGCCCTCGATACGGTGCAGGCAACGGGGAGGCCCATGCTGCGCGAGTTGGTGCTGGCCATCGGCATTCCCCTGGCCCTGTTGCTCCTTGCGGTCCTGGCGATGGAGCATTGGGGCGACCGCCTGCCGGCCTGGGTGCAGCGGTTGGCCAAGCGGCCCTCCTGGCTCTGGAACATCGGCATCGGGCTGATCATCGGCCTGTCGCTGCTGCGCTGGTTGCTGCGGCGTTGGAGGCCTGGCTCCGGTGATCGGCTCGGGTGGGAATCTCGCCGTTCAGACGGTTCTGAGGCGTGGTGTTAAAAGTGCCGATCCGCAGCAAGCCGAAGGCAGCAAAAGCCCACCGAATCACCCAGGTCGCGAAGGCCTGGGGCAGTGGGCCGGGGCTGTGCGGATCGTGCGGCCGTGGGTTCGGGGCAGGCCTTGCCGACGGTTGTCGCCGATCACCGGAGCGGGTCTGGACCCTTCTTGTGCTCCCGCTGGAATCCCTTCCAGCGGCTCTGACGGTGAAGGGTGCTGGGGGGAGGAGACAGCAGGGGCGAATGCCGTTGTTGGTGTTGACGTTGGCCGGGTGGTTGCTGTTCCGGTTGGCGGTGCGGCAGTTGTGTGGTTCGTTGAACCAGGAGCCGCCGCGCAGCAGCTGGGCGACCCGCCCTCATCGATCACCCTAGGGAGGAACCGGGACAAGGCCCGCGCAGAAGCTGTACGACGCAAAGAGCCTGCGGCGCAGCCGAACGGTGTGGCCCTGGGCCAGGTGCGCATTCCAGCTCAGGGCGGAGGCGCGGACCCGGGCAGGGCGGAGACGGCCGTGCCCGAGCCCTTGGGCGCAACGGCGCAGGCCGCGGCGGATGCGCAGCAGGCTGTGGTTGCGCAGGCGGATGCGCCCGCCGATCAGGTGAAAGCCCACGAAGCTGGCGCCCATCGCCGTGCGGTGCAGGTGCGTTTTGCTGGGATGCAGCCGCAGTCGCAGGTTGGCCAGCTCCTGCCACAGCACCACCAGGGCCTGTCGCAACGGCTCCGGATGATCGGCGAACAGGGCCAGATCATCTACATAGCGCAGGTGGGCCTCCACGCCGGGGAGTTCCCGTAGATGGTGATCGAGGGCATCGAGATGGAGATTCGCCAGAAACTGGCTGGTGAGGTTGCCGATCGGCAGGCCTCTGGGTCGCTCCAGGGGCGTGAGCAGGGTGTCACCGGGAAAACCATCGATGGCGGGCCCAGCACTGGCGCCATTGGCCAGGATCACAGACAGCAGCCAGAGGGTGCCGGGGCAGGTGATCCGGCGCTCAAGCTGGGCGATCAGCGCCAGGTGATCGATGGAGGGGAAGTAGAGGCGAATGTCGGCCTGAAGGATCCAGCGGTGTTCGCGGCAGGCCCGGGCAAAGCGGCGCAGGGCGCGATGGGTGCCATAGCCCTTGCGGTTGGCGTAACTGGTGGGGAGGAAGTGGCGCTCCAGCGGCGGGGCAATCACGGCGATCAGGGCATGGTGCACCACCCGATCGCGGAAGGGCGCGGCGCTCACCAGACGCTTTTTGGGCTCATGCACCAGGAACTGCCGGCAGGCACCGGGGATGTAGAGGAAGCTCCGCAGCTCGTGCTGCAACTGGAACAGTTCGGCCTCCAGGTTGGCGGCAAAGGCGAGCACATCAGGCCGGTAGCGCTTGCCTTTGCTGGCCTTGCGGTAGGCGGCGAGCAGGGTGGGGAAACTGGTGATGCGCGGATAGAGATCCCGCAGCGGTGGTGGGAGCTTGGCCATCCAGGGAGGCTCAGGCCGGAGCGGCCGCCTGGCCCTGGCGTCGCTGCTGGCTGATCCAGCCCCCGAGCTGACGACCCACCTCCTCCACCAGGCGGGCCACATGCTCGTAGCGGCGATCATCGATCAGCTGGAAGCTGTGCAGCAGGCGGATCTGCAGGCGCAACAGATCGAGGCGGGCATTGAGCGGTTCGAGGCGCTCCAGCTTGGCGGTGGCATAGCGGGCGGCCACCAGACCCTCCAGAAGGTCGTAGAGGCCCTGCACCAGGCGATCGCCGAGGGCGAAACGGTGATCACGGGGCAGGCGGTTGAGGAGCGGCACAAACCACTGGATCAGATCCATCGTCGCCTGAATGATCGGCAGTTCACCGCGGCTGGGGGCACTCATGGTGAGGGGTGGGGTGATGGGTAAAAAATCGAGGCGCCTCCGGCGCCCGACCCTCCAGCCAAACAGCCTGGGAACCCGGAAACCCAACAGCCAGGGCAAAACCAAACAGCCCAAGGGCCAAGGGACCAAGGGCTCAAGGACCAAGAAGGGAGCCTGGGGGGAGGAGACAGCAGGGGCGAATGCCGCTGCTGGTGTCGACGTGGGCCGGGTGGTAGCAGCTCCGGCCGGCGGCGCGGCAGTTGTGAGGTTCGTTGAACCAGGAGCCGCCGCGCAGCAGCTTCCACTCCTTCTGGGCCGTGTCCAGGGCCTCCAGGGCCGGATCCACAGCCTGCCAAGGCTGTCCATCGCTGGGCCAGCCCGCACCGGTCGGGTCGGGGTGCCACTGGTCGCCACACCACTCGAACAGCTGGCCGTGCAGCTCCGCCAAGCCCCAGCGGTTCACCAGGCCAAAGAAGCCCACCGGCACCGGCCGCTGCCTGTAGATCCCCTTGCGACCAGGGCCGTAGGTGTAGCCGCCGTTGTAGTTCGCCCAGCTGGTATCGAGCACATCGCCGAAGTGGAAGGGAGTGTCTGCCCCTACCCGGCAGGCCGCCTCCCATTGGCCTTCGCCGGGCAGGGCCAGCTGGGGGGCCTCAGCCTGACCCCCCAAGGAGGGCCATGCGTTGTGGAGCCATTGGTTGAGGCGCTGGAGCCACTCCCTGCAGTCAAGCCAGCTCACGCTGTCCACAGGCAAACCCCCTGGTTGGGCAAAGCGCTCCCAGAGGTCGTCTGGCTTATAGCTGCCAGGGGTGGGGTTCAGGTCGCGCTCCAGCTGAGGCAGCTTCGCCACCGCACTCCACTGCGCCTGGGTGATCGGGTGGCGCGCCATCGCAAAGCGCTCCAGCCGCACCGTGCGCTCCGCCTCCACGTTCACGCCCTTGCAACCATCGCGTTCGTTGGCGTACCAATCCCGGCCCTCTTCCGTTTCCAGTGAGCCGATCTGGGCCTCGCCTCCAGGCAACAACACCAGCTCCAGTTGTTGCGGCGCCTCACCTGGCCACTCGGGCAGCGGTAGCCGCCACACCGGCGGCGTCACCACCTCAGTGCGGATGCGCAGGGCATCGCCCTCCTGCAGGGCAGTGAGGGTGAGCATCGGCACCGCACGACCAGAGTCGCTGCCGAGCAAGGGGAGATCCACTGTTGCTGCCAGTTGCAGGCCCCTCGATGCCCCTTGCAGGGGCGGCAGCTGGCGGTCGTGCTCCGCCCAGCCAGCCTCGCCCTCCACCAGCAGATCCAGGGCGTCGGCCCGCAGCTGCTTCTCGAGAAACCCCTCGATCCGCTGGCGACTCTCGGCCTGATCCCGCGCCGCCAGCCCCAGCGCCTCCAGTGCCGCACAGCGCAGCTCCGGCGGCTGGGCGCCATCGCCGGCCAGGGACTCCAGGGCCGTGATCCCCGTTTCCGTGCCGATCAGGCCCAGCACCACCGCGGCCTCCTGCTGCTCCTGCCGCCGCTCGCTCTGGTGATCGGGGAGCACCTCCGCCAACACCCGCGCCAGCCGCCGGCTGGCCACATCCCGCGCCGCACGGCGTTCCGAATCCTCCGGGGCCGCGGCCATCGCCGCCAGCTTGCTGATCGCATCGCGCCGTTCGCTGGCCACCGGCACCCCCAGCTCCCACATCCACTTGCGGGCCCGTTGCAGCGCCAGCCGGTAGCGCTCGCCCTCCGCATCCAGGAACCCCAGCTGCGCCAGCCGGTCGGGCATCTCCGGCGGCAGCGCCAGGGCGCGCTTTCCCTGGGCCGCCATCGCCCCATCGCGCAGGGCCAGCAAGAATCCCCGCATCCGTTCACGCTCGGCCTCTGGCCGCGGCGCCAGCGCCGCCGCGAACTCCTCCCACACCTCCGGACCCCGCTCCAGGGCCTGCTCCTCCAGCCGCTCGAACTGCTCCGCCGCCGCCAGGTGATCCGCCAGCGGGTCCAGAGGAAAGCGCAGGCGGCCCGCGGCCGCGCCGGGTTGGAGCAGCAGCCGCAGCTCAATCAGATAGCCCAGCAGCGCATCGGCCTGCTCATCCCCCAACCCCAGGCCCAGCGGCTTGGCGGCCATCAGGGCGTGGCGGGCCAGGCCATCGCTGAACTCCAGCGGTTGGAACAGCGGCTGCTCCCTCGGCCCCTGGCGGTGGCTGGCCAGGGCCACCACCCGCAGCGCCTTCTGCACCAGCGCCTCAGTGATCTCCAGCCCCGTCCGGCGGCGCAGAGACGCATCATCTGGTGTGTCGAGGCGCCGCACGTAGCTGAGCATCAGCTCCGGCACCGAGCCCGCCAGCAACCCCTGCTCACGGTTGGCAATCACGTCGTCGATGAACATTTGCGCCAGCAGCACCGTGATCGGCTTGTCGCCCACGATCCGCTTGAGCTGCGCCTGGGCGGGCATCAGGTCGTCGTCGCTCAGGGCATCGCCCTGGCCCTTGCGGCGCAGGTAATCCAAGAAGAAGGCCTGCAGGCGCTCCACCGCAATCCGCTGCGGTTCGATCCGGCTCAAGGGCCGCTCACGGAAGCCGTCGTCGTCACTGCGGCTCGTCACCACCACCAGCCCCGGCGGCAGGGCCGCCAGCAGTTGTTCTCGGGCGGCGGGCGTGAGCTCCGAGAGGTGATCCACGATCGGGATCAGCCGCTTGGCCGCGAGCAGGGCTTTGATCAGCTCGGGTGGCAGCTTGTCCTCTCCCCCGGCTCCCGCCAGCTGGTTCCCCAGCCAACTGCGCACCCGATCCGCCACGCTCTCCCCTTGGCCCAGGGCCGTTTCAATCAGCACCGGCAACCGCACCACCCCACCGGGCTCGCCTTGCAGCCACCAGCGGGCGATGGCAAACGCCAGGCTTGTCTTGCCCGCGCCGCCGTCGCCGCTGAGCAGCAGCACCTGGCTGCCCCCTTCCGCCAGCAGCGGCTCCAGATCCTCGGGGCGCAGCAGCCGTGGGCCCTCAGCAGCCACCGCACCCGCTGGGGTGAGGCACACATCCAGGGGCACGTGCACCTGGCGGTTCTGGACCGACGGCAGCCCCAGGAAGGCGGCGGTGAGCTGGGGCTGGTGCTGCTCTACCCAGGCCTCCAGATCGGCGGGGGTGTAGGTGCGGGCTCGCGGTGCACTGGCCTCTCCAGAGGGCGGACTGTGCGCCTGCAGGGCCTGGAGCACCAGACTCGCGAGCTGATCGGGAGTCGAGAAACGGTTGACACCGTGGTTCGTCTCTACCTCGGCGCGGAAGGCCGCCAGATCCGCAGCGTCTTCGTTGTGGCGATCGATCCATCTCGGCTTCCAGTCGTGATCGTGGTCGACCGTGAACACCAGCCGCGGCTTGTGCTGGCGGCTCGCCTCCTCGTATTCCAGGTGGGTGATCGAGCGTCGGTTGGGATTGCTCTCCGGTGGCCGGTACCCGTAGCGGTGGGCGATCAGCAACACATACACATCCGTCGCCGCCACATCTGCCAGGCAACGCGCCAACGGCCGTTCATCAAAGGCCGTGTACTTCTCCATGCACTCCACGTCGTAGCGCGCCTTCTCCAGGGCGCTCTTGAGCGCCGCGCGGTGGGCCTCCAGGTCGATGAAGGTGGAGGAGACGTAGACCGTTAGCTGGCCCTTGGCGTTCGGCACCGCAGCTGATCAGAGGCGTGTGGATTGCCTTTCAGTCTGGCCGCAGATGCTCCAGCTGCCAGACGGGGCTGGGCTCGGGGACCCGGACCCAGGCCACCTCAATAGTCCGCCGGAAACAGCACGGTCGTGATCGGCCCGCCGCCCTCGCCGCGCAGGTCTTCCGTGATCACCCAGATGGTGCCGTGGTCCTCGGTGTCGTAGCTGGAGAACAGCCGGCCTTCTGCGTGGCTGTGATCGGAGTCATTGGCGGCCTTGTCTTCTGCATCGAGATCGCCCCAGTCGCCAGCGGAATGGCGATCGAGCAGGCCGATGATCACCTCCTCAGCCACGGAGGCCGCGACAGCGGCAGTGGCAACGACGCGGCCAAGGGAATGGCGCATGGCTGGGGGGAAAAGAAGTGGCCGCCAGCGAGGCAGGCGGCCGGAGCAAGTATTGGCAGTCTGGTCGGATCAGGCCTGTTGGAGTGCAGCAGCTGGATTCGTCTTGTGGTGCTGCACCAGGAAGGCCTCAATCCAGTCATGGTGCCGCCGCTGGCAAATCCGATCGGCGATAGAAGCAGCCTCTTCCGGCACCTGGAACCGCTTGCGGAATGCCTTGGTAAACCCCTCCAGAGCAGGGCGGGGCAATCCCCGAACGGTGGCGAGGATCTGCTGGATGGTGCCTGGATCGAGCGGGTCAAGGCTTTGATCTTTCTCTCGCTGCACAGGCGATTGGGGCTGCTGCCGGGGAGCCGCTTCTGCGGGCCTGCTTCTGGTGTTGGCGTTTAGCGCCGGCGTAGGTGCTGCAGAGCTGGTGACCTCCCTCTGCTGCTTGTCATAGAGCGCCAGACCAAACGGATTACCAAAGGTCATCAACGCCCTTTTCATGGCATCGGTCTCGGCCTCCTTGATGGCTGATTCATGGGCCTGGCCCAGGTCGGCGTCGATGCCATGGCCGGCGCCTGTGCCCTCGCGGATCAGGGGCGGCCGGGCACCGGCTTGAACTGTGATCCGCACCCGGGCGGTGTAGGTGACGCCCCAGCCGGGCTTCTGGTCCCGGCCAATCAATCGCTCAGCCTGGGCAACGCAGCGGACGGCGATGGTCTGCCGCTGCCAGCCATCGAAACCAAAGATGCGGTTGGCTTCCGCGATTACCTGCCAACCTTCCAGGTAGTGAACCTTCGATCGGCCCTGCTCCCGCTGGCGGACGTTGGCGCGATCGAGGGGGGCGGCCAGGGCGCTGATTTGCTCCCTACTGAAACCTCCAGCAGAGCTGGGGGTGTCTTTCGGGGCGACGGGGGTGGTGGTGTCGGATCGACGCAGCAGCGCCAGGGCGGAAGACTGGTGGCCAGCGCCCTGGCTGGAGCTGGCTGCTGGACGCTCAAGGGTGGTGGTCATGGGCTTTGGGCGCCTGGGGCGCCGGTGATGGGAACTGGTCATGAACAGAGGAAGGGGCCCGCCAGTGCAGCGGGCCATGTCGCGGGGGCCTCTGCCCCCCTCCGGTCAGTGGATGCGCCAGGAGCGGCGGTTGAGCAGCTGGGCGCCGGTGATCTGGCGGCCGGCCTTGAGGGCTTCCTTGATGGCGTTCTTGTCTGGCTTGCTGGTGGTGGAGAAGGTGAGCCACTCGGAATCGAGGGCCTGCTCGTCATCGATCACCACGGCTTGGGATTTGCGGCTTGTGAGCTCGTGATCGGGGAAGGAGAAGCGGGTGGCTGCGGGCTGCAGCTGGGTGAGAACAAACACCAGCGATTCCTCCAGGGCATCGGCCCGGCCGGCATCAGAGCGGGCCAGATCGGCGAGCCGCTTGGCCTGCTGGCTGCGGTAGGTGGCCTGACCGCGCAGGTGCTCGATCACCCAGCAGGTGGCATCGGCCTTGGCGGCGAGGGCTGCCTTATTGCCTTCTTCTGCCAGCAGGGCTACCTCCAGCTCGGCCAGGGCCAGGGCCCGCTGCTCGGGATCATCAGCTTCCAGCTGCTCGGCGAGCTGGGAGATAGCGGTAGTGAGCTCCTGGGCCTCGCTGCCGAGCTGCCATAGGGAACCTGAGCGCTGCAAGG
>ERZ888423.2339-NODE-2339-length-14333-cov-64.416375_pt1 | contig 14333 bp, 16 predicted proteins | sample MGYA00520523_ERZ888423 | MGnify/ENA primary metagenome ERZ888423 (study PRJEB32303, sample SAMEA104408611) | aquatic metagenome | biome: Brackish water; feature: Pelagic; material: water | place: Baltic Sea | collected 2014-06-08T10:24:00 | depth 30,27 m ...
AGGTGTTCAACAGCAGCTGCGGCGAGTGCCACGCCGGTGGCATCACCAAAACCAACCAGAACGTGGGCCTCGATCCTGAGACCCTGGCCCTGGCCACCCCTTCGCGCGACAGCGTTGAAGCGCTAGTGGACTACATGAAGGACCCAACCTCCTACGACGGCGAGTACAGCATTGCTGACGTGCACCCCAGCATGCGCAGCAGCGACATCTTCGTGAAGATGCGCGACCTCGACGACGATGACCTGCGTCTGATGGCTGGTTACATCCTGGTAGCTCCCAAAGTTCAGGGCATCCAGTGGGGCGGCGGCAAAATCTACTTCTAGCCTCACCCCCCTATTCAGCCGGTGCAACAGCACCGGCTTTTTTATTGGCTGTGAAACGGCGGTGGCTTGCAGTTCGCTAGGTCTAGGGAGGTGGGCTGCTTGCTGTACCACCACTCCTGCAACTGGGATCCAAGCCGCACCGGAAACAGGGTGATGACGGTACGGGTGGGACGGGCCCCGGGCTGCAGCAGCTCAACGGCATAGGAGGGACAGCGGCGTGAGGCCAAGTCGGCTACGAAGCGCCGGCCAATACGCCGCCAGCTGGGCTCCTTGCTACGCCAGGCCAACCGACAGCAGGGCCATGGCAACTCCTCGCGATCAAACAGGCGGCAACAGGGACCCAGTACCCGATAGCTGTAGTGGCCGCCGGGGCTGGTGTGCTCGCTCCCAGAATCCAGCAGAGCTGCGACGTTGCCCTGGGAGGGGCGTGCCTGGGTTGACACAGAAGGGCGGCTCAAGGATGAAAGCAAAAAGCCACCCTTAAGGGTGGCAGGGAAGTTCAGATTGTTCAAGCGCAGGTCAGGGATTAACCGGACCTGCTCAGGCCGAACTGCAGCTCAATAAAGCTCTTCTTCGGCATGGGTCTTGATGGTGCAGTCACTGGTGGGGTAAGCCACGCAGGTGAGCACAAAACCAGCTTCGATTTGGTCGTCGTCGAGGAAGCTCTGGTCGCTTTGATCGACGGTGCCGGAGGTCAGCTTGCCTGCGCAGGTGGAGCAAGCGCCGGCGCGGCAGGAGTAGGGCAGATCAACACCCTGCTCTTCAGCAGCGTCGAGGATGTACTGGTCATCAGGAACCTCGATGGTCTTGTTGAGGCCTTCGCTCTCGCTGATGAGGGTGACCTTGTAGGAAGCCATGAAAAGGATTGGGGCTCACAGGCACCCGGAAGCCGGGCCTGTAGGACCCGCTCTTTCTACATCCGCCAGACGCCCTTGCTGTCGATTTGTCGGCCAGAACGCTGGAAGGCCAATCAAATTCAAGGCACAGATCAGCGTGCCTTATGCAACACGCCGGATCGTCATCAGGCCCCACTTGCCTTGCTCGGCAGTGAGTTCGGCCTGCCAACCCTCGTGCCGCAGGGCCAGCTGTAACCCTGGAGCCTGATCAACGAGCAAGCCGCTCAGCAGCCCCACGCCGCTGGCCGCCAGCACGGTGTTGAAGGCAGGACAGAGGGCCTGAATCACCGGAGCAAGAATGTTGCAAAGCAGCAGATCGGCCGACTGGCCCTCGAGCAGCTCTGCAAGAGCCTCAACTGAGCCCAGTTGCACCCGCACTTGGGGAGTGAGTCCATTGAGGCCGGCATTGTCAGCAGTAGCTCGCACTGCCAGGCCATCAGTGTCGACAGCCGCCACCGAAGCCGCACCCAGCCGCAGCGCAGCTAGGCCCAACACACCACTGCCGCAGCCGAGGTCTGCCACCCGCAGGCCCGCCAGCCCCTCTGGCGTTATGGCGGCTAGCAACTCCAATGCCTCTAGGCACATCCTGGTGGTGGGATGGCTGCCAGTGCCGAAGGCGCTGCCCGGGTCCATGACGATCAGCCGCCGCTCAGCATGTTCGGGCGGACAGGGCAACCAGGCCGGCAAGATTAAAAGTTTTTCGCCCACCGGATCAGCCTGCCAGTGCTGCTTCCAGCTGAGGCTCCAGTCTTCGTCGGCCTGCTGACTCCACTGCAGTGGGGGCAGCGCCAAGCCAAAGGGCAGCGCCAGGGGCGCCAAGGCCAGCTCCAGTTGCTGGCGCTCCGGCTCCGGCCAGTCGATCGCCGGCAGCCAGGCGATCAGCTGACGCTGACTGGGCGTTTCAGGGCGGTGCTGAACTGCCACCCGGAGGATGCCCAGGTCAGTGAGCTTCCATAGCAGAGATTCCTCCAGCTCCGGCAGGGCGGCCAGCTCCAATCGCCACCAGCCCGGGGCAGCAGCCATTAAAGAGTGACCGGGTGAGCTTCCTGAATGCCGTTAATAGCGTGCACCGAGGCCAGCAGGCTTGGCGGGATGGGGTCATCGAGGCTGAGCACCATCACGGCATCACCACGCACGATGCGGCGGCCCACCTGCATCGAGGCGATGTTGACGTTGTGCTCGCCCAACAGGGAGCCCAACTGGCCGATGATCCCGGGCATGTCCCGGTGGCGGGTGAACAGCATGTGGCGGCTGGGAGCCACGTTCACCGGGAATTCATCGATGGTGGTGATGCGCAGCTCGCCTTCGGCGAACACCGCTCCGGTAACGCTGTGGCTGGCCTGGGAATTGCGGCAGCTGAGCTGCAGCGAACCACCAGCGAAATCGCGGCTGGCGTCATCCTTGACTTCCAGCACGTGGATGCCGCGCTCCTTGGCCTCCAGGCTGGCATTCACATAATTGATGCTGTCGCCGAGGGCTGTGGAAAGCAAACCCTTGAGAGCCGCCACCACCAGGGGCTGGGCCGGGTGGGAGGCAAAGTCGCCCTGGAGGCGCACCTCCAACTCACTGATCGGCCCACCGGCCAGCTGGCTCAACAGCTGACCCAGGGTTTCTGCCAGTTGCAGGTGGGGCTTGAGCTGCTCCATGACCTCGGCATTGAGGCCAGGAATATTCACAGCGCTGCGGGCAGGCAAGCCCAGCAGCACATCGCGGATCTGCTCGGCCACATCGATCGCCACGTTTTCCTGGGCCTCTGCGGTGGAGGCACCCAGGTGGGGCGTGAGGATCAAACGTTCCTTCACCTGCCGCAGGGGCGAACCAGCCTCTAGTGGCTCTTTGGCGTACACATCAAGGGCCGCACCGCCGATGGTGCCGTTCTCAACCGCCTCAGCTAAGGCCGCTTCGTCAATGATGCCGCCGCGGGCGCAGTTAACGATCCGCGACGTTGATTTCATGGTCTTGAGCAGCTCCGCGTTCACCAGGTTCTCGGTGTCTGGGGTGCGGGGCAGGTGCAGGCTGACGAAGTCAGCTTCAGCAAACAGGGCGGGCAGGGGCAGCAGCCGCACCTGCATCTGCTGGGCCCGCTCGGCAGACACGTAGGGGTCGTAGGCCATCACGTCCATGCCCATCGCCTTGGCTACCCGGGCCACGTGGGAGCCGATCTTGCCCAGACCCACCACACCCAATTTTTTCTTGTAAAGCTCATTGCCAACGTATTTCTTGCGATCCCAACCGCCGGCCATGGTGCTGGCATGGGCGTGGGGCACATGGCGCGACAGGGCCAACATCAGGGCCAAAGCCTGCTCGGCGGCAGCAATGGTGTTGCCCTCAGGCGAGTTCACCACCAGCACACCGCGCTTGGTGGCCGCAGGCACATCAACGTTATCGACGCCGACGCCGGCGCGGCCGATGATCCGCAGCCTGTCGGCGGCTGCAATGATTTCTCCGGTCACAGTGGTGCCCGAGCGGATCATCAAGGCGTCGTAGTCGCCGATGATCGCCTTGAGCTCCTCGGGCGACAGACCAGTGCGTACATCAACCTGAGCCACCTGGGCAAGGATGTCGATCCCCGCCTGGTCGATGGGATCCGAAACGAGAACCTTTGTCATGCCCGGCGGTGCGATGCGGAGAGCCGGAGGTGCAGTGTAGTGAGCGGCGAGAATCGCCCCAACAACACTGAGCAGGTCGCAGCGTGGGCACAAGTGTGGTGGTGGTTTTGAACGACCGAAAACGGCTGCATCAGCTTCGGGACCGCCTGGCCGAGCTGCAGCCGCCGCTGCTGCAGTTGGAGACCATCGGCGAGGGAGAGCAGGCCATGGCCGAGGTGGCCCGGCTAAACCCTGCGGTGGCAAGGCGGGCCCGCCAGCAGGGCATGGCGCGTTGGCTAATTCCCTTTGGCTTTTTGGCAGGCCTCACCTTCACCTACATCACCGATCTGGACACTTTCGCCTTTGCGGGCGCCTGGAGCCAGCACTTAATCGGCGCCCTGCTCGGCATGGGCTCGGGCTGGATGGGCAGTTTCGCGGCCGCCACGAGTGTGCGCTCCGAAGAAGACGATCGCATCCGCAGCCTGCGCAACCGTGTCGAGGAGGGCAACTGGCTGCTGCTGGCCGAAACCGCCAACGGCGTCGATATGCCCTGGATCTCCCTGCAGCAGGCCAAACCCCTGGCGGTGGTGCGGCTGGGCGATGGCTAGAAAGCTGGAAGCTGTAATTGCTGCCGCCGAAAGGGTGCTGCGCACCTGGGAGCCGGTGTGGACGCCATTTCTTGACGGGGCGTTGCTGGAGGAGGCCCTAGAGAAACTGGCGGGCTTGGCCGAGCTGGACCTGGCCAGTCGGGGGGGCTATCCGGGCGCCGAACGCCAGCGACTGCTGCTGCAGCGCCACGATGTCGCCATTAATGCCAATGAAGTTGCTGCCGGCCTGATGGGTCTGGAACTCGTCGGTAACTTTTTGTTTGACCCAGCTGAGCGGCAAGACTTCCGGGCGGGCCTGCTAGGCCTCGGCGCTGCGGAGGGGGGGCTCGGTGACCTGTGGCTGCGAGGCGACCGGGGGGCCCAGGTGATCCTGACAACTGCCCAAGCCGGTGCCCTTGATGGCCGCACCGCCATGGTTCGCACGGTGGAGGTGGCACTGGAAGCCCGCCCCCTCGATCAGCTGCAGCTTCCAGCTCCGCGCCTGCCCCGCCGCTTTCACACCGTGGAAGCATCTCTACGCCTCGATGCGGTGGCCTCGGCCGGTTTCGGAATATCACGCAGCCGCATGGCCGAACTGATCCGCCAGGGCCACGTGCGGCTCAACTGGCTGCCAGCAGGCAGCCCCAGCCGCCAGCTTGCGGCGGGAGACCGGGTGCAGCTGGAGGGACGGGGCGAGCTGCAGGTTGAGGCAGTCGCTTGTACCAAGCGGGAGCGCTGGCGCATAGAGCTGGTGCGCTGCTGAAGAAGCGCCTGAATCAGACCAGCCTGTAACGTGGCAAAGCTTCTGGGGCGATTAGCTCAGAGGTAGAGCACTACCTTGACACGGTAGGAGTCACTGGTTCGAATCCAGTATCGCCCATTTACAACTGTCGAGTATTAGGCCAAGGCTCAGAGATGGCAGACGCATCAATGGATTTAACTGTTGTTGTAGGTCTTGCCCGCTCGGGAATTGGTGCAGCACGGTTGCTTAATCACCTCGGCCATTCAGTGCTGGTGATTGAGAGCCAAACCAGCCCTGCACTCGAAATCAAAGCAAGCGCATTGCGCCAGGCAGGCATTGCCGTTCAACTTGATGTGCAGCTCAACGCTGATACCTTCGCCGCTCTTGGCACTGCTCCGGCAGCCGTAGTGGTGAGCCCCGGCGTCCGCTGGGACCATCCCACCCTGGTGGAGCTGCGCAACCTGGGTATTGCCACAAAAGGGGAAATGGAGCTGGCCTTCCAGGCCAGTGGCGGCGTGCCCTGGATCGGCATCACAGGCACCAACGGCAAAACCACCGTCACCCATCTGGTGAGCCACCTTCTCCGGCACGGCGGGCTCGATGCTCCTATGGGCGGAAACGTGGGCTTCTCGGGGGCCGAGCTGGTGCTGGCGCAACTTGAGCGCGGCGATCGCCAACCCGACTGGCTGGTGATGGAGCTCAGCAGCTATCAGATCGAAGCAGCCCCCCATGTGACACCTCGGGTTGGGATTTGGACCACCTTGACCCCCGATCATCTAGAGCGTCACGGCTCAGTTGATTCCTATCGGGCCATCAAACGCAGCCTGCTGGATAGATCCACGGTGCGCATCCTCAACGCTGATGATGCCGATTTGCGCGCCCATGCCGCCAGCTGGCAACTAGCCACCTGGGTGACCGCTGGCGTAAGGGAAAACCTCCCCCCCACTATCAAGCCCAGTCTTTGGATCGAGGCCGGCCAGGTGTGGCGCTCCACCCAGTCCGACAACCCCGGCACAGCTCAACCACTGATGGCCGCAGACTGCCTGGCCATGCCCGGTGCCCACAACCGCCAGAACATGCTGCTGGCCGCCGCAGCCGGACTGGAAGCTGGCCTGAGCGGCAGCCAAATGGAGCAGGCCTTCCGCTCCTTTGCCGGCGTACCCCATCGGCTCGAGCGCATCCGCGAGCAGCTAGGCATCACCTTTTACAACGACAGCAAGGCCACCAACTACGACGCTGCAGAAGTGGCGCTTCATGCCCTGGATGGTCCGCTGGTCGTGCTCGCCGGTGGTGAATCGAAGCAGGGCGATCCCAGTGGCTGGCTGGCAGCCCTGCAGCAAAAAGCAGCGGCGGTATTGCTCTACGGAGCAGCCCAAGCTGAGTTTCAACAACGACTAAGCCAGGCAAGCTTCAGCGGAGCTGTGCACTGCTGCGACAGCTTGACCGAAGCCGTGCCCATGGCCGTCCAACTAGCCCGCAGTAATCGCTGCCGAGCGGTGCTGCTCTCCCCGGCCTGCGCCAGCTTTGACCAATACAGCGATTTTGAAGCCCGTGGTGATCACTTCCGCCAGCTGGTTACCTCGCTGTAAGGGCGTTCCGAGTCCTGGCTCCTAACATCTGCGCAGGAGCTGACCGCCGCAGGCCATGGCCTATTGGTTGATGAAAAGCGAGCCCGATGTCTACGGGATCGACCATCTACAGAGGGAGGGCAGCACCCTATGGGATGGAATTCGCAACTACCAAGCTCGCAATTTTATGCGGAGCATGCAAATTGGTGACAGGGCTTTTTTCTATCACTCCAACACCAAACCACCTGGCATTGTTGGTTTAATGGAGGTGATTGAAACCCACATAGTCGACCCCAGTCAGTTTGACCCCAGCTCCAAGTATTTTGATCCCTCCGCCAACCAGGAGCAGCCCCGCTGGGACTGCGTGCGCCTGCGCTATTTGCGCCACTTCCGGCAGCTGCTCAGCCTGGATGCCCTGAGGGACAATTTCAGCCCCGAGCAGCTGGGGGTAGTCAAGCGAGGTAACCGCCTGTCGATCCTGCCGGTTGAGCCCAGCAGTGCCGAGCGACTACTGGGCCTGCTGGAGTCGCCATGAACCAGCAGGCCCCAATCAACCCCACCCCCCCCCTGGCCATCCGCAGCGCCGTCGAACACGGCTGGGCTGCCTTCAGCCACTGCCCCTTGGTGCTGATGGGATTCACCCTGATTAGTGGCGGCGCCAATTTGGTTACCCAGCTTTTCTACCGCTACGAGAGCGGCCAGATGCTGTCACTGGTGGGCAAGCCCGACCCCATCGCTATCGCCCTGGCGGGGGGCGCCTGGATCCTCTACGCCCTGACCGGCCTATGGCTGGTAGTGGGGTTGATGCGAGGTGCACAACTTGCCCTAAATCAGGGCCAACCCAGGCTGGGAGAGCTGATCCGGGTTGACAGCAGAGCGATGCTGCGCTGCTTTGGCAGCCTGCTGCTGATCCTGGTGGTGCTGGCTCTGATCGTGCGCCTAGCCCAGGCAAGCTCCTGGTTGCTCACCCTGATCCAGCCCCTGTTGGCACCTCTACCGCTGGTGGCGGGTTTGGCAGCCATTGTGTATCTCAGCGCCGATCAGATCCTCTGCCTGCCGCTCGCCTTGATCGGGGGTCTGAACCCCCTGGCAGCATTTCGTAGCGGCCGAGCAGCCACCGATCCTCACTGGCTACAGGCTCTTGGCCTGACCCTGGTGCTGCTGGCAATAGTGCTCGCCGGTTTCTTGATGCTGTTGGTTGGCTTGGTGGTGGCGTTGCCGGTAGCAGCCTGCACACTGACGGCCGCCTACCAGCAGCTGTTCGGCAAAAATGACTTAGGCCGGCTCACGGCTGTCTGAAGCTTGCTTGGGCGGGGAAGAGGTTGGCCAGATAGCAGCGAGTGACTTCACGGTCGCCAAGGCCGTTCTGCACCAAAAAGCCAGCAAGCGCCGCCTGAAACAACCGATACTGATCCCAGTTGGGATGCTGCTCGATAAAGCTGCGCATCGAGGCCAGCAGAGCCTCAGGCACCTCGGCGAGGAAGCTCACCATCAAGCCTTGCCCCTCCCCGAGGGTTTGATCTATGGCGGGAGGCTGGATTTCCACAGAAGGCAGGGGCCCGGCGTTGAACCAGTTCTCCACATCCAGCCGGTCCCGTCAAATGGCCCGGCGCAGCTCTCCCGACCCGACTCCCAGGCTGAGAACTCAGCCATGCCATGGCATCTGCCTTTAGTCCCTCGCCTTTGTGGCAGGCCGTGACTCCAACGCAGGTGCTGTCAAGAGGGGGAGGGCCCAGCGGCGAACTTTTCCCCAGGCTGCAGCGGGGAGGCCCCATCTGGACAGTTGACCCGGGGAAAAGCTGGGCAAAACCAAGACCCATCTGGGGGGTGCGCGGGAATACGGCAATGATCAGCAGTGCTGATCAGCCTCAACTGCCGCTGGGTCTCAGCTGCAACCGTGCTGGCTTGCCCACACGCGTTAGCTGCCAGCCCCCCCCAAATTCAGGGCCGCTACCAGGGCAGCGCTGGCCGCAGGTAACCAGCTGCCCTCAATAGCGCGGCAACCCGACTCAGGCGTAAGCACAAACCGCAGCGTCCAGGCTTTGCGATCACCTTCAAGGGCAATCCAAACCGGGCCGCGCTCGAGCTCCAGGCAGATCGACTCATCCGGCAGCAACTGGCTTGCCAAAGCATGGTGCTCGTGCACTAACTGCACCAAGCCCTGACCTAGCCCCAGGGCTTCCTCCGCTGTGAGCTCGGAGGCCCAGCCCTGGCCACCTACCAATACTGAAAAGGGGTGGCGGGCTGGATCAACCAGCCACCTCCACCCCTCACCTTCTTGAACCTGCATCCGCCAAATCAGCCGGGCAGCAGATCGGGTTGGTCCTGTTCGTCGCTCATTTCGATGATGGCCCGCTGCACCGGTTTGATCATCGAATCGTCGAGCAAGCCGTCAAAATCGTCGAAACGACGCTGCTTTGCCCGAAAAGCAATCTTCACAGTGGTGAGATAGCGATTGCTGGAGTGGCGGATCAAGCTCTCGGCCCGCTGGGCTAGTTCCTTGGGGTTGACGTCAATACCGCTCTGCATGAACAACCTTTCAATCTCATCAATCTAGGTCAGCAGCGGCAAGCACCCGTTTAGAAGGTAGTTATGCGGGGCACGCTGGCTATTGATCTGGGCAGCACCACCACGGTGGTGGCCTACCAAGCGCCCGACTCCGCGGCGCAGCTGTTGGCCCTGCCGCCTTACAGCAACAGCGAACCGGTCGTGGTGCCAACCCTGCTGTGGCTCAGCGATCAGGGCATGACAAGGCCCCTGATCGGACGCCAGGTGCTGGAGGCTGGCCTGTCCCACAGCGATAGCCCCCAGCTGCACCGGGACTTCAAACGACAGATCGGCGCGCTCCCCTACCCGGCGCAAGAACCAACGACAGCCCTGCCACTGCGGCCTGAACAGGCCGGGGCCTTGCTGCTGAGGCAGCTCTGGGCGGCCCTGCCGTCGGGGATTGAGCCCGAGCGGCTGGTGCTAACCGCTCCGATTGACAGCTACCCCAGATACCGCGAATGGCTGCAGGAGGTGTGCCGGGACCTGGCGGTGCCAGAGCTGGCCTTAGTGGACGAGCCCACCGCCGCAGCCATTGGTGCGGGATTACCCGCAGGCAGCACGGTGCTGGTGGTGGACCTGGGTGGAGGCACCATCGACCTTTCCCTGGTGGCCCTGGAGGGTGGCGAGGGTCGACCGGCGCCGATGGCCCAGCTGCTGCGCTTCGCCGGTCGGGATCTGGGTTCAAGTCGTCAAGCACTGCGCTGCGCCCGGGTGATCGGTAAGGCAGGAATTGCATTGGGGGGCAGGGATCTGGATCGCTGGATAGCCGCCCACCTCTGTCCTGGAGCAAGCCTCGATGGGGCCCTGCTGGAGGCAGCCGAATCGCTCAAATGCCAGCTCAGCAGCGTGGAGGAGGCCTTGGCGTTCTGGAGTCCAGCGGGCCTGCCGCCCCTACCCCTGCGATTGAGCCGCAGCCGCCTCAACGCCCTGCTGGTGGAGCGGGGCTTGCTGGCCCAACTCGATGACCTAATGGAGATCGTGCTGGCGGGGGCCCGCCGTGATGGCCTGGCCCTAAACCAAATCACTGCCCTGCTGCCGGTTGGGGGCAGCAGCCGCATGCCCCTGATCCGCCAATGGCTGCAGGAGCGCTGCGGCGGCATTCCCCTGCTGGAAAGCCGGCCGGTGGAGGCGGTGGCACTGGGAGCCCTAGCCCTCACACCGGGGGTGCGGGTGCGCGATGTGCTGCGCTTTGGAATTTGCCTGCGCTGCTGGGATCAGCGCTCCAGCCGCCACCACTGGCAACCGCTGTTTGTGGCGGGGCAGACCTGGCCAAGTGAGCGCCCCCTGGAAATCGTGCTGGCCTGCAGCAACGCCAACCAGCGAAGCCTGGAGCTGCTGCTTGGGGAACCAGACAACGAGCGGCGCAGCGAGGTGGTGTTTGAGGCCGGACTACCGGTGCTGCGGCCGCGACCCGCTGGGGAGGCCCGCGTGGTGCCCTGGAGCCAGCAGCCCCCGGATCTGGCTTTGGACACACCAGGGCAGCCGGGGGAAGACTGTCTGCGGTTGTCCTTTGCCGTCAATGGGCAGGGCCAGCTGATGCTGGAGGTCACGGATCTACGTAGCGGTCGCCGCAGAGCCGCCCAGCTGCTGGGCCCAGTGCGCTGAGAATCGCCGGCGCAAATTCAAGTGGACGCCGCAAGCGCTGCCCTCAGCTAGCTGCATCTGGACCGCAACGTCCATAAAAATAAGATTCATATTTCTGTATTTGCCTTGGCCCTGCGCCGCCACAGGCTGCCCCGTTTCTGGCTTGGTCTCACCCTGGGTCTTGTGGCCTGTGGCATTGGGGCTACCTACTGGTGGGAGCAGCAGTTGCCGCAAAAGTTGGAGCAGGCGGCCAAGAGCGGCGATCTCGAAGCATGCCTGCGCTACAGCGAGCAGCTCGAAGCCCTGCGCTGGCTGGGGGGACAGGCCCCGACAGAACAGGGCAGCTGCCGGCGCCGTAAAGCGGCCCAGCTCTGGCAGCAAGAACGCTGGGGCGATGCCCTGCAGCTGCAATTGCAACTGGTGAACTCCTTGGCCGGAAGCGAGGCCGACCGCAAACGACTGCTGGTCTGGCAGCAAAACCTGCAGCAGCGCGCTATTGCACGCTTCCAGGAGGGCGACCTGCCTGCAGCCCTAAAGATCCTGGCTGTGATGGGTGATGACCAACGGGCTGACGGCGACAGCTTGGGCGACAAGCTCAGCGAAAACTGGACTCGAAACCGGCTGCAGTTGGAGCGAGCAAAGGGTCTCACCGATCAAAAGCGCTGGTGGGAAGCCCTCGAGGCCCTCACCCGCATCGACCATCCCTGGTGGAAAACCCAGAGCCGCGGCCTACAAGCCAAGGTTCAGAAGGGAATCGAAGGATTGGCGCCCCAGGAGCGCGAACACGACGCCCACGGCCAGCTACCCCACACCGTGCCCTCCGCCCAACTCGATGCCCAGGTGCGCCAGCGGATTGCCCAGGGTATGGACGAGTGGTCCGCATTCCAGGAGGCCTGTCGGTCCTTGGGCGGCCAAATAGTGGAAGCCGGTCCGGAGACGGCCTGCCAACGCCGTTCTACCCAGCGGTGATTGGCGCGTGACAAGATTAGCCGCGCGATGAAGCATGCAGCCATGCAGCCAGGTGATCAGGTTCAGGTCTCCCAGAGCGTGGTTGTTTACCACCACCCCCAACACCGCGGAGTCGCCTTCGACCTGAAGGGTCAGCAAGGCGAGGTAGTCACCGTGCTCAACGAGTGGAAAGGCCGGGTGATCAGCCCAACCCTGCCTGTGATAGTGGTCTTCGGAAAATTTCGGGCCCATTTCCGCTCCGATGAGCTGACTCTTGTCTGATCCCTTACCTGGCTATTGCTAGGGCTCCGGCCGCTGCAGAAAAACTCCCTCCTCGCCATCGATAGCCTGCAGACATAGCTGGATTGATTCTTGGCGACTGGTTGGCACCACACGACCGCAGAAATCAGGCTGGATCGGCAGCTCCCGGTGACCGCGATCCACCATGGCCAGCAGGCTGACTCGCTTCGGCCTCCCCCAGGCCTGCAGGGCTTCCAGGGCCGCCCGCACGGTTCGTCCCGTAAAAATCACATCATCCACCAACACCACTTGACGCCCATCCAGCGCCACAGGCAACTCGGTCGGCTGGCCAAGCCGGGTGCCGACTCGCTCCAGGTCATCTCGATAAAAGGTGGGATCTACACTGCCCTGGTCGATCGGATGGTCGGCCAATACGGCCAGCCGTGAGGCCAGAACCTCTGCCAACGCCACCCCACGGGTGGGTATGCCGATTAGCACTAGGGAGCGGCTGTCTGTGACTCCTTCCAGTACCTGGGAAGCGAGCCGGTCAAGCGTGCGGCCCAAATCCAGGGCCGAGAGCAGTTCGAGCCGATGCATCAGGAAGTCAAGCGAGTCGGCCGGGGCTAATTGGCTGTGTGCCCAAAGGCTGACCCCGTAGAGATCGCGGGGATCGCAGCACAATTGCAATGTAAGTTAGGGGCGGAAGACGATGGTTCAACGCCGCTAGGTGAGTCGGGTGACAGCTATTCCCTCCCAGCAGCAATCCACATTGGCTCCGGGCCCAGGATCGGCCTTCCGGCCTTCAGCTTGCGTAGCCCCGGTTGTACTCGCCATTCTTGATGGTTGGGGCTACTGCCAAAACTCTGAACGCAACGCCATTCGTGCTGCCAGCACACCGGTGATGGATGCCCTCTGGCACGCCTATCCCCACACATTGATAGAAGCCAGCGGCGCCGCAGTTGGCCTGCCTGACGACCAGATGGGCAACTCCGAGGTGGGGCATCTCACCATCGGCTCCGGTCGGATCATTCGGCAGGAGCTGGTGCGGATCAGCCAGGCAGTCAAGGACGGCAGCCTAGCCGCCAACCCCGTGCTCAATGCCTTGGCTGATGGCTTGCTTCTTAGGGGCGGCACTATGCACCTGATCGGCCTTTGCTCAGACGGTGGCGTTCATAGTCACATCACCCACCTAGGTGGTTTGTTGCACTGGGCTGCTAGCCGAGGTCTCAAGGATGTCTGCATCCATGTGATCACGGATGGCCGAGACACGGACCCGAGCAGCGCCCCCCGCTTTGTCACCCAGGTTCAAGAGCAGATCAGCCGCGCCGGCGTGGGCCGTATCGCCACCCTCTGCGGCCGTTACTGGGCAATGGATCGCGACAACCGCTGGGACCGCACCGAAAAGGCCTATCGGCTTTACACCGAACCGAGCGAGATCTCCGAGCTCAGCCCGGTCAATGCCATCCACGCCTCCTACGCCCAAGAAATCGGCGATGAGTTCCTCGAACCCTTGCGGTTGTCTGAAGGGCTGATCGATGCAGGCGACGGCTTGGTGTGTTTCAACTTCCGGCCCGATCGGGTGCGCCAGTTGATCCGCGCCCTGGTCTTGCCCGACTTTGACGAATTTGTAAGGGAGCGTCCAGCTCCCCTCGATGTAGTGACCTTCACCCAGTACGAAAAAGGGCTGCCTGTTGCGGTTGCCTTCCCTCCCGAATCCCTCGACGGACTGCTTGGGCAGGTGGTATCTGGTGCGGGTCTGCGCCAGTTCCGCACCGCTGAAACGGAAAAATATCCCCATGTCACCTACTTCATGAATGGGGGAATTGAGCAGGCATTCCCCGGCGAAGATCGCCACTTAGTGCCCTCACCGCGGGTAGCCACCTACGACCTATCGCCAGAAATGTCTGCCGGCCAGCTGACCGAAAGTTGTATTGCGGCCATACAGAAGGGCATTTATGCGTTGGTGGTGATCAACTACGCCAACCCAGACATGGTGGGGCACACCGGCAAAATGAAAGCCACAATTGACGCCATAAGCACTGTGGATTCCTGCGTGGGGAGGCTGATGGAGGCAACCAACCGCATGGGAGGCACGCTGCTGATCACCGCAGACCACGGCAATGCCGAGGTAATGGAGGGTCCGGATGGTCGGCCTTGGACCGCCCACACCACCAACCCAGTCCCGGTGATTCTTGTGGAGGGCGAGAAACGCAAGCTGCCCGGCCATGGCACCAACGTGTTGCTGCGTGACCATGGCGGCCTAGCCGACATCGCCCCGACCCTGCTGGAGATCTTGCACCTGCCCAAGCC
>ERZ888423.2340-NODE-2340-length-14332-cov-6.016670_pt1 | contig 14332 bp, 14 predicted proteins | sample MGYA00520523_ERZ888423 | MGnify/ENA primary metagenome ERZ888423 (study PRJEB32303, sample SAMEA104408611) | aquatic metagenome | biome: Brackish water; feature: Pelagic; material: water | place: Baltic Sea | collected 2014-06-08T10:24:00 | depth 30,27 m ...
TTCTAGATCGTAAATTTAGCCCTGATATGCCGAACCAAGCCTGGGTGAGTGATATGGTAATTCTCCCATTAATAACCGAAGTTAAAAGTAGAGAGTTATGCAGCTAACGCCAATTTCTGTTTTGGTGTGATGCCGCCTAGTGCCATATTCGGTCTTTCATGATTGTAAGTCCAGAGCCAGCGCGTGGCATATTCTTGAACGTCTTCGATTTCCGCAAAGAGATAGTGACTCAACCAATCGTATCTTACTGTTCGATTATATCGTTCGACGTAAGCATTTTGTTGAGGGTTGCCAGGTTGGATGAACAGCAAATCGATACCATGTTCCTCAGCCCACGCGGCCAACAATCCACTGATATACTCAGGCCCGTTATCACAGCGGATTTGTCGTGGCTTCCCCCTCCACTCAATCACTTGATTCAATGCGCGTTTAACGCGGATAGCGGGCAACGAGAAGTCGACTTCGATTACGAGTCCTTCGCGATTAAAGTCGTCAATGACGTTGAATAAGCGATAACTTCTTCCGTCTGATAGCTGATCATGCATGAAGTCCATTGACCAACAATCGTTGATTGCTACAGGCACCAATAGAGGTTTTGGTTTTTCCCGTACTAAGCGTTTTTTTGGCTTTATACGAAGGTAAAGCTCCAATTCCCGATAAATACGGTAGACCCGCTTGTGGTTCCACCGGAAGCCTTTCACATTGCGCAGATAGAGATCGCACAGGCCGAACCCCCAGTTGCGTTGATTGTGAGTTATTCGAATTAACCAGTCTGCGATTAGAGCATTTTCTTTGCTCAGTTTAGGCTGATATCGGTAGCACGTTTCGCTGATCTGAAATGCCAGGCACGCCAGTTTTACGCTGACCCTATGTTTCCCAATCGGTATTAGCCATCTCTCGACGCTGAGATGGCTTTACCACTTTTTTGCCATGGCCTCCTGAATGATCTCAGCTTTGAGCCGCTCTTCGGCGTACATCTTCTTTAGTCGTCGGTTTTCGTCTTCCAGTTCCTTGAGCCGCGTCATCATCGAAGCGTCCATACCGCCGTATTTACTGCGCCACTTATAGAAGCTTGCTGAGCTCATGCCGTGCTCCCGGCAGAGCTCTGGCACTGGCGTGCCAGCCTCAGCCTGCTTAATGATAGCCATGATTCGACTGTCTGAATATCTTGATTTTTTCATGCAGAATCTCCTGCGTATAGATTACGAGAATATTCTACTTAAAACCTCAGCTAATTTGTGGGGGGATTACCCTCCACAAACGGGTATCCACCTATTTCATTTCCCCCAATCACTCTGCTCGATGCAAGTTCGCCAAGCCCTAGCAGACAACGCTGTGCAGTGGAAATCCCACCATATGCTTCTTCCTGCTTATCAACAATACGAACCTGATTGTGTTCGTATAAATCCTCGATGAGTTTTGCACCAATAAGAAATCCTTTTCGGAGAAAAAGACATTGCTACTATTTATTAGGCTATGCCTCCTCCTTACTATTTTTGCCAGTTATTACGCTCTTTATTGATTAAGTGCTTTTATAAAAAACTAAACTTAGCCATGAAGATCGCCGCTAAAAACCACGCCCCCAAAGTAATATCGCTGCGCTTGCCCGCAAAGAACTTAACCGCCACATAGGTGATAAAGCCCAGGGCTATGCCATTGGCAATGGAGAACGAAAGGGGAATCATGATGATGGTCACCAGTGCCGGCAGCACCTCACTCATATCCGACCAGTCCAGCGCCTCCATACCGCAGAGCATCAGAATGGCCACATAGATCAGGGCACCCGCCGTGGCATAGGCTGGCACCACAGCCGCCAGGGGTGAGAAGAAAATCGCCAGCAGAAATAATGTACCTACCACCACCGCGGTAAGACCAGTGCGACCACCGGCCTCAACACCAGCCGAGCTTTCTACATAGCTTGTAACCGGCGCGCAGCCAAAAAAGGCACCAAGGGCACTGGCGCTACTGTCGGCTTTCAGGGCGCGATCAATATTCTCCACATTGCCCTGCTCGTCGATCAAACCACTGCGACTGGCGACACCCAAAAGTGTGCCAGCGGTATCAAATAGATTCACAAACAGAAAGGCAATAATCACACTGATCATGGCCACATCAAATGCACCCACTATATCGAGCTGCATAAAGGTCGGCGCCAGACTAGGAGGCGCTGAAACTAGACCATCAATTTGTACCAGCCCCATAGACACGGCGATCGTGGTAATACCGAGAATGCCGATAATAATTGCCCCCGGAACTTTTCGAATCGACAGAATCGCGATCACCAGAAAACTCATGGTCGCGAGCAGGGGTTCAATTTTTGTCAGGTCAGCCAGGGAAAGGTAGGTTGCGCCATTGGCGACAATAATGCCGCCGCTCTTGAGGCCGATAAAACCGACAAAGAGTCCGACACCGGCGCCCATGGCGATACGCATATTCAGTGGAATGCTGTCCATCATCCAACGGCGCAGGCGGGTCACACTCATAACCACAAACAGCACACCGGCTATAAAAACCGCACCCAGAGCGATCTGCCAGCTGTAACCCATCTCGCCGACCACTGTGTAGGTGAAAAACGCATTGAGTCCCATACCGGGCGCCAGACCAACTGGCCAGTTGGCATAGAAGCCCATAATGTAGCAGGCCAGTGCCGCCGCCAAACAGGTTCCTGCAAAGGCGGCGCCGTGGTCCATGCCGCTCATTACCATCAGTTGCGGATTAACAAAGATGATATAAACCATGGTGATAAAGGTAGTGGCGCCTGCGATCAACTCAGTACCTACTGTTGTACCCTTGGTTCGAAGTTGAAATAGTCGATCTAACAATGGGTTCATAGGTTTTTATCCATCTTCTTATCTATGTTTTAGCGATTTTTTATCAGCGAAATTTGCCAACATATCGCGCAATCATAAACCAACCCATAGAGGTATAGCCAGCGGCGGGAAAAGCCACGCATCAGGGTCTACTTTTGACACATATGGCAAGCTAATTGCACAGTACATTTAGAGTGTATCGGGACTTTATGTAGAGCACCTAGAAACACATAAAAGCCAATTAATTAGCACCACTTTGATCGAAAATAGTGCAAAATGCGTACATTTATTTTCTTGTGCACCATAGCGTCTCGCCAACCTTAAAACACTTAACAATGTTATATTCAGGAGTTAGAATGAAATATCCGCGTCTCCCCCTTAAAACACTTTCGTTGGCCATCTCAGCATCCTTATGCGGCAGTGTTTTTGCCCAAAGTTCTGACCTCGTTTTTGAAGAGGTGCTGGTGACGGCGGAAAAACGGAGCGAGAGCCTACAAGATTTGTCCCAAGCGATTACTGTTTTAGGTGGAGCGGATTTAGATAACCGTCAAATTGCCTCTTTCATCGATCTCAGTGCCATTGCACCGGGTGTGAACATTGCCAAAAACGAAGGTTTCAAAACCGTTATTACTATTCGTGGTGTCGGCAACGAAGCCAACCAAAACGCTATTGCGAACCCTTCAGTCTCTTACCACTTAGATGGCATTTACGTAGCATCGCCGTTTGCTCTGCAAACGGATTTTCTCGATCTTGAGCGCATCGAAGTGTTGCGTGGTCCCCAGGGTACGCTGTTCGGTCAGAACTCTACTGGCGGTGCGATCAATGTGATCACCACTGCACCCTCTATTGATAGTAGCTTCGGCAAAGCCGACTTGACTCTGGGTGACTACGGTTTAGTTAAAGCTCGCGCCGCATACAATCTGCCCTTAACTGATACTTTGGCCATGCGTGCATCGGTTATCTCTAATACCCGCGATGGCTTCACCGAAAATCTGACCCTGGGTCAGGATCTAGACGACGCCAACAGTATGTCTGCTCGCATTCGTGTGCTCTATGAGCCCAGCGATAACTTCCGCGCTAACTTCACAGCGCAATACTTCGACGAAGATCGCAACGGTGCCGCCCAGAAAGGCCTGCTCGATCCTACCCCAAATGCACGTGAGCTCCGTCAGGATTCTCTCGCCGCGTATGAGCTAACATCCGAGCTATACAGTGCTGTTTTAGAATGGGACTTTGAGTCCTTCACCTTGAAGTCACTGACCAGCTACCAGAATGATGACGTGATGATCATCCGCGATAATGACCGCAATGATAGTGCCGCGATTTCAGTCTTTCAGATTCCCAGCCTCTATGATCCAGAGACCAACAAACAGACCACCATCACTCAAGAAGTGAATTTGGTTTCAGTGGACCCGCTGTTTGGGAAATTAGACTGGGTAGCCGGCCTGTTCTATCTGGATACAGAAGTCGAGATCAGTATTCTCGAGCGCCTCGACTTTGGCTTGGATGGCTTTGATCCCATCACCGATGCAGATATCGCATCCTATGGTGGCGATGTTGGCTTTATCTCAGACTCCAAGCCTGAGCGCGATTCAACCTCTGTTTATGGTCAGGGCACCTGGCACTTCAATGAAGCGTGGCGTGCGGTCTTTGGCCTGCGCTACACAGAAGACGAAGTCTACAGTGAAGTGACCAACTTCTATGGCCGCGAAGGTACCGACATTATTGAAACCAGCAGCGAAAAAGTGACCGGACGTTTGGTTGTCGAACATGACTTCAACGAGAGCACTATGGCCTATGGTGCTTATACCCGCGGCTTTAAACCTGGCGGATCCAACCTAACCTACGGTCGGGAAGAGGTGATTGCACCGATTGTGGTATTGCCAACCTTTAACGAAGAAATAGTCGACGCCTATGAAGTGGGTTTGAAAACAGACCTGGTCGATGGTCGCGTGCGCATGAATACAGCAGCCTTCTATTACAACTATGAAGGACTGCAGTATCAGGCAACTGATCCAGAAGTCTTCCAAGGTGGTGTGGGTAATATTCCAAAATCAGAAATTTTTGGCGCTGAGCTTGAGCTGTCTGCATTCTTATCAGAGTCATTAATCCTTGATGTGCGTCTGGCATGGCTGGAAACTGAAATCACTGCTGATCATTTAGCTCTGGATAATGTCCAATCGGAAGCTGCCGGCGGCACATTAATTGGTGGAGGTGCTGGTCTATTTAGCCCTGAAGTCCAGCAAGCCCGGTCCTCTGCAGTGCAAAATGTTAACGGCAATGAGCTAGCCAAAACGCCGAAATTTACCGGCAATGTGGCTCTCAACTGGAACACCGATATCGCCTCTTGGGGTGAGCTCAACAGCAGCCTGCAATACACTTACAGGGGTGGCTTTAAGCACCGTATCTTCAACAATGATGCGACCGATGTGGTGCCGAGCTACAACGTGATTGACCTGATTATTGGCTTGCGTCCAGAGGGCAAAGACTGGCGCGTTGAGCTGATCGGTAAGAACCTGTCTGATGAAGCGGGTATCAATGCACGCTTTACTGATGTCTTTGGTGTTGGAGCAACTGGCGATGAGCTGATTGGTCCACGTCAGTTTATGGCACGCTTCTCTATGGATTTCTAATTTTGAGCAATTGCTTATAATTTGTTAAATCTAATAATACAAAACCTGGACTATTAATTAGTCCGGGTTTTTATCAGCGGGATAATTAACTATTCCCCCGGGAGCACTGTCAGGTTTCACCGAGCCATATATTAGCCAACAACTGATATGCTAATATTGCAGGATCGTTCATTTTATATTTTGGATCCGTCTCTAATGTCAAAGCGCTATATTCAAGCTCAACAACTGCTAGAAGATTCCTACCAACTGGCCTGGCAAGTTTTCGAAAGCGGCTATAGACCCAACTATATTGTTGGCGTTTGGCGCGGTGGCGCACCCGTGGGTATCGCGGTGCAGGAATTTCTCGATGTGCTGGGTATAGAGTCAGATCATATTGCCATTCGCACCTCCTCTTACAGCCGTGAGGGCCAGCGCAGCAAAACCGTTCATGTCCATGGGCTGAGCTATATTATTCGCCAGCTCGAGGCGGAGGACTCTCTGCTGATCGTCGATGACGTTCACGACACCGGACTGTCAATTCAAAAGGCCATCGTCGATTTAAAAAGCGCCTGCAAGAAAAACACGCCACAGATTAGAATCGCCACCCCCTACTACAAGCCCAATAACAACAAGACCGGCGGACCACCGGATTACTATATCCACGAGACTGAAGAATGGTTGGTATTCCCCCATGAACTGCATGGCCTAAGTGCCGATGAAATTCGTCAACACAAGCCTGAGCTATCAGCATTGATCAATAAGATGGCGCCTTTAATTAAAGGCTAGAACTAATCCCCGATCTCTTATCACTATCAGGCTTATCTAATAGTGATAAGAGATCGCACTTAAATACCAACCTCAGCATTAACAGATATACTCCTCGACGCTCGCAGAACACCCCTTATACCGCCTACTAATATGTCGATGCAATCGACAGGTTTAGATTCCCGCCTACTGTTACTGAAGCCCTCGAAAGTAGGTACTATGTTGGCCGACCGCTATCAATAATAGACCTGAGTTTTAACCGGCCAGTAGACCAAGGGGAATGTAATGATTGGGTGGTATTTAGATTACGAATATTGGGTTGCTGTGGTGCAGTTAGTCCTGGCAATGCTCGGCATGGGCGCCGGACTCCGCGTCGCTGACTTTCAAAAGGTAGTGCTGCAGCCAAAAGCAGTGAATACAGGCCTGCTGATGCAGTTGGTGATCGTGCCATTGACCGGATTGGTGTTTATTCTCGCCACCGACCTGCCCTCCGGAATGATCATTGGTATCGCCATTATTGCGGCGATACCTGGCGGCGCTTCATCGAATATCTTTACCTTTATGGCGCGCGGCAATGTGCCCCTATCAATCAGTATCACCGCGCTAACCTCGGTAGCATGCCTGGCCACCACGCCCTTAATTTTAGATTTTTTGATCGCTGAATATATGCCAGACAGCTTTACCATGCCGACCCTGAGAGTGGCGCTTGAGATTGGCCTCTGCCTGCTGCTACCACTGTTGCTGGGTATGGCGTTTCTGCGTCGCTTCCCTGCCTGCGCGGTACGTTTTTCAACTGTCTGCGTGAGGGGCTCACTGCTGGGTATTGTGATGATCGCCGCCGGCTCCATCGGTGCTGGCAGGCTCAATATAGCCAATACACCTACTGCTGATCTTGTCACCTTGCTTGGGTTTATTATCGGCCTGACCATTATCGGCATCGGCTTAACCAAGGCCTTTGGGCTGGCGCAAGAAGATAACACCGCTATTGAAATGGAAGTGGTAGTGCGCAATATAAACCTTGGCTTTTTACTCAAGGTTTCGCTGTTCCCGCTGGTTGCCGGAGAGGTCAATGCTGTGGCCGACATGGTGCTGCTGTCGCTGCTGCTCTACGGCTCTTGGCAGTTGGTTATGGGGGTCGTGTTTATCGTTTGGCGGCGCAGCGGGTAAACAGCAGTCTTAGCTTATCGAAGCACTAAATAGCACCGACGTCCCACCGCATTTGAGTAGCACGCCGCTTTAGAGTCCAATTCCATAACCGAGGAGATTGGAAATGAATAAGTGTTTCACTGAAGAACAGATCATTGGTTTTCTGCGCTGTGAATTGACAGCCATGACTTACTCCATGTCCAGATGGCCTGTATGCAATCTAAAATACTAACCTCAGCGATACGAAGAATAGGATGCCACTTAACTCCCGTCTGAAATGGAGGCAAAAAAGAGTAGGCAAAAAAAATCCCGTCAGATTGAGATCCGACGGGATTTTTTTGCAGTGCGCAGCAGACAAGCTTCAAGCAGCAGCTTGACGAAACGCGCTACTCCATTGCTGTCAGTTACCTGGTCAACACACAGGTAACTGTTGAGGAGATCTCTTCCCGCTGTGGTTATGGTGATGTATCGAACTTCAGGAAGGCGTTTCGGCGCTGGGCAGGAGAATCGCCTTCGGCGTTCCGGCAACGATCGGTTTGATGTGGGTGGGGTTTTTACTCCGACCCCAAACTTCGCTGGTCAGACCATGATCATGCCGGACTTTGACAATCTGATGGCGAGCTCCTGCATTGTACAGTCATACTCCCAGTACATATCGCGATCATGGGAGGACGTGACTAAAATATATTCTTCAGTGATAGATTGAATGCGCTCGACGGATATCAGCTTTTTGGTAAATTCCTGCTCTGCATGGTTTTCCACAACTGCATTATTATCGTCATCGTAGCCTCGCATTTCATAAAAAATAATAGAGTTGTCAAAAGGCGGTAAAATTCATTAGATATTGTGAAATCCGATGGTTCATGCAGAAAAAAAGATGCCACTAAAAAATCTGAATATGCCGACCTCGTCTGGCAGGAATTTTATGCTCTTCTGGCAGCTGACAAATGCGATCCATATGGGTCGTCGTGCCATCGACATATTCCCATACTAACTGCTCGCCCTCCATATACCGTCTAACCACCACCGGGCCCCAGCCGAAAACATTGAAATCCAATACCTTTTGATTCCACGTCATACTGGCAGAGGTTCGGCCACAGTATTCTTTATCTCCAACAATAAAGAGCACAGAACCCTCGGTATCGTTAGAATTTAAACCGATAACATCGGCGCTGAGATTAGGGCCGCTGTCATGAATAATTCCCGATGTCGTAATCACTACACGCGAGCCACACTGTTCTACTCGTTCCACGTGTCCGGTGTGCTCGCCTTTAACGCCAATCCATAAGCCGCGAATATCATCGGCTTCTTCCGGTAACGGTTCTGTGCACTCAGCCAAAATAGGTAAAGGAAAATGATCGTAGCCACAGCCCGGCGTGTTGCCCTTGGCGATTTCGGCAGCCATTTTTCCGCTATTGTCGAGTGTGGGTAATTCACAATAATTAATGGTGGTGCCATCGCCTGCCAATGTGGTTGGGTCTGTCATCAGTGGTGGGCGATCTGAAAAATACAGCTGCCAAAATGCAGCTAGCAATAGTATCGCTAGGACCGTGAAAATTCTTAGTAACCATTTTTTCATAAACTCATCTTCCAAAAAAAGGGAGGACTTTCGCCCTAGAAAACAGGTTAGACACCTAAACTTCAGCGTGTTCTTGATTCCTGGGCATTATTGAAAATAATGGCATCGTCAATGCCAATAGGCAATAAGGGTAATAGGTAAAACAATGCGCAGTTTTATGTTTTTTTCGGCTCCTTTATCGGGCCGCTGTCGCTGGCTACTGGACAATACTTCAATGTTGCAACCACCGCGATAATGATATTTCATAGTAAAACGAATATTATGACCTGCGCTATGGATCTCGGGACGGTTGTTTGGTAGGCGCGGCTTATTGATCAAATATACAGCCAATATACAGCCAATATACAGCCAATATGCAGATAAAGGCAGCATGAATTTTGCGTCGAATTCTGACGCTGAATAAACGTCGCGTCGGACCAGCGTCAGTAACATCCCTAAAAATTAATAATAACGAGTACGTGTAATCAGCATCGCGCACCCCTCCACAAGCAACAGCTAAATTGGACTAATAACTATGAAAACAACCAATACCACATCTAAAAAGCTGAGCAGAATCTCTCTCGTGGATAAGTACATTCAGTTGCTGACCGCAGCCATACTTGCCAGCGTCAGCTTGGTTAGCCAAGCAACCACGGTGATTCATGCGGGACAGCTAATCGATGTTGTCGAGGGGAAAATGCTTAATGAACAGTCCATCATTATCGATAACGGTCGTATTACTGCAGTCGAATCGGGTTTTGTCGAGAGAGCATCGGCCACGGTAATTGATTTAAAAGACGCTACTGTCATGCCGGGTTTTATGGACATGCATGTACACCTAGACGGTGAGTTAAACCCGCCCACAAGCTACAGCGCTAATTTTTACATGAACTCTGCCGACGTTGCATTGCAGTCTACTGTTTATGCCAAACGCACATTAGAGGCGGGCTTTACCACCGTGCGTGACTTGGGTTCGGGGGATATTGAGGCGAGCTTTGCGCTGCGCAATGCGATTAATCGCGGCTATGTTGTCGGCCCGCGTATTTATGCGGCAGGTAAAGCTATTGCAACCACTGGCGGCCACGGCGATCCGACCAACGGTATTCGAGAAGATTTGCGCGGTGATCCGGGTCCGAAAGACGGTGTCATGAATGGTTCAGAGGAGGCCTACAAGGCCGTGCGTCAGCGTTACAAAGATGGCAGCGACGTAGTCAAACTGACCGTGACGGGCGGTGTTCTGTCGCTGGCCAAAAGTGGTGACAACCCACAGTTTACCGAAAACGAACTCGAGGCTGTGATGGCTGCGGCAAAAGACTACAACTATGTCGTGGCTGTGCACGCTCACGGTGCTGAAGGAATGAAGCGCGCGATCCGAGCTGGTGTCGATTCAGTCGAGCATGGCACCTACATGGACGAAGAGGCCATGAAACTCATGAAACGCAAGGGTACATGGTACGTGCCGACTATTTCAGCGGGAGAGTGGGTTGCTGAGCTAGCCACGCAAGAGGGCAAGTTGCCTGCGGTCGTGCGGCCAAAGGCTGCGGCTATTGGGCCGCAAATTAGTGCTACTTTCGGCAGGGCCTATCGCTATGGCGTTAAGATTGCTTTTGGAACTGATGCGGGGGTCTCGCCCCATGGTGCAAACGGCAAAGAGTTCACCTTCATGGTTGCGGCAGGTATGCCGCCGATGGCCGCTATTCAGTCGGCTACTGTGAATGCGGCAGAACTACTGCGGGTCAGTGATGAGCTGGGCCGAATTGCCGCTGGATATCACGCCGATATCGTCGCTGTTCGCGGTGACCCATTGGCCGATATCAGTGTCCTTGAATCGGTAGATTTTGTCATGAAGGGCGGTGAAGTATTCAAGCAACGGTAAGAGTGCCTTGAATGATTTCTCGTTTATTTTTTTGGTGATTACATCATTCACGAATCCGTGTGTGGCTACGCAGTGAAAATTGACCCCCTAGCGCCTAGTCCTGTTAGAGGTTAACCTAACTGAACAAAGCCACAGGGGTATGCCACTATGTTGATTAAGAGAATTTCTCCAAGCGACTGTAAAGAATCTGATGTAACCGATGAGCGTATTTATCTCGGTCGACGCGAAATTATTAAAGCGATGGGTTTTTTCGGCGCGGGTAGTTTGCTGGCATCATCGGCAGCGAGTGCGGGGATTTTGGATATCTTTGGTGAACAGCCACAATCGAATTTGTTTCAACAGTCTGCCCTCGACTACAGCCCTGCGGGTGCGTCTGCGGAGGAACTGACGCCAGAAGCTAAGATCACCGGTCACAATAATTTTTACGAATTTGGTGTTGAAAAGCATCAGCCTGCCGAGCTGGCCCAATCGTTTAAAGTGAATCCTTGGCAGTTAAAGATTTCCGGTGAAGTGGAAAATCCTTATACCCTTGATTATGACGACCTTCATACAACGTTCTCTTTGGAAGAGCGTATTTACCGGCTTCGCTGTGTTGAGGCTTGGTCGATGGTGGTTCCTTGGATTGGGTTTTCCTTGGCGGAGTTAGTAAAAAAGGCAAAGCCAACATCACGGGCGAAGTACCTAGCTTTTGAAACACTCTATGACCCCGATCAGATGCCGGGGCAAAAAAGTCGCCGTCTGGGCGGCGGTATCGATTATCCGTATATCGAAGGATTGCGCATCGATGAGGCGATGAACCCTCTGGCGCTGATGAGCGTTGGTCTCTACGGTAAAACCTTGCCTCCTCAGAACGGCGCGCCGGTTCGGTTAGTCGTGCCGTGGAAATACGGGTTTAAAAGTATAAAGTCGATTGTTGGCATTAAGTTTGTCGAGAGAAGGCCCCCAACGACGTGGAATATTCTAGCGCCGAACGAGTATGGGTTTTACGCCAATGTGAACCCAGCGGTCGATCATCCGCGGTGGAGTCAGGCCAGTGAACGGCGCATTACTAGCGGCGGCCTTTTTGCACAAAATCGAATTCCTACGCTGCCTTTTAACGGCTACGGTGAGCAAGTCGCCGAGATGTATCGTGGCATGAACCTGAGAAAATATTACTAGCGTCATGGCCATAAAGGTTCCACGAAAGTGGATTCCCATTCTCAAGGCGCTAGTGCATTTTGCGGCGCTGTATCCCCTCATCAGTCTCTATTACGCGGCTTTCCAAGATCGCTTAGGCGGCGATCCTGTAGAGGCGGTTATTCATTTTACTGGTATTGGTGCGCTTAATTTATTGTTGTTAAGTCTACTTTTAAGCCCGCTTGCTAAGAAATTGCAGATGGCTTTTTTGATTCAGTTCAGGCGTATGATTGGGCTTTATGCGTTTGTCTACGCGTTATGCCATATGCTGAATTTTTTGTTTTTTGAAGTGCAGTTTGATCTGCAGCTCTTTGTCGATGAAGTGTTTAAGCGACCCTATATCACGGTGGGTATGGCAGCATTTTTGTTGCTTTTGGCGCTGGCAGCTACCTCTACACACAAGATACGGCGCAAGATGCGAGAGCGCTGGCAGACGCTGCACAACTTTAGCTATCTGATCGCATTGTTGGTCGTGATTCACTTTTATTGGTCGGTGAAATCCGAGATTGTCGAGCCGCTACTTTACGCTTCGGTCTATGTTGCTTTAATGGCCTTGCGCCGTCACAAGCTGCAGAGTTGGGTAAGACGAAAGCATAGCCTGAACAAGTCGTAGCGGGATGCAACGGAAAAAGTGTTGAACTATTTCCAGTACCGCGGGTTTAGATTCCAGTACCGCGGGTTTAGGTCGTTTGTAGGGATAATCTGAGATTCATAAAGAAAATTTATACCTTGAAATAGCCGCATAAACTGGCGATGATCGGCGCACACTTTGTCTTCAATGGCACACTACGATGATAAAACAGGTACAGGCATTTTTGATATCTCTGGCGATCGCCACGTTTTTACTGGTCACCCACACCACCATAACCAATCTTATCTGGCTCAACAGCATTAATATGCCTGTGGATTTGGGTGTTGTTGTCTCAAGCATTACCACTGATTTGGTCGGCATGAATTTCAGAGGCGCCTTTCCGGCTATTGGCCTGATTTTTGTTGGGCTGCTCGTCGCTTTTGTCACGGCGCGGGTGATTTCCATTTGGAGTGGGATGAAGAAAACCTATCTTTACGCCTTGGCTGGTGGTGTCGCTTTGCTCGCCATAGTGGTTTTAATGCCCTTGGCTTTTTATCACCTAGATTTAATTGCCGGCGCTCGCACATTGGCGGGTAAGGCTTATCTTGTTTTTGCTGGAATGATTGCTGGCTACTATTTTGGTGGCCACCCTCGCAGTGGAGGTTCTAATGAAATTAACTAATGTGCGATTTTTGTGGGCGAGCTTATTTTTTTGCAGTGGTTTGGCAGCGAGCAGTGACGACAGTATTCAGGTTGACGTTCTTGCAGAGGGGTTAGACCATCCGTGGGGCATGGCATTTATCTCTAATGAGGAAATATTACTGACTGAGTTGTCGGGAAATCTCCGGCGCTTGTCTAACGGCGTTTTAAACCCTGCGCCTATTGCCGGAGTGCCGGCAGTAATGTACGCGGGGCAGGGCGGGTTGTCGGAAGTGTTGTTGGATCCTAACTTTGCAGAAAATGGATTGTTGTATCTGTCATTTTCAGCTGCTGATACAGATTTGCCAAAACTCAACCGCCTGAATGTTATTCAAGCGCGTCTCGATGGCAACACGCTTGTCGATCACAAAACCATTTTTCAATCTGACCCTCCTCGCAAAACTGCGGCGCACTACGGTGCTCGGTTAGCGTTTTTAGCTGATGGGACCTTGCTGATTACGTCGGGAGACGGTTTCAATTATCGCGAGATGGCGCAGGCGTTAGATAACCATTTTGGCAAGATTTTGCGGATTAACAGTGATGGCAGTGTTCCAGAGGATAATCCCTTCAGAAACACGCCCGGTGCGCTGCCGGAGATTTGGTCTTACGGCCACAGAAATTTACAAGGATTAGTGATTGCCGATGACGGCACCGTGTACGAGCACGAGCACGGCCCCAAGGGCGGCGATGAGCTCAACGTGATTAGGCCGGGAGACAACTATGGTTGGTCGGCCATCACCTATGGTGTCGATTATAGCGGTGCAATGATTTCGCCGTTTACCGAGCAAGCCGGTATGGAGCAGCCGATAAAGTACTGGGTTCCATCAATCGCGCCCGCTGGCATGACGCTTTATAACGCAGATATGTTTCCACAGTGGAAGGGCAGTTTGTTGATTGCTGCCATGGTTCCCGGCGATGTTAGGCGTGTTGAAATTCAGGACAACAAGGCTGTGAACGAAGAGGTCTTGTTCAATGAGTTTGGTCGCATTCGCAACGTTGCAGTAGCACCCGATGGTAGCGTGATTCTTGCAACTGACGGTGCGAATGGCAAGTTGATACGGGTCAGCGCAAAAGGCTTAAATCCCGAAGTGCCAACCGGTGAAGTTGACCAATAAATGC
>ERZ888423.2341-NODE-2341-length-14329-cov-16.665476_pt1 | contig 14329 bp, 14 predicted proteins | sample MGYA00520523_ERZ888423 | MGnify/ENA primary metagenome ERZ888423 (study PRJEB32303, sample SAMEA104408611) | aquatic metagenome | biome: Brackish water; feature: Pelagic; material: water | place: Baltic Sea | collected 2014-06-08T10:24:00 | depth 30,27 m ...
CCCCAGCTAACGGCACCGACGTCTCGTTAAATACCGTCAACACCTCGTGGCGCTCAGGTGGAGAAATGATGGCCGGCTGCTTAATCCCCATCGCCACATTTCCTGAAACGACTGAACGTAGTAGTTCAATGGCCTGACGTAGATGCATGCTGACTTCGGCAGGACCATAACGCGCACTGTTACCGTCAAAACTGACACTGATGCGTTGGGATCCTTTATCAGCATAAAAACTCAGTACAGCATCATCAACTGGTCCATTGTGAAGCCGACTTAACTCAACTTCACATCCCGGCAAAACTGGTAAATCAGACGATGGCTGCATGTTGACCGCAAAGGTGCTCGGGGATTTCTGCCAGGCTAAGTCACGTAAGGCATCCTCAAACCGATACTGGTCATGTCGCAATACTTGCTTGAGTTGGCGTCGAACCAGTGCAAAAAATTGATCCAATGAAAGTTGCGGATGAAGTTCAAGACGCATCAAAACTTTGTTCGAACGCATATCGACCATCATCGCATCATCGGGCGTGGTCCGAAGAGAAACTGGCAGTTCGATCAAAATTTCGCTTTGACCCGTCATGCGGGCGTAATAGAGAATGGCCACGCTAATTAACAGGCGAGACTGAGCAATTTTGTTGCGGGTGCAAAACGCTTTGACTAGATCACAAAGCTCACGGTCAAGCTTGACCGATTCGCGACAAACCCCATCACCGGATGGGACACGACGATAACTTAAGCTAATTTGCGGATCGACAGCGTCCAATTGTTGGCGCCAAAAGTTCTTATCATCTTCAAACGCCGGGGAACGTCGATAAGCTTGTTCTACCCCTGACCAATTAGAGGGAACAACAGAAACACCAACACTGAGTGAGTCAATAAGCGCAAGGTAGCTTTCAAACAAGTACCGCTCAAACTGATAGACACCCGCACCATCAACAACCAAGTGATGGTAGACGTGGTAAAAAAAATAGCACTGCTCACTTACTTTGACGAGGGCAAACTTAACCAAAGGTCCTTGCTCTAAATCAAAGGGCTCAAGGCGCTCAGCCTTCATCAAAGATATGGCGTCGCTAATAGGCTCAGCATGAGATGAAAAATCCAACTGCTGGAACGCCAAATTGCGACCATCACCAACAAAAATACGAGGCTGATCGTTAACCATGACAACAGAGGATCGATAGGTATCGAGAGCTGCAACAACTTGCTGCAAGGCAGCGTGAAACCGCTCTGTGTCTAACTCGCCTCTGATGACACGATAGTGGGCCGTGTTAAACCCGACACCAGAGCTGTCTAGAAGATGCGCAAAATAAATACCCATTTGCGCAGCTGACAAATTTTTTGTGGAAGAATCAGCTTTCTCATCCGCAGGGCCTGAGCCTGCCAGCAAATCACCAACATTAAGAGCCTGCACTTGATTCATTGGTGTCGCCTGTAGGATTGCTTTACAAGAAAAAAAGGTGTGGCAAATAATACTGGCAAAGCCTTATGAGAAAATGTTATCTCTGAATAAAGCCTATTGCAACCGCGGTCAGCATTGGCATTTAATCTACAAGGCTGGTTTTTGCGCACCATTGCGATGGGTGGATTTCTATCTGAACGGGAGTCAATGCATAAACGCTTGAAGACGTCACTCAGCGTCCCAATCAAAATTCCGATACGGTGCTTAAGTGTGGCGCTGTGGCTGTTAAGTTTTTGACGGATCGAGGTGGCGGGTGAAAGGCACATCTCAATCGAGCCTATCTTGAAGAACGAGCAATACGTGTTACCAGTAACGCTTCTATTAAACCAAAGCCAAAACCACAAAGCAGTGCTCCTATCAATGAAGGATTAGTGCGTTTGTCAACGGTGTTGATATGTGTCTTGCCAAGGACTGTGAATTGTTGAATCATGTTCGATCCATCATCACGACTGCCGTGGTTACCAAGATCGTTGAAACAGGCTGCCACTTTTTTTGGTCCTCAATCCAAACGCCCGTACCGGTTACAACAATAAAATATTTTAACAAGCTCAAGCTAAAGCAAACGCTTACACAAATGGGTGGCAAACCAACTGTTACATCACCATCGTCAGAACTCAAGCAAACAAAAAATCAAGGTTTTTTTCAGCCGTGACCTCATTACTCAAAGAACATTGACGCCGATACCAAGCCACCAGACACTGAATAAGAGGTAGATCAAGTTGCAATCATGATTTGTTCAGCATTCGGTTTACTAATTGTGAAAACAAATACAGACAAGTTGCGGGATAAGCAAAAGTAGCTTATGAATCCATCGCCTTTTGAAGGCTAAGGGGTCGCATGTCAATCCAATGCTGATCAACATAATCGCTGCATTCCTGCATGCCACCCGTAAAACCAACTTCATTCCACCCGGCTGGGGCTACCTGACCTGCAGGCCATAGAGAATACTGCCCTTCGTCATTGATAAGCACCTTAAACACGTCACCGTCTATGGTGTAACTGTTTACGTCAAGAGATCTGTCAGACATGGAAAACAATCCTTATGAGGCACCAATTATTGGATGATCTTACAACAACCCGAAAGAATAAGCCTTGCAAAAACTTGCATTTTTATGGACTTACTCGATATTGTCATAATTGTCGTGACTAAGTGTGCAGTAAAACTTTGGTTAGCTAGGAATTGGTTGATTCGAAGGCAATCTTTACTAACCTTATTGCAGGAATTAAGTGCGAAACAAATCACAAATAGTGGATTAATTAAGAAACGCTGGCAACAGTTTCCAATACTTGTTGACTAACGCCATCAAGAAAAACTTGACGAACCAAGAGAGGATCTTTTCCTAGGGAACAGACAAAGAAAAATGTCCTGCTCTCTAGCCGATAGAGCCGCCACAATCGGTATGGGAACTGGCAACAAGCTGTACGACTGAACTCGATCTAAAAGGTGGACCTTGCAATCAAAGTCATTTAAGGATCAAGTCGCAGCTACTCCGTCTAGGAAACTAATCAGTCCGTAACGAATTTGTTCGTTCAAAAAGAAGTTCTTCAACATACTGACTTTCATACTGAGAAAGCAATTCAGCAAACGCTTCAACATCATTGGAATTACTCAAAGCTTCAGAGAATTCAGATAGGAACTTTTGGTTTCGACACTTTGAGAGCCTTGACCAAGCCATGTAGTAATCATTACTACCTGCCAACACGGGCAAGATATCGACTTTATCCCACAAATTGTTTCTGATTATCCATGCTTCTGCAGTCCTTCTGTACAACAAATTAAAATCAACATCACCACTTAAAAGCTTATCAAAAGAGTCTTTGATATCAATGCTTTTCTCTGTCGCGATCTCCACTCCAACGAGCTTACCAAATTCACCTTGACCGAAGGTAATACTTGCACCAGATGTGCCTCGTCTTTTTTTTAGATCGTCATAAGAGAGCAATCTGAAACCTTCATTTTTCCTAACAACAACCACAACTAACTTTCTATAGTACGCGGGTTGAATGTAATTGAATTGCGAGTTTCGATCGACGGTCATTCCGAGAGCAGTAATCATATCAACATCGCCACGAACGGTTGCTTGGACTGCCTGACCCGCAGTTGGAAAAGCAACCGTTTCAAATTGGTTGACACCCATCTGTGTTAGCAATTGTTCTGCTAACGCGATGGAAGCCCCAACCAATTTACCATCCGAATTCACCCAAGAGGCGGGAGGGTCATTGGGATGAGCTGTCAACTTAATGCTGTCACACTGGTCTTTTGCGGATGCAGCAGTGTTTATGCCAAACGAAAAAAGAATCACTAAACACAGCTGGATGATCGCGTATGCTCTTGCCATTCCAAACGTCCCTGCTGTCTTGCTTTGAGAAAACAAAAGACCCATCGAATCCTCCATCAGTATTGTCGGTTCACCCAAATCACACCAAGCTAGCTGGTTGCGACCTCTCGTTCACCTTGAATGCGGCAAAAATTAAGCGTTTGGGCAAATCCAAGACAATTTTGCAAGCTAACGTTATGAAATACCTACCGACTTTAGACCACAATTATTAAAGCGGCCAGCCAGAGCAGCCCAATCAGGATTGCGGCTTTCCCAAAAAAACCGAGGGTAAGCAAGAAGATGTTAACTTTGCCAGTAGGGTGGTGTTTGCGGGAGGTATGGTACTCCATGGCCAGACCGACACCTCCAATAAGGATCCCAATGACGACCACTTTTAAAATCGCTACCAACATCATTATCATTGTCTCCACAACAGTCTAACTTAGGCATTTCAACCGTAATTTAACACTCAAGTGAAGGCTGATGTCTGTGGCATGAACAAAATTAATGCCGTCTATAAATCACCCAAAAAATAACCACGTCGCTTTATATCTTTGGAAAGGCAGACGACTCGATCCACACGATAAGAAAAAGAAGCGGTTGGTCACAACTATAAACCACCCAAACAAAGGCTTGAAGGAAGGCAAACAATCTATAAAAAGACAGACCTTAAGACAAAAAAGGATTAAAGGGTTCACAAAAGACGGGCATCAACATTGCAAGCTTTAAGCACAACATCATCGCGTGTTGTCGCGCAATGAAACGGATGGTGAAGTCGAAAAGCAATTGTAGTTAAGCTTTTAAGAAGTGTCGTATTTGAGAAAAACCCAACGTAAATAGATAGAAAATAACAAAAAAGGGTTGACTCACCATACTGAATACAACAGTGAGATGAGCCTAATCCCAGGCTAGACAATCATTGAAAGGTTCGTAACAAGCAAAAAATGGATGTTAAGCCGCCATTTCTGTTGTGTTTACAACATCATCCACAGGCTTCTTTTTAGAAAGCTTACCCCAACTGGTTTTGGCAAATCCTGCCAGGTGGTCCCATAAAAACTTATCAGTGGTCGACTTAGAAAACGAATCAGCACACACCAACAGGACTCCAACAGGACCAAGCGCCATCTTGGCACCCAAACCGACAGCAGCATGAGCAGCACCATTAGCAAACTTACCGTCCATTAACAGACTAGCCCCTGGAACGATTGTTTCGCCCAACAATTTGGCACCATTGGACAGTTTTTCTACGCTAGCAACAGATTCAGACGTCATCTCGACTCTCCTTGTGAATTTTTAAAAAGCCCAATCACATGAGTGAGCCTTAAAAACCAAACCTTAGTGTAGGTAAGCCCTAATGACGTGTCAAGGCCATGAACCTCTGGGGAAAACCTCTGTTGTTTCTTCATGGCTTCATTCTCTCAGGAATTAAAGCCTCCGCCAAATCCGGGGCGATTCAAACAGTCATAGGTAGCCAAGCGCCCAACAATAGTGTTTTAATCAGGTCGTCCGTGAATCAAGGGTTTGGTGCGTGGTTACCCCAAAAGAACTGGTGACAGTCAAAAGACATTCATGAAGATGGCGTAGTAAAATAATGATGCATTCAAATGAATCCCTGCATGCAGCTTAGACCAATACTAGGCTCTAACAAACCCACCATCGCTCGAAGAGTAGCTCGCGCTGCAATGTTTTGAACCATGAATACTTTTTTAAAGGATTAGGGTTTGACTATGTCAAGATTATCGATAGCCTGCGTATTAATTTCTTTTATACCTCTAATTAATGTTGTCGAGGCCATAGCCGCAACGATAGATCAAAATTTTGACAAAGCTTCGCAAAAGCCAATTGTTGACAGCAGCTCCCCCTCTTCCTCAGCGCCAGTTAAGACTTCGCAAAACTCAAATGTTGTTAATAGCTCACCATCAGAGTGCATCATTTATGCGGCCACGACAGATTTGCTCACACTTGAGGCTGTTGTTTCGATTTACTCAACGTACAGTTATGAAAGCTATTGCCCTGCCGAAGCCAACAACTCCCTTAAACAAGCATCGCTCGAAGCACAGTTAAAGAGTATTCAGTCTATCTCACTTGGTGTGGTAAATGCCGGAATCCATTATTCAGCAGCAGACCGAAACCTTACTAGGGTCCCTAATCCATTCTTTTATTTTGGGAAGCTCAAGTACAGCAAGGTTGGAGAAGTAAGAGTCGGTGGCTATGAAATGTTTATAGCTAAAGGAGCCCCCTCAACACTTCTTGGGCTGTCAAACACTTACTATAAACCAATAGAATATATCAGCAAACTATTTAATATATGGAACACTGGCTCGCTTGCTCATATTTTGGTATCACCCGCAGGAGATAGTTATATATTGAGTCAATACACAGATAAGATACTGAACGGATTAAATAGAACAAATATGAGTAACTTGAAAAATCTTCTTCGTTTGCCACCCGGTTGGGAATTCGAAAATATTTTACTAAGCGAGCCCGTTTCAATCCAGGCTAGCGTACAAAATAACTTTAAAGAAACCATCCTATTAGATGAATTCTCAAATATCTACATTAAATTTAAAGAAGGTGGTTTAGAGACCCCTTAATTTAATACTAACAATACCTTTAAACTACTTTAAAGGTAGGGTCATGATTTCAACCGGCTTGTTGGCTGAGTTGTTAAGAAGACTTGACACATTGGAATTGGATCCCATTCTATTATCGATCAAGGATGGTTGTTCATTGACTACAGAAATGTCCGGGCTATTCGAAGTGTTCTCATTTTTTTGTCCATCAAATGAAACCAATCTCTCAGCGTTTGTACCACTCTTCTCTAGCCCACCAAGTATTAGGGGCAAACCGCTGGGTGAATTCCCGAAAATAACTATTTTGGCGTTATCTGATTTAGCCAAAGCCTCGGTAGCGGTAATTCCTAAGAACCTAAGGTAATTATCAGTCAATGCACCACCGACAATCTTATTAAACTGACTTATTCCACCAGCCTCAATCTCTTTGCGCTCTGCCTCTCTTCTTGCCGCAATAAGTCTGTAGACGTACCCCTCTGCCTTCGCCAACTCAATCGCCTTTTCTTGCATGGCTTGCTCAACATCTTGCGGGTAACTAAATTTGATAACCTGTGCATCGTTTATCGCCAACAACCTCATGTCACTTAAACCTGTCGGCGCTATTTTTTCAAGAATCACGTTAGTTGTATCAAGAGAAATTGTCTGAATAATATTCGTGATCTCTTGTGTAAAAGCTTCTGCCGAAGTGTATTTAGCCACAGCTGTACGCGCTGTTGATTCGATAATCGGTAAAACAACAGACTCATAATAGTTAGGACCAATGAACTTGTGGAGATAGGGCAAGTTAAAGGGATACACCACAAACTGAAATGACAATGTAACTTTTGACTTTAACCGGTCTGAAGTTAAGAGTTCTAGCGTTGTAACTTTTTGCTGAATACGTGTGTCATAGACAGTCACAATGTTCCAGGGCAAGACAAGATGCAACCCTTCTTCTAGGGTGTAATTTAAAACTGTACCACCAGATAGTCGCTTGAATAAAACGCCTTTATGGCCTGCTGGAATCAGGTGCACAACGTGCGGCCACAGAATGGCCATAGCGGCTACCGATATCAAAAATAACGTAATGAATCCCAAGGCGTATCGAACAACATACGCCTTGAACTTCTTGATATGGTTGAAAATATTAGAAAATTTCACTTGTCGAATGTCTCTCACATCAAGATTGAAAGTCTTCAGTTAACTGCCCAGATTCAATACGCAGCAAATGATCGGCATACGAAAAGTAATTTTCATCATGAGTAATAGCAATGACAATCTTATTGAGTGCCTTCAACTCAGGAATAATAGTCTCATAAAAAAACTTCCTGAAGGGTGGGTCTTGATCGGAAGCCCATTCGTCCAACACAACAATGGGACGCTCCTCAAGGACAGCAACCATTAGTGCAATACGCTTGCGTTGGCCCGTTGACAAGGTGAGATTATCAAATTTGCCGTCTACCACGGATACTTTGTCAGCGATACCCAACTTATCAAGCCAAAATTTAACACGCTCATCATCAACCGAAGACAAGCCATATAAACGACCAAACAGATGAAAGTCGCTAAAAATACAAGAAAACAGATTGCGGTAAGATTGCGAATCATTGGGGGAAACAATACGCCCGTCCACAAGTATTTTTCCAGAATCCGGCGCAATCAATCCTGTCAAAAGACGCATGACCGTTGTTTTGCCTGACCCATTGTCACCACGAACGAAATAAGCCAACCCAGGCTCAAATTTGTAGTTAATAGGTCCAACGGCAAACGGGTGGTCTTCAGTGTTGTTTTTGAATTTGAAAGAAAGATTTTCAAAGGCAATCGACTTAATATCTTCGTTATGCCATTTCTTTGAGGCACGGGCTTCAGAGCCAGAAAGGCCTTCTAACTTAGCAAGAAATCGTCGCACATCTTGAGAAGCGATCTTCGACTCAGACAGCAGTGGCAATGCCTGCACCATTCCAGTCAAAGAACCCACCACAAATAAAGATGTGGTCGTAACCGACATGACCTCGAGATAAAACGTGTCGGAAAGAATTGGGACCAGTGTAATCGTAGCGCCCACCAAAATATAAACCAGCACTTGGACAGCAGCGTAATTATTTGTTAAGTCAATCAGCGCGTTGGCTTTTACATTGGAAACATCTCGCGACTTGTGAAGCAACTCCAAACTTAAGTCGCGGGCTCGGGCCGAATTCATCTTAATCTCCTTGAAACCTGAAAGAAATTCAGCCATTTTCTCGGAAACTAGCCCCTCTTCTACCCAAGCATTATCTAACGTAACAAAACGTTCCCTCGCATTTTTGGAAAAATAAGCAACGATTAAAAGACCAACCGCACTGACGATAAGGCCCGCGGTGAGTGATAAAAAGAAGAGGTAAAGGATTGCAAAGACGAAAACTGCCGTAGACTGGAGCACCGGAACCAAAGCAAGCATCGCTTGGCTGATCACAAGCGAATCACGGTTCAAAGTTCTCATGATCTGACCGATACCCAACGCCTCAAGCGTTAGCAGGTCATTCCTTAACACTTTTCCCAAAACATGCATTCTTAAACGATGGACAAGTGTTTGTGTGCCAGTCACATTCTCACGATTGCTTAGCCTTAACAATAAGATCTGACAAAGCAGGACTGGAAAAAACAATAAGTAAATGATCGTCGGTGTCTTTTGGTCAGCAATCTCCGTAGCCGCTTCGTTTATTAATACTATCAAAGATGCATTGCATAAGCCGATGAGGGCTGCCGTATAAAAGGTGCGCTTTAAGTTAAATCCTCCAAACTTTCGGAGGAGAAAATAAAGGTCAGAATCAAGAGGAGATTGCATTAATTGGCCTCAATGCAGACTATGTCTGCATTGAATATTATAAAAGTCACTCAACAACCGGCGAAGCCGACTCCACTTTACCTTTTTTGAATAAATCACGAGCTTTGACAAACTGCTCTTTATAAAGGCCCTTCATTGAATCAACCGATATGTCAAATAATGTTCCCTCTGATTCAAAGTGCTTCGTGAACAAAGCGCCAACAGCGTAGGTGGATCCATACGCCACCGCAGGTTGGGTTACCAAAGCCACAGCACTTCCTACATAAGGCACATACTTCGCGATCGATCCAGCGAACACGCTAGAAACAATTGAAGTAGACACAGAACCCGTCACTGCTGCGAGCACGGACTTAACGGCTTCCTCTTTGAAAGGGACTTCGTAAACTTTGCAAAGCTCTTGTATCATCTTGACTTGTAGACCGCCAATCACCGCCGTATCCAGCACGGGAACTGGTATAAAACCAGCAACTGTGGCCCATTGCGACCAGTTACGAACAATTTGGTCGGCCAGAAGCCGACGAAAATCTTCTGCAGCCAGCGGCTTTTGTACCGTTTCAGTTTGACTCACTGAGGCGCCAGTATCGGCCTCGGCTTCCAAAATATCTGCTGCATCACTCACGTCGTTACCCATGAAATTCTCCATTGTTATGACTAATTAACAAAGGTCAAGACAAACACTTATTGTGATTTGTCATTGACCTCTAAGAACCGAAACTCCGGTGGATACCAGCGTGCTTGCTGCCTCACGCGATAGTAGCACATACTTATTTGGCATTGAATCAGACTTAACACAAAAAGCTTGTAAAGCGTTGTGCATCATTAACGACACCGCCGCACAACCCAAAATACCACCACCTAGCACTGCCAATATCGCCAAAACCCCAAAACGTTCAGAAACATCTTCCATATTTAAGGGGCCATGCATTTTGGCCATCGAAATAAAACAATGTTGTTCATCAAAAAAGCCAGCCCCTTCGCCTTTTTTTCTTGACCACACGAGTGTTGAACGACAAATTCGACCTTTGTGAACATATCGCACATAAAGCCGTTCGCCACTCTGTGACCTCAATTCCGCGAAACCACAGTCCGACCCCGAGGGTTTTAATGAACCGCCCTGTCCAACGAGATTGTCGTTGACTGGTGTTTCAATTGGGGTTGAAATCGAAATCTGGCTTAAAGGAGAAGCTCGATCCTTACGCTTGGGTTGCCTTGCAATTAACAAATCTGTTGGCAACTTTTTAGTCAACCGATCGATCTCTACAGGCACTGATGATGGCAAATCTGCCTTCGGCTTTCTAGGACGCAACTTCGTTGGTGGCGTCACATCCCGTTTGTTTTCAAACGTCTTTTTTTGTGCATTATTTAATTGATCTAGAGGGTTGGATTGAATTGTACGCTTCCTAGTTGCCATATGATTAGCCCTCAGATCAATCTTGATTGAACTTCTGCGCAAAGCGATCGGAAATCTTGAGCTGCCCTGCCGTTGTTGTCGTACAGCGTAATAGGCAATCCAAACGATGGCGCCTCCGCTAGCCTCACATTCTCCCGAATGGTCGTGGTCATAACCAGGTCACCAAAGTGATCAAGCAGCGCTTCGTAAACCTCTTGCGAATGACGTGTACGCAGATCCACACGAGAAGCAACGACACCCAAAATAGAGAGGGCCGGATTTAAATCAATCCGCACTTCTTCAACTTTTTCTAACAATTGAGCAACGCCTGACAAAGACAACACATGCGTGGTGACGGGTATCAATAAATGACTAGATGCCACCAATGCATTCATTGTGAGCAGTCCTAAAGTGGGCGGTGTATCAATGAGAACGTAATCAAATTGGTTAGACGTTAAAGCCAGCAATTTGCGTCTCAAAACTGATTCAACAGCTTCAACTGAATGAATTGCCGACTCCAACATTGTCAAATCTTTGCTGGCGGGAATAACACTTAGGTTATCAATTGATTTGGCAGGCGAGATGAGATCGTATGGAGATACATTTTTAGCCATTAAGTCAAACGATCCACCAGAGGACGGCATATCAACGCCAAGCCATGTGGTCGAATTGCCCTGCGGATCCAAATCAATTACCAAAACTTGGTAGCCTGACTCGCACAAAACAGCGGCTAGGTTAACAACAGTCGTTGTTTTTGCACAGCCACCTTTTTGGTTAGCAATAGCAATTAACTGCATGATGTTCCACCTAGCTTTATGCCCAAAATATTCGAGGATTTATGCATTAGCGCACATTCGCTGCGCGACATCAAGCGACTTTGAGTGTATGTGAAAACTATTACAATATAAAGTCTCTTACAAAAGATTTTTTTGATAATTTTTTTAACACGGCATGATCTGTGAAATCTTGCTATTCCTTGCAAATAAAAAATCACTTAGGCTCTTTGCCAACCAAAACTCACAGATCGGACGAATTAATACAGGCGTTTACAAGCCACACGGATGAACCATCCCCATTGGTTGAACGCCAAGTCCAGCCAATGGGGATTTTGTTTTACAAGCTGCTGTCTCTAAATCAGCTTAACCCGAAAATCCTAGGTCTGGTCAACGCCTTAACGTAATAGTTGCCTGCTCTCTCTCTCTCTGCTCTTTCAGCCCTCACTTTCAAGTGCTTATTGGGCTGTTTCCAGCCTGTTGATTGTGGGTGATTGCTCTCTCAAACTCACGCAGCCGTTTGTGTACGCTGATGAGCTCAACAATACCCAGCCAGTTTCGCACAATGTATTGCATGCTTTCGCCAACCTTCCCAAAGGCGCGAACAGTCTGACTTACGACGCCAAGCGTTATAGCGCCTGCAATAATTGTTGGGGCTAGCGCAACGTAAGGAACAATCACCATGACCTGCAGATAACTCCATTTTGAAAGGTTGAAATAAAAGTAGTGTAAATAGCTTCTGAAGTGAATTCTTCGAACATCCGCAAACAAGAATTCCACACTGTCGGGTTGGGCTCGATCGTCTTTATCCTCTCCCAGCACAAGCTCCTTTCGATAAGCTGCCTCCCGTTTTTGAATGTCGTATTCAATACCAGGAAGTTTTATCCCCACCAGTGCAAGTAGTGCGGTTCCACCAAGTGCAGTAACAAGCGACACCCAAAGCAGCGCGTGGTCCACGGGACCAAAAAACGGCAGTTCAGTAACGTTCTTACTTAAGCCATAAAGAATGGGAAGAAACGCCACGAGCATAAGGACTGCCTCCAATAGCCCAACACCAAGATTCTCTGTTAGTCGTGCAAATTTCAGGGTGTCTTCTTGAAGTCGTTGGCTCGCGCCTTCGATGCCTCTGGCATGAACCCAATTGTCTTGGTAGTACTCAGCCATGCTCTGACGCCACCGAAATGTCCAGTGGTTCACGAGGAAGCCGTTAAACACGACATTCACTGCGATATAGATTGCCGCGATGCTTGCAAAGTCAAAAAGCTGTGCATAGAAGTCGTTAATAGAGACACTACCAGGCTTGCTAAGGGCCTGTTGCAGCATGTCGTAAAAACGCCCGAACCATTCGTTAATTTGCACGTCCAGCTGAACGCTGTACCAGATTGAACCCACAATGGTGAAAGTCCCGAGAATGCTCCAGGCAAACCACTTTGGGGTATAGAAGAATCGCCACATTGATGAAATCTCCTTGAAAGGTCGGACGTCTGCTTTGTAGCAGGCTTGAGTAAAGATCGAAGAGGCGATCGTTCAGGCCGTCAGCATAGTCCCCTGCCATCATGCCGTACAGGGCGTTTTTACATTTAATTGTCTTTCAAATACGACTGGGGGCTGAAGGTCTAAACGGGTTTCAAGGGCGATGCAGCAACAAGGCCATCTAAATGCGAACCTGGCCACCTAAAAAAGGGACTTACTTTCCAGCCCCGAAGTCACTGCGCGAGATAGCTACGGTTGCCAATGCCGAAATTGATATGCGACGATGGGGTGAATCCCACAAGGTTGCAAACAAGTACCTAGGTATGTCTCGGTTTTTGTACCGTATTGGGTGACAAAACTATAGCGAACATGGCACTCCCCCGATTAAGTAGACATTTCTGATGAGAATCCGAGACCTACCAGCGGATGTACCGCGGGCACCAGTAAAATACAAGTCCTGACAAAAAACACCAAGTCGTTCGTCAAAACTCAATGCATAGATGCGCTAGGAGTCACAAATGAAATTAGGGGTTGGGTGTACGGTGGGGTATCACCTAAAGCCGACACATAATTTGGTAGAGCCGATCTTTTGACTGGTATTTTTTGGTGGCGCATCCCTGATTCGAACAGGGGACCTGCGGATTATGATGCCCAGACCTGCCTTCCGGCGATGTTGAGATATTACTAGATTTTGTTGGTTAATGCTGGATATTGTGCAGTGACAACATGAATCGGCATAGGGGGCAATCATAATTTGTAGTAGTTGCGACTTGATCTGACAGTTCCCCAGTTTGCGGTGCCTGTATGTCAGATCAAGTTCAGTTATTGAGTTGGTTTATTTTATCCTGCCACGCTGACTTGCCAGCAATTAATGTTTCGATTGGCGTTCGACCACAGCACATCTTGCCCTGGTGAGTGCGGTCATGATTGTAGTAATGCAGCCATTGGTCCAGATCGACTTGTAGCTCTTCAATTGACCGATAAATCTTGCGTCTAAAAGCCACCTGGTAAAACTCCTGCAGGATGGTCTTGTGAAACCGCTCACAAATACCGTTGGTCTGAGGGTGCATGACCTTTGTCTTGGTGTGCTCAATGTCGTTCAGAGCCAAGTACAGCTGGTAGTCATGGGTTTCGGCTTTGCCGCAGAACTCTGTGCCTCGGTCGGTCAGCATCCTTAGGACACCCATTTGTTGCTCCTCAAAGAATGGCAGCACACGGTCATTCAATAGGTCTGCTGCGGTAATCGGTGTCTTGGTGTTGTAGAGCTTTGCAGCGGCCCACTTTGAATACGTATCGACGAAGGTCTGCTGGTAGATACGACCCACTCCTTTAATGGTGCCCACGTAAAAGGTGTCCTGACTGCCGAGGTAGCCAGGGTGTTCGGTCTCAATTTCACCATGTGCGACGTCATCGACCTGCTTTTTCTCGAGCGCTGCGACTTGGGCTTCGGTCAGAACCTCACCCGTAGCAGCCACATGCTTTTCCAAAGCTAAAGTGGACCCCGAATTTTAGACAGGGGTTTAAGCTACTGTTCTGGAGGACA
>ERZ888423.2342-NODE-2342-length-14325-cov-10.735950_pt1 | contig 14325 bp, 11 predicted proteins | sample MGYA00520523_ERZ888423 | MGnify/ENA primary metagenome ERZ888423 (study PRJEB32303, sample SAMEA104408611) | aquatic metagenome | biome: Brackish water; feature: Pelagic; material: water | place: Baltic Sea | collected 2014-06-08T10:24:00 | depth 30,27 m ...
CTTTTTTATCAGGTTATTACCTAATAGAAGATATAATATATCGAACCGATGATGATCAGACCAAACAGATAGTAACACTTCTTAGGAGAGAGTGGCCAACTAGAACTGAGAATTTAATTAATCCTCCAGGTTTAGAAGAAGCAACCGATGAAGAGAAAGCTGATAATGTTGCTAAGAATAGTCCACCTCCACCACCAGAGCCAACTCCAGAACCAACTCCGGAACCAACTCCGGAACCAACACCTGAGGTGGAATTAGAAATAGAAATAGGATTTACCAATACTACATCTGAACAAGATATTCAGTCTACATTTAGTAATAGTACACATGCTGTATTTGAAGGTACATGGACTGCCAATAGAGAGGTTCCAACTTTTGAAACAGGGCAAGCAGAGTTTGATCGTGTAATAATTGGTACACGTTACGGAATGTCTTTTAAGAAAGATGGAACGTGGGTGTTAGATCTTGAAGAATCAAGTCCATGGGATGCTGGAACATTTGAACTTCTAGTATGGATTAGAGCTGAAGGCAAACTATTTGAAAACACAACTTCAGTTACTATTACTGATAAAGTGGTATCTAACTATACATATGAGATTGTACCGATGAGCTTTTTGAAACAGATACTTGTATACAAAGATGACGTGGAAATATATAAGGAATCTCAAATGGGCGGCTTAGATGAGTCTTTGTTATTAGAAACGGCTAAAAATAGTTTAGATCCATCCGGAGAAGATTCAGATATCCAAGGCATGACCAGAAAATAGAATATATAACATATGTCAGACTTTAAACACATTAATGAATTTAGAAAAGGCTCTGTTTTAAGAAAGATCAGTGAAGATCCAACTTACCTCAGTTTCTTTTTCATGTTCGATACCGTAGATAGACAACATTCTCCATTATTGGCAGGACCAGCAAAAAAATATCTTGATAATTTTGTGGATAAAGCTCAAGGTCAGCAAGGCCAAGGGTATGCTCAAAAACTTGAGAATTTTCAAAAGGTTTTAATGAAAATCAATAAAGAAATGCCATGGTTCTTTCAAAAAGTTACAGGCCTAGAGTTAGTAGAACAATATGGTGAAATGAAAGAGCCTTGGAGAGGTTCTGAAAAACCAAAAATTGAAATTGAGTGTCTTGAAGAGAATATAGAATTGACAGCTATTGGTTTAATGTCGCTCTATAAAGAAGCAGTATATGACTATGAAAGATTCATTGAAATACTACCAAAAAATCTAAGACATTTTAGAGTATGGATTGTACTTTCAGAGGTTAGAACATTTCAACAGGATATAGGCGCAAGAGATCTTAATCTTTATGGAACGCCAATGCCAGGTGATAATGCTAGCAAATCTATTAACATTATTCCAAGAGCAAAGGGAAGTGAAACAGCTATTGGTAAAAACTCAAACACGTTTGACACTGAACTTGTATCAACTTTTAGTGCAGATTCAAAACCTCATCTGATGTTTGAATTAGGTTTTTGTGAATGGCAGGCAGATTCTATTGCAGATATGTTTGCTGATGCTTCAAAAATGCCAGAGTTAAAAAAGCCTAAATTAAGTTTTACTTGGAATACTGGTAAAATTAACACTGCTAATTTTGGCCCAAATATTACATCAGAAGGTGAAGCACTTATTCCTAGTGGAAAACCAGAAGATGGTTTATATCCCAATACACCATTTAATCCATTGGCAAATGCACAAAATGCAATCAGTGATAAAGTAAATGGTATTGCTGGATCATTAGTAAATAGATTTAATAATTTAAAAAACGCAATACCAGGACAAGGCAATAGCCCACTTGGTGCTGTTTATCCAGATAGATTAACGGGTCCGTTAGCTAGTTTGGCGAATACGGGCATGGACAAGCTGAAATCATTACTTCTAGATAATGTACATGGAGCCGCAGGTGCTTTAAATACTTTAAGTTCTATTAACACTGCGTTAGAAACAGGTAGTATTAATGCAATTGCAAATTTAGCTGGACAATTATTTAAGAGTAAAAAGACAAACTCAGAAAAAGGTAATATTTCACCTGCAAGTATGTATGAACCCGGCATAGACAGTAGTCCTGATGGTAAAATTGATGAAAGAGTATATGATCCTAGATCACAAGAAGCGCAGAATCAAACAATTACGCCTAGTAGAATTCATGAACCAGGTATAGACAGTAGTCCTGATGGAAAGCTTAACGATAATGTACACAAATAATGGCAGATGAACTATTTAAAGATAATTTAAGAGATTCACATTGGTTGGGAGAAGTTGTAGTAAACGAAGATCCCTTACTCAATGGTAGATGTCGTGTAAAGGTTTATGGAAAATTTGATAAACTTACAGACGATGCAATTCCATGGGCAACGCCCATGAATAGAGATGCAGTGGGTTCTCATCATGTACCAAGAGTTGGTGATATAGTTGCCGTTCGTTTTGACAATGGTAATCTTTACCACCCTGAATATTGGTTTCAGATAGATCAAAATGAAGATTTAAAGACAGATATACTGGAAATTTCAGATGCACCTCATGATGTTGTCAGTTTAGTATATGATTCAGTTCGTAATATTAGAATTTATCATTCTCCTGAAGATGGTTTAGTTATCACTCGAGGTACCGGCGCAAAAGAACGACCTATGATCCAAATAGATGAAGAAGGATTCATTAAGATAAGCACAGACGCTAAGATGTTCTTGGACTGTGGTGATATATTCGTTTCAAATACAGGTGAACCTGGAGCAGATGAGACAGAACCAGCAGTTAGAGGTCAATCATTACAGGATTGGTTACAAACATGGTTAGATGATTACAATGCACATATTCACCCAACAGGTGTTGGACCTTCTGGTCCACCTATGCCACCAACACCGGCAACAGTAGGAAAATTATCGGGAACTCATATTAACTATCAACAAAAAGGTAAATAATTATGCCTGCACTTTGGCCAACATTTATACCTAATTTAGCATCCGACATTGCAAGTCAATCGTTTACAAAACCAGGTGGTGCTATAGTATCTTATGATTTACCAAAGGTTGGAGTTGATCAAGTACCGATTTTTCCACCATCTGCTGATTTAATAAAATCTATTAAACCGGGAAATCCACTTAATGCTGCGTTAACTACTGATCCTACTGCAATGATTAATGCTATAAATTTGGCACCATTGAGTGGAAGATATGATTTTGGAGTTGCGGTTGCCGAGAGATATTTAGAAGCTGTAAAAGGTTTAGCAATGACACCATTCGGTGCAACACACACAAATAATCCTGCAGCTGAATTAATTTTAAAACAGGGATATGGTTTGGTATTCGAACAGTTACTAAAAGAGGGTGATATTCCTTTACAAGATCAAAAGGACAAAGATGGGAACATAATTAAAATGGGAAAAGAGTCTCATCCTGATTATGCTGACTTTTGTCCAGATCCTATTGAAGAACCAGATCCTATCGAGGAAGAAAAGAAACAGGCTAAAAAGTTTAATAAGTTTATAGAAGATTATAAAAATGATTCTACGATGGATTTACACAAATTTAAATTCTTTGAATTTCCATGCCTTAGTGGTGAAGAAACTCAATCAGACTTAGAATCTATTTTTGCAGCTAGATTAATAGAACAATATAAAACAATCGATAATAAAGATGCATTTAAAGAATGGGCAGAATGCTTAGGTTCTAAAAAATACACTGAAAACGCAAGTGTTTTGATTATTGAAGGAAAACCATATCCTAATATAAGCAATGATACTAGAAGTGATATAGATGCTGCTGGATATGATTGGAAATCTTTAGCTGATAATGTAAGTAAATTGTTTATTAGCGGTATAGAAGGAAACGGTCCAAAATTAGATTGTCCATTAAATGAGTATAAAATTCAAGTACCGTATGATTTTGAACATTCTCCACCAGAAAACCCAAGTCAAAGACCTGAGATTTTAACATCAAATGTGGTTGCAACTTTTAGTTGGTATCCAGGATTGAAACAGGGTTCATTTGTTACTGACCCAGTTACTGGCTCGTTAATAGCTGCGCCTAAATGGAAAAAGGATGCCAATTGGATAGAGGCTAACTACAAGAATAATGAATGGAAAAATAAATGGCTTAAAATTCCAAACGCAATAAATAACGCTAGAACACCGGAAGATATTATTGCAATAGATCCAAAACAAGGTGGAAGTCAATTTAAATTTCAAAGACAACAAGTTATTGATGCTAAAACAGCAGCAGAAGAATGTGATGCACTAGAACCAGAAACTGATATAGATTATGTTTGGCCAGGTGGAGACCCATGGATTAAAATGGGTGAAGTAACAATTGCATATTGGTATGCATGTATAGTTAAACCATTTGCACCATCACCATCTGCATTACCAGCGTTGATTCCTCCACCGTTAACTGGTTTATACATACCGATTTATTATGGTAGTGCAAAAAGACTAGGTAATAATTTAAGAAAGGCATGGAATACTGGTAAAACTTTTAGTAAAATTCCAGCACCTCAACCACCAGCATTAGCAGTTTCTACAGCAGTAGCCGCAGTATATGCATTACATTTACTAGAATTTAAATTACTCTACTTGGGAGGTATTCCCACGCCAGTTGGCCCAGTTCCTATGGTCGGTTTTGTTCCAGTAGTGTTCTAAAAATAATAGGATATATAATATGTTACACCTTTAATATAAAATAAATGAACAACGAAAAAAACAAGAGAGTTAGAATTGGCGAAGTTAAGATCAATGATAACAAATTAGTTGAAGAACTAGAGCCAAATGTCGAAATACTTAAAGTAGAATCGGAAGATGTTGCCGATCAATTCACAGATGAAAACGGCGAATTTATGTGGGATGCTTATGAAGCTACTTGCCCATCTAAAACTAGAAAGCCAAATCCTCACATTAAAACCAAAAACGGAGACAGAGTATATTCTCGAGAGGTGTATGCACAAGAAATGTATGATATGCTTACTGCGCATGACGATTCACGTGGAACACTACTTGCAGAATTACATGCAGGAGAAATTCACGAAGGTAAAATACATGCAGTTAGTGCAGAGTTTATTAGCGTAGATATTGGATACAGAGAGCTTATATATGTCAAGTATGATAAAGAACCTGAAGATATTCAAGCGTTAAAACCTGGAGATGCTACTGCTGTTTTAATCACACAATATGAAAGTAATACACATGTACTTGGATCTATTACAGGTGGTGTAAAACATAAATTATTTATGGATCTTAGAGAAGCCGTTGAAACTGGTGGAACTGCATGGATTGGTAAAGTTACACACATGATTGAGAATGGTGGTTATATGGTCGCGGTACAAGGTATCGAATGCTTTATGCCAGGATCTCTTGCAGGAATCAATAAATTACATGACTTTTCTTCTATTATAGGAACTGAAATGTATGTAGTACCTGTAAGTTTCTCACCAGAAAGAGGTACAATTGTAGTTTCTCATAGAAAATACTTACAAGCATTAATACCTGTAGAATTAGAAAAACTTAAAACGTCACCAGGAGAAGAAATCACAGGAAACGTGACAGGAACTGCAAAGTATGGTGTATTTGTTGAGTTTAATGATTGTTTAACTGGTATGATTCATAATAATGATTTAGATGAAGAAACATCTGCTAAATTTAAAGCTAGACAGATTTTACCTGGAGATGAGGTTACCTTTATTGTTAAAGATATAATTAGCAACACTAAGATTACACTTACTCAAAAAGCAAATGCAGTATCTAATCCATGGAATGATATTGCTACAAGATATCAAATGCCTTCAATAGTTCAAGCTACTGTGAGAACTAAAAAGGATTATGGATTGTTTATAAACATTGAAGAAGGTGTGACAGGATTGTTACATGTCAGTGAAATCGGTGAAGATATTATGAATGTGTTTAAATCAGGTGATCCAATCACTGTACAAATTACACGCATCGACATTGATTCAATGAAAGTCTTCTTGAAAATGCCACAATAACTATTGCAACGAGAGTGTGATATATATTGAAACGATAATATCATAATCTTAGTATGCAAAAATTAACTATAGATTCCTCAAGAGAATCAATCTTGAACGCAGCCCTTATGGGTGTTGAGTTTGAATTCTATTCTAATCTCGATCTAGAAGCAACCCAAAAATCTTTGGCTACGCTTCTAGATCGAAAAATTAGATTGGAAGACAAAGCACATTCTGATTTTCAACCATCAGCTGAAGAGTTTAAGATGGAACCTGATATGTCAGGTGGTAAAGGACTAATTGAATTAGTTACTGGACCTATTCCATATAGAAATGCCAGAATCATGGTTATTAAAATGCTGAATTGGATATCTAAGAATGGGTATACCAATGATAGAGCATCAATACACATCAACTTATCATTTGATAAAAAATATCTAGAGGACAGGGACACTGTTTTAAAGATGAACGTTCTAAAGTTTATCTTAGAGTTTGATGAAGCACAGGTTTATAAGCTTTTTCCAAACAGAGAAAAGTCTGCGTATGCAAAGAGTGTTAAATGGGTGATGCCAAAGTGGGAAGCATTTCATTTTGACGCAAATCAAATTGCATCTAATAATTTTAAATTTGCCGATACTAAATATTACGGAATAAACTTTTCTAAGAAAGAGAAGAATTATCTTGAGTTTAGATATTTAGGAGGTGCAGATTATGAAAAGAAAACAGATGATATTTTGCACCTAACTGAAAGCTTTCTTGCACAAATGTGGAAGTCATGTAGCGATCCTAGATTTTCCCCTGAAAATAAAATTGAATTACAAAGAATTCTTAATAAGAATAAGCCAGTTTCTGATATGTTGAAAGACTACCAAAAGGTATCTGAACATTGGCCAGACATAAATATCTTAACAGATTTACAAGATAACCCAACTGTTATACGAGTACATTGGGAAAGGTTTAAATTGAAAGTGATGGATCTTATAGTAAATGGATCAATGACTGCAGGTACTATTAACTATGACTCTGATTATGGTGCAATACAGGTTAAAGATGGTAAATTCCCCACGGTTTATATGCTTGATAATTTTGAATTTATTGATTGTGAACTTGCAGGTAATTTAACTAATTGTAGTTTTTATGGTTGTGAAGTTACAGGTTCTGCTATTATGTGGGGAAGTTTATATAAAGGAACTAAAATAAAGGATTCTAAAGTTGAGTCTAGTTACACACACGGAAGTTGTGAATTAACCAACTGTTATGTTGCTGGAAGAGACACAATGTTTAGAGGTAAGATGATAGGTGGAATATTCAGAGAAGGTTTTGTCAGTGATTCAGCTAGATTTGAAGACACTGAAATCGTAGTAAGTAAAAAAATAAAATAAAATAAGATGAGTGAAATAATTAGCGGGTCAAATAATGACTTAACCACTGGGAGAAGTTTTAGTGCAAACTGTTTAAACGCATTTTTGGATGAATTGGCCGATGACATTACTGGAGCATGTATGGTACCTGTTAATTTACCACAAAAAGAGATTATTAATATTACAAAGAGGGCTAAGAAATGGTTCTATAAAAAATATGAGTATTCTGTAAAAGAAAATCTTTATCATATACCTAACGATGTATTTTCGTCTGATTATTTTAAAAGTACTAGAACTCTGAATTTACCAGGCCCAGGTTTAGATGGTGGAGGTGGAGTTTATTCTGTATATGGATTATATGACTTGATGTCAGGATTTCATGGACAAGGTGGGGGATTAGATCTTAGGTTTCAAGCTGGTGGTGATTTCTCTATGGAAAGAATGTTATTTAGAGGTATGTACGAAGGTTCTGGTATGGCAGAGGCCGCAGAAGATTTACAATACTATGTATTGAACGCTTCTATGGCAGACTTATCTAGACAGATCCTAGAAAATCCAATTTCTTATAATTATTCTCAATTAACTGGAGAATTAAAATTTATGGGTGACACACCTAAGGGTGATGTGATCTTAGAAATATATGAAACAATTCCAGACTGTGCATTATATGACGATGAAATTTTCTTCAGATATGTTAGCGCTAAGATTAAACAATCGATTGGTACTAAATTAGGTATCTTTAAGTTTGCGCTTCCTGGAAATGTAGATTTTGATTATGATGCTATTAAATCTATGGGAGATGATGAACTTAGTGCTATTGAAGAAGAGATCAAAGGAGATGAAGGCGTTGATTGGATGATGCACTCATAAATAAATAAGATACATACATAAATGGAATTATATATAAAATATCCTACGGATCCCAATTATGACCCAGTACAGGTCCAAACTAACAGTGAAATAGAAATGTTGATCACACAGATTCAAACAATTTTATTTACTAATGGTGGGGAAGTTATGGGTCAACACTTATTTGGATGTGATTTGGAAACACTTATATATGAATTCAATGCGAATGAACACGACATACGTGCCAAAATAACTGAACAGATTGATGCATATTGTCCATTGGGTCAAAAATATAACGTGAATGTTGAAGTTGAATTTATGCAAGGTGAGGTTAGAGATATTGCCTTCGTAGATATTACCATAGACGGCAGATACGGTATAAAAATAAGCATGTTATAAAAAAGTAAACATAAACAATGGCAGAATTAAAATTTTTAAGTACAATTAGAACCGGATCAATTAATATAATGGCCGATGCTAAGACCTATATTACGAGAGTGTATAATAGGGCAGATACTCTATTCACTGTTGCGTCTCCGTTTTCGCAAATATTAGTTGTACTTGCAGAAATGGTAGATCTTATTATGTTCTATATAGAAGATTCTGTCGTAGAACAAAACATATACACAGCTCAACAACCTGAATCAATATACGGTATGGCTAGATTGACTGGTCATGATGCAACTAGAGGTTTTGCTGCGACCGGTGAAATTGAATTTAGATGGAAACCAGGTGCAGACATGACGAAAATAGCTGGAAATTCACTAAACATTGATAGTAGAGCAGAACTTAAATTTGATGCGAACGGTTTAACATATACTTTGTTAAATTCAAATGATAAATTCAAATTAGAAAAAACAAATTTTAGTTCTTTTAAAACTGCTATAATTCAAGGTAAATTCGAATCTCAAACTGTAACTTCTAGTGGTGAAAAATTACAATCATTCACTATTAATACAGGTGGAATAACTGATCATAGTAAAGTTAGCGTCAGTGTTAATGGAGAACTTTGGACAAAACACGAATCTTTATATGATTTGGGTTCGAATGAAAAAGCATTTTTAATTAAAACCGGAATCAGTGGAGGTTTAGATCTTTATTTTGGTAATGGTAGCTTTGGAATGGTTCCACCATCGGGTGCTAGTATTCTTGTAGAGTATGTAAAACACGGAGGATTATCTGGTAATTTGGATGATTCACCGGATTTAACAATTAAATGGGACGCCGAAGGAACAGATTCAAATGGAACTGAACATGATCTAAATGAATTCTTAGATGTAACTATTACTTCTTCACCTAAAATGGGTAGTGATAGAGAGAACACTCAGTTTACTAAGATTATGACGCCAATGGCAAGTAAATCATTTGTCTTAGCAACTCCAGACAATTATGAGTACTTCTTATCAAGATACAATATGTTCTCTTATATAGATGCATATAACACAACAGATGATCAATACTTAGATGACGATAATGTAATTTATATTTTCGCAGTACCTGACGTTAAAAAGAAATTAGCAAAAAACCAAGATTATTTTAACATTCCACAAGAGGAAATGTTCTTAGATCAAGGTGAGTATGATGCAATGCATAAAGTATTGGAAGACAGTGGACAACAAATGGTAACTACGGAAGTTGTTTTTGTTAAACCACAGGTAAGATATTATAGTATGGACATTAATATTAGATATTTTGAAGGTTATACAAAGAACGAAATAATGTCAGCTGTTAGAACTAAAGTATCTGATTACTTATTGAATATTACTAGAAGAGATAAGTTACCTAAATCTGATATAATTTATATACTGGAAGAAGTTGCGGGTATTGATTCTGTAAATGTTAGATTCATTTCTGAAACCGAGGAAACTGCACTAAGAAATGGTTATTACGAATCAGTTAATGTGAGTGTGGTTCCACAAGAACCAGTAACACTAGAAACTGTTGGAAATGGAAAACAAAAGTATGTGTTCTTTAAGAAAATAGAAGACGTTAAAGTTGTTCCAGTTACAACAGGCGCTGATATACCATATACTGTAAAAGGTTTAGATCAATGGGGTGATATTATTATGGAGAAAGAAGAAGTTGCTGTATTTAGAGGTGGATGGTTAGACAGAGATGGTGATGTTATTGAAGATACTGTATTAATGAATGCTGAGGCTGCAGTTAGTATTAACTTTGAGTCTGAAGCTGTACCTAGAACAATATATACAAGAGTACAGGCTGGAAATAGAAAAGCACTTAAATAATGGGATTATTTACAAATTTATTAGGTTATAAAGTTAGAAGAAGATATGATTTCGCTAAATCTAGAAAAGATTCTAGATTAAACGCGGGTTACAACTACGATGATAATTTAGCGGGAAGTGAATTTATAGGAAGATCATTATCTGGTCACATTCAAAGAAATGAAACTATACAGCATTTTTTAATATTTGTAGATGACATTTTAAAGAATTTATTGAAAGCGACTAGGCATCTAAAGAATTATAAAAATTACACCGTCAAGCCTGACGATAAGCAAACTAGATAATGTACGAAAATTTAAGATTTTTTAAAGGATTAGAATATGACCTGAATTTCGAGAAAGATATTCTCGGGATTTATCAGGGTAGTATTTATTTGCCTGAGGTTTCTGAAGGTTTATATGAAACTATTAATCTATTCATTCTAGAAGAGTGTGTGCTTTTTGGTGATCCTATTGTAAATTTTCCGACAGCTGAAACAAGTGACGCTGCAACTTTTACATTTAAATGGGAAGAGACTAACAAAGTCGATAGTACATCGATTATCATGTACGACATTGATAATACTGGTAATATTCCTGTAGTTAAAGAATTGAAAACACAATCATTTGATTTATTTGATTATAGTAATGTAGCAGCACACACAGATGGTGTAAAATATCTAACTACACAAAACAATACAGCTATTCAAATTAATCTTGCATTAAATTCTATAATACCAGGTCCACATGTAAGAAACTTATATGTATATCATAATGCAAGCGGTGTTGAAACATTGATAGCAAAAATAGAAATATATGGTGAAGTTGTTGCAGAAGACGAAAGACTTAAAGTTCTTTTATCTAATTTTGGTGCAACATTAAGTGAGGGTGATTTCATGTTATTTAAAGATCATGACATTAGTGAGATGTCACCTGATTATATTCTATTAAACAGAAAGAGAAAAGAACTTTTATTAGAACTTCATAATATCAAACCATTTGTTGGAACTTATAAAGCGGTTTTAAACGCAATAGACTTCTTTGGTTATGATAAGATCACTCTTAAAGAGTATTGGTTAAACATCGATAGTTCTATTAAGAATTTTGGTAAATTATTTGCAGTCCCAGTACCACATTCATCTGTTAGAGGTGAAGCTATTAGAAAGAAGTTAGTATTTAAATTACCGTCGAATACTATGAAGAAGACTAGCAAGTTTAGTCTAGTTTACAGATTAAATGAACCTAATGGTACTTTTGATGAGTGGGATATTCCTAACGTAACTGAAACATTTGATTATACACCAGAAGAAGTTATAATTAAATTATATGGTTTAAAATCTAAACTACAAAAAGAATACTTGCCTTTACAGGCTAAGATTATAGATATTACTGCAGAAGGTGATTATTTTGATCAACGAAATTTAAACATTTGGCATAATCAAAACCCTATTGGATTCTTTAGTGAAGGACATGATGTAAGGTTTAAAGTTATTCCAGAACACAGAGATCTTTTTATAGAGGATTTATCGATGGTTCTTAAACCTTCATTAAATCAAAATAACGATGCTGGTAATTATAACTTATTTTTAAACTTAGGAATAGGTAATGAGGATAATTTAACAACTGCTAATAGAACAGAACTAAAAACTGTAATCTCTAAGTTTTACGAAACATATCACGATGGTGAATTACATTCATATAACCCTAATATTCCAATCGGTTGTCCAATTTTATTAGATGGAACTGATTCCTTTGATGATATATGGGACGAAGCCTTATTTACATGGGAAGATGCTGAAGATCCTAACGGATCATTGCTAATTACATGGAATGATTGGTGGAAAGCATGGGTTTATGAGATCGAATGGGTAATTACCAGTAAGGAACGAGGTTATAACCAGACATATAGAGGTGCGATAGATGACTACTTGATACTTCCACTGATATTACCATATGCTGATTCTTACAGTGTGGAGATGAGGACTTATGATTTATTTGGACACAGATCACACTATAGAATGAATGATGTTATAGATATTAAATTAAAAAATCTAGAACTTTATGGAATCTATAAGTGGTTGGAAAATCAATCGTGGGATAATAAGAAACTTTCATGGAATAAATCTGGAGGTTATTGGAACTCGCCACAAGATAATAAGACTACAATAGAGGAAAATATAGCCACGTTATATTTAACACTAGACAGAGCTAATTATGTACATCTTGAAGAAGATCAAGGTGTAAGGTTCTCTACTGTTAGAAGATATATGGACATTTATTCTCCAAACGGATTTAGTGAAACAACTGGACCATATCAATGGGACGCATCTACATTTAGATGGGCTGATAGTAAAAACATATCATGGAATTTTATGAGAGTTGGAGCTGATCTAACTTCTAGTTTTAAAATAAACGATATACAACAAGGTGATACTTTAGTTATAAAACACACACATCCTGTTACTGGTAAGATTAGTACTGGACAACACGTGATTTCTAATACAACACCAACTACTGTAAATGACGTTAATGGTTGGACTCAAATTATGGATGAATTAAATACTAGCACTGATTCAGTTATTAGTAAGTTTAATTTTAATGCAATATTTGAAGACAACGATGACGATAATATAAATGACGTATTTAGATTTATATTAGCGGTTGGAAGAGAGTATTCTAGTACATATGATTTCAGTGAAGTTTCTATTACTAAGGTAAATGCTGCTTCAAATTCAAACGTAACTGGTGAAACACATGTTGAACATTTTAACCCAACATGGGATGATACTCGAGTGTTTACAGACTATGCTGAAGTAGAAAGATCAACGCATATTACGATTTCTACTGATATTTCTAAGTTTCCTGGTAGTAAAAATGCAAAATGGACTATTACAAATATAACTAACCCAGAAATCACGGATATATACTATAATAATATGTGGCTGACATACATCTTTAAAGAACCTGGATACTATTCAATTCAACTAGAAGCTGAAGACACATACGGTAATAAGAACTTAGTAAAAAGAAACATGTTAAAAGTAAAATAAAAACAATAAAAAATGGCAAACATTACAGAAATTTTAGGAACTGACTCAGTTTCTTCATCGAGACCGATCATCAATAGCAACTTTGAGTTGTTAAATGATGAGTTAGCATCTGTCACGGCATTATTAAACCCAACCACACTAACACTAAGCGGAATTGCGAGTATTTCTACTGCAGCATTAACTGTTGCACAAGGAGGAGTAAATTTACTGCTTGTGAATAATTTAGGTGCAACGTTTAATACTCCTACTACAATTGCTTCAACTGCTAAATTTGGTGGAGCATTAGTTAAGAGCGGTGTTGCGGGTACTGCAGCTGTTCCAACTGCTCAATCGGCACCAACATCTATCACGGCTATCACATATTTTGTAGATAGTGACTTCACTTTACCTGAAGCAGTAGATGGACAAGAATTAACGGTGATTAACGTCGGCGCTACTTCTAGATCAATATTAGCTGGAGTTGGAGTTACATTAGGAGCCCAAACAATCGCATTAACTGGATTAAATTCCACAGTAACATTAAGATGTTTTGCAGACAAATGGTATGTAATTTCATCGCACGCTACAACAATCGTAACAACGATAGTATAAAACAAAATTTAAATAATAAATGGCAACTCCTCTAGTTAGAATACCTCAGCCCATGGGAGGCACAATGTATGCTTTCGCTTCTTCAGCGAGAGATATGACTAGAGCTTTTAACAGTTCAGACTTAAATTTTGAGTTTAGCAAATATGCTTTGTTAGATCTTCCAGATTTTACTGATTCAGTTAACGGTTCTAACACAATAGACTTTGAATTAAACCTTAAGCAAGCTTCGGGCCAAGCATATGTTGCTGGCATGCCCAATGTTGATTTCGCACAAACGTTTCAAAACTATGCGT
>ERZ888423.2344-NODE-2344-length-14319-cov-22.315900_pt1 | contig 14319 bp, 13 predicted proteins | sample MGYA00520523_ERZ888423 | MGnify/ENA primary metagenome ERZ888423 (study PRJEB32303, sample SAMEA104408611) | aquatic metagenome | biome: Brackish water; feature: Pelagic; material: water | place: Baltic Sea | collected 2014-06-08T10:24:00 | depth 30,27 m ...
CAGCAGGATCAGCAAGAACAGCAGGATCAGCAAGAGCAGGAGGACAGTGCGTCTGAGGATGATGCGGAGCCTCAGGAGGCAGAGCCAAAGGAGGCCGAGCCTGAGGAACCAGAAGAGCCTCAGGAACTGCCACCCATAAGTGCCGCCAAGCCCGGTGACGAGGAGCGCGATCAGGCGCTGGAACAGTGGCTGCGACGCATACCTGACGACCCTTCAGGCTTGCTGCAAAGAAAATTTCTTTATGAAAGTCGTCAACGACAAGAACAGGGGCTTGGGAGGGATGATGAAACCTATTAGTAATACACTGGCGGCTCTGGTCGTACTGATCATGACACTGGGCGGCTCTGCCGCCATGGGAGCCATAACCGCCAGCTTAGATCGCGATAGGATTTCTCTGGGTGATACGGTGCGCCTGACCATTATCGCCACAGAGAATGAAAAACTCCAAGATGCCGATCTGCGCGCCCTCAGTAAAGATTTCGAAATCGTCGGGCGCTCAACCAACAGCAGCACCAGTATCGTCAATGGCCGTATGTCCCAAGCCCGAAAGGTCATTATCGATCTCATGCCGAGACGTGTGGGCAGCTTAAACGTCCCTTCGATTCGCATGGGACAGAATAATACCCAAAGCATACGGGTCGAGGTTAACCCTGCCTCCGCGACGCCGACTGGCGAACAAACCGTTGTGTTCGACGCAGAAGTAGACAAGGACAGCGTCTATGTACAGGGTCAGGTTATTCTGACCTTACGCATCCAGCAGTCCATCAACTTGGATGGGGGCAGTATTTCTGAGCTAAAGCTGGACGATGCCTTTGTCAAACCGCTAGAGCAACATTCCTTCCAACGCGACATCGATGGGCGACCGTGGCGCGTGAACGAAGTACGCTACGCGATTTTTCCTGAGCAAAGCGGGACGCTGGAGATCCCTGCTCAAGTTTTTTCCGGACGCGCCAGCCGCGGCCGGCAAAGTGTTTTCGACCTTGGCGGCGGCGGGCAACTCCTACGCCGCAGCAGCGAACCGCTATCCATTGAGATACTACCCAAGCCTAGCAGTTTTACCGCAAACACCTGGCTACCTGCTCAGAGTTTGACACTGCAGGAAACATGGTCCACTGAGCCGGACGAATTGCGCGTCGGCGAATCCACCACTCGCACAATTCAGATTCTTGGTGAGGGCCTGCAAGGGGCGCAACTTCCACCCATACTGTTCACGCCTATCGACGGGCTAAAATACTATCCGGATCAGCCCCAAATTAGTGAGCAGGAAGTCTCCGACGGTTTAGTGGGCATCAGACAGGACAGCGCAGCAGTGGTGCCTGTTCGATCCGGAACCTATCAGGTTCCGGAAATTCGTATTCCCTGGTGGAACACACAGACTGAACAGCTGGAATATGCGGTATTGCCTGAACGTGAAATTAATGTCGCAGCGGCCGAAATCACTGACCTCACAACAGAACCCGTTCTACCGGCTACCCCCATCGATATTGCGGCCACACCGCTGACGAACCCCACTCGCCATTGGCTAGGCGGGCCGATCTGGCCAATGGTGAGCGCGATCAGCACGCTGGGCTGGATTCTTACGCTTCTCTATCTGTGGCGAGTGCGCCGCTCAACAGCGCCTAATAAGCCCCATGCACCGGATACTTCCGCCGAGAAACAGGTGTTCAAGCAACTCCTCGCTGTCTGCGCCGACAATAACGCGGCCCGAACACGCGGCGCAATCATTGACTGGATAGCGGCTTTCAAGCCAAAGGCCTCTCCCGTGTCGCTGGACGAGGTCGCAAAGCTATTGGGGGACGAGGAATTTACGCGAGAGATCGATACGCTGGATACCTGTCTCTACAGCTCTGATCAGGATCACTGGGATGGCACTAGTTTGGCTGACTGCTTGCGCAGATTACGCCGAGCGAGTGGACATAGGGATGATGAAACGACAGAACCTATAAAGCTCTATCCAAACGGGGACTAACTGGAAAAGATAAGCGGTGGCAAAGCCACCGCTAAATTTGCTGCCAGATGCGAGTGTTAAAGAGGCTTAACGTTATTAGCGCAAGGACCCTTCTGGCCTTGACCCACTTCAAACTCAACTTCCTGACCATCATTCAAAGTCGCGTAACCGCCGCCAGTCTTTATCTCTGAATGGTGAACGAAAAGGTCTTTACCGCCGTCTTCTGGAGTAATAAAACCGAAACCTTTATCTGCATTGAACCACTTAACAGTACCTTTACTCATATTACATACTCAAAATTGTTGGTGAATGATTGTAATTCCCCACCTCGCATTCACCGGTACGAAGTGGGAATTCTTTAAAATTAACGAATTATGTGCTGCTGTCTGTAGCCGGTTGGGTATCTCCGTCGGCCAGTATGGTACCACCTTCTTCTTCAATATGCCCTTCTTCGGCCTTTCTCAAGCGCTTTTCTTCTTTTTTCTTCTTCTTTGCGAGCTCTTTCTGTCTTTTTTCGAACGCGTAGTTAGGTTTAGCCATCGAGATTCTCTTCTGTAAATGTCAACTATACGGTCATATTCGTGTCATCCGTTGCACTTACGGGACTCTATCACACCCGCCAAACACCACAAATTCATGTTTTCATTAGCTCGAGCGGCAGACCCGCTACGGCTGAGGCCGGTAATTTAACATATCTGACGCGCAATTACTTGGTGGCAACGGGAGCTTATTACCCTTCTAGGCCACGATGCATCGCCTTACTGCAGTGATTTGCTCACAATCTCAAACACATCCGGCGAGAGCGCTGGCTCTGCACCCAGCCGTTCCAGCTCAGCACGCATCAATTCTCCTCTATCAGTATACCGGCGCCACTTCGTCAGCGGCGTTAATAACCGAGAAGCCAACTGAGGATTAAGACGATTCAGCTTGAGCACAACATCACCGAGAAAACGATAACCGGAGCCATCAAGATGATGGAAATTGATCGGATTCTGGTTAACGAACCCCCCCACTAGGGCCCGCACCTTGTTAGGGTTGCCGAGATCAAAGTCGGCATGAGCCATTAGTGACTGCACCCGCGAAAGTCCTTCACTATCGGGGATAGCGGCCTGCAACTGCAGCCACTGGTTGACCACCAGCGCTTCATGTCGCCACTCCTGGTGGAAGTTTGCCAACGTGCTATCGCGAAGCGTGTGATCGCCATAGAAAGCAATTTCTTTAAGCGCAGCCTGCCGATCAGTCATATTAGTCGCCTCTCGGTACTGCGCAGAAGCCAGCGCGAGGTTGTCCAGACCTGCGCTGACCAGATAGGCCAAACACATATTGCGCAAACTGCGATCGGCGATTTGAGCCGCTTCAGGCGCGTAGGGTTGCCTGCTCTCCAAACCTTGGTAGCGCGCCAAAAATAGTGGTGCAAGGGCCTTACCTAATGCACTGCGCACCCAATCTCGGGCGTGGTGAATGGAATCAACGCTGGCGCCACCCGATTGACTGGCTTGCTCCGCCAGATAGTCTTCGCCCGGCAGACGCAGCATCTCAGCCACCATGGCAGGATCAAGGGAGTCGTCGCGCAACAGATCACCGCAGGCCTCTATCAGCAACGGATCGAGTATCATCGACGTGCCTGACAAGAATTGCTGTTCGACCTCGAAAATAATGCGTGTCACCAGCGTCTGAGCACTGTCCCAACGCACAAACCCGTCGCCATCCCGGCGCATCAGGGCACATAGGTCGTGCGAGCTATAATCATACTGTAACCGAACAGGTGCAGAAAATCCGCGCAGTAAGGAAGGCACGGGGCGCTCTGTCACCCCCTCGAATACGAACGACTGCGTTGGCTGATCGACAGTCAAAACCGTGTGCGTGTTGTCACTTGTTTCCAGATCTGCAGGTGCACCGCGTTGACGCAACGGTAAATTACCCGCCTCACCCAATAGACCTATAGCAAGAGGAATAACAAACGGCAATTTCTCGGATTGTCCCGGCGTCGCGGGACAGGATTGCTCCACGTGCAGCGTGTAGCACTGGGCCGTTTCGTCATACTCGTCCTGCACCGTTAGCTGCGGCGTCCCCGCCTGAGAATACCAATTGCGGAACTGCTTTAGATTGGCGCCGCTGGCATCTTCCATGGCCAACACGAAGTCTTCGCAGGTTACCGCCTGACCATCGTGGCGCTCGAAATACAGGTCCGATCCCCGCCGAAAGTTTTCTGCACCCAGCAACGTGTGAATCATCCGAACGACTTCGGCGCCTTTTTCATAGACTGTGGCCGTATAAAAGTTATTGATCTCAATAAACGATTCTGGGCGCACCGGGTGCGACATTGGTCCCGCATCCTCAGCAAACTGAACAGCGCGCAGCAGCGTGACATCCTCTATCCGCTTCACCGTAGACGAACCCATGTCCGCAGAGAATTGTGAATCACGAAAAACAGTAAAGCCCTCTTTAAGACTCAGCTGGAACCAGTCCCGACAGGTCACCCGATTGCCGCTCCAATTGTGAAAATACTCATGCGCCACAATCGACTGAACGCGATGAAAACCGAGATCTGTGGTGATCTGGGGACTGCACAATACGCAGGAGGTGTTGAATATATTCAGGCTCTTGTTTTCCATGGCGCCCATGTTGAAGTCATCCACAGCGACAATATTAAAGATATCCAGGTCATACTCTCGACCGTAGACCTCTTCGTCCCAGCGCATAGACTGTTGCAGAGAGCGCATGGCATGCCCGCACTTATCAATATCTTTTTTCTCCACATAAATTCGCAGGGTGACTTCACGATCATTCATTGTCGTAAAGCGATCTTCTATGTGTTCCAAATTGCCTGCGACCAAGGCAAACAAGTAAGCAGGCTTGGGGAACGGGTCATGCCACACAGTACGATGGCGCCCCTCGGCAAGCTGTTGCGCCTCAATAAGATTGCCATTGCTGAGCAACACCGGATAGCGCTCACGCTCCCCTTCGACTGTCACGGTAAAAACTGACATAACGTCGGGCCGATCAATGTAATAGGTAATTCGTCGGAAACCCTCTGCCTCGCACTGGGTACAAAATAGGCTTCGAGACTGATATAACCCTGACAGCGACGTATTCTCCTGCGGTCGAATGCGCGTCTTACAGGCCAGCACACACTGCTCGGGAACCGCATGAATAACCAGCGATTCTGCGCTGACACTATACTCGTGCTCCTCTAATTCTCTGCCATCCACAGACACGGACAGCAACTCCATCTCCTCGCCATTCAAAGTGAGAGACGTATTGTGTGCCAATGAGCCAATACGCAACAGATGAATACGCGAGGAGACAATGACGTGATCCTCGTGCAGGTGAAAATACAACTCGGTCCGATTGATCAAGTACGCGGACGGCTGGTAGTCTTTAAGATAGACTGTTCCTGGCGTGGTATCGGCCATAGATTTACTCCGTGGTCGACAAGGAAATATGGTAGCCGCCATATTTACGCATATTGATGACCCCACTATCGAATATCAAATACTGCCCTTTGATTCCCATCAAGGTGCCACCAATCGACGGTGTCTTGTCTAGGTTGAATGAGGAGACTTTGGTCGGATACTCGAGCACGGGGTACTTAATGTGGGTTTCCGGCTCGGAAACCAGCTCAGTGATCGCTTGTATTCCGAACTCCTGTCCTAGCGCATCAAGCCCAGCGGCACATTCTTGCATCAGGCGCTGCCGCACCTGCTCAAGGTCACAGGGCTCGGCATCACCTTTAAGCATCGCCTGCCAGTGGGTCTTATCGGCAATATGACTTTTGAACAGGCTCTCCACTAACCCAGAATACAAGCGAGTGGCAACACGAAAAATAGGCTTGGCCTGGGTCGCCCCCTGATCCATCCAGCGCGTCGGCACCTGAGACCCACGCGTAATGCCCACTTTGACGCCCGATGTGTTAGCAAGATACACAACGTGATCAACCATACAATGTTGTTCTCCCCACTGGGGCTCGCGGCATGTTCCCGCCTCATAGTGACACTTTTCAGGACTCACGATGCAGCTATCACATTGCGCTAGGCGTCTGAAACAGGGGTAGCAATAGCCTTGATTAAAACTTTTGTTGATCTTGCGGTCACAGTGGATGCAGTGAATCTGACTCCTGAAATCCAGCTGCAGCTGTCGGCCAAGGTAGTCATTCAATGGGATTTCATGCTCACCCAGCAGCATTGTATATCGCACAGTGTCTTCCAGCTGTGTGTTCATTTTGCGCACAGCGCCTGTCGCTACAACATCCGGCAAGTCAAACTCCTAGTCTTTCCAATTCAGAGGTGTTTCCAGTGGAGCATCACGACTATCACCGACCTTTTCTTTTTTCTCGATATATCCAACACGATCCTGCTCTGACAGATGGCTCTCACCCCAGGCAATAATAGCCTGCATGGCATTTTCGCGCTGCTGCGGCGTCACAGTTCTGCCGTCGGGCCACTTACCCAGTTCCACCGAGCGAATAAGGCTCTGGTAAATTTCCGGCGACATCGTTGCAATAAGCTGAACGTAATCCATCTAGATTTTCACGCTATTTAGGGCGGTGTAGATTATACCTTTGGAGCTGCGGCCTTGTCGCTATCCAGCCTCGAAAACCCAGCAAATACGGCTCCCACAACAGCACCGCAAAGGAGCCCGCCTAAATGCGCTGCATTGGCAATCGCCCCGAAACCCAATACTTCTATCATGCCGGACATACAGACCAGCAACCAACCCACCATGAAAATCATGACGGCCTTAGGAGGCTGTATGGGCCAAGCTGGCTGCAGCTGCGGTGCTGCCCAAGAAAAACCCAACAGGCCGTAAACCACACCTGACATACCGCCAAACAGCCCCCCGCCTCCGAATTCAAACTGGCTAGTGTTGGACACCACTGCAATCGCCAGAAATAGCATAAACATATTGAGATGCCCCATAACCTGCTCTACTCGTCGCCCTAGATCCCATAACCAGAGACAATTAAAGACAATATGTAGCCAACCAAAGTGTAGGAAGGCCGGTGTAATCAGTCGCCAATATTGGCCATCAATAGTCTGGATCAGGCTCTGGTTATCGCTAACCTGAGAGGCAGAAAAGCTCAAAGCGTTCAACCAATTCATTGGCGTATATAAATACATTAAAAAACCGCCAATACTCAACAGTATGAGAACGAAAGTCACAGGCGTGTTAAGCAATACAGCGCGCATCGGTATCGTTGTGTCCTGGCTTGCATGACGAGTAAGCTCTATACGGACGTCTCCGGCGCGCCATGCTTGATAGAGGTCCTGCACCTGCTGAGCTTGATCCTGCCGACCGACCAACACGATCTGACGTCCACCCTCCTCAAAAATACGGTGCATAACGCCGTGTTGGTGCAAGAGCCCACTCAGAGGCAGAAGGTCTTCCTCAAGAGCGACACTGAGAGCTTGATAAGTATCCTGCATCAGCTGACCAGCGCATTACTCCAGCGCAGCTTGTCTCTGCAACTGGCGTAAAAGCTGTGTCCCATCGGGTGCAGCAGCGTGAGACGGTAAGGATTCTTGCGGATGTGTACTGAATCCCCAGGCCGTGCCTTGATCTTGACCTGCCCGTCGCAAGTGACCGCTGGGTGAATACGATTGCGCGCCAGTATATCTAAGCGAATCTCACTGTTGCCGTCGACCACAATAGGCCGACTGCTGAGCGCGTGAGGAAACATAGGCACCAGCACGATAGCATCGAGCGTGGGATGCATAATGGGACCGCCCCCGGACAAGGAGTAAGCCGTAGAGCCTGTTGGCGTTGAGACAATGAGCCCATCCGCACGCTGACGATAAACAAAGGTATTATCGATAAACAACTCAAATTCGATCATCTGGGCCGACGTGCCGGAATTAACAACCACATCGTTGAGCGCATCGCCACGACCCACTAGCGCCTCATCACGCCGAACTTCTGTCTCCAGTAAAAAGCGACTTTCTCGCTCGAAGTGGCCATCCAGAACCTGTGGAACCTTCTCGGCAATATCATCCGGCGTAATATCGGTCAGAAAGCCGAGACGACCGCGGTTGACGCCGATCACGGGGGTTTCATATTTCGATAGCGTGCGTGCAGCACTCAGCAGGCTCCCATCTCCCCCTACCACAATAACCAGATCGGCCTCCTGGCCAATTGCCTCTAAAGAGGCTAGACGACATTGGTGATTAGGTACTACATGGCCCAGAGTGTCCTCTAGCAGCACCTCAAGACTGCGCGCCTCGAGAAGCTCCAGCAACATACGCAGCACGCCCGTCAAGCCACGTTGCCGACTGCGACCCACCAAACCAATTTTTTTAAATGTTCCCTGCATTGAGCCTGCTGCCATGGCCTGAAGTCCTGCTATTATAACCATGAATGAACCGTGTAGTGCAGTGAACATCAGTTATCCTTACAAAACACAAGAAGTGCGCGATCTGGCCTGGGCCTGCTTCTCACCTCCCCTGCTGACTCTTGGGCAGACAGGTGTTAGCGCGCCTGGAGTAAGCCCCTGTGGCTTGCCGCTGACCCCGCCCAGACGAGCTTGGCTGGCCCAATTGGACCGGGATGCCACATCCCTGATGACACACCTGTCGCAGCGACCTACGCACCGTCTGGGGATCTATTTCGAACAGCTGTGGCACTTTTTCCTGCAGCAGGACCCCGAGATCGAACTGGTATCTCACAACCTACCCATACACCACCAAGGCAGAACTATCGGCGAATTCGATTGCCTATATTACTGCCATCGGCGCGAATGCCATGTTCATCTTGAACTAGCAGTCAAGTATTTCCTGCGTTTACCACGGGCTGGGTTTAGCGATATGACGAGCGCGTTATCGGATTGGGTTGGGCCCGACAATCGTGACCGACTCGACCTAAAGCTGGAGCAGTTGTTACAACGGCAAATCCTGCTGGGCGATCAACCGGCGGCGCAACACGCGTTACATAATCTAAAAATAGTCAATCTAACGAAAGAAATCGCTTTGAAGGGGTATTTGTTCCAAGCGCCCGCGCCTGCGACAGCCCCAAATACCGCCGGACCGCCTGGCTATAACGACGATTGCAGGTTGCATCCCTGGGTCCCCCTCGATCAGCTTGAATTGCATTGTGACACTCTCAATGCGATGGCCTACATGATACTGCCTAAAATGAAATGGCTTAGTCCGGCGTACTGCGAACATCCCGCGGATAGGATGACAACACATGCACTCCAAGCGCAGTCAGGTGACCATTTCAGTCGGGGTTCTTACCCTCTAATGATCGCCGCACTCGACGCGTCCGCCCGTGAGTCGAGCCGCTTTTTTATCACGTCAAACCGCTGGCCAGAGGTTAACGGCTAATCAACAGTAAAGACTCAGGATTATGTGTCCAGAACCTGTCTGACTTTGATTGATAACTCGACAAGGTTGAACGGCTTGGAGAGAAACCCATCACAGCCCTTGGCTAAAATTCCTGCAATTTGATCTTTTTCACTGAAGCCAGATGAGAGGACTATTTTCAAGTCCTTGGATATTTTCTTCAATTTGGTGACAGCTTCAACTCCGTCCATTCCTGGCATGAGCATGTCGATCACCACTAGCTTGATGGCTCGATTCTCACGCAAGGTGGCAAGGGCTTTCTGTCCGCCATCAGCCCTGAAGACATCGTACCCGCACATCTCCAGCATACTTGATACGACCTCCAGTATTTCCTCTTCATCATCAACAACCAGTATAGATTCGGTCCCCGTCTGTGGCTTAGTCGCTTGAAGGATGGGTGCTGGGGGCTGCTTCGACGAGGACGGCAAATATAGTTCGAACGTCGACCCTTCAGACACCACGCTGGACACGTCGATAAATCCGCCATGACTTTTGATGATACTGTAAGCCGAAGCCAGCCCTAGACCAGTCCCTTTACCCACCGCGTTAGTGGTAAAAAACGGGTCGAATATCTTCTCCATCGTCGCTGCATCCATCCCGGTTCCGCTATCCTGCACAGCCACTTTAATATATTGGCCGGAATCAACCTGATGCCTAAGTCGCTGTTCTCCGGTCAGTTCAACACAATCCGTCGTTAGTGTCAGATGTCCTGTATTGGACATGGCATTCCGCGCGTTAAGCAACAGATTCAGCAACACCTGCTTTATCTGGCTTGAATCTACATCTACCGATGGCAAGCCAGGCTTGTAGTCTTCTTTTACGCTGATACTCCTATGGGTGCGCCTAAAGAATTCCACTTGTTCATGGACGAGTTGATTCACATCAGCAGCAATCGTCTCATAACTGCCACCGTGCGCTAAGCCCAATAGCTGTGCGGTCAACTCGGAAGCACTGGTGACTAACTGCTCTACTTTTTGAACATGCGCTCGGCTCAAACTGATATCTTGGATGTCGCGTTCAACGAGTGATAAATTACCCTGAATGCCCATCAGTATGTTATTGAAATCATGGGCGACACCTCCCGCCAGAGTGCCTATTGAATCGAGTCTTTGTGCTCGATTCAATGTAACTTCCATTTCAATTTTCTCTTCCTGTGCTTGCCTCAACTCCTGAATATTCCGCGACATTGATAGACTAAAAAGTCGTTTTTCAATGAAAAAAGTAGAGACTGATATCAACGAGACGGCCGTAGATCCATTCTTATTCCGAAATTGAGTTTCAAAATTTATTGCGACACCGTTATCACCAATTTCGACCATCAACTTTTCTTGGTCCTTAGGATCCACCCAAAGTGCCAGTTCGTTAGGGCTCCGCCCAATCGCTTCCTCCCGACTCCAGCCCGTCGTCTGACAGAAGCTGTTATTGACGTCGACTTACTTACCAGTCTGAACATCGAGAATGCAAACCGATTCCGGACTGGCCTCAAAAACCGCTCTAAATAGTTGTTCGTTCCATTTCAATAACGCTTGTATTTTGTTCCGCTCGCTGACATCCCTATTTACGCCCATTAACCCAAGGAACGTGCCATCCTCGGCCAGCATTAAACTCATACGTACTTCTGTGTAAATGACTTTTCTTGTGCTATTAATCAGTTGGGCTTCCCTTTCGGGAACTTCAATGCGTTTGAGGCCCTCGACGTCTCCATTTCCCGCAAGCTCATCAATCTTTTTTAGCAGCGCTGAGATTTCAGCCCTATCCCTGCTTCGATCATTCGTCAGTAAATGTTGGCCTACTACCAGCGCTTGAGAAAAACCCAGCATGGTTTCGACCACCGGACTCACATAGGAAAAATTGTGATCCTTATCAGTAATCCAGATCATATCCTTGGAATTTTTGGTCAGCTGGTCAGTACGAGCCCTTTCTTGAACAAGTTCAGCTTCAAGACTTCTGATTCGCGCCCGTAATTCCTCGGAATTTATACTGTCGGACATAAATGGACTCCACATAACCATTGCCATCACTATCGTAGAGTAAAAGATGCGGGGAGTCTCTACCAATGCCGCACACGTGGAGCCCTTATCTGCCCCCTTCTTCACTCTCTCCGTCAACGCGAACGCGCAGCTAGTGAATGTCAGTGATATAGTAGCAGCTGACCCTGTGAGACTACTGGAAATAAAAGTATGGCAAGCCACTCTGATCTTAAATGGCCTTTTCGCTGGGATCTTCTGTTGCGCTACCGTTTTATCGAAACCATCGCGCTATGGGAAGGACGCCTGACCACCCGCCATCTCTGCGATACCTTCGGCATTGGCCGGCAACAAGCCAGTAAAGACATCAACAACTACATCCGTGACGTTGGCCCGGGCAATCTAGAGTACGATAAGTTTCTCAAAGGCTACAAACCGACACCCGAATTCAAACCACAGGTGACCGAGGGACTGGCCGATGAATATCTGCACCTGATGGCGCGCAACAACGAACTGATGAATGTGTTCGAATCGCTGTCACTCAATGTAGCCAACGTCGAGGTGCTCTCACTACCGGTGCGTGACGTCAAACCTGAGGTGCTTCGTCCCATCATGCAGGCAGCCAGGCAGCAAAAGAGACTCGATGTAGACTACGTGTCCCTGAATCACCCAGACAGAGAGGGGCGAATCATTGTGCCCCACACTCTGGTCTATAGCGGTCTACGTTGGCATGTGCGCGCCTGGTGTGAGAAAAACGCCGAGTATCGCGACTTCGTACTGAGTCGATTCCGAGGTATCCCGGACATCATGGATGAATCGGAGCATGGCGCTGAAAGCGATACCGAGTGGAATACTCACATCACCGTACGTATCGTACCCGACCCCAGACTGAATCCAGAACAGCAGGAAGTGGTAGAGATGGATTACGGCATGGAAAACGGTGTACTGGAGGTTTCTACCCGCGCGCGGCTTGTGCCCTATGTGCTACATCTTTTGCATATCGAACCCAAGGAATTAGCTGAGGATTCGACCGCCCAACAGATTGTGGTAGAAAATCGCTCTGAATTGAAACCCTGGCTGTTTGGGTAGACAGTACCAAGGGATAAGTGCTGCCGCAGGGCACAGGGTCTGCACCTTTACCTAAGCGTGAAAACTGTTGCCGCCGCCACCGCTGCCCACAGCAGCTCTTCAGCATAGCTACCCAGAATCAAAAGACCCACGGTGACGGCCCCAATAGCGATCAACCGATCCGCCCATGGAGTGATGTGCTCCTGCTCAGCCGCCCCTTGCCTACGCTGCACTAACTCACGCGTGATACGGTATTCAATGCGCTTTGCTGCTGCTGTTGCTGTCGTCGTCATAATGCCACTTCCTTCGCTACTCGCTAGTCGTGGCACCATGATCCCAGTCGCTTCACCCACACACCATCTGTCCCCTTTTCAATCCGATTGAAAAGGCGACACGTGAGTAAGCGGTGGCTAGTCCTCCCTCCTCCTTAGGCGGCGCCACAACGTAACACCTGCTAACACCAGCCCCCCTGCAACTCTCGATCAGCGCGCACGCCTGTCACTTTTTCTGCATTAACGGCTAAGTCATCGCCCATTACAGCAACGGTTTTCTTGGCCGCCACTTTAGTCATCAGCGCTACGTCATCCAGCACTGCTGCGATATCATCTAGCAGTAAAAGTAAGCTGCCTCCTGCCATTTAAAGTTGACTCCTACGAGAGACCCTAACCACGGCGGCATGCCAAGGTGAAAGAGTTGGAATAAGTTGCGCTAGTCACAGGAGTGTAGATGCCCAATCGCGACACGCAACTGTAATGGAAGAGAGCAGCTTATACCGCGAAACAATGCGGCATTGACTGATCGAGCAAACGCACAACATACCCTTCAAGATCTATAGCGCAGCGCAATGGCGGCTAGACGCGATTTTTTACAGATCAAGAATATCGAAACGGCTAAGCTGTTTGACGCACTCTTTGGGGTACTGGGTCAGTGAAATTGAGCACTGGCGTGTGATCAAAAAACGCTGCCATCAATGCAGGGTTTTCTCTGTACTTTGGATCATTCTTAATTTCGCGGATCTTTGCAACAGGTAGCGTAGAGCGGGACAGGAGGTAAAGATGATGATAAAAATCATAATCCTCCTCTGACGGCCTTCTCAGCAACCCTGCGCTTTCAGCTGCTATCACATCCTCACTGTACTTATAGGTCGGATAGCTGGTCATATTCGGCAACATGAAAGTGTTCATGTCGATGGGGAACCTGAGCAAAAACTCGAAGGTTTCTTCTAGGTCATCAACCGTCTCGAAATCTACACGGGTAATCAAATCGTAAAAACCTGTAATACCCGCGCCGACAATCTCCTCTGCGGCCGCGATTACCCGGTCCGTTTTAGTGGGGCGATTGAAATGCTCCTTCAGAACTCGTTCGCTGCCCGACTGCACGCCCATAGTGATAGCAACGCAACCCGCTTCTTTGAGCTTGTCCAGCAGCGCTCTATCATGTGTGGTCGGGTAGGAGTAACACCAAAATGGCAATCCAATCTCTTGTGTATAGCGGGGTAAAAATTCTTCAAGCCACCGCGGGTGGACTGTGAACACGTCATCATAAAACATCACTTTCTTAATACGCAAATGGCTTTTCGCCCAAAGCAACTCATCAATTATGCTGTCCACTGACTTGCGACGAAGAGAGTTTTTTCGCCCAAACATATCCTGATATTTACTCTCAATACAAAAATGGCAGGAAAACGGGCAGCCACGCTGAGTCATTATCGAATAGCTTTTCGAGCCCTCGGGGTAATAGTCTCGCTCTATTTTGTCTTCGTTAATGTAAACATAGCGATCTCTCGCCCAGTCGGGGCAGGCAATATCATTCAGTTCCATCAACGGGCGGTTTTCATTTTTGATAATTTCATCACCGCGCTTACACCACGTTCCTAAAATATCGGAATAGTCATCGCCGGCGTCAATCAGGTTCGCTAACTCGACGATCACAGCCTCGCCTTCATTGATACAAAGGACATCGGCAAAACCTATGCACTTTTCTGGCTCGAGGGTCGGGC
>ERZ888423.2345-NODE-2345-length-14311-cov-6.016835_pt1 | contig 14311 bp, 14 predicted proteins | sample MGYA00520523_ERZ888423 | MGnify/ENA primary metagenome ERZ888423 (study PRJEB32303, sample SAMEA104408611) | aquatic metagenome | biome: Brackish water; feature: Pelagic; material: water | place: Baltic Sea | collected 2014-06-08T10:24:00 | depth 30,27 m ...
TAATATAAATAAATATAATATAAAACGCAAGAAATTTTTATCTATAAATATCTTGTAGTTAAGCCAGATTAGCGATGCGATGAAGTCGTTAACTGTCTGTTTGTTACAAACTATTCATATAATCCATTTGCTAAACGTAATACGAATCATTATCATTACATAAATTTACGTTTCAAAAGGGTGAGTATGAAAAAGCAAGTCGCAGCCCACATCCATCGGTATAGCCGGAGTGGTCCAATCAAGTTTTCGGGTGCAGTTCAACCCGTGTTAAGTGCGTTAACTTTGGCTGTTTTGTCTATAGGGGTCGTTCAGGCACAAACCGCAACACAGTCGACCGAACTGTCAGCTGAACAAACCGCTTTACAAGCGGTATCGCAAACATTTGATGCAATTACAGTTATGGGTGAAAAGCTTAATGAACCGATGCCATGGGCTACTCAAACCGATCGTCAAACGCTTGATCGCCTTCAAATTTTAAATTGGTCTGAATTAAGTAGTCGGGCAGAGCCAGGGGTCAATTACAACGCAACTAACCGCAGCATCAATATACGTGGTCTTGATGAAAATCGAGTACTGACTCGCATTGACGGCATTCGGCAATCCTACCTAAAAGATATTCGCGGTGATATGGGTGGGGTCAAAGGGGGGTTAAACACAATTGATTTCAATACTTTGTCAGCCATTGACATTGTGCGGGGTAGTGATTCAAGTACGGTAGGTTCTGGAGCCTTAGGTGGGGTGGTTGATGTACGAACATTGAACCCTTCAGACTTGTTGATGGGCGGTAAAACTTTTGGTGCTTTAGGTAAAACGGCATACCAATCGGTTGATAACAGCTGGTTAATTAACGCCGCTTTGGCGGGTCAAGCTAATGATCGTTTGCAGTGGCTGTTTCAAGCGGGTACGCAATTGGGTAATCAAACGATCAATGGGGGCAATGTGGGTGGCTATGGCCTAACCCGAACTGAGCCCAACCCTGACAGCTACACACAACAAAATTACATGTTGAAATTGCAGCAACAATTTAATGGGGGCCATTTAGTCGGTTTAACGGGCGTGTATTTTGAACGCCAAGACAATATTGATGATTTAACGGCTGCACCAACAACCTATCAACCCGGCCAAACAGATTTAACTGAAAAATCTACGCGTGAAAGTGTGGCACTGAATTACGCTTGGGCGGCTCTGGGGCGTTCAGCGTTATTAGATTCTGTAGCGGCACAGGTTTATTGGCAAAAAGTTAAGCTTGTCAGCACACAAAACGCTACACGTATCAGCGCCCCACGTGGTGCCTACAACCGGTCAAATAGCATTCAAGAGTCAACTTACGGTCTTAATCTTGAGGCGACAAAGTCGTTCAAGGGTCAGGTTGATCAAATGTGGGAATCGGGTTTTGAGTGGTTTGGCACCCAAACTCAACAGTACGTTAGGGGTAGCGATACGTGCAGGTCATATCGTTTTCCACCTTGCTCATTTATGCATGCAAATCAAGCCGATGTGCCCACTACGAATGGTGATCAATACGGCTTATGGTTACAAAATACGCTTGATTTTGCGCAAGGGCAGTTTTCATTACGCCCCGCCATTCGTTATGACTCTTATAGCCAACGGCCAGATAACAGCTCATTCGATAGTAACCCAGCCAATACGGTGCTGCCCTCTGCAAGTGGCGAGGCATGGTCACCTAAACTGATGGGTACTTGGCGACCACTTGATACCCTAAGTTTGTATGTTCAATACGCACAAGGTTTTAACGCCCCCTCGGCTACGCAACTTTATAGTCGCTATGGTTCCCCGGGCACTTACTTGGTGCAAGGCAACCCAAATTTAGAGGCTGAAACCAGCGAAGGGTGGGAATTTGGTACAAAATTTGGTAACAAAAAGGTCAATGGTGCAGTCACTTACTTTGACAATCATTACAAAAATTTTATTGAAGGTGTGACTGGGCGTGGCAACAGGCAATATCCATATTTTATTCAGTCTTACGAAAACTTAGCCGATGTTCGTATTTATGGCCTTGAAGCGCGAGGCGAGTGGCAGATCACCAAAGGTTGGCGCACATATGGTTCTCTGGCCTATACCGTTGGGCAAAACCAAAATACAAATCAGAGCTTGAACTCTGTTGCACCGCTTACAGGTATTTTCGGTGTGGAATACAGTCGACCATCGTGGTCTGTTCGCACACAACTCACAGCTGCTGCTGCCCGCACACAAGTGACTAACCCATTGCCCACGCGTCAGATCCCAGAACCTGACTTTCAAGCGCCCGGCTACGGCGTAATTGATTTGATGGCCACGTGGCAGCCTGAACACATAAAGGGAATGACTTTACAGGTCGGTTTGTTCAATCTGTTTGATAAAACCTACTGGAATGCGCTTGATGTACCCACTGCTGGCTCAAGCCGTTTTTCTCGTCCAGTTGATGCTTATACGCAGCCCGGTCGAAATGTATCGGTTTCGTTGAGCTATCTCTACTAGAACCTCAACCTAAGTCAAACCCTACGTTGATTGATCGCTTTGTCAAGGGTCAATCAACATCAAAAAATTGGAGAATCACATGCTCGACTTAATTGATGTGCCAGACCAAAGTTTATTACTTGAACAAGACGTACTCACTTTAGAAAACGTAAAAGCTCAGTATTTTTTGTTAAATCAAATAGATCAAAAAAAACGTTCGCGTGATTTAGCTCAAATTTTAAACATTACAGAGGCGCAGTGGGTCGCTTCATCGTTGGGTTCCATAAAGAGTATTTATCTTCAAGGCAATGGCCGCGAGGTGTTTAAAGCAATTGGCGATATGGGTGAGGTCATGGCGCTGACTCGAAATCAAAGTTGCGTGCACGAGCGTCACGGTCATTACCTTGATATTCATGCTGACGGGCCAGTGGGTTTAGTACTTGGCCCTGATATTGATTTACGCGTGTTTTTTAATCATTGGGCTCATGCATGGGCGGTTCAAGATCGTGATCGCTTAAGTTTGCAGTTTTTTGATCAGGCTGGCATAGCTATTCATAAAGTATTTTGCACTAAGGAAACTGATATCTCAGCATATTTAGCGCTGGTTCAACGTTTTGCGGCGGCACCCATGTGGCCCGCTGCCCAAGCTAAGCCTAAGGCTATTCGTCAAATGCAAACACACGACAAAACGGCGTTACGTCAAGCTTGGTTAGCACTAAAAGATACACATGATTTTTTTACCATGCTTAAAAAATTTGATGTTGAGCGGTTGGGGGCGATTCATGATGTGGGGCCAGACTTAGCGCAACAAGTTGGTGTGGAAAATATTGGGCTATTGCTAAAGGTTGCCGCACAAACTGAAATACCCATTATGTGCTTTGTGAGCAATACAGGCATGATTCAAATTCATTCAGGTCTGATTAAAAAAATTGTTCAAACAGGGGCTTGGTTAAATGTATTAGACCCTCGTTTTAATTTACATATCAATTTAAAGCATATTCAAAGCGTTTGGGTGGTGAACAAACCCACGATCGATGGGTGGGTCACTTCGGTTGAAGTGTTTGACCACGATGGCGAAATGATTGTGCAGTTTTTTGGTGAACGTAAGCCGGGTGTAACCGAGCAGGCCAAATGGCGCGAACTGTTGGTTTCGTTATGCCCTAAGCAGTTGGCAGCATGAAAGTCGCCCTGATTCGTTTTTTACAACTGAGTGTTTTTGTGTCACTCATATTTATTTTAGAATCTCTTGCGCCAGCGCAAGCTCAATTGTCAGAAACTGTCATCGCATCAGCACCTGCACCAGTAGCTGCCCCCAAACGCTTAGTGACGTTAGGTGGCAGTGTGACTGAAATTGTGTATGCCTTAGGAGCTGGCCACCGAGTCGTTGCAACCGACCAGTCAAGTTTGTACCCAGTTCAAGCGACGCAGTTACCCAGCGTGGGCTATTACCGACGCGTACCCATAGAAGGGGTTGTTGCGATGCGGCCTGATGTGGTGTTGGCCTCAAGCCATGCTGGGCCACCCTTAGCGTTGCAGCAAATTCAAGACCTAGGCATATCACTTGAACTCGTCTCAGATGAACCCAATATGCCGTCACTGCATAATCGCATTCGCCAAATAGCTAAAGTTTTAAACCGGCAAGAAGCAGGTGAGAAATTGATAGATGAAGTCAATCAACAGGTTAATGCGGCACATTTGATGCCTGTTCAATCAAAATCAGCGCTCTTGCTGGTGATGCGGGGCGGCAAACTATTAGGTGCCGGGGGTAATACGACAGCAAATGTGGTCATACAGCAGTCGGGGTTACATAATGTTTTAACTGGCATAAAAAGTTATCAAGTCATCACCCCAGAAGCATTGAGTGCAGCCGCTCCTGAAGTCATTATTGTGACCCGCAGCACGGTCAAAGCATTAGGGGGCCTTGATCAAGTAAAGCTAGAACCTGCCTTGCGGCACACCCCTGCGGTTAAAAAAGGCCACGTCATCGTGCTTGATGATTTGTTAGCACAGGGTTTTGGGCCACGTATTGGTTTTGCGATTCAATACATTCGACAGGCCTTGGCGAACGATGAGTGAATGGGTCGTTACGATGAAGAGGTGGCGGCAGCACATACCACCAACCCATCTTGCGTTATTAATTTTAGCGGTATTACTTTTAATCGCTTTATTAACGACGGTCACGCAAGGTGCTTATGACATTTCGTTGAAGTCTCTGTTCACCGGTATGTTGGGCCGCGGCCGTTTAGATGAATTGAGCCAAAACGTGTTGTTTGACATTCGCTTGCCCCGTATGATGCTGGCCCTTATTGCAGGGGTGGCGCTAGGTGTGACGGGTGCTGCCATGCAAGCGTTATTTCGAAATCCTTTGGCAGAACCTGGATTGGTGGGGTTATCTGCTGGGGCCAGTTTAGGCGCGGTACTGGCAATTGTGTTGACTTCAGGTGGTTTGCTAATCATTGGGTCATCTGCCTTTTTAGGGGCGTTGGTAGCAACTTATTTAGCCTATATGTTGGGTGTTCGATCGCACAACGTTTCAGGTTTGTTGCTAGCAGGTATAGCGATCAACACCATCGTGTTCAGCTTAATGGGGCTAATGATTGTTCAAGCCAGTGATGCACAGTTACGCGATATTACATTTTGGAACATGGGTAGTTTGGCGGGGGCAACTTGGCCTGTTGTTGGGTTGTTATCGCCCCTCGTTCTGATCGGTGTGGGCTTATTGATTTCGCGTTGGAAAGTTATGAATGCCTTGTTGGTGGGTGATCGAGCTGCCTTTCATTTGGGTTACAACTTGAAAACGGTTCGTTGGCAGCTATTGACTTTGGTGGCTTTCACGGCAGGGCCTTTGGTCGCCGTGACCGGGGGTATAGGCTTTGTTGGGTTAGTGGTGCCTCACCTGGTGCGCATGGTGTTGGGTGCAGATCACCGTTGGGTGTTACCGGCATCGGCCTTGGCAGGTGCTTTGGCTTTGGTGTTATCTGATAGTGTGGCAAGGGTTGTGATGGCCCCAGCTGAATTACCAATAGGTTTGGTGACGAGTTTGGTGGGTGGGCCTTTTTTTATTTGGCTGTTGCTCAAGGGGCACGCTAGATGAGCTTAATTCAGCCCAAACCTAAACCTAAATCTCAGCCAGTCACTCAAAAAAAACATATAGATGCGTTACAGGTTCAATCTTTGTCATTGAGCTTAGGTTCTGGTCGACATTTAAAACCTATTTTGAAAAATATTTCATTTGATCTGCCAAGGGGGCAGGTGCTCGGTGTATTGGGCCCAAATGGGGCGGGTAAAACATCATTACTCAATAGCCTAACAGGCGAATGTCAAACTCAGCACGGTCAGGTTTGTTTGAATGGTCAAGCTATCAGTGAATTATCGGTTCAGGCACTCGCGTCAATGCGGGTGGTGTTGCCGCAGCAGCATGCCATGTCATTCAATATGCATGTGTCAGCGATCGTGGCGATGGGGGCATACCCCTTTGCGCAGTTTAGCCAAACAACAGTTGATAAATGGGTGATACAAGCTTTAAGTGAAGTCGAGCTTTTGCCCTTACAGCATAGAGGCTATCTTGACTTGTCGGGTGGTGAGCAACAAAGGGTGCAATTCGCACGCTTATTGGTGCAAGCATGGGCCATTATTTATATAACCGGTCATGTATATATTTTTCTTGATGAGCCAACGGCGAGTTTAGATCCTAAGTATCAGACCTTACTCATGCGAACCGTCAAATCATTGGCTGAGGCTAAACACGCCACCGTGTTCGTCGTGATGCACGACCTAAATTTAGCCGCGAGATGGTGTGACCGAGTTTTGTTGCTCAATCAGGGGCAGCTTGTGGTGTGTGATGAACCTCGCCATGCGTTGACATCAGCTAGGCTGGAGGCCGTTTATGGCTTGCCCATGAACGTTATGCAACACCCTCATCATGCCGAATATATTTGGGTGGTAGGTCATGTCTAACCAAACTTGGTTTGAAATAGTTCTGAACAAACAACGTAATGGCCTCATGCTCGCTGTGATCAGTATGCACGTTCTGGTAGGTTGGTTAGGTGCGCAGCAGTCAGCCCCTGAACTTGCAGTCGGCCAATCTTCTTTTGCAATGGCGCTTGATTTTTCAAATGTTGCTGAGGCCTCAGAAGTCTTCGTTAAAGATGAGGCTATAAAACCATCTGAGGAGCCAAAGTTTGGACCTGAACCTGAACCCGAACCTGAACCTGAACCCGAACCCGAACCCGAACCCGAACCCGAACCCGAACCCGAACCTGAACCCGAACCCAACCCTGCCACTCAGCCAGATCCAATTGTTGCAAAGAAACCTAAACAGTCGCCGCCCGAGCCACCACCCTTGCGTAAGGTTAAGTCTAAACCGATCCAAGTTAACTCAACACCCAAAAAAACGCTTCCAAACCGTGAACGAATGTCTGCTTCAGTTCAACAGCATGGCCTTGAGCAACAGACTGAAACCGTTAAAACCCCAGTTAGGGTGAGCGTTAGTCAACTTGCCTTCGATGGCAACCCACCCATGCCGCATTACCCTAGGCAAGCTAGATTGAAAGGGGATGAGGGTTTGGTGGTGGTGCGAATCATTATTGACCGGTTGGGTCGCGTTGAGCAATGCTATGTGGTTCGTTCGTCAGGGTTTGGTTTGCTCGACGCGGCTGCTCTTGAGGCTTCCACAGCATTACGTTTTAAACCCTACCGTGTCAACGCCAAGTCTAAACGAACCGTCGTTGACATGCCTTTTAATTTTCTCTTGAATAAATAAAATATGACACCTCAAACCACCCTATGGCTGGCCCTATGGGAACAAACAGATTTTATTGGTCGGGCACTGCTTATCGTTATGATGGGCATGTCATGTGTAACTTGGTATTTAATCTTTTCTAAGGCCATCATGATCTTTAAAGTCAAGCGTCATGCACATCAGTTTTTAAATACATTTTGGAATGCGACATCGTTGACACAAGTTGAAAACGAGCTGATCGCTCATGGTGTGCAAGACCCTTTTTCGCATTTAACCATTCACGCCTTGCATGCCCAAACGCATCACGCCCAATTCGGCGCCAACCGCCTAGAAGAGGCCGGAACAACTGGCGAGTTTGTGACCCGTAGCATGCGTAAAGTGATTGATGAAGAGACTTCAAAACTGGAAAATGGCTTAACTATGTTAGCCACGATCGGCGCCACAGCACCTTTTGTGGGCTTGTTTGGAACGGTATGGGGTGTGTACCACGCGCTTATGGCGATTGCCAGTGATACAGGTGCAAATTTTGCTAGCTTAGCTGGGCCAGTGGGTGAAGCGTTAGTCATGACTGGTTTAGGCTTGGCGGTGGCCATACCCGCTGTGTTGGCCTATAACTCGTTTGTTCGCAACAACCGTGTTTTGCTGGCTAAGCTCGATGGTTTTGCACATGAGTTATTTGTGTTTCTCACCACAGGCAAAACCGTCACGCATCAAAAGGCGAAACCATTTGTGCGACCTGTCTCGCGGGTCGGGGGGTAACATGGCATTTGGTTCCTTTGAAAACCCACATGCCTCAGTGGGTCAAACCATGTCAGAGATTAATATGGTGCCGCTCATTGACGTGGTCCTGGTGTTGCTAGTTTTGTTTATACTCGCAGCCCCGATGGCAGCTCAGTCGGTACAAGTGAATTTACCTAAGGTGGCGTCAGTGGTTTTGCAACAACCACCCAAGACGATTGATATCACTTTAACGGCCATGGGTGAGAGGTTGGCACCAGACGGGCAACCGTTAAGTGATGCACAACTGGTGGCTTGGCTAAAGGGTTCATCCCTTATTGAAAGTCACGAACAAAGTCAAGACACAAGTTTGGCTGTTCGCATCTGGAGCGATCAAGACGTTCGTTATGCCCATTTAGCCAAACTGATTGCAGTGGTTCGCCAAGCAGGCGTTAGTAAAGTTTCTTTAATGACCCGTAAACCTTAGGGTGCCAACTGGCGTTACCATATAACGTTCATAGACTGGTCTTTATAAAATGAGTCTTGTACTTTATTCGTTTCGACGTTGCCCGTATGCCATGCGAGCTCGACTGGCGCTTTGGGTGTCTGGTCTGTCATATGAGCAACGAGAGGTCAGTTTAAAAAACAAGCCTGCGCATTTGCTGGAACTGTCACCTAAAGGTACGGTACCCGTCTTATGGTTACTCGAACACACCGTTATTGATGAAAGCCTTGACATCATGCGGTGGGCGCTAGGCCAAAGTGATCCGCAAGGGTGGTTAACAGGTTTAGACGCAAAGGGGCAGGCGCGCATTGCTTTAAATGATGACACGTTTAAGTTTCACCTAGACCGCTATAAATACCCTGTGCGCTACGACTTAACAGCTGAGCTAGCGTTAAGTGTTCATCGTGAACAAGGTGTAAAAGTGCTGCATACGCTTGATGAATGTTTACGACATCAGCCTTATCTAAGTGGTCAAAGCTGGGGCTTCACCGATGCTGCCATTGCCCCGTTTGTTCGTCAATTTGCGCATGTTGAGCCAGAGTGGTTTGCCTCACAGCCTTGGCCTAAACTGTTGGCGTGGTTAACTATGTTTAAAACGTCTGAAGCCTTTGAAACCATCATGCGACGCTAGCTTGGTCAAACTATGGGTAATATTTTGGTAATAACTAGTAACCAAAGACTAAGCTCGGCTGATGACGTCATGCATACCAAATTGTTGGGCAAGGTAGTCTTCACCCCGTTCGAGCATAAAGTAACGAAATGCTTCTGCTGCGGGTGAGAGAAGTTTTGATTGGGTATGCACCACATTCCAAGCTCTCACGATTGGAGTGTCTTGTACATTAAGCACCACAAGTTGCCCGTGTATCAATTCAAAGCCAATCGTGTGTAAAGAAATGAAACCTAACCCTAAGCCAGCCATAACGGCTTGTTTCAATGTTTCATTTGATTTCATAGCCATTTTGTAACGAGGCTCAAATCGGGCTGCTTCGAAATAACGTTCCATCGCGGCGCGGGTGCCGGAACCTTTTTCTCGCGCAATAAAATCTTGGTGTCTTAAGTCTTCAGTGCTCAACCATCCTTGCGCAACAATGGGGTGATGAGGGGCTGCTATAAAAACATGTGGGTGCGCCGCAAAGGGTTCGGCACGCGTGCGTAACTCTTTGGGGGGGCGACCCATGATGGCAATATCAACTTCATTGGCTTGTAGCATTTTGACTAAATCTTCACGGTTACCTATTTCGAGCTTTAGATCAACACCGACATGTTGATCTCGAAATTCAGCTAGTAAATGCATCATGAAGTATTTTGCTGTGCTAACCATTCCAATGGTTAATGAACCAGCCTCTATGCGTTGCAGTCTAGCGGCAGCATCTTCGGCGTCTTTAAGGGTTGCAAGTATGCGACGTGCGTAAACCAACATATATTCACCGGCTGTGGTGAGCGCTACTTTTTTGCCAGATCGTTCAAATAAGATCATTCCGATGTTGGCTTCAAGCTCTTTAATTTGCATCGTCACTGCAGGCGGAGAGAGATGTAAGCTTTCAGCAGCACGAACAAAACTTAGCTGTTTAGCCACCTCGTTAAAAACTCTTAATTGCCGAAAAGTTGAATGTTTCATGTCAAGCTCACATTAGCTTTCATTAATGTATATCTTAACTTGAACTCAATTGTATTTTAACTTAAGGTAATTTGGTAGATTGCTGAAATACTCGACTAGCCCTTATGTCAGATGCCTCGATGGTTGTTAAATCGTCTACAGATAAAACTTTGTCCCGTTCTTTAAATAAGCGACTTGCTTGCCTCAGCCTTGCTCTTTCAAGCGCATTTCGAGCGCTACGTGCATTCGCAAAGTGTGGCTGTTCGAGCCTTAAGTTTAGGTAATCTTCGAATACTTTGGCAGCGTCAGGCGCAAAACGATAGTTTTGGTTAGCCAATATTTTTTGTGATATTTGAAGTAACTCACCAACTGAGTAGTCTGGAAAGTCAATGTGATGAGAGATACGTGAACTCATGCCAGGGTTGCTTTGAAAAAAGGTGTCCATTCTGTCTTTATATCCTGCCAAAATCACAACTAAATCATCTCGATTGTTTTCCATGATTTGTAATAAAATTTCGATGGCTTCTTGACCGTAGTCACGCTCATTTTCAGGTCGATACAGATAGTAAGCTTCATCAATAAAGAGCACCCCTCCCATAGCTTTTTTAAGTATTTCTCGTGTTTTGGGTGCTGTATGACCTATGTACTGACCAACCAAATCATCACGAGTTACCGCCACCATATGCCCTTTTCGAACATAGCCGAGGCGATGCAATAATTCAGCCATACGCATAGCTACCGTAGTCTTACCGGTACCAGGGTTGCCTGTAAAGCACATATGTAAAGAAGGTGCTTGCGCGGCCAACCCCAAATTTAAGCGTAGTTTATCTATTACTAACAAAGCCGCTATATCGCGAATGCGTGACTTAACGGGGGCCAGACCAACTAGCGAATCATCTAGCTCCTTCAACACCGGTTCAACATTTGAGTGCGCTAACACCTCAGAGACGGTTCGAGCTTCAGTCAATGACCGCGTGTCTGGCGCACGCTCGTCAATTTTATTAGCTTCATCCTGACTGGGCTTAGGTTGTATGGGTATATTCATAGTTAAAATCCTTAGTCAGTCAGGTTTGTTTAATAACGTTCGCCCTCAGGTTTGTCAGTTGCATAGGAATGAATCGTGTAACGCATCGTGCGACCATCGATTTCGTGACGCTCAAGGTGAAAGCCAGGTTCGGTTTTTGGCCTGTTCACTATGTAGCTCATCGTCACGCTCTCTACACCTCTCACAGCACTGAAAGCCGTGACACGAATGTAGTGATTAGGATAAGTTTTGCGGCAGTTATTGATTTCCATCAAAATTCCTGCTGGATCCTTCAAATCAAACATTGGGTTACCAAACATTTCCCAATATGTGTTGCGTGGGTGAGGGTCGTCGGTATATTCAATACCAAGTGACCATTCCTTGTCTAGTGCATACTTTACTTGTGCAGTGATTTGTTCATCAGTTAGGTCGGGTAGAAATGAAAATTGGCCTTGTGTGACGCGACCGCCGAGATTGGTCATCATAATTTTTCTCCTTAATAAGTTTTAGGCACTAGCTAGCTGTAGGGGTTACAACAAAATCGGGGCTATCGGTAGATGCATAATTGAAAGAGACGTCTTTCCAAGTGGCTAGACCTGCTTTTAGCGGTCCACACCATTTGGCTGCATCTTGTAAAATCTGAGGCCCTTCGTTCCATATGTCACGCCCTTCGTTGCGTGCCATAATCATGACTTCAAGAGCTGTTCGGTTAGCAATTGCGCCAGCTTGAATACCGTCAGGATGACCAATTGTGCCCCCCCCAAATTGCAACACCACATCGTCACCTAGATAGTGAAGTAATTGATGCATCTGGCCAGCATGAATGCCACCCGATGCGACTGGCATGACTTTATTCAGTGAAGCCCAATCTTGTTCAAAAAATAGACCTTTTTCGAGCTGTATGGGGGTGTGGGTATCAAGAAGCGTATCGTAATAACCCCGAATCATCATCGGGTCACCTTCAAGTTTGCCTACAACCGTTCCGGCGTGAATATGGTCGACGCCAGCCATACGCATCCATTTGCAGATCACACGAAAACTCATACCGTGATTCTTTTGTCGAGAATAGGTAGAATTTCCAGCGCGGTGCAAGTGCAAAATCATATCGTTTTTGCGAGCCCAAACAGCCATTGATTGAATGGCGGTGTAACCGATAACGAGATCAATCATAATAATGATCGAGCCAAGTGATTTAGCAAACTCAGCTCTTGTATACATCTCTTCCATGGTGCCAGCTGTTACGTTTAAGTAATGTCCTTTGACTTCACCTGTAGCGGCTGATGCTTTGTTTACAGCTTCCATGCAATACAAAAAACGGTCACGCCAGTGCATAAAAGGCTGTGAGTTTATGTTCTCATCATCTTTCATGAAATCTAGCCCCCCCTTTAAGGCTTCATAGACGACACGACCGTAATTTCGACCAGATAAACCTAATTTCGGCTTCGTGGTTGCACCCAGCAATGGACGACCAAACTTGTCCATGCGTTCACGCTCTACCACCACGCCAGTCGCTGGGCCCTGAAACGTCTTAAGGTAAGCAACGGGAATGCGCATATCTTCTAAACGTAAGGCTTTTACGGCTTTCATTCCAAATACGTTACCAATGATCGAGGCCGTCAGGTTTGCGATCGAGCCCCCTTCAAAAAGATCAATGTCGTATGCAATATAAGCAAAATATTGTGCCTCAGTGCTCGTGCCTGGACCCGTATTAGGAACAAGGTCTACGCGGTATGCCTTAGCTCGGTACATTTCACAGGCTGTTAGGCGGTCAGTCCAAACCACTGTCCAAGTTGCAGTTGACGACTCACCTGCGACAGCAGCAGCGCACTCATCGGCCTCAACACCGTCTTGAGGTGTCATTCTAAACATGGCAAGTAAATCGGTTTCTTTAATTTCGTAATCTGGATCCCAATAGCCCATCTGTTTGTAGGGAATAACCCCAGCGCTATAACGTTTTTTTGCATCTGTGATTTGACTGTCGCTCATTTCAATGCTCCTTTTGAAGTTAAATAACTTTAAGCAAGCAAGTCATTTAAGTAAATTCAGTATTTATTTCTTTAATGTTAAGAAAATGCTTAATTATCTTGAGCTGAGTTGATCTTAATTAAAATTCAATATTTAAAAAACGAGGTTGTAAAAATTAAGGTTTTGATTATGTTGGTTAAGTTATGGCTTAATGCATACATCAAGATTATTGAATTGTTCTTATTGAAACGAATGTTTACAGTAATACTATCAGAGGGAGTAAAAAACATGAGTCAAGCTAACCCCATTTCCCCCGCACCCTTAGAGGCGCTTATTTTTGACGTAGATGGCACACTTGCCGACACCGAAATGTCACACCTTAAAGCGTTTAACGAGGCGTTTAAATCTTGCGACCTTGATTGGCATTGGTCAGTTGATGAGTACAGAGAGCTTCTGGAGGTTTCAGGCGGTAAAGAACGCATACGACATTTTTGGCAACAACAAAACCCAGATGTTCAAAGTTTGTCGGGTGGTGCACTGGAAGATACCATTAACCGAATTCATGAATTGAAAACCGCCGCTTATGAACAACGTGTGCGAGATGGATATGTAGAGTTTCGGCCAGGTATGCTTGATCTGATTGAAGAGGCCAGCCAAGCAGGTTTGCAAATGGCTATTGCAACCACAACTTCTCCTGCCAATATTGCTGCGTTGATGCGCAAACAACTGGGTACCGATTGGCGACTTCGTTTTAGGTTGATAGAAGACGGCTCAACCGCACCCCATAAAAAACCAAACCCTCAGGTTTATCTGCAAACACTAGCCGGTTTAGGCTTGCCTGTTGCAAACTGTATCGCGTTTGAAGATTCAGAAAATGGACTCAAAGCAGCGCGAGCCTCAGGGCTCAAAACGATTGTGACGCCCAACGCATTTACCGAACATCAAAAATTTGTTGGGGCTTTATGTGTTTTACCAAATTTAGCCCATATTCATTTGGCAGATATTCGCGCCTTACATTCAGGTGAGACACCGCATGCCGTTTAAACATAAAAAAACATTGACACAATTTTTAATTGAAGAGCGACGTCGTTACCCCGATGCAAGTGGTGACTTTAACGCATTGATTCTAGACATCTCGCTAGCTTGTAAAGCCATTGCAAAAACGGTTGCATTTGGTGAGTTAGAAAAAACTGCAGTCGAGATTGATCTAAATGTTCATGGCGAAACGCAAAAAAAATTAGATGTATTGAGCAATCGTATCTTTGTTCAGATGAACCAATGGGCCGGGCACTTAGCGGGTATGGC
>ERZ888423.2346-NODE-2346-length-14309-cov-7.022941_pt1 | contig 14309 bp, 10 predicted proteins | sample MGYA00520523_ERZ888423 | MGnify/ENA primary metagenome ERZ888423 (study PRJEB32303, sample SAMEA104408611) | aquatic metagenome | biome: Brackish water; feature: Pelagic; material: water | place: Baltic Sea | collected 2014-06-08T10:24:00 | depth 30,27 m ...
ATTAAGGGTACTGTTAGAATCCAGTCCACATAGCGAAAGAATGTGGGAGAGTCACCCGTTTCTAAATTGTAGCCACGCATATAATAATAATGCACTGCTGCAATAAACGTAATCAGTCCTGAAACTAATACGGATGTACGCCATTTGGGCGAAGTATTGTTTACTTCAAAAAAGAAAAATACTGAGGCTGCCATCATGGCCATTGTTCCGATGAAGAACGTGAATGCAACGTAATTGTCGCTTGCAATTTTTAAATGTTCCATTTTTCCACTATTTTATTTTCCTACTCGTAAGGCTTTTCGGTTGCGCCATGTTTTTTAGCTGATTACATCTTCAGATTTGGAATTAACAATGCAAATATATTTTTTTTTTGATTGTGATAAAGTTTTCGGTGCTAAGAAGTTGGTGATATAGGGTAGAAAGCCAGTCGGCCTCAGCTAAACGCGATACAATAAATGATCGGCCAATTTCTGGAAGCTGCGGTTCAAGCTTGTGCTCATTGTAAAATCCTTTCGAATAAAATTTATCTCCTTCAGCACAGTGCTGATATTAAATCGATTCGTTGTGTATAGCACTATCCAGCCTTGTTAATGGTTGCTTTTTAAATGCAACTGAAACTCTAAGCTAGTATTCTGAACTTTGCGTGCAGAACCTTTTATGAGAGTTGGAAATCAACAAAATATTCGAGTATCCTATCCTAAATATTACTACCACAATAAATCAAAACCTACTAGAAACACTGCTTAAAATGACTTATCGAAAACACCACTAACCGAACGAAATACTTCTTTCACGGAACACGCTAAGCCTCCTACTTCGCTCGATAAACAGTCTGCATAGCAAGAACATGAGGAAAACTAAGGCACGCAATAAAAATGAAGAAAACACCCCAAGGAAGCGGTTCGTTGAGGCTTGCTTGTACTGGCCAGAGAAAATAAAAGAGTGCAAATAAGAGCCACGCACCCATATTAAATGGCAAGGAATGCAGCCATATAGATTGATGACTTATATTTAAATGACGATGAATGTGCTGCCAGCCTGTAAAACTGTGTTGTCCTATAAAATAGAGTCCAAATGCAATTACGAGTGGAAGCTGGGAACCTAACAACAACCAGATTACTGTAATGGCAAAAGAGCTTTGCTTTCGCCAAATGGCCCACCCCAACCAAGGGAGCAGGGCCCAGACTGGACAGGCCGCCGGTAAGCGCAGGTCTCCCATGGAGCGTAAAATGGCATTGGTCTCTTGGAAATGAGTGCCTAAAACGTAAACCAAAACAGATGCTCCCCAGAAAAAAGAAGCGGGCTTTTTGAAATGCCACAAAGCGCCATCGGCTTGTCCAAAGTGCCAAGAGGAGTATAGTAGAAAAACACCGAGCCCCAAGCTTGAATTATACAACCAGACCAATGCCATCGATAACATTAATGCGAGGTACTTAAAGATGAAGCCAGAGGCTTTTTTTAGATTCCAACGACCCGTTGAAAGCAAATGATCAACCGCTCCATGTGGAATACCGACGGTTATCAATCCGAGAGCCAATAGACTGTATGATACAAGACGTTGTGTGTCGGTATTGTATCCCAGAACGAGGAGCAAGAGCGTCAAAAGGGTCAATATTATAGGGCGGGAAAGTTCGCTGTGAAATAATTTACGAGCGAGTGATGATAAAAACGGTTTCCAAGGCAGCTGGATGAAAATGGAAGCATCTTCTTGGAAATTGGTTTTCTCATCGAGGAAACGCATTACTTTTTGAATGCCAGTAGATTCGAATAGGGAAAGAAAAATGCGCTTACCCTCTGCTGGTTGTCGCTTCAATATGTCGAGCAGTAAAGCATCATAAAAAGCGAATCGCCCTCTAAAGGCATCGGAGTGCTTGACGTTGTGCTCACAAACATTCCCTCCATTTACCATAGTTTTGGTTAACTCACGAGCATGGTAATACATGTTTTTGAAAGCATAACCTGTGCTTGGTTTAATGTTATAGTTTCTTGCGCCTAAGTAAACTACACCTGAAACATTTGGGCTCTCCATCGGAGTGTTACTCATTGGAATACACCCTTGTTCAATGGCCAACGTAGTGTAGCTATTAAAGTGCTGCGACGCGTATTTCTTTAATAGTTCCTCCGCTTCGGGCAACTGAAGGATCTCGGACCCGAAACGAGTAACCTCTACTAGTGCTGTAGTTGGAGAGAAAGGCAATACATAAACAAATTGTGTGTGCCCTAATTGCTCTATGTTGAAATCCATGAAGCGGAAAGCAAGGGGGGAATCCATTGCAGTTTGGGTTTCAATCATCCACCCCACAAAGCTTTGATGAATATGCGTTTGGCCGCCTTGGGAAAGGGCGTGGTTGGGCGTGCGGGAATCGAAAATAGTAGTTCCACGAATCTTCTGCTCCTGTATTTGAACGAAAGGCCCGTCAGCATCTTCAGAAATGACTTCTATTTCAGCTAGGAGATGGGTCCATTGAAAGCTCTCGCGGAGTTGATCTATTTGTTTGTACAGATCGATGCTGGAAATATGATTGTACGTATACGGAAATAGGGGTGTCTCGTCTTTATTAGGGAGGATAACCGTCTCCCAAGAATGAGATATGATAGGATTGAGCGCATGGCCAATCGGTTCTTGGTCGTCCGACCAAAAACAAAAGGTTTTATCGCGCGTGTCTTTCTTCACGCGATCAATCAGTAGAACCCGAGCATTCTGAAGCAGGCCGGCCCGATGCATCTCCAAGAGCAATAAGGAGGCAGATGCCCCTATACCGCAGAAGATGTAATCATAGGATCCCGATGGAATGATGGGGTTCAAGCGGATAGTAGATTTTGTACTTGATTCAATTAGGAAAACTTGAATAGAAAAAGGAAGGAATCGCAGATAAGCGAATCCTCCCCTTTCTCCATTTTAATTTAAACGGTTCTATGATTTTCAGTCTTCAGTTTTACGCGATAAGCTGTAAATCACAAGACCAAAACCAATTTTGTTAATCGCGTCTGCGATGTTGTATACAATATCCATCGCATGAGTAGCCGCAGCTGGGTCAGATACAAGTTGAATTCCGAATAAACCCCCAGGTGTTCCCAAAATATATCCAAGCGGATAAATCGCCCAACCTACTAATACAAACCATCCAAGAATACGGGTAGCTTTTGTAACCTGAGGTCCTGCGGATTGTGCAAGTTTTGCAACCTCACCAAACCAAATTAGATAAACAATGTAGAAATATGCCACTCCAGACAAAATGCCCCATAAAACGCTATTGTCACGATCGATAGTTTCTCCAAAATAACCTGTTATAAGCATTACTAGAGATGCCACAATCAGTTTCCACAATAAACCAATTTTTGCACCCGCTTTTTTAGTGATGAGATAGAACTCCACACACATGAGCGGCACGGTAAGAATCCAATCTACATAGCGAAAGAATGTGGGAGAGTCACCCGTTTCCAAGTTGTAGCCGCGCATATAATAGTAATGCACTGCTGCAATAAACGTAATCAGTCCTGAAACTAATACGGATGTTCTCCATTTCGGCGAAGTGTTGCTTAATTCAAAGAAGAAGAAAACAGATGCAGCCATCATAGCCATCGTTCCAATAAAGAACGTAAAGGCAACGTAGTTGTCACTTTCAATTTTTAAATGCTCCATTTCCTCATTTTCTATTTTCCCTACTCATTGGGCTTTTCGGTTGCGCCATGTTTTTTTTAACTGATTGCATCTTCAGTTTCGACAATAACAATTCAATAATATTTTTGTTTTCCTTGCCAACGACACAATACTTTGGCCGTAGCCGATTTTCAGGCGCTTTCGAATCATAAGACATTGGATTTTAACCATAGCGAAGACCTTGAAGTGGTCACTTAAACGACAATGGATTAGAGCGTTTGCTTGCGCGTCATTCTATTTATCCTTTATCCCTTTGTCCAATTTCACGAACGTATAAACTCAATCTAGGATTCAAGCAAAGAGTGTATTTAAATGCCAAGAACCCGCCATCTGCACATATAACTATCTGCCTTTTGGAAACCGCTCGGTAAGACAGACTCCTTATTTGATGTTCTTATATGGCGGCTTAACCTACCACTTCCTTTGCCCCAAGAAAAGGGTGAATTTCTTTGTTCATAGTTTCTGTTTATTAGACGTAATCCTATAAGCTGACGCCCATATTTATGCTAACGTGACTATTTTGAAACGTCTGATCTCAGCTACGGTTTTGCCAAATACCTGCTCCCTGAGAATGTCAAAAATGTGCTTCTCTGAAAATGTGCTCTTTTATATGTCCGAAGTTAAAAGGCATCTACTTTCAATCTGTCTGAAAATGCAACTTGGTACCATGCCTATTGAGAAGCATCAACCCATCAAAACAGTCTAAGCCATAGCATTTGGCAATCATAAGGCATAAAAAAGGACAGCCTAGCTGCCCATCGTATCCTCATTTTAGAACCTTCCCTTCCACATTCAAGGGCCATTCCTCCGTTTAGCCAGAAAGGCTAAAACGCTTTCCCCATAGCGCTGCACTACATACTTCAAGCCCGCTGCCATGCAATAGCGGTTTCATTCTAAGCCCTATGGGTTGAGCGGAACCTCAGTTGTTGTGTGTTGTCATTTAGTAATTTTTTAAAGTTTCATAATCCTTTTCAAACATTCTCGTCACTTCAACTGGGGGGGGCTTTAAGTTCATATTCGGAATCACTACTAATTATTATTTCTCTCATATCTTGAGCTTTCTTGTTTTTCCAAAAGCCTGCTTTTGTGAATCCAATTGCACAGATTTCTTCATTCTGTACGAAGGTTTGTCGGTGGTAAACCCACTTTTCATCTGAACCTTCTAGTTTAAGAGTAATATCAAATTTTTTAAATATTTTCAATGGTTTCTTGTATATTATTTTCTGAGAGGCTAGGACACCAAACATTCCTTTTTTTATGGCGTTGTCGTATAATTTTGACCGAAAGACAACTTCGTATCTTATTAAGTCCATGAAATAAAAATATTTTGCATTGGCCATGAACCTAAAAGATTCACAATCCAATAGACTCACCCTTCGTGTTCTAGTTAAATCAGAAGATAGTTTGACTTTCGACCAAAAAAGCCTTGATCCAATGTAGATATAGATCATGTGGAACCAATAATAAATCATTTGTGGAGTTTGAGTTTTTTCATGTTTTTTATTTCTATTATCGTTTTCCAGTCCATAAGTCAAAAGCGTTCTTGTCGAGTGGATTTGGTTCTCATAATACAGGTAAAAGTGCATTAAATGAATCATTCTATTGTAAAAGAATGATGCTATGTAGAGCTAAGGCCCTTCAACAAATAACTCAGTCAGGCAACGGAAAGAATTTTTCTTTTCATTGGTCGTGATCAATGGACAGTTGTCGTCAAAATGAGTCTACTGCGTATTCGCCAATTGTCACTCTGTAATTGGCAGTCTTTGAGAAGTTTTGACTGAACCCGAAACTCCAAATCAAAGGCGCTAATATGACAGTAAACGTTAGTTTCATTTTAAACACACACAACGGCAGTTCGTCTAATAACCCACACGAAAACGCCAATTCAGCTTTTCCAGCTAAAAACAGGCTTTCTAGGCATGCTTCTGTCTTGGTTTTGAGAAAATATGTGGAGTAGATTCTTTTCGTAAGAAGACCGCAAATCGCTTGAAATGGGCTTAGCAGAAACCAAAAGTCAAAAGCGAGTTCTCTTAAGTACTTTTGAGTGCTTTGAGAAATTCCGCGCTTTAGTAGGCTGTGAAGAGCAGCCAGGCATTAGCCAGATAAGTTCTAAGTTCCGTTTGCATTGACGGGAAGAGCGTATGCGGTTGAGATAGCCGTAAATAAAGAGCTTGAGCAAATCAGCAGGCTGATAGGCTGGGCGACCATTGTCGATAAAGTCCATTTTAAAGCCGTAATCTGAAAGCGGCAGCGCAGCCACAAACAAATCCATCAGACGCACCGAATAATCATCTTAAACAGCCTGTTCTAAACAGAAGAACTCCGTTTGCGCTCTATCGTTTCTTTGTATGAACTTCATCATTAAATACAGTGAAAACTCGCAAAACAGCCGCATAATCAAGGCAAAACGTATTGATAGCTATAGGGATGAAAACAAACCGAATGAAAGTCAAGGGTTTTTAGACAGCTTGACGTTTTCGGGCTTTGCGTTCGGGCAGGTATTGGAGTACAAAACGGTTAGTTATGCACCTTTAGTTAGGTGGGCTACACTATATGAAGAGCTCGGAATTATTGAAGGCGCCCAAATGAAAGGGGACACTCTTAATGCTCTCTCAGCAAGTAGAGGGAGATAGATTAACATAATTTAAATGCTCGAGGGAGTTCATAAAAGATATATTTGCTTCTCACCTAATTGGAACTCTATGAAAAAGTGGCCTATTCTATTCCTATTCCTATCTACGCTTGGACTTCAGGCTCAAGAAAACCTTGAATTTCAAAAGCCACCAAAAGAGATTCTAGAGCTCGTAGATGTTCCAAGAGCCCCCAACGTATTGCTGAGTGACGATAAGGAGTTTATGATTTTGCTTTCGCGAAATTCCTATAAAACCATAGAAGAACTGTCTCAGACGGAGCTGCGGTTAGGTGGATTACGCATTGATCCGGCCACAAACATTGGCAGTAGAGTTTCCTATGTAAACAATGTGCAAATACGCAATCTAAAAAAGAAGAACTCAGAACCTATTCAAGTATCTGGTTTGCCTGAAAACTCCAAACTGGCCAATTTTAGCTGGTCTCCCGATCAATCGAAAATAGCGTTAACCAATACTACCGCTTCAGGAGTTGAATTATGGATTTTAGATCTGAATGCGGCGAAAGTATTTAAACTCACAGAGGTGAAAATAAACGCCAATCTGGGTGATGTGATCAACTGGTTTAAAGATGGTAATTCGGTGTTGGTAAAAGTAATATCGCCCGAAAAGAAGACCCTTATTGACACAAAAAGCGCCATTCCAACCGGGCCAACTGTTTCTGTAAACGACGGAAAGAAAGCACAGAACAGAACCTACCAAGATTTACTAAAGAACGCCGCCGATGAGTTCAATTTTGAACAATTGGCTCGTTCTGAATTGCACAAGATTTCTATAGATGGAAAGAGCAGCGTCTGGAAAAAAGATGCGATGTACGACAATGTGCGCTTTTCGCCCGATGGAAACTACCTTATGATTACCACGGTTGAAAAGCCCTTTTCATACTTGGTGCCCTATTCGCGCTTTCCCTCAAAATCCATTGTCTATGACAAGGAAGGAGCAACGGTGAATACGGTATTGGAATCGCCGCTAATGGAAGATTTACCACAAGGGTTTATGGCCTGTGAAAAGGGAAGAAGAAATATTGCTTGGAGAAGCGATAAAGGAGCCAGCCTCATCTTCTGTGAGGCTTTAGATGGAGGAGATCCAGAGGTTGAGGTAGACTTCAGAGATGAGGTTTTTGAATGGGAAAGTCCGTTTAATCAAGAACCTACATCGCTTTTGAAAACAATAAATCGATACGCTGGCATCCTTTGGGGAAGTGCAGATTTGGCTATTGCCTATGATTATTGGTGGAATACACGCAATGCTAAAACCTATTCTTTTAATCCATCCAAACCCGAACAAACGCCAACCGTTCTTTGGGACAGAAACTATCAAGATATTTATAGCGATCCTGGAGAGTTTGTAAGTGTACGTTCTGCATGGGGAACTTCGGTTATGGCTTTGCAAGGGACGAAAGCCTTCCTCACAGGAGAGGGATATACAGAAGATGGCCAGTTTCCTTTTGTAGGCGAATACGACTTCGGGCAGCAAAAATCCAAGAGACTCTATACTTCCACCTTAAAGGGAAAGAAGGAAAGCATTGTAGAATACGACTCTAAGAACAACGAAGTATTGGTGAGAATAGAAAGTCCGGTTGACTATCCGAACTATTATTCAAGAAAATTAAAAGGCAATAAACTGAAGCAACTAACGGCCTTTGAAAATCCTTTCAAGAGCTTACAAGATGTTGAAAAGGAAGTAATTCACTATAAGCGGGAAGACGGATTGGAATTATCAGGAACATTGTACTTGCCCGTTGGATACGACAAGAAGAACAAAGAGAAAATGCCCATGATTCTTTGGGCTTATCCCACCGAATTTAAAGACAAGGCCAGCGCGGGTCAGAGCGCTCAGAACGCCAATGAGTTTACCTATCCGTATTACGGTTCTATGATTTATTGGGTAACCAAAGGCTATGTTGTATTAGACGATGCTTCTTTTCCAATAGTAGGAGAGGGAGAGGAAGAGCCCAACGACTCTTTTCGTTCTCAATTAGTAGCCAACGCCAAAGCAGCCATTGATGCGGTAGATGCCTTGGGATATGTAGATCGAGATCGAGTGGCGGTGGCCGGACACAGTTATGGCGCCTTTATGGTGGCCAATTTATTGAGTCATTCAGATCTTTTTGCAGCAGGCATCGCCCGCAGTGGCGCGTACAACAGAACACTCACCCCTTTTGGGTTTCAGAGTGAAGAACGCAATTATTGGGAGGCCCCTGAGATTTACAATTCAATGTCTCCCTTCATGAATGCAGAAAAGATGAAATATCCTTTGCTTTTGGTTCATGGAGAAGCAGACAATAATGCAGGAACCTACCCCATGCAAAGCGAGCGGTATTTTAATGCATTGAAGGGTTTAGGTGCTACTGCGCGCTTAGTTATTCTTCCAAAAGAAAGCCATGGCTACAGCTCCATTGAGAACATCTTGCACCTGCTGTGGGAACAAGATCAATGGTTGGAAAAACACGTGAAGAATAAGGGAAAAGAGGTGGTACTTGATGAGGCCTCAACGAACGATTAAAAACAAAGGAAGATGAAGAAAATATTATTAGGACTATTGATAGTCATTGCTATTGTGATGATTTTTTTATGCTATAAAGCGGGAATACTTCCTCCGGCCCTAACGGGAGCTGGATTTTTAATCATTGCTTTTTTAATGGGCTCAAAACAGAAAAATGCACGGGAGAGAAGAAGTAGAAAGGAGTGAAGAATTCAAGCCTCATTATAAAGAAGAAGAAACAGATTGGATATAGTTCCGTACAGCAATAAAAAACCCCCCAGCAGATGAAGATCGGCTGGGGGGTTGTTGCTTTAGTTGGATACAGTCTAATGTTGCAGAATAATTCTTTCGGTTATAGAAACACCGTCTACAATGGTTTCAATGAGATAGATTCCATCGGGTGTACTGTTTGGGAAACGTAGTGTATAAATCCCTTCTGATTGAGGAATAGCGCGAAGTTCAAATTTTCTACCGGCAATATCGTGGGCAAAAACAGCTCCTTCAATTCGCTGATTGTTGCTCAGCTTTAAGCTAAAGCTACCTTGGTTTGGATTGGGATAAAGCTCTATTGAAGAGGCAAAAGGCAATTCTTCTTGGCCAATGGCACCGCTGAGGTTTATATCGTCTATGAAGACATTGTTTCCTCCTCCAGAGATAAACTCCCAACGTATTATAATAGGGTCTTGGTTTCCAGCAACAGAGTTGAGGTTAACGCTTTGAGATATCCAATCTGAGTCAGTGTTGGGTGCAAAAGGAGAGGCAGCCGTTTTACCACCCGACATAGATTGTCCGTTAAGAATGCGCGTAACCGTCCAATTTTGACCACAATCTGTGCTAACGAGAATTCTGAGCATATCGGTATTGGAGGTAGTCTTACGGGCAAAAGCGATTTTGAAATCTAGACTAAGATTAGAATAGAACCGAACATCCAAAGACTTTGAATGCAGCCAATCTAACTGCCCGTTGGTAGCATAGTAGTTGTCTAGAACTACCGAAGAGCTACTTAGGTACCCAGAAGAAGAAGTTTTGTGAAAGTCGATGTAGTCATTGTTTCCCAAAACACTCCAATCGAGTCCAGGAACATTGTTGATTTCAAAATCGTCCATCAACTGATTACTGTTAGCGGCATTGGCTTGCTCTACTAGAATATAAGCTTGAACAGTTGAATCTGTAGAGCCTGAGTTATTGGATGTAGTAAGAGTTACGGGATATGTACCTGCGGTATTGTAGGTAATAATAGGATTGGCCTGCGAGCTGCTAGCGGGAGTGCCTCCAGGAAACTGCCAAGCGAAAGTAGTGGTGTTTCCGGCGTATGCTCTCTCAAAGAACTGAACGGATTCGCCATTGCAGATTTGTCGCTTGTCTGAGATGAAGTGTGCTTGCGGAGTGCAAAGTGTACCCGTAATGCCAGAAGTAATGGCACTAGAAGCCGCCGCAACATCTCCACGAAGAGAGAAGTTTGCAATAGCCGCTTTCATAACGATTTTTTGTCCTTCGGTGAACATGTTCATGCAATCGCTGTCGGCATAGTCCATATAATTCTCTACCATATCGGGTAGATCAGGGGTTTCATTGGTACAGCTATTTACATTCACCGGACAGCCGAAATTTGCGGCCGCAACTTTAGGGGTATCGAAAACCCCATCGCCATTTCCGCTACAACCACCAGTAAAAGGATGTTGTAGATTAAAATAGTGTCCTACTTCGTGAGTTAAAGTTCTGCCAGCACTGCTGGCGGTACCTATGGTTCCAATTTCAGAGTGCTTCACTACCAATCCGTCTCCAATTGCGCTTTGGTTTGGAGTAGGTCGATAGGCATAGCCCAAAACATTGGAGATTCCAGAAAGTCGAATATCATTCACTACCCAAATATTTAGATAGATTGTGTTTGGCCACGAAATGGCCACACCTTTAACATTGTCGTTTGCAACAAGAGAAAGATTCGATTGAGTACGCGTTACTCCATTGGTACAATTTCCATTTGGATCCCGAGTAGCCATTTTAAATTCGATTTCTGAATCGGCAGCTACGCTTTGAAAAATAGCGCGGGTATTTGTAGCATCGGCATTGAGTCTTCGGAAGTCTTCATTTAATACACGAAGGCCATCCAACAATTGCTCACGGCTAATATTATCTTCTTCGGTTGCATAAACCACATGGAATACAACTGGAATGGTATGAACAACCCCTTGGTTCTTAAAAGCCTGCGGATTGCTTTTGTAGGCTTGAACCATGCGTTCAACCTCAATTCTATTTAGAGAGTCGGAGATACGGTATTGCTTTCTAAGCTCAGGATTATTTTGAAAAGCCAACTCCATGGCAAGATCGTGACCGCAACGTTGAGCAGTCTCATTTTGAGCGCTGAGAATCTGTGTAGCACAAGCTAGCGCAAGAAAAAAGTGGTGAACCCGTAGTATTTTCATACAAATTGAATTTGAGAGTCGCGAATTTAGGGCTTTAATACAAGTGAAACAGAGTGAATAAACAATCGATGGTTGACAACTATGAAAAGACATTTAAAAATATTCTGTGATGTACTTATGAAATTTCATATAAAGTCGTACTTTCGCAGCCCGTTTTGCGCTTGCAAAACATTTGACCCTTAATGTAGAATCAAGTGGACCATCTTAGTTATAAGACAATTTCTGCCAATAAAGCAACTGCCGATAAGCAGTGGATAGTGGTAGACGCCCAAGGACAAAGACTTGGAAGATTGGCGAGTAAAGTGGCTAAATTGCTTCGTGGTAAGCACAAGCCCAATTTTACTCCTCACGCCGATTGTGGAGACAATGTGATAGTGTTGAATGCATCGCACATTGAATTGACAGGAAACAAAGCAACCGATCGCTCCTACGTAAGACATACTGGCTACCCTGGTGGACAGCGTTTTACAACAACTGGAGAGATGTTGGCAAAAAGTCCTTCTCGTTTAATTGAGACATCCATTCGTGGTATGTTGCCTAAGAATCGCTTGGGTAGAGAGCTTTTCAGAAACCTATATGTATATGATGGAACTGCCCACAAACACGAGGGTCAGCAGCCAGCATCAATAAATTTGAACGAATTCAACTAAAACCATGAGCATACTTCACAGCTTAGGTCGCAGAAAGACTGCAGTAGCAAGGGTGTATATGAAGCCAGCTGCTAAGTCTACCCCAACCATTACGGTAAACAATCGCGATTACAAAGAATACTTTGGTACAGAAGCGCTTCACTACAAAGTTGAGCAACCTTTAAGGTTGGCTGAGTCTTTTGAGAAGTACGACATTAAAGTGAATGTAAACGGAGGGGGAATTACAGGTCAGGCAGAAGCGATCCGCTTGGGTATCTCGCGCGCTTTGTGTGCTGAGAATCCAGAGATCCGCATAGTTTTAAAGCCAGAAGGTTTGTTAACGCGTGACCCAAGAATGGTTGAGAGAAAGAAATTTGGTCAGAAGAAAGCACGTAAGAGATTCCAGTTCTCTAAGCGTTAATAGTTCGTTTAGTATCCAAATTTTCTTGACCCGAAAAGGCTACTTGAAAATTGTTAAAGAGAAAGTAAACACAGAATATGTCTAAAATAGAAGTTAAACCTCTACTCGATGCCGGAGTACACTTTGGTCACCTGACCCGTAAGTGGCATCCAAATATGGCTCCTTATATTTTTATGGAGCGCAATGGTATTCATATCATTGATCTGCATAAAACTGCAGCCAAGTTAGAACAGGCTCAAGAAGCCTTGAGAAAAATTTCTTCTCAAGGGAAGAAGATTCTTTTCATTGCTACGAAGAAGCAGGCAAAAGACATTGTTGCAGATTACGCAACAAAAATGAATATGCCGTATATCGTCGAGCGCTGGCCAGGCGGAATGTTAACCAACTTCGTAACCATCCGTAAGGCGGTTAAGAAAATGTCTAACATCGATAAAATGAAGGCTGATGGTACTTTTGACACTCTTTCTAAGAGAGAGCGTCTTCAAGTAGATCGCCAAAGAGCAAAATTGGAGAAGAACTTAGGTTCAATTTCTGATATGAGCCGTCTGCCTGCCGCAATCTTCGTGGTAGACATTAAGCGCGAGCATATTGCAATTGCAGAGGCACACAAATTAGGCATTCCAACATTCGCTATTGTGGATACCAACTCCAATCCGTTGGAAGTGGACTTCGCCATTCCAGGGAACGACGATGCTTCAAAGTCTGTGAACATTTTAATGAGTCACGTTCATGAAGCCGTTACCAGAGGCTTAAGCGAAAGAAAGGAAGACAAGGAGAAGCCAAGTCGTGAGAAAATTGCGAAAAAGGCAGCTCAAGTGGTAACAAACGACGAATAAGTAAAACTGAATTAGCTCAAAAGCATAACAGGGGTTTAATCTTTGAATTTTTCCCCTGTTTTTTATTTGTAAATCTTTAAAAACTAGAAAATGGCAAATATCACTGCAGCGGATGTGAACAAACTTCGCAAAATGACCGGCGCGGGAATGATGGATTGCAAAAAAGCTCTTGTAGAGGCGGAAGGCGATTTTGAAGTAGCGATAGATGTATTGCGCAAGCAAGGTCAGAAGGTAGCTGCAAAGCGTGCCGACCGTGAAGCGGGTGAGGGCGCTGTATTGGCAGCCTGCAATCCGAACAATACACGTGGAACAATCATTAGCTTGAACTGCGAGACAGACTTTGTAGCTAAGAATGACAGCTTCGTTGCTTTGGCATCGGATATTTTAAAAGTGGCCGTGAACAACAGTCCTGCTACGCACGCAGACTTGATGGCGCTGGCATTCGATGAGAAAATGACCGTAAGTGAAAAGTTAATCGAGCAAACGGGTGTAATTGGAGAAAAGCTTGAAATATCTTCATTTGAAGTAGTTGAAGCTCCCTATGTAACTTTTTACATACACGCGGGTAACAAATTGGCTACTCTGGTAGGCTTGAATCATACAGCAGAAGAAGCTGGGAAGAACATCGCCATGCAAGCTGCGGCAATGAGCCCCGTTGCTTTGAAGCGCGATGAGGTTTCTCAAGAAGCCATCGATAGAGAACTAGAGGTAGGAAAAGAATTGGCGCGCCAAGAAGGCAAAGCGGAAGATATGCTTGAGAAAATCGCCCTTGGCCGTTTGAACAAGTTCTTCAAAGAAAGTACATTGGAAGAACAAGAATATATCAAAGACAGTAAACTGTCTGTGAGCCAGTATTTGAAAAGTGTAAACAAAGATTTAAGTCTTACTGCCTTTAGAAGGGTGGCCCTTCAGTCTTAAGATTAAGTGTTTTTTAAAAAGGTCAACTACATGTTGGCCTTTTTTATTTGTATCAAGTGGAAAAGAACCGAGATTGTTTAGTACATTTCGTTCTTTTACCTCCAATTTTGAAGTAAAATTGGAGGTTCAAAACTCTTAGTGTATCTTATACACCGATATTGTAAATTAGCTGTTAACTAGGTGAAATTCCCTTTATGATTCTTATTGCTGAAAGTGGTTCTACCAAATGCGACTGCATTCTACTCGATCTGAGTGGAAAGGAAGTCGATCGATTTTCTACCATGGGTTT
>ERZ888423.2347-NODE-2347-length-14298-cov-8.599944_pt1 | contig 14298 bp, 12 predicted proteins | sample MGYA00520523_ERZ888423 | MGnify/ENA primary metagenome ERZ888423 (study PRJEB32303, sample SAMEA104408611) | aquatic metagenome | biome: Brackish water; feature: Pelagic; material: water | place: Baltic Sea | collected 2014-06-08T10:24:00 | depth 30,27 m ...
CGTGGTAAATGTCTTCGATGTCCTCGCCGTGTGACATTGGAGACGTGTTGCGCGTTTGATTTCGATCACCGCGACGCATCGACAAAGGTGATTCGCTTAAGTCAACTTATCAGAAAACCCAAAGCCTTCTTTGACCAGCACATTAAGAGCGAACTTAAAGCCTGTGACCTGCTGTGTTGTAACTGTCATATGAAAAAAACGATAAATAAAGAATAAAATAATAATACTACTATATCATCATGTATATAGTACAATGCTGTGACCATGTATTACACTAAAATCCAATATTCGTGTCAATATTGGTGGATATAAATTGATTTACGATGTCATTTTGAACCAAGCTCACGATTTATGTGTCAAGGTTCAAAACTCGATTTTTGGTAAACCACCCCTATAAAAGATCAACATGCAGCCTTTAAACAATATGTCGTCGAGCTTCGACACCGCGCTTAAAGCGAGAGATGCAGGGCGTGGCTGGTCTGTAACGCCCGGAAACCTCGTAAAACGTGTTCAAATTACTGATAACCCCGATAACCTTGCTACTTGGTCACATTTGGTATTCTCATTGGACAAAAGTTTCCTGCGGCCGTCAGCAACAGGCTTCGAACAATTCCGTGAAGATTCAAGTGGGTTGAGTATGATGAAAGCTTTCTCATTTTTTGTTCAAATGATTTATCAGATGCAAAAAGCTGGGAGCGACACACCAGGACAAAACATGGCAGTTTTCTTCGAATGGGTGAAACATGCGACAAGCGATAAACACGTGGCGATTCGTCTACATGTTTTTTCCAATAGAAAGGGAAAAGACACTGGTGCAATGACAATTGTAAAGGCTATGATCGATAACAACATCAAGCAAATTGAGTCAAATATCAAGCGCAAAACGAAAATAAAAGAAGAAGAACACGTGTTTTATTATGATTCTTGGCAATCTGTATCTTCGTTGTCTGAATACGCCCGACAAGTTGCTGACGTCTATTTACGCAACCACCAAGCATCGTCATCATTGGATGATCCAAAAATAGACATTGCGACTCATCCGGTTAATCCACTGTTTGTATTTCGATTGGAAGCAAAGGCGTTTAATCATCCACTTGCGTGTCCGTTGCAAAATGTTGTTGCTAATTATCGTAATGAAGAAGGCAAGTTTGTCTTTCCCGATGAAACACGTATTTATCGAATAATGACCAGCGATTTACACCTCGATAAGTTCTTCCATCGTTATCTGCCGGATTTCTTCTTTACTCGAATAAAGTATCCAGACGTCCGCATGGAGACCCCTAGTGGAAGTGGATGCCATGCGTATGTAACACCACATCTCGACCGAGAACGTTATGCCAAATACTTAAGTCAATTCCAATATATGGGGAATGACACCTGGAATATTCCATTGATGGCAACGTCTGATTTCCAAGCGAAAATGTCCGAACATTTTAATGTCTGGACAAATAATAACGAAGCTAACGCAACGGCCGTCACTGGTTCAACTGCCAACTGGGTGGATGTGACACCGGTAATGAATGAGTATTGTTTCCACGATCAATCCATCGCCGCGGACTCAATACCCGTAGTTTCACCGCTTGTGAAAACGTTACTTACTGACAAACATTCACTGTCCGATATCGACGTTTTAAAGATTCGTGCCCAGTATCTGTCCGAATGGGTATTTGATAGACGAGAACTGCAAGAAAAGATTGTCGAAATGTTTGTGGAACGCGTCTGGGATGACGAGCACGCAGATGTATCGGAGCCTGCCAAGATGATGTTGACGTGGAAGACGCACCTTCGGCAACCGCAAGTGTACAATTTTAAAAAGATCGATCCAAAAATGTCGATTTTTGCAAACAGAGCAATTCGTATCATGGAGGTGTTCGATAAAGTGTTGATGGTGTCAGCGGCGCATAAGACGCTCTTCCTGTTGGTCCATTCGATGTTGAATGCGTATGACCAAGTATTGGGTCTACATTTTAATCAAATTTATACAGGTGAAGGCGCTACATCAAAGTCGTTTTTATTCGTCGTGGCGAAAGTGCTGGCGATTCAAGGGACGTGTGAAAGTCTAACATACCAGACTACGCGCGCGGACGCCGTTGATGGTGATTTAATTGATCAGATCACCATCTTCGAAGAAGCACCGCCAGGCATGTTCTTCACGAGTAAAACGGGCGACAGGACACAAGAATCGATGTTCAAAGAAAAGCTCACTTCTCAGGTCGTCAAGTGCAAAGAATTTTGGCGTGATGAGAATACCGGCGAGAGAAAAAATCGAACCGCAAAGAGTCAGTGTATTGGCGTTTGCATGGGTGCAACCAACGACAACCCCGCCGATTGCAGTGAAGCCATGCGTACACGATTTTATTGGGGTGCATTTGAGAAAGTGACGAATGGACGCGATATACAGACGTGTCAACGCGGCGAGCGTGAACAGGAGGAATGTCCGGAAGCTCTTAAAATCAAACGTTTCTGGGTCGAATATTTTCGCGACCAGCAACTGAAAGTTTGGACCGTGTTCAAGTTCATGTACATGGACATTCTCAAGCGACCGACTTTAAAAGCTGCTGACATCGTCTATGCACAAGTGACCGAAAAGCTGAAACGTGACTTCAAAGTCAATGTACCGCCACGAACAAAGGAAAGGTACGAGATCTTATGTACGGTGTTTACTATTGTGAATGCGCTCGAGAAAGTCTTCAATATCGACGGTGGGTTGCATGGGTGCACTTACAAGACGGTTCCAGTAATGGAAGACGTCCCAAAATTGAATGCAGATGGCACAGTGGTAACTGACGATGACGGCAATGTACAGCTCATTCGTCAACATAAAGAGGACGAACAAGGGCTGCCCATGTTTGAAGAAGTAGCGGTTCCCAACGACTTTCAGCCCATACAACTGCTGGACATCGAACCGTATTTGGTATGCGACGAAGAGATCGCGTTATTTGCTATGACGCAGATCAGCGAAGAGATCGTCAACCCGGACGAGTTTAAAGTGTTGAAGGCATTGTGGAAAATCCACAAGGAACGGTTGGATTACAAAGAGGATTTGGTGACACAAGGAGACGAGCGAGTTGCCGAAAAGAACTATTCGTACGTCAAACTACACAGCGGGAACCGACTGCTCGTAGAAATAGCGAACTCCATTCCACCATCGGCCGGGAAAATGTCACCGCACAATATTCAGTGCATTCTATCCGACTTGAAAACGCGATATGTTCCAGCACATTCGTATTTACCGGCGGCTGCAATGAACGAAGACAAGATTACGTATACGGACGGGTTTGTTCAACCTCATGAGCTACAGAAAATGCTGCCCCAGCCAACAACCGAGCCGTTGAGCAGCGCGTGTATGTTATCCGTTGAGAATAACCATACAATCATTCATATGGATATGTTTACCGCGGTAAGGAACGGCGTTGACGTTCAAAAGATCAAAGAGAGCATCAAAGCGTTGGAGCATAAATTTGCCTTAAAAGAGCGGAAGATGATCCTTGGCTGTTCTCAAAGAGGAAGTCACTCGGGCGTAATTCATCCGAGTCTGTTCGATGTGGTTAACTTGAAACGAGACGAATCTCGTCAAATTCGCATGACCAATCCGATTCATATGTCGGAACAGACGCGGATTATCCATGGTGTGGACACCATTGCAAAGCGACAGCGTCACAAGGCAGAGTTAATATCGTATGACTTGTCCATCAAATCGGCGTTGACGCATGCAGAAACGCTTAAAATACCACAACGAGAATATGTGAAGGAATATCTCGAATGCAAGCAGCTGTATGAATCAGTGGAGACACCACTAAATTACCCGGCGGATATGATAACGCCGTCGACACAAGACTCTGTCGCTGCAGTTGACGACGAATACACGGAGAAGTATGAATTTTCAATGGAGGAATTTGACGTTATGCCAGTGCGCAAACGGGCTCGTCATGAATGATTGATGAGAAAAGGGTATCTATATATGTATGAAAAATAATATAACACATCATATGAGTGATCGTAAATTAATTGTACCATTTAAACGACATCCGTATATTGGATTGTTTCAGTACCCATGGCTTCCTGCTTGTGCACGTCAAGCTGTGAGACCGTCTGGTTATATATTGCCATCTAATAATCCATATATCGGATTTTTCAACAACACGCGCAGAGAATATCGTGACGTCAGTCAAAGCACTGATATCATGAAGAGAGATGTATATACGCAGACGGATCTCGACCCGGCGTTAGAAATAGGGGAAAAAATAATAAAAGCATACGGTGAAGAATATGTTGTATTACTTAGTTGACTCTGAATACCAGATCGACGACCACCACATCCGTGGTATGAGTATACATAATGTTGCTACTATCCACCATAGTGCTTCCCATCTCAATGTGAATATGGCGAAGAATGTCCATGCAAGTATTTCAAAAGCGTAATTTGGTTCAATGCCACACATTCCTAGAACGGCAAACCGTGATTTAATTTGTTCCGAGTCTAGATACTTTCCTATGTATTCATCTTGTATGGTCGCTATTTGGTCGTCTTGTCTCCAAATATTTAGACTGATGTCTACAAATGCGTTTGCTACCAAGCTTAGTAGTGTTAGTATGGTGAAAATGATATCTTTTGTTTGCATAGACCCTTGCATGTGATAGCACATTCGGCGAAAATTCATGGCGACGGCTGGGTAATATATCGATTGTGCAATGGCGAGAATGATGGTTGTTTTCTTTTTCCCTTTCGATGATTGGTCTTTATTGATAATGCTGTATATAATAACCTGTGAGACGATGCGCCATCCAAAATAGACGATAAGAACCCAAAACGCGACCCACCCCCTGGCGCTTTCCGGTGGGTTGTCGACATTCCATACGTCATTTTCAAACCACCCGATGGCAAAAAGCACCATGCTGATAAAATACGGCACCGCAAATGCAACGCCTGGATGTATCATGTGCCACTTTGCGTACGGTGGGTTCTCCACCGACAGTTTTCCATATGGTAAGTATGCGAGTATTTGATACAACAGAAACATTAGTGCTACGGCGAGTATCCACCCGGACAGATATGGCAGTACATCCATCAGATAATGTGCACGGTGCGCGTATTTATAGTTGTTTTGTAAAGCTCCTAGTTGACCATTGAAAATGTAGTATTCTTGACGCGACCCAGCACAATTCGTTTATGTAGTTATTACGACCCATGTTTGTCAATACCAGCCATTTGGCAGCGAGATCAAACACGGTGACAAGTTGTGAACGAGTCAACGAATGCTTTTTTCGCATGTCGTATACGCGGTATGTGGGCGAACTACCTATACCAATCTGTATACTCCTCATGGTGGCATCATCAACAAGACCTTCGAAGTGCCTTTCCGGCTCGTGTAAATTTGTTGGCGATGTCCACTCTTCTAATGTTGGATGAATTCGTTGCTTAAATCTGTATAAAAATGGCACCTGACTGATCTCTTGAAAAAAATGGTCTATTATTTCATTCTCTGCGCTGATTTTCTCGCAAAACTCTTCGAACGTCTCTTGTGGCAAAAGAGTTTCGTTTTCACTGTCGTGTCGATCGTCGTCCGATGAATATGTGTACCAGAAAGCCATCTTTGCCAATATGTCTTGTTGGCCATTATATACGTTCGATCACTCCACCTTCCCCTCGTTGCGTGTTTTAAAATTTTGACCCACCAAATGCTGTTTTCGCAATGTGTCAATATAATCCTTAAAAGAGTCTAGATATGTTTCTAAGGACGATATGGTGAATATTTGGTCAATGTATACTCCTGTTATTATACCTATCAAAAGCCAGATTGTGCACATTTGTAGTACACGTACGAGTGCTTAAATACTACCTGAAAATTCCTCTTGGTCCTGCAAACAACACTGAATGAAATGGCAACACCCAATCCATGTTGAAACGTAGATGATGTCGTATGGTACCATACAGTAAACGAAGACTATGTTTGCGATTACTGCAATGTGCTTAAACATTTTAAAATTGTTATGAGTCTGTTTAAATACTGGTGGGTATATTTGTGACCACTTGACTAAGCTGTGCTCGAGGAGGTCATATGGCATATTTAAGCGCGACGGTTACATGTGTGTAAGCAAATATGTCGCGAGTACCATCGACCGGAGAAATTGTAGATCGGTTGACGGACGCAATAAACAGTAAACGGGTCAATGGGCACGTGTGTCACTTCAATCGCTGCAAAATCGTTAATTTGCATATTGAAATTCACGCAAGCGATGGTGTGTACGGTATAAAGACTCGATTTTTGCCGCCGCCGCCCTTTGTCTGTTCAAAGGACACGTTGATCGATACTGTGTATAGCATTTATATGTGTCAGTCTACGGGGAAGGTACACCATTGCCATGAAAACTGCGATGGCGAGCGGATGACAAACGCGGACGACTGTGTCGTGTGCTGCATCAGCGGTATACAGTACCAATCGGAGGCTGTTCGTTCGTGGAAAATTGAATCTCGATGTTCAACGTCGGTGCCGGTGAACAAACAGGACCCATACAAGTTTTCGAGAGACGCAGATGGGCGTGTAAAGTTGTCAAGGGTGCATAATTTGAGAACGACCCAGTGTGTAATGCTGTCAAAAGAAATTATTTTCAAACTGCTGTTTTCGCCCTGTCGTAGGTCAATAGAGGCTCGTAAGCGCAGAGAAACTATAGACAGGTCTAGAAAACTCGTGAATAAATATAAACGTCATTGTCAGCGTCACAACACTGTGAAGAACTATATTCACATGATCACGATGTTTATGTCCAATCAGCAAACTAGGACGAATAATGTGCAAATACTGCGTAAAACCGAAAGGGAAATCGATGAAATCGTAAGACAATATACAGTAAAGCTAGTTGGGTATTGGAAAATGGTGTTGCAAAAGACTAAGCTTGGACAAACTATGTCGTCGTTGTTCACATTTAAGACTTTTGTCCCGGCGTGTCTCTATCTGATGAAAAATGGCGTTCAAATGCATGGTGTATACATAGTGGAAAAGTCTCGGTTTCTTGAACGCGGACTACCGGAGACAAATACGTTGGATGCGTACAACATCAGCAAACCAGTGTTTACACAATCGCGCAACAAAATACAAGAGGCTATCCGTGGATCCGTCGAAATCGGGTATACCACGCCATCAAAGTTACGTGATTTCGCGGCAGAATTTGCTTCAAACGCCACGCGTGAAATTTTGTGATATTTAAGCACCTGTACTGGGTTTCAAATGGATAAAGGGTTACCAAACGTAGGCAATACTTGCTACATAAACTCTATTTTACAATGCTTACGGTACTCTAAACCATTTGTGTTTCAACTTAGCGAAATGGTTGTGACGCAGGATACACCGTTAATTCAGTCGTTTGTAGATCTACTGTTCGCTGGAGCGCCAAGAAGTACACTGAACATGTTTGTTGGTCAACTGTCTATCACAAACAGAGAGTTTTCTCTATTGCGACAATGTGACGCACATGAGCTATTTCTCTTTGTTGTGGACAAATTCTTCACAACGTTTCAAAAGCGATATAAAAATTCATTCGAAGGAATGTTTCTATCCAAGATCACATGCACCGCCTGTGGAAATGTATCTGAAAGCAAGTACCCGTTCGTATCGGTGTCTGTAGAAATGGATGCGACAGAGGTAGAAAGTATCACATGTCTCTTGGAACGGTTCTGTTCGGTGGAATCTCTAGACGACTGCATCGATTGTGACGAATGTCTCACGAAGAAAAAATCTACCAAGCAATTGACAATCGATACATTGCCAACCATTTTGGTGATTCATCTCAAACGCTTCCAAGGGTTGCGTAAGTTATCCACACCGGTGAAGCTAGACACCGAATTGAGCATCAAAGGCACCAAATATCGCTTGTACGCGATTTGTAATCACAGTGGAGGACCGAGAGGCGGTCATTACACGGCTAGCTGCCGTAGAAGGAGTGGTGGATGGATTATGTGTAACGACAATTTTGTTACAGACATGTCTGGATTGCCGTCGCAAAGTAGCCACCCATATGTGCTATTTTACACGAGCGAGTTTAAGTGACAAAAATCAAATAAAAATGTATAAATACATTATATCTATTATGTACAAATGACAGAATTGCTGTCTGAAAACACCAACCGATTCGTATTATTTCCTATACGACATGACAACCTCTGGCAGATGTATAAGAAAGCCGTAGCGTCGTTTTGGACTGTGGAAGAAGTCGACCTGTCGTCGGACATGAACGATTGGGAGTCTATGACATCGACGGAGCGAGATTACATATTATCGGTGTTGGGGTTTTTCGCCGCGTCTGATGGTATCGTAGTGGAAAATTTGGTAACTACGTTTTGCGCAGAGGTGCAGGTACCCGAAGCACGATGCTTCTATGGGTTTCAAACAGCCATTGAGAACATTCATTCGGAAATGTATTCGCTCATGATCGATAAATTTGCGGGTTCGCCGGAAAAAAAAGAGAAACTATTCCACGCGGTTGTTCATCACCAGGCGACGAAAGCAAAAGCAGAATGGGCGCTTGCATATATACAACCAAAGGTCCCAAAAGACGCCCCCATCAACGACAGAGTAAGAGACTTCTCCATACGGTGCCTCGCGTTTGCATGCGTGGAAGGAATTATGTTTAGTAGTTCTTTTGCGTCGTTGTTCTGGTTAAAGAACAGAGGGTTATGCCCAGGATTGACATTCTCCAATGAAAAAATATCGGTCGACGAAGGACTTCACCGGGACTTTGCAGTCGAATTGTTGAAAATGTGCCCCCGACTCGAACAGGAGAAAATATACGAGGTAGTAGAGAGCGCAGTTGATGTTGAACTGTTGTTCGTCCGCCAGACGTTGCCAACACGGTTAAAGGGTATCAATAATGAGTCAATGACGGCGTATGTGAAATTCGTAGCGGACCATTTGCTCACTAGCTTAGGGTATCCAAAGAAATACAATGTCGCCAATCCATACAGCTGGATGGAAGCCATATCTCTCGATGGGAAAACAAACTTCTTTGAACGTCGTGTCTCAGAGTATTCTATGGCAAACGTAGGTACGCAGATCACAGGGTTCAGCACAGACGCGGATTTCTAATACTCTGTCGTGTACTTCTTGTTGTAACATGAGTGGCACATGATCAATCCATTGACATACACCATCGTTCGAAATTTTTTCTGACAATGTGGACACGTACGGTACTTTAAAAGAGAGTTCATTTTACTGTGCACATAATTTGTATTTATATCATTCTGACTCTACTCGTCCTTAGTACACTACATAATTATATTTAAGCCTGCTTTCAATGCGCCACCAAGGGAATCGGTTGATTGCTGTTGCAACGCAATTTCCATACCGCGGATATCGTATTGAGCCTTCGGTATCAACGAATATTGATATGGACGCCCGAACGGACATCGGATGGTGGTGCCTATGGGGCTCGTATAATTGATTACATGACCGTTGTCTTTGAGTAACGCGTGTTTTAGGTGGATGATTTCGTCGACCCTTTTCATTCCAAACATACCACCGTCGGTAAAAACGATGTCAAAGCTAGCGGGTCCGTAGCACGACATGACACGTCGCCAGGAATCGACATCGAACGCATCACCTGTAAAATTGATATATGACCCATTGGGACCCCCATTGGGGCAGTCGTCTCCCCGATCAAGAGTCACATACTCGACGTTCTGTAGCAATGGATATTTCCGCTGTTGGATTTCATGGTGTGTGAATCCTACGAGTAGCCAGCGTTCAGACATGTTGGAACAGTCATCCATGGATATATATAGTACGTTACTAATACAATACCAGCGAGAATTCTCCACGACACAAGTGAGAATCTAGTGTCAATGTTAAAGTTGTAGTCATGCGTGCAATATGATACCAGGGTTTGTCATGATGGAGCTTGCTTTTATAAATGGATGTACGACGTCGCAATCTTTCACCTTATAGCCACAATGATCATACTCACGTCCATACCGTTCGTCTTGACGAATGGGACCAAACGTATTGCGCGGGTATGGGAAATAAAATAGTTTACCGTGGTGTGGAGTCGATCCAGACCAGTTGAACACAGTACGACCGTCGACAACGCATTCAAAGAACCCGTCTATGTCATGGAAACAAGCGAGCTCGTTGTACAAATTGCCAAGAATATTCAACCCCATTGACACGCTCGTTTGTTTGTCGGTGTCGCGCCCCCATTCTTGTATAGTTACTCCGCTGCATGTTCGTTTTTCGTATAGTTCAAAAAATCGGCCGGGGACTTTCAGGATTGCTTGAAAACGTTTGTCCTGTGTCCATCGAGTCCACAATGCCTTTTTCATCACACGGATGTTGTAATAATCCTCATCGTTATCGTCCGACGGACCTTTCCACTTTATCATCGACGGACTATAGCCAAACAATCGCCGCATAGCGCCTCGTTTGCCCGCAGAATTTGCCTCTTTTGCGGTCCTGAACTTTGCTTTAGATCCCTTAAATCTCCACTGGTCGGGTACTTTGAATTTCTTACTTTGAACATAATGTTCAACAGTTGGATAAATCGCTCCGTCGATCACCAAGTTGCAGATCGCATATGTCGACAGAAATGCTTCGTCGCTTTTTGGTTTCGCCTTGCTGTGGAAATGCAATATTGTGTACCTGTTTTTTTTGCATGTTGCTTCCAACGGTACGCTGTCCACTTCGCTTTCTCCATTCTTGTGTTCTTTTTCGACTTCCGAAGGCGTGGCAATCCTGGCATCATGAAAGTCATTCAACATGGTATACTTGCCAGATGTCTGGTGGGATATACTGCTTTCTTTTGTCGGGAGGGAACCGTTAGGGGTCAACGTTTACTTTATACCCACCAATATTCGTATTACTTTCAATATAATATCTGTATATTAATCTAGCTGGTACGCCCAACGCCGCACACGAATTCCTTAAAAAGCCTAATCCTCGCCCCTATAAATATATATCACAGTATTTAATTTGTTACTGATGTAAAATTATCTATTTTTTGCAGCTCGTTTTGCAGCCTTATACAAACGATTAGCCCTTGCCGCTTTCTGGTGTAAACGTAGTAGATTTGCACGTGTAGAGATGTCGCGTCTCCTGGCGATTGCACGGTTTATCTTGGCGTTTTATCGATGATTGTCGTAATTCTTCGAAGAAGTCGATTCACATCTTCTGTAGTATCGAAGCAATCTTCAGGACTTTTAGGACATGTAATTATAATCCTGTGCGGTAACCATGCTGTGGTACCGCCTTTAGTCTCAACCTGTAATGGGTAGTTGTCAAGTAACCTTAACATGTAGCCAAAGCTACACCATGTAGGTCTGAAATCGTCAAATAGGACGGTGTGGTCTCCATCGTATGAGTCGAACCATTTATTTTCTGGTAGTTTATCATAATAATCGTCACCTGCTAATTCATGTGCGAGTTCTGATTTTCCTGTTTTTGTGGGTCCCCAAATCCATATAACCTCTTTTATAGTTTTTTTTCTCTTGTTTTTCAAATTGCGATAGCGCTCGAATGCTCTATAATTTCTACACCAAGTCTTTCTTTCTTTCATCTTTCTCGTTTTCTTACGCTCCAACCCTCTGCGTGCCGCCTCCTCTTGCTTCTCTTCGTGGATTTCCGCTAGCCCGGCGTGTCGCATGATCGTATATTAAAATAGTATGCTGAAATATATATATACATTCGTTTATTAAAATATATTATAGTTTGAGGGATTGGTCGAGATGTACGTATGTGATATCATCGCTCCATTCTTTCTGTATCTTAGACACCGTGTACATGTCGTACTCTTTGCATGTCCCAGAAAACGTCTTGTTAGAACCTACTTTCCGTAAACTATACCCCAACTGGTGCGGGACTGTAAATGAAAGATAGATTTCGCGTTCTCGGTCACCAGAAAATAGTATAAAGTCTTGGCACAACTCATTATTAACCAATGGTACGATTAACCACGATTCGTCAATGTCGATATTTGATCGTTTGAACGCTTCGATGGCTTTGTTCACGGTCATTATGTTATTTGGGAAATGACTTTTATAACACATTTTCGCTCATGGCTCGTGTCAACCGTGGTCCGGATGCTGCTTTCTTGTCCTCCCACCTGGGTTCTTTATCGACGTTATCGCCCAACTCCTCCCAAGTGGCAGCGATTGGGGTACCCCCCATTGGCTCGGTCACGCCAGCTGCCATAAAACGCTTATTTATGGCGTCGACGGCACTTTGCCTGTCGGTCGGGGATATAGTCTTCAAGTCATTCGCCACAGAGATGACGGATTCGCGCACGCCCCGTTTAGACCGTTTCAATGGGTCCTTCCACTCCAGTGAATTTTGGAAATGCCCTTGTTTGGTGTATATGCTTCCCGGTTTCGCGTAGGTGTCCTCGCCCACAAGGACCCAATTGTTTTTCACAAACTGCTCAGCCTGCTCAAACCAAGCGATATCAACTTGTGCCGTATCGGAAATGAAATTTGGAATCGGTGCATACGTCTCTTTATAAATATTGTTTTCGTCCGGATCGAAATATTTTTCAACATGCGCTTTAGCATCATAAAACCATGATAGTTTCATTCGAGTTTCATCGGAAAAGTGTGGAATAGACAAATCCTTTTTTGCGCATGCAATGGGAGACGATTTCGGTGGACACCCCTCTTCATTTTGACATAGTTTTAACTCTTCCAACGATGGCATCATCACTTTGTCTTGAAATTCTTCCACTGTAAGTTTTTCGCCGTTAAAGAAAACCGTCTTCGAAAATCTCAATGGAACTGGTTTCGCAAGATCAGTGATGGTAACTCTTTCTTCGTCTGTGAGAATACCAGCCTTTTGCTTCCATGTCATAAGCGACGCGTGCGCTTTCATGACACTTGCAACGGGTACATATTTGAACTCATTGTCTTTCGTCTGATGATCGTAACTTTTTGTTTTTAAGTGTGGACACCAAGCGTGCATGTGCAAGGTATTGATAGAGTTGTGTGGATATAAATGGAACGAATACTCCACTGTCCTGGCGCGCCAAGCGAGATCTTCATAAGTGTAGCATTTTGCGGCTGTAGTAGAAAACATATCGTTTTCGTTCGCTTCCGCCAAGCGGTCGTACGCACATGCCACTGGGATTCGTTTAGTCGGGTCGTTTTCGAGAACAATGCGTATCGCTTCGTTTGCACAGTCCTTTGCTTCATCGAAGTCGAACCTCATCATCTGCTCCGTACTCACTGCGTTCCAAATGCGACGTTTTGTGAACACCAACACGTGTACCAAGCTGCAGGGTCCACTGGTTTCGCTGAGTGTTTGCGGCGATGAATCGCGATTACCGGGTACGATTGCAAAGAAGTTGGGCGTTTCGCATAATATTCGTTTCCCTTCGGATGTGAACGTGTACGCATTTGTAGGTGCACTCATGTCTGGGTTTAGCAGTGAATCAATATATTTCATCTCAGCGCAGCGTTTTTCTTCTTCTCGCGCGTATACGTCAATAACCGAATATCGATTGTCACCGTCCAGATTAGTGTCGACACGCAGTAAAAAATCGTTACGGCATGCCACTGGTATTTCAAAACAACCGTTGGAAATCGATACTTCATTCCCGTTTGAGAAATATTCGCCCTCGAGATATGATCCCATTTCTAGAATCCGTGCCTCCACGTCCTCGCGCGTTTTCCCTTCTAACCGTTCCATGTGCAACAGTTCATGCTCTGGCAGTGAATAGCCACGCTGTATATTGAACGATTTGTCAAATTCGTCATCCGATGTAGATGATAAAGATTGAGCAGTTTGTCTGGTTAATCCACACGGTGGCAGTACGTCAAATTCGTCATCGTCAACTTCGTCATCCGATGAAGATTCAGAGGCTAATTCAAGCGGTGGCATATCGGCATATGACAACGGTGACATCGCACCGGCGCGGTTTTTAAATGGATGCGATGATAATATTTCACCCACACGAACGTGTATAGTGTCCATATCGTCATCCGTGATATCGTGGATTGACCGTGAATATTGATTTAACGCCATCATTAGCTCCTGTTGCTTCGGTGTGGTTTTCCAATTCCGTGACTGCTGCTCGCCTGTCGAAAATTCAAGATACATTTTTGCAATTTCGTCACGATCAACATGGGCGTCAATGTGATGAGCCATGTCATTCGCGATAATTTCAGTTGTTTGATTCATATTGCCGTGGGTTGTTGTCGATTCGTTGTGCATAGCTTGTTGCATATATACGGTATATACGCTTTTGAGCGTGTAGAGTCGGGAGCAACGCCAATTTGCCGCGGTGAAATTTTAACCCACCATGCGACACATTTATCATAGTATA
>ERZ888423.2349-NODE-2349-length-14273-cov-7.137291_pt1 | contig 14273 bp, 13 predicted proteins | sample MGYA00520523_ERZ888423 | MGnify/ENA primary metagenome ERZ888423 (study PRJEB32303, sample SAMEA104408611) | aquatic metagenome | biome: Brackish water; feature: Pelagic; material: water | place: Baltic Sea | collected 2014-06-08T10:24:00 | depth 30,27 m ...
AGTGTGATCTACCTACTGCTGGGCCTGCACGTGCTCTACCAACTCGGGATGTTTCGCGGCTCGCAGCCAGGAGGTGAGCGCACTGATCTGCTGAACCGGGTCGGCCTGTTGTTCTCAATCTCCTCGCTGGCCAACACGGCGTGGGTGTTCGCCTGGCACTACGGGCTGATCCCGCTGTCAGTCGTGCTCATTGCCACGATCCTGGTATGCCTGATCCTGATCGCCGGCAGCGTGCGGGCGGCGAATCTCACGGTGCGCGAACGATGGTTCGTCGGCGTGCCGTTCAGCGTCTACTTCGGTTGGACGACGGTGGCGACCGTCGCGAACGTCACCGTGCTGTTGGTAAGCCTGAACTGGGATGGTTTCGGTTTGGCTGACTCGGCCTGGGCCGCGATCATCGTCGTCGTCGCGATGGCGATCGGCGTGGTCACGATGCTGCGAAATCAGGACGTCGCCTACGGGCTTGTGCTGATCTGGGCTTTCGCCGGCATTCTGCTCCGGCAGACATCCGCCGAGGGGCTCGACGGCCGCTACCCCGTTGTCATCGGGGCAGTCGTGCTGTCGTTGTTGGTATTCGTCGCGGCCGAGGTCGTAGTTCTGCGTCGGCGTCGCTCTGCCGTCGCGCAACGCCACTAGACATCCTGACGGGTTTGTGACGGCTCCAACAATTGCAGCACCGGTGATCCCCGATCCGGCCGCCATTCCGCTATCGTTCGGTCAACTAACCTGAGAGGTGGCTGATGGCCGAGGGGCGTGCGGGCTGGAGCGCGGGCTTGATTCTTGTCGGCCTCGGTGCGGCCGTGTTCACCGGAGCAGGCGTCGCCGTAGCCGATACCGAAGGTTCCGACAGCGCTGGTTCCAGTAACGGGTCAGCAGCGAACGACTCGTCGCGGCCCGCCAATGAATCTTCCTCACGAAGCGTCAGCGATGCCGACGAAACGGACGCTTCAACAGATCCTGCGACGGTTCCCTCATTCAGCAATCGCTCAAATGTGGACTCGCCGGACACAGACGTATCCGGCACTGGGTCCTCATTCGTCACGAGCGGCACCGAGGACGACGCCGCTGATGAGAGTGCGGTGGCAGAGGACGCCGCCGAGGACATCGCGGACGGGGTCGCGGACGACGTCGCCTCAGTAGAAGACACAGACGCCTCAGGAGACACTGCCGGCACGGAAGAGACCACGGGATCGTCGTCCGAACAGGGGGACAGTGCCGCTGCTGCAGCGGTGGAGCCAGTGGCGCCCCGGACGTCGTCCGGCAACGCGGAATTCCGGGAGCGAACAGACGCCTTCGAGACCACCTCCCCGGCCGCTGCTGTGGCCTTCACTGACGAAGCGGATGCAACGTCGGGCATGGACGCCGAACTGGTGACACCGTCTCTGGAGGGTTCTCCGGCCGCTGCACCGGCTGCAGTCCTGGCCGAAGCCGAGACGACCGCGACGCCTGCCCCGGCATCAGTGCCCTCGCTGGTGGCAGACGCGGACTTCGCAACGATCCAGACCTCGGCGGGGATCGATTCTCCTTCGCCCCTGCTGGGCCCGGTGGCAACCGCGGTTCTGAACCTGCTGTCGGTATTCGGTTGGGCAGCCCGCCCCGATGCAGTGGAGGCGTTCCCAGCGCTGGCGCCGTGGGCCACTACGACCTCCGCGCCGCTAGTACCGGTCGCGGCTACTCCGTCGCCGGCCGCTGCCGTCGCGGCCACCCCGCTGCTGGGCGCTGCCATCGCGGCAGACCCCAGTACGGTGACCGGCGTCAAGACCGGCCACGCCAAGCTGGACATTCCGGTTGGCCCCCACGGGTACACGACCCTCGCGGACTGGTATCTCCCGACCCAGGCCGACGGTTCGGTGTCAGCGACCGGCGTCATATGGCTGCAGCACGGCTTCCTCAATGTGAACTTCTTTGTCTCCGCGCTTGCCGCGACGCTGGCGCAGCAGACCAACAGCATCGTGGTGGCACCCTACGTGGACTCGTTCCCGTGGCGCTGTTCTGGCTGCTGGCTCAACGGGGAACCGATGCAAGAGGCCGTCGCTTCCATGTTCCTCGCGGACCGGGCGGCGCTGAACACGAGCGCGACCGCAGCCGGTTTTCAAGGCGTGCTGCCGGAGGATTTCGTGTTGTCCGGTCAATCCGCCGGTGGTGGCTTCGCAACGTCCGTCGCGGGCTATTACGCGACTGACCTCGGCAGCGATGACAGCCTGCGCGGCGTGGTGATGTTTGACGGGTTCTCGTTCGGCGGTGTTGTGCCGGCGGCGTTGGAGAAGCTGGACGACCCCTTCATCCCGGTGTATCAGGTCGCGGCGCCGCCCCAGTTGTGGAACTTGTTCGGGTCTACCACCAAGGAACTGGTGGCGGCTCGCCCGGGTGAGTTCGTCGGTGCGACGCTGGCCGGCGGCTCGCATGCCGACGCGATACTGGGCGGCAACCCGCTCGTCGACTTCTTCGCCCAGTTGGTGACGAAGTTCTCCCCGCCCGGCAACACCACGGCCACGCACACGCTGGCCACGGGCTGGATCAACGACATGTACCAGGGTTTGGGCCCGATCGACGGGAACGGCATCTACGGTGTCCCCGGCCAATACATCGTCATGGGCGACACCGCCGCGATCGTGCTTGCCCCCGCGCCGATCGTCGAACTCGACCGCTACCTCGGCACCTGGTACGAGGTGGGCAGCGTCAAGCAGTTCTTCTCCCTCGGCCTGGTGAACACCACGGCCGTGTACAGCCCCAACCCCGACGGGTCGATCAAGGTCGAGAATTCGGGCAACTACTTCTTCGACAACGGACCAGAGTCGACCATCGTCGGCTCTGCTCTGCCGGTCGACGCCGACAAAAACAAGCTGAACGTGAGCTTTTTGTTTCCCGCCAATGCCAACCCCCCAGGTAATTACTGGATTGTCGACCTTTCCCCGGGCTACAGCGAACTCGACCCCGACGGCTGGGCGATCGTGAGTGATCCCAGCGGGTTCACCGGATTCCTGCTCAGCCGCAGTCCCATAGTCTCCGACGAGTTGTACCAGGAGCTGCTGGACCGCGCATCGGTCCAAGGCATCTGGGGATGGATCACCCGAACCCGGCAGTTCGTGTCGGCGCCTGCCGTCGCGGCCTGACGCTCAACACCGTTGCCACGCAACTGACATCGGCGGATCCATGAGATACGCCCGCTGTTGCTGAGCGGCGGGGGTTGGTTTGAGATGGGCGAAGGCCCAAACATCGAATCGCGGGACAAACGGTTGGTCGAGGGTGAAAACTGCTTTCACCGGTCGGTCATCAACCGTCCCTGGATAGAGGCGGCCGCCCATGCGATTGTTAGTCGGCTATTTGGCCACGCCTAGCGGCGAGGACGGACTCGACCTCGGGATAAGACTTGCCCGGACGGTAGGCGCGCAACTGGACATCGTCATCGTGCTGCCGCCTGATCGGGTGCTGCCCGGGATGGTTCCCATCGGCGGCTACGAGGAGATTCTCAGCGAGCAGGCTGATGTCTGGCTGGCGCGGGCGGCGGCCAGGGTGCCCGAGGGCATCACAACAACGACCCACGTCTGCTTCAACGAATCTTTCGCACAGGGTCTTATCTCTGAGGCGCAGCGGCTAGAAGCCGAGCTGATCGTCGTCGGCGCCGCCGGTGACGGACTGGTCGGCCGGCACACTATCGGATCAGTGACGGGTGAATTACTACATTCCTCAACGGTTCCGCTGGCGTTGGCGCCGCGGGGGTTGCGGGACTCGACTGTTGAACAAGTACGCGAGGTAACCCTGGCGATCGGCACCGGGCCCGGTGACGGCTTGGCGCTCGACACCTCAGTACTGGCCAGCCGCGCGGCCGGGACTTCACTGCGACTGGTGTCGCTGGTCGCGCTCGACCCGATTTTCGACAGCATGCGTGGCGGCGACGACTCCATCCGTGATCGCGCTCATACGCACGCAAAGCTGATGTTGGATGCCGCAAAAGCTGTTCTACCGGAGGAATTTCCGGTCACCTCGACGATCACCGACGGCGCGACCATCGAGGACGCGGTCAACAAACTCGAATGGCATGACGGCGACATGATCGTAGTTGGCTCCAGCCGATTGGCCCCGCCTCGACGACTGTTCCTCGGCTCCACCGCCGCCAAGATGCTCCGCGTCCTTGAGGTGCCCATGATCGTGATTCCCCGGCCCGATATTGATTCGGATACAGCCGAACCGGATGCACAGGAAGGGGGGTCGCAGCCGTGACCGGAGATCGTCCGACCACCGAACTCGCCGCCGCCGAGGAAGCCGGCGGACTGAAGTCCAAGGGTCTTGCTGCGGGCAAAGTAGGCACGTTCTCCGGGGCGATACTGGGCATTTCGTGTGTGGCGCCCGGTTACACGCTGACCGCGAGCATCGGGCTCATCGTCGCGGCTGTCGGTCTGAAGATGCCCGCCATCTTCATCGCCGGCTTCGTACCGATGTTCCTCACCGCCTACGCATACCGCGAACTGAACTCCCGCGCGCCGGACTGTGGGGCGTCATTCACCTGGTCGACCAAGGCATTCGGTCCCTATATCGGATGGATGTGCGGCTGGGGCATGGTTATTGCGACCATCATCGTGCTGTCCAATCTGGCCGCGATCGCCGTGGAGTTCTTCTATCTGTTCATCGGGCGCGTGGTCAACAATCCCAACATTGCCGAACTCGCGAACAACACCGTCATCAACATCGCGACGACTCTGGTGTTCATCGCGTTGGCCACGATGATCGCCAGTCGCGGGATCACCACCAGCGAGCGGGTGCAGTACGTGCTGGTCGGCTTCCAGATGATCGTGCTACTGGCTTTCGCGGTGACCGCGCTCGTGAAAGTCGGCCTCGGTGACGCGCCCGCAGGTCTGCGCTTCGATCTGGAGTGGTTCAATCCATTCACCGGACTTGCGTTGGGTGCGTTCGTGATCGGTGTCACCGGGTCCATCTTCGCGTTCTGGGGTTGGGATACCTGCCTGACGCTGGGCGAGGAATCCAAGGATCCGACGAGAACCCCCGGCCGGGCCGGACTGCTCTGCGTGGTGTCCATCCTGCTGACCTACCTGTTGGTGGCGGTTGCCGTGATGATGTACGCCGGCGTCGGTGCCGAGGGTCTCGGACTGGGCAATGAGGAGAATGCCGAGAACGTGTTCGGAGCACTGGCCACTCCGGTCCTCGGCGGCTGGGTGGGTCAGTTGTTGTTCCTGGCGGTGTTGGCCTCGGCGGCGGCCAGTCTGCAGACGACCTTCCTGCCCGCCGCCCGCGCCATGCTGGCGATGGGTGCCTATGGAGCATTTCCCGCGAAATTCGCCAGCATCAATCCGCGATTCCTGGTGCCGACATTCGCCACGATCGTGGCCGGCGTGGTCACAGCGGCCTTCTACATCGTTGTCAGCCTGCTTTCGGAGGCAGTGCTGCTCGATACTATTGCCGCACTGGGCATCATGATCTCTTGGTACTACGGCATCACCGCGTTCGCCTGCGTCTGGTACTTCCGCCGAGAGTTGTTCACCAGCGCGCACAACGCGGTATTCAAGTTCCTCTTTCCACTACTGGGCGGGATCATCTTGGCCGCCGTGTTCGTGATTTCGATCAGAGAAAGCATGAATCCGGCGAACGCGAGCGGTGGTGCGATCGGCGGCATCGGCTTGGTTTTCTATCTGGGCTTCGGCGTACTGGGCTTTGGCGCGGTCCTGATGATGGTGATGCGGTTCACCAGGCCCGACTACTTCCTTGGGCGCACGCTGGCCCGCGACGTGTCCACCTCCGCCGGAGCGCATGCGCTGGAACCGACTCAGAGTTAGGTCAGGGCGCCAGCCAAAACCCTTATCAGCCAACCTATGTAGTGACACCGGGCGGGTAGGGCACATCGGAGGTACAGATGGCGACTCCGCGATACGCGCCGGGTAGCGTTTGCGCCATGTCGGAACTCAAAGCGCGGCTACGCGCAGACCTCACCACGGCGATGAAGTCCCAGGATCGGTTGCGAACTGCCACGCTGCGGATGCTGTTGTCGGCGGTCCAGACCGAAGAGGTCTCCGGCAAATCTGCACGTGAACTGTCCGACGACGAAATCGTCAAAGTGTTCGCCCGCGAATCGAAGAAGCGTGTCGAGTCGGCCGAGATCTACACCCAGAACGGACGCGGCGAACTGGCCGCCACCGAACACGCCGAGATGCGCGTCATCGATGAGTACCTGCCGACGCCGCTGACCGACGCCGAAGTGGCCGACGTGGTCGACACCGCGATCGCCCAGATCGCTGAGGAAATCGGGGAACGGCCGAGTATGCGGCAGATGGGGCAGGTGATGAAGGCGGCCGCCGCGATCGCGGCCGGCAAGGCTGATGGCTCCCGCCTTTCCGCGGCGGTAAAGCAGAGGCTGTAACCGGGAACCTGTCGGTCACCGATCTACCGCCGACCTACAAGCGCCACAGGGCTTCCTGGGCGGTACTGGCGATCAGCGAACCTGACTCGGCGTAGATCGCGCCGGCGACCAGGCCCCGGGAGTCGCTGGAGTTGAGTTGGTGGACCTCGTAGCGGTGCCAATCGTGCGGGACGAACGGACGGTGGAACCACACGGAGTGATCGAGGCTGGCGGCGAAACCGAGGTGGGGCCGCATCTGGGTACCCGGGGGCCGTGCGACCGGAACCGGGCCGAAGTCGGACATGAACGTCAAGGTGCAGGCCCGCAGCAGGGCGTCGTCTTCGATGTGTGCGCGGGTCCTGATCCAGAACGGCGGTACCGCGAAGGCTGACGTGTCGGCGGGTTCGGTGCGCACATCGAACAGGGCGGCGAATTCGCTGCCCGGAGGCTTCGATTTCGCGGCGTCGAACGCCACGCTCGGTGCGACGTCGGGATGCCAATCGGCGCCCGACTCGGGCCGGTGAAACGATGCGATCATCTCCAGGATGACGGCGCCGTTCTGGGTGGCGGTAACCCGCCGGGTGTCGAAAGACCGGCCGTCGCGGGTGCGTTCCACCTTCAGTTCGACATCGGCGCCGTACTTACCGCCACGGACGAAGTAGAGGTGAAGCGACTGCGGCAGCTTGTCGGCGTCGACTGTCGCTCCAGCCGCCGCGAGTGCCTGTGCCGCGATGAGCCCGCCGAACAGTCGATCGCCCGGACCGCCGCTCGGTTGCGGCACCACGAACCCGTCGCCGTCGCGCCGAAACTGCAACAGCTCCGCTATCCAGGACATCGGTCGATACCCTATCGATCGCAACGGCTGGCTGGGCTCTGGGCGTGGCGCCCAAAGCGGGCGACAAGTGCATCTCGGCCACGGCGCCGCCGATAACGACGTAGCGTCGCATGGATGTGCCGCCTATTTGGACTACATGCCGGTCGCAATGTGGTGACGGCGACCTTCTGGCTGCTGGACGCCGCCGACAGTCTCGCCGCTCAGAGCAAGCGCAACCCCGACGGCGCCGGGATTGGGGTGTTCGACGCCGCCGGCGAGCCAGTGCTGGACAAGCAACCGATCGCGGCATGGAAAGACGCCCAGTTCGCGGCCGAGGCGAAGAACCTGAGCGGCACCACCTTCCTGGCTCATGTGCGGTATGCGACCACCGGCGACCTCGACGCGCGCAATACCCACCCCTTCCTGCAGGACGGCCGACTGTTCGCCCACAACGGTGTGGTGGAGGGGTTGGACATCCTCGATGCTCGGCTCGCCCAGTTGGGTGTGGCGGATCTAGTGGCGGGCCACACCGACAGCGAACGGGTCTTCGCGCTGATTACCGCCGCGATTCGGGCGCGGGGAGGCGATGTGGGGGCGGGGCTTACCGACGCCGTGAACTGGCTGGCCGCCAATGTGCCCATCTTCGCCCTGAACCTGCTGCTTGCCACGGCGACCGACATGTGGGCCCTGCGTTACCCCGACACCCATGAGCTCTATGTCTTGAATCGTCAGGGCGGATTGACCGAATTCGAGATGCAGACCCGGCGCATCCGCGCCAGCTCGCGGCAACTCAACGAGCGGCCGTCCGTGGTGTTCGCCAGCGAGCAAATGGATGGTGACCCCGCGTGGCGGCTCCTCGACCCCGGGGCGCTCGTGCACGTGGATGCGTCGCTGACGGTCACGACGTCGATGGTCTTGCCGGATCCGCCGTCGCATCAGTTGACCTTGGCGGACCTTTCGGGGCGGGCGGCCGCGGCGCAGGGGGCCGAAACGCGGTGATCTTCTCCTCGGAACTTACTGTGGGTGTTGGGTAATCACGAGTTCAACGCGATCGCCTACGCCACTGAGCATCCTGACCGGCCCGGGGAGTACCTGCGCCTGCACAACGACAAGAACGCCCGTCAGCATGCGGCGTTCCTGGAGCAGTTGACCGGCGAGCAACAGAAGTTTTACATCGACTGGTTCCAGACACTGCCGCTGTGGCTGGACCTCGGCGGTGTGCGGGTGGTGCACGCCTGCTGGCATGAACCGTCGATGGAGGTGGTGCGGGCCCGGTGCGGGTCCGATCGGTTGTCGAGCATCCAGAACCTGGTGGCCGCGTCCGCGGAGGGCGACGAACTGTATGAAGCGGTTGAGATCCTGTTGAAGGGGCCCGAGATCAGCCTCGTGGATTACGGCCAACTGCCCTGCGTCGACAAGGACGGACACCCGCGTGCCAAGGCCCGGGTGCGCTGGTGGCACCAAGGCGGGTCCACACTGGCGGACTTGGCTGAGGTCAAAGCTTTTAGGACCGCGGACGGCGACCCCTACCCGCAGCCACCGGACATCGAGGTCGATGAACGCGACCGGTCGTTCGTCTACAACGCCGCCATCCCATTGGTCTACGGGCACTACTGGCGGCAGGACCCCCCGGTGCATCTCGACGACTGGACCGAGTACACCGCGTGCGTCGACTTCAGCGCCGGTAAGGGAGGCGCCCTGGTGGCCTACCGGTGGGACGGTCAGGCCACGATCGCGGTCGAGAACTACGTTCCTCACGGCGCCGATGTTGTCGCGCAAGCGCCGGCGGTCTGAGCTCTGCGATGCCGTACTGCGATCTCGGACGGGGCGGGTGGCACCGACGGCGGGCGCCTTTTGGTCCTGGCGTGGCCACGGACAGAACGTGCTCACCGAGCGGCTCCCGTCGGGCTGAGAGCTTGAGAAACTCACGATTGCTGAAGAGTCCGTCGCGGCCAACCTTCGTATCCGCACTCGGCGGCCCGTCAGTCAGATTGGCCCCTTGGGTGTGGGTGGACCACCGGAAGCTCGCACCACCGCTGTAGCGACGGTTGCCACGCGCTCGTCGAGTGAGCCGTGCACGGCTAGCAGTGGCAACAGGGGGTGCTCAGCGAAGATGGCGGCGAGGATCTGCTGGGAAGTGGTGCGGGCGTGTTCGCCGTCGCGTTGCGGGTCGGGCTGCCAGGGGAAGTCATCCTGGCACCACACCACCGCGCGGCTTTGCGCCGTCCATTCCAGAGCGAACGGGAGCAGGGAGGCATCGTTGTAGTACTGCAGGCTGTACATCGCGGTCATGAGTGGACCGCCGTCGGAAATGACCCAGGCCGATCCGGCCCTATCGGCCTGCTGCAATGCAGTGACCTCCGATTCGCGATGCGTGACCATCACCGCCGCCTGTTCGTGTGGCAGAGGAACCCGTCCTTGGCGCTGGTCGATCCAGGCGCGCAGAACCTCGGAAACGACGACCCCAGGAAGTCGCGCACCGAGCGCGGCAGCCAAGCTGGACTTGCCGGTTGATTCCCCGCCCACGACCGAGATCAGGCCTGCGCGCGTTGGTTCAGCCATGGGCGGGAGCCGGTCGCGGTACGGCTTGGCGGGCAACACGTAAGCGCCATGCTCGCCAACCGGTGACCGCCATGAGGATCAGGACCGTATAGAACATCGACGTGAGGTACAGGCCCTGGCTGGCGTAGAGCACCGCGCCGACGGTGTTCACCGCGACCCAGACCAGCCAGGTCTCGATCTTCTGTTGCACCATCAACAGTTGGGCGGCTAGCGAACCCACCACCATGAAGGCGTCCCCCAAGCTGGCTGCCCCGCCAGCACTGCGGAGCAGCGGTGCCACCAACGACCACAGCAGTAGGCACCCGACAGCGCCGCCCACGCGATGGGCCACGCTGAGCCGCCCCGGCACCCCGACTCCCTCGCGACCCCAGGAAAACCAGCCCCAGATAGCTGCGGCGATGAAGATCAGCTGCATGGCGGCGGAGGCGAACAGGTCGAACTGCACGAACAGCCAGCCGTAGAGCAGGCTGGACAAGAAATAGAAGGGCCACGCCCACCGGGTCCCACGGATGCTCAGGCCGACAGCGACGACGGCCATGATCACCGACAGACATTCGAGCACGGTGACGTCGTAACCCCACAGCGTAAAAAGCACGCTCATCGAATGATCGCTCCCTGCCCGGCATTACCCGGACGGTCATGCGGTCGGTGACGCCGTATGTCACCTTCTCAGACCGGTTGCCCGGACTCCCGCAGCAGTAACCTGTGTGCAGCATCAGGCTAGCCGTAAGCCTGCGCTGCCCAGTTCGTCCCCACCCATTGCCGTTGCCCTCTTCTCAACAGCAGTCGGCAGACCCGACTATTTCCTCGGCCGCAAACTGGCCCCCGCGATGTCTCGACATCCGTGGGACCGCACGCGCTGGAAACTACGCAGAGCTAGCCGTGAGTCGTGAGCCCTTCTCGGGTAGGTGGATTCGGGCGATGCCCCTTGCCCAGGTACTCCGATTCCAGGACCAGGTCAGGCATTAGCGTCTGGTATTCGACGTGGGCCTTGTGCTCCAAGGTCTGCCACAACCGACCCTGCTGTTCGCCCATGTAGGCGCGGTACTTTGGAGATCCGGGAAAGCCGACGTTGTCGGCGACGACGATCGACCCTGGATGCAACCAGTCGCGGTCGGTGATACTCAGAAGATCGGCGAGGTAGGCGTTCTTGTCGTGGTCGATGAATAGGAAATCCACTGCGCCAAAAGCGAATCCGTATTCCGTTCTCAACCGGTCGAGGGTGTGGTCGTCGCCGATGGTGCCGACCACGCAGGTGACCTGGTCTTCGACTCCTGCGTGGGCCCAGATCCGGCGCGCCACTTCCGCATTGGCGGCCGACAACTCCACTGAGAACACCTGGGCCGACGGGGCTGCGCGGGCGATGCGCAGCGCGCCGTACCCGCAGTAGGTACCCAGCTCCAGAGCCAGTCGCGGATCGGCACGGCGCACGGCGGCATCGAGCAGTTGGCCCTTCTCCTCGCCGACGTTGACCAGAAAGGACTTTTGGTAGGCGTATTCGTCGATAGTGGCCAGCACGTCGCCGACGTCGCCGCGGCGTGCGTGAGCCTCCACGTAGTCGGCGGCCGCGGCCTCCCGCCCGTCGCCGACCTGCCCGGTGGTGTTGAATTTGCGGATGCTGACCGCGGTCCGCAGCACCGACCATCGCAGCATCGGCAGACGCCTTATCAAGCTCATACGATCAGGCTACGCAGTGCCACGGCCGCGGCAATGAGACACTGGGTGTCTACGGAGCGGGGGGTGCGTGCGGATGGGCGGGATATCTGACGCGGTTCGACCGCAGGGTGGGCGCACCCTGGTCGCTCTCTGCTACGGCCTGGTCTGCCATCTATGCTTCGCGCTCGGGGTGGGCGCCATGATGGTGGCGATGTACTTCGGGATGAGCCGCTCGCTCGGCGGCCTGTCCGCCCCGTGGAGTTGGGTGGCCAACGCCGCCCTCATTGTTCAGTTCCCGCTGGTGCACTCACTTCTGCTGACCGGGCGCGGTCGGTCAGTGCTCGCCCGCCTGGCGCCATCGGGCACCGGCAGCACCCTGGCGCCGACGACCTATGTCACGATCGCCGGCATCCAGATCTTCGCGTTGTTCGCGCTTTGGTCACCCAGTGGGACGATCTGGTGGCAGGCCCACGGGGTGGAACTGGCGATCGTGGTGCCGTTGTACGCAGCGTCCTGGCTGCTGCTCGGCAAGTCGATGGCCGACGCCGGCCTCGGGCTGCAAACGGGCAGTCTGGGGTGGATTGCTCTGCTGCGCGGACGCAAGCCCGTCTACCCGCCGATGCCGGTCACCGGGTTGTTCAGGCTCACGCGCCAGCCGATCTATGTAGCGTTCACCCTCACGCTGTGGACCGTCCCGACGTGGACCCCCGACCAGCTTGTTATCGCTGCGGCGTTCACCATGTACTGCTTGATCGGGCCGACGTTCAAGGAGGCCCGGTTCCGGCGGATCTACGGCGCAGCATTCGACACCTACTCCCGCACGGTGCCCTACTGGCTGCCGTGGCCGCGAAAACAGCGTGGAACTAACGGCTAAATCGCATCCATTCCACTAGTGGGCGCTGGGCTAGGCGATCGCATCGGCCGCGGGCCAGGCGCGTGCCAGTCGCTGATCTGTTGTCAGCAACACCAGATCTGCCTTGTGGGCGAGTTCTACGTAGAAGGCATCGGTGACGCGGAGACTGTCGCGACGCGGCCATGCTCGGGCAAGCAGTGGTGTGAGATCGTGCCGGGTCACCGGTGCCTGCCTCAGCTCGTCCAGTGCCGCATCGACCTCGGCAACGCTGAGCACGCCGGAGCGGTGCATGCGGCCGAGTGCCGATAGCACTTCGGCGTCGAAGTGCGCCGGCGCGTGCATGACTGTATGAGCTAGCCGCGCACGTACTGCGTGGTGGCGATCCTCGGTGCGGGCGAGTAGATCGACCATCGCGCTAGCGTCGATGACCACATGCTCGGGCGCCGAGGGCAACTTCATGCTCCGAACTCGTCGCGGGCGGCATCAATGGCATCGATCACGTCGTCATGCCGCGCGGTGGTGTTTCTGTCCGCCAGCGTGCCAAGCCATACGTCGGTGTCAGAACTCTCCAGCTCTGCGCTGATCGCGGCCTGTGTCAGCGCCGAGACATTCAATCCTCGGGCCCGTGCTCGTTCCGCTAAATCGTCGGGCACATACACATTCAACCGGGCCATACACACTAATGTACACACCTATCGCAAATGGTCTACATCGTGCCGTGATCACACGGTCGGTGGCCAACGGCCACGACCAAGAGCGGAAGCTAATCGGTTGGGTTTTCGGCGAAACGTCCCGCCGACCTGCGATTTCGTGGAGCCGATGACGGGAATCGAACCCGCGTATTCAGCTTGGGGAGTCGCGTCTTTACAGCTGCGCCTGTTGTGCGAACGAAATTTTTCCACGTCAACCGAACATGGCAAGTTGCTTTCCGTTGAAGTCCGGCTCACCGAGCGGCTCCCGGCGAACCAAGAGCTTTAGAAACTCACGATTGATGAAAAGCCGGTCGCGGCCAACCTTGACCGTCTCGAGCATCCCGTGGTCGACAAGCGCGTTCAACCATGCCGTCGCAGTCGGCCGGGACACACCACATCGAGCTACCACCGTCGCAATGCGACAGAACGGCTGTTCGAACAAGGCCGACTGGAATTCGGCATCAGCGCCCCCCTTGCAGGCGAAGCGCGCGCGCTGGTTGAAATCGTCTTGAAGCGCCTTGATAGCACCGATCTTGCGCAACGTGTAGCGCGAGGTTAGTTCGATGCCGGTCAAGATGTACAACACCCAGTCCTCCCACGCCTGCTCGGCTGTGACGGCAAGGAGTAACCGGTAATAGTCGTTCTTCGTATCAATGATGTACCGGGAAAGATAGAGGACCGGAAGGCGGAGGTGCCCAGCCTCGACAAGCATCAGTACGTTGAGGATTCGTCCAGTCCGTCCGTTGCCGTCAGGGAACGGGTGGATCGCTTCAAACTGATAATGCGCTGCGGCCATCCTGACGAGCGGGTCTAATCCGTCATCGGCGTGGACAAAACGCTCCCAGTCGTGAAGTTTTTCGGTGACGGTGTCCCAGCCCTCTGGGGGACTGTAGATCACCTCGGTCGTTCCCGGTCTCCCGATTCGAGTGCCCGGTAAGTCGCGGATACGCATTTCCCGCCCTTTGATGATGCTGTACACAGCGGTGGCGGTTGACGCTGTGAGTCCGCGTTCAATCGTGTGTTCGAATCCGGTACGTAGTGCGGTGCGGTAGCGCAGAGTCTCACGAGTAGCCGGATCTGCTCCGGCATCGTCATCGAGGTGGCGGAACAGCTCATCGGTTGTGGTCACGACGTTCTCGATTGCCGAACTCGCCTGCGCCTCCAGGATGGGAATGGAGTTGATCAGAACTGTCGGATTAGGGATGGAAACGACTGCCTGATCGAGTTGAGCCAGCGCAGAGTTTGCGCCTATTGCAGCCTTCAGTATCCGCCGTGTTTCGAGCGCATCTGCACTCGGTGGAGGGGGAAGTTCGTTGTATGGGACGTCGGGCTGCCAACTGACCATGG
>ERZ888423.2350-NODE-2350-length-14268-cov-9.892634_pt1 | contig 14268 bp, 15 predicted proteins | sample MGYA00520523_ERZ888423 | MGnify/ENA primary metagenome ERZ888423 (study PRJEB32303, sample SAMEA104408611) | aquatic metagenome | biome: Brackish water; feature: Pelagic; material: water | place: Baltic Sea | collected 2014-06-08T10:24:00 | depth 30,27 m ...
CGGGTGGGTGATCAGCGTCTTGGAATCGCCGAGGTTGTTGGAGATGTCGATCAGGGACAGCTTGTCGAGAACCTCGAAGGCCCGCTGTTTGCCGCCGCCCTCAGGTGCCTCAAGCTCGAAGGTGACGACGGTGCCACCGCCGGACATCTGCCGGATGGCCAGGTCATACTGCGGATGCGACGGCAGGAACGGGTAGCGCACCCACCGGACACCGGGATGGGCCTCCAGGAATTCCGCGACCCGTAGCGCCGCCGCAGTGCTGTAGCCGACCCGAACCGACAGCGTCTCAAGACCTTTCAGCAGCACCCAGGCGTTGAACGGGCTCAGCGCCGGACCGGTGTGCCGCATCAGCGTCTGCACCGGGCCGTCGATGTACTCCTTGTCGCCCAGGATCGCGCCGCCCAGTACCCGGCCCTGGCCGTCGATATGCTTGGTGCCCGAGTAGATGACGACGTCGACGCCGAGCGGCAGGCCCTGCTGCAGCAGCGGGGTGGCGAAAATGTTGTCCAGCACCACCTTTGCCCCGGCGGCGTGGGCCATCTCTGACACCGCTGCGATGTCTACCAGGGTCTGCATGGGATTCGACGGCGTCTCGAAGAACACCGCGGTAGTGGGCTGGCTCAGCGCCTCCTCCCACTGCGAGAGATCGGCACCGTCGACGAACACCGTCTCGATACCCCACCGCGGCAGGATCTCATTGCACACCACGAAACAGGATCCGAACAGGCTGCGGCCGGCGACCAGCCGGTCACCGGCCTTGAGCAGCGCACCCAATGCGGTGAACACCGCGGACATCCCGGAGCCGGTCGCGAACGCCGCCGGCGCTCCCTCGATCAGCCGCAGCCGTTCCTCGAACATCGAGATGGTCGGGTTGCCGTACCGGGAGTAGACGTACCGGTCGACCTCGCCGGTGAACGCCTTCTCGGCCTGCTCCGCCGATGAGTAGACGTACCCCGACGTCAGATACAGCGCCTCGGCGGTCTCCTCGAAACCGGAGCGCAGCAGACCCCCGCGAACGCCGATGGTGGCCTGGCTGACCCCGTCCGGCAACGGCGCCGGGATCCGGACCGACGGAACCTCGGCGCCGGTCATGACTGCTTCCAGGGCAGGCCCTCCACCCGCCAGCCGGTGACGTTCCGGTTCCCGGCGGCGTCGGGTTGGCCCTCGAAACCTTCCAGCATGTTGTAGGCCGGGGCGATACCGGCGGCGGTGGCGGCCTTGGCGGCGGGAATCGAGCGGTTACCCGAGCGGCACAGGAAAATCACCGGTCGCTCGCCGGGAGCGACGCCGGCCGCGATCAGGTCCGCGGCGAAGTTCTCGGCCCGACCGCCGTAGGAGTTCCAGTCGAGGAACACCACCTCGCGGCCCAGGCTCGACATATCCGGCACGCCGACCGACTTCCACTCGGCTTCGGTGCGTACATCGACGAGCACCGCGTCGGGGTTCTCGCTGAGCAGCGTCCAGCTTTCTTGGGGCGTCAGATCTCCGGCGTAGCTCACATCCGTGAGTCTGACATATCGGCACGCAGAGGGGACGCAGCGGTCGCGGCGGAGTAGATTTCGCGCACAGCGCCATCGACGACGCGGGGAAGGCCTGCGAGGAGGCTACTGCCATGATCCAGCGCAAGCCGCCCATTCGGAGCGTCGGCACCGACCCCGACTACCGGTTCACCCTGGCCAACGAGCGCACCTTCCTGGCCTGGCTGCGCACCGGACTCGCGCTGTTGGCCGGCGCGGTCGCGCTGGCCAGCCTGGTGCACCACTTCGGCCCCAAACCGATGCGGATCGGGATCACCGGGCTGCTACTGATGTTGTCGCTGACCGTCACCATCGGCGCCTATGTGCGCTGGGACCGGGCCGAGCGCGCCCTGCGGGAGGGGCGGCCGCTGCCCATCGATCCGCTGCCCCGCCTGATGGTGATCGGCCTGTCCGTGATCACCGTCGCGGCCGCAGTGCTCATCTATCTGGCCGAGGCCGGCGCGTGACCCGGCCGGACGAGCATGTGCTGATCGACTTCGGCGGACCGGCCGAACGCACCGCCCTGGCCTGGCAGCGCACCTCACTGGGCGTGGTGGTGGTCGGGGCACTGGCGGCGCGCTGGAGCGCCACCGAGCAGTTTCCGGTGTGGCCGGGAATCGTGCTGGCCGCCTTCGGCGGCGTCGTCGGGTTGCTCCTGGGACGTCAGCGCTACCTGCGGATCATGACGACGGTCCGGGCCGGCGAAACGCCGCTGTCGCGATACCTGGTCCCGGCCACCGCGGTGTTCATGGTGCTGATCGTCGCGGCGGTCAGTGTGGGCATCGGCATCGAACTGGCCGGGCTGTGACCGCAACCCGCTGACACGCAGTCCTAACGCGGTCCGGGCGAGCAGACCTTCCACTCGCCGTTCTCCCGGATGAAGGTCATCGGCACCGAGACCGCAGCGTCGGTGGACTTCTCGAAGTGATAGACGACCTCAGCGGTGGCCTGGTCGCCGGTGACGGCGAAGCGGGTGACATTGTCGACGATCCGGGCGCCCTTGGCGGCACTGGACTGACGCTGATCGGCCAGCACCTGACTTTCGGTGCCCTGCTGGGCGATGCAGGTGAAACTCTGGAAGTCGGCGTAGTCCTCGCGTTGCAGCGCGTCGTTCTGCCCTACCACGGCACGGCCGATATCGGCTTCGTTGGGGAGCACGTCACTCTGGGCCAGTCGCACCAGAATGAACGCGATCAGCGCGAAGCCGACGATCGCCAGCGCGGTCAGGATCGGCCAGGCGGTGGACCGGGTCTCATCGGGTTCGGCCATAGCTGATCAGGATAGGCCGGTGTCAGTGCCGGTCGGGCCAGTGCCAGGCCGGTTGGTCGAGCAACCGCTGGCCCTGCACCGCCGTCTGCCCGTCCCGCTTGGTCAGTTCCAACAGGCTCAGCTCATCCGGACCGTCCTGCCGCAGGGCCGCCACCAGCGGGGCGGAGTGGGTGACGACGACGATCTGCGAGCGTTCCGATGCCCGGGTGATCAGGGCCGCCAGGGCCGGCAGCAGCTCCGGGTGCAGGCTGGCCTCCGGCTCGTTGAGGACGGTCAGCCCGGCCGGCCGGGGCGACAGCAGCGCCGCCACCCACAGTAGGTAGCGCAGTGTGCCGTCGGAGAGTTCGGCGGCACTGAGCGGTCGCAACATGCCGGGTTGTTGCAGCGTCAGCTCGAAACGGCCGCCGTCGGTGACCACCTGGACCCGGCTACCCGGGAACGCGGCATCCACCGACTCGGCCAGTGCGGCCGAGTCACCGATCTCGGCGATGGTCTGCCAGGCCGCGGCCAGGTCCGATCCGTCGTGGCTCAATACCGTTGTGCGGGTGCCGATCCGGGGCTGACGTGCCGGTGCGTCACCATCGGTGCGGACATGGTCGTAGAACCGCCATGCCCGCATGCGATCCCGCAGGGCCAGCAGTTCCGGAGCGTCTCGCGGGTCGGCGAGTTCGCTGACCATGCTGTCGTAGGGCCGCAGCGCGGTGGAAGCGGTACGCCACCGACCCTCGTCGTCGCGCACCCGCACCATCGGGCCGGACCGGTCGGCCATCAGGCTCGCCGGGCGCAGCACCGGGCCGGCCCACACCGCCTCGGCCTTGACCTCCGGGTCCAGTGCGAAAGCCGTCCGGCGCTCCTGCGGCAGGCCGAGATCGACCGCGTAGCCGACATCCTCCCCGGCGAACCCGAGTTTGAGGCTGACCGGACCGGTGCGCCCCGGCCCGGCCCACATGGTCGAGGCCAGGCCGCCCTCCCGGGCCAGTGCGTTCACCGCACCATTGCGCGCCATATCGGCCAGCAGTCGCAACGCCCGGTACAGGCTGGATTTTCCGCTGCCGTTGGGGCCGGTGACCACGGTGGTGCGCCGCAGTGGGACGACCAGTTCGCGCAGGGACCGGTAGTTCGCCACGGCGAGGGTGTCGAGCACGGGCAAACCCTATCCGGGTTCGCGGTGACGGAAGATGGGACCATGCATCGCGCACCCGAGGTTCGCCTTCCACTGTGGGATCGCATCGGTGACCTGCTCTCCGGGCGGCTGTCGTGGGTCATCGCACTGGTCGTGACGATGGCCGGCGGGGCACTCCTGGGCTTGGTACCGGAGAGCAACTCCGCCGAGCAGGCGCCGGTGGTGCTACCGGCCACCGCGGAGTCGGCGCGGGTGACCGAGCTTCTCAAGGAGTTCCCCGGCGGGGATCAGGCGCCAGTGATCCTGCTGGTCACCCGGGCCGACGGCGAGCCGCTGTCCCCCGCGGACCTCGCCGCCGCCGACCAGGCCCGCGCCCGCATCCTGGCCGCCGCCGGTGATCAGGGCGCCCCGCCCATCCCGCTCGCGCCGTCGGCCGACGGCGAGGCCGCGCTGTCCCCGGTGCCGTTGCCGGCCGACCTCAACGGATTCGCCCTGACCGAGAAGGTCACCGAGATGCGGGAGGCCGCGCGTGACGGTCTGCCCGAGGGGCTCGTCGTCAACGTCACCGGCGGGCCGGCGTTCGGCGCCGATATCGCCAACTCGTTCTCCGGCGCCAATGTCACGCTGCTGGCGGTGACCGTCGGGGTGGTGGCCCTGCTGCTGATCATCACCTACCGGTCCCCGGTGCTGTGGCTGGTGCCGTTGCTGGTGATCGCCTTCGCCGACCGGGTGGCCGCGGTGACCGGCACCGCGGTGGCCCAGCTGACCGGTTTCGGCGGCGACGGCTCGACCTCCGGTATCACCAGCGTGCTGGTGTTCGGCGCCGGCACCAATTACGCGCTGCTTTTGATCTCCCGCTACCGCGAGGAATTGCGGAAGACCCTCGACCATCGCGCGGCACTGCGCACCGCTGTCAGATTCGCCGGACCCGCGGTCGCCGCCAGCAATGCCACCGTGGTGCTGGCACTGCTGGCGCTGCTGCTGGCCGACTCGCCGACCACCCGCAGCCTCGGCGTGCAGGCCGCCTCCGGCCTGGTGCTCGCGGCGGTGTTCGTCCTATGTGTGCTACCACCACTGCTGGCCCTGTTCGGGCGAAAGCTGTTCTGGCCCTTCATTCCCACCCCCGGCGGCCAGGAGATCACCACCACCGGTGCCTGGCACCGGGTGGCCGACTGGGTGTCCGAGCACGCCGGCCGGGTGGCAGTGGCCTCGATCCTGACACTCGGCGTACTGGCGACCGGCCTGATCGGCACCCCGGTCGGCTTATCGCTGATCGACCAGTTCCGGGTGAGCGCGGACTCCGTCGACGGGTTCAAGACCCTGGCTGCGCACTACCCCAGCGGGGTGACCGACCCGACCAGGGTGATCGCCCCCACCGCGTCCGCCGAGTCGGTGACCTCGGCAATCCAGCAGACACCCGGGGTGGCCTCGGTGACCCCGGCCGGGGTCTCCGATACCGGACTGACCCAGTGGCAGGTGGTGATCGACGCCGCACCGGCCTCCGATGCCGCTTTCGAAACCGTTACCGCCCTGCGGAATTCGGTCCACAAGGCCGATCCGGCGGCACTGGTCGGCGGTACCGACGCCCAGGCATTGGATGCCCGGAACACCGCCGTGCACGACCAATGGGTGGTGATCCCGGCGATTCTGGTGATCGTGCTGGCCGTGCTTTATGTTCTGCTGCGCGCCGTTCTTGCGCCGCTGGTGCTGGTGGCCGCGACCGCACTGTCCACCCTGGCCGCCCTGGGCCTGGGGAGTTGGATCGGCATTAATCTGCTGGGCTTTCCGGCGTTGGACAACACCACGCCGCTGTTCGCGTTCCTATTCCTGGTGGCACTTGGTGTCGACTACACCATCTTCCTGGTGAGCAGGGCCCGCGAGGAGACCCCGCTGTACGGCACCCGGGGCGGGATCGTGCGGGCGGTGTCGGCGACGGGTGCGGTCATCACCAGCGCCGGCATCGTGCTGGCGGCGGTGTTCGCCGTGCTCGGCGTGCTGCCGTTGATCGCGCTGACCCAACTGGGCATCATCGTCGGCCTGGGCATTCTGCTGGACACCTTCGTGGTGCGCACCGTGGTGATCCCGGCGTTGTTCACCCTCATCGGGCCGCGGGTCTGGTGGCCGGCGTTCGGGGCCGACGACATCGAGAACACCGACACCATCCCGCGCGTCGTCAGCGTTGGTGATGACCCTCGAAGGCCCCTGCCTGGATCAGGAACATCACGCTGACGATCAGCACCCACACCGGAAACGCCAGCGTCAGCCACATGCTGACATCGCCCCCGATGATCAGGGTCAACGCGGCCAGATAGCTGAGCGCCACCAGCCAGCGCGGCATCAGTCCGGTGCGCAGCCAGATGGTGGCCAGCGACATCATGAACACCGCTGCCATCCGCACCGCGTAGGTTTTCGACAACTTCAGCAGCCACATCTGGCCGAACACGTCGAACCCGGACCCGGTCATCGAGTCGCCCAGGTCATGACTGGTGGCCGCCAGTGCCGCGCCCACCGCAGCAGTGGTGAACATCATGGCCAGGAACAGCAGTCCGCTGCCCAAGGTCACGGTGGCGAAGAACTTGTCCTCGAGACGGCCGAGATCGGCCCGCACCACGCCGATGAACCAGAGGAAACAGATACCGGCGAACGGCATCAACTCCGAAGCCAGCCGGATCTTGTCGTTACCGGCCTCCAGCCACTGCGAGCCCGGTTCGGCGCCTTCGGGCAGGGACGACCGGATCAGGATGATCGCGGTCCCGAACAACAGCGCGAACAGCACGCCGGCCAGCGCCGCGGTCCGGGGGGTGGAGAGGTTGCGAACGGTTCTCGGCTGGTTTTCGGCCATCGGGCCATGGTCGCAGACGTCAGGGCTGCCCGGGCAGCAGACGCACCATCAGGCCGTTGGCCTCGGCGAGCAGGGTGCCGTCCGGACCGGTCAGGTCGGCGTTGACGAAGGTTTTTCGGCCTTCGACTTTCGAAGCCCAGCCGCGCACCGTCAACGGCACGTCGATCGGTGTGACGTTGCGGTAGTCGACGTGCAGAAATGCGGTGCGGCTGATCGGCCGGCCGATGGCGTGAATGGTGATCCCGCACATGACGTCGAACATCATCGCCACCATCCCGCCGTGCACGGCGTTGTTACCGCCGACGTGATAACGGCTGAACCGCACGTCGACTTCCACCATCTCGCGGTCGAATCGGCGGATCTGCCACGGTGGCATCATCACGCTGCCCGCGCCCGGCAGTCCGGCGACCCGACCGGCCGGGGCCACCCCGCCGGGAACCTGATGGGGCCCCAGCAGACCGTTCAGGTCCTCGACACGGTCGGCGACGGCATTCCAGTCGACTCCGTCAGCCGACACCGCGAGGTCCTGAAGCCGGCGCATTGCCACCACGAAACGACCGAAGCCCGGCGGCGCCTCGATGGCCTGGAATCGGGGAAACCCGCCGTGCCGGTCATAGTCGGGGTCGAGCTCGTGCGGATCCGGATCCTCACTCACCTGGGCGCCAGCACGTCGCGGCGAACGATGGTCTGCTCCCGGCCGGGACCCACCCCGATACACGAAACCGGTGCTCCGGCAAGCTCTTCCAGACGCAGCACGTAGTCGCGGGCCTTGGCCGGCAGGTCATCGAACTCGCGCGCCGCCGAGATGTCCTCCCACCAGCCGGGAAGCTCCTCATACACCGGTTCGGCCCGGGCGATATCGCTCTGGGTCATCGGCATCTCATCAGTGCGCTTGCCGTCGACGGTGTAGCCGACGCAGACCGGCACGGTCTGCAGGCTGGACAGCACGTCGAGTTTGGTCAGGAAGTAATCGGTGATGCCGTTGACCCGGGTGGCGTAGCGGGCGATGACGGCGTCGAACCAGCCGCACCGGCGCCGGCGTCCGGTGGTCACCCCGATCTCCCCGCCGGTCTTGGCCAGGTACTCGCCGTTCTCATCGAACAGCTCGGTGGGGAAGGGCCCCGAGCCCACCCGGGTGGTGTAGGCCTTCAGGATTCCCAGCACCGTGGTGATGCGGGTCGGACCGACACCGGAGCCGACGGCCGCGCCGCCCGCGGTGGGGTTCGATGAGGTGACGTAGGGATAGGTGCCGTGGTCGACGTCGAGCAGCGTGCCCTGGGACCCCTCCAGCAGGACGGTCTGGCCGGCCTCAAGGGCCCGGCCCAGCAGCAGTCGGGTGTCGGCGATGCGGTGTGCGAATCCCCCGGCCTGTTCCAGTAGCGCGTCGGTGATCTCGTGCGGGTCCAGCGCCTTGCGGTTGTAGATCTTGACCAACACCTGGTTCTTGAACTCGAGCGAGGCGCCGATCTTGGCGGCCAGCAGGTCGGGATCGAGGACGTCGGCGACCCGGATGCCGATCCGGGCGATCTTGTCCTGGTAGCAGGGTCCGATGCCACGGCCGGTCGTGCCGATCTTCTTGTTGCCCAGATACCGCTCGGTCACCTTGTCGATGGCGACGTGGTAGGGCATCAGCAGATGTGCGTCGGCGGAAATCAGCAGCCCGGAGGTGTCGACGCCGCGTTCTTCCAGACCGTGCAACTCGGCCAGCAGGACACCCGGGTCGACGACGACGCCGTTGCCGATCACATTGGTGACCCCGGGGGTGAGGATGCCCGACGGGATGAGATGCAGCGCGAAGTTCTCCCCGGACGGCAGGACCACGGTGTGCCCGGCGTTGTTACCGCCCTGGTAGCGCACCACCCACTGCACCCGGCCACCGAGCAGATCGGTGGCTTTTCCCTTGCCCTCGTCGCCCCACTGGGCGCCGATGAGGACGATTGCCGGCATGGCGTTTCTCCTGCTTATTGTGTTCCAGCCCCCAGAAAAGGCCCAAAACCACGAGTCACCCTATCGGAGCGCGGCTGGGCCAGCGAATAAACGGCAGTGGAAGGAGTGTCCGTGATCCCGACTGAGACCGTCGTGCTGCGTTTCGGGGACATCCGGCTACCCCGGTCACTGGCCGTCCTGCCCCGGTTCGAGCCGAACGGCGCGGCCGCCATCGACGAGGCCATCGGTGCTGCGCGCCGGGTGGTGGTGGCCGGGCAGGACGCCGATCTGGCCGCCGTGTTGACCCGGCTGCTGCGGGCCGATCTGCTCGACGTCGAAGTGGCCCATATCCGAGGCGGACCGGGGGGTTGGCTCGGTGCCCGGCGGGCGGTGTCCGGGACGGCCCGGCGGGTTCCGCTGATCCGCGATGACACCGGGACGGTCCTGGCCGGGGCGGCGTTGTGGCTGCCGCCGGCCGGTGCCGACCGGCTGCGGGGCGAGGCCGTGGTCGACGATGCGGTGTTGTTCGACGGCGAGGTGGCCGGGGTGCGGATCGAGCCGACCACTGCGCTGCCGGGCCTGCGCGCAGCCGTGCTCGGCAGCCGCCCACGGCGTTGGGTGAGCGGCCGGGCGGCCCAGTTGGGCACCACCGGCGCCCGGGTGCTCCGCGACGGCGTGGCCGGACCGCGGGAAGTGAAACGGTCGACCTTCTACCGGCACACCACCGGCTGGCTTCGGGTGGGCGCACCACCGCCGTGACGGCAGCCGATAGCGGTTGTCAGCGCCCCGCGGTACCGATCGGCTGTGGTGATCCGGTCGGCCGGAACACCACCCGGGTGCCGTTGCGCGGCACCAGAACCGGGGCCGCACGCCAGGGCGGGCTCTCCGGACGGTCAGCGGCCGGTGCGAATTCCGCGGCGCGCAGCATGGTGTGCAATACGGTGACGAGCTCGCACATCGCGAAGCTGGCTCCGATACAGCGTTTGATGCCGCCGCCGAACGGAATCCACGCATACGGCGCCGGCTTGGCGCCGACGAACCGCTCCGGCCGGAACGCGTCGGGGTCGGGGTAGGTTCGCGGATCGCGGTTGACCACATCGAGCAGCAGGACGATCCGGGTGCCCGGGTCCAGGGTGTAATCGCCGAGGCGATACCGGCCGGCGGTCATCCGGCCGGTGATCGGGGCCGGCGGCCACAGCCGCAGGGTTTCGTTGATCACCGCCTCGGTGTAGGCACTCTGTCCGGAGTCGGCCTCGGCCCGCACCCGCGCCATCGCGTCCGGGTGATGCAGCAGCAGATCCAGCACCCAGGACAGGGTGGTGGCGGTGGTCTCGTGCCCGGCCAGCACCAGGGTGACGAGATCGTCGCGAATCTCCCTGTCGGACAGACCTTCACCGTCACCGTCGCGGGCGTCGACCAGCATCCCGAGAATCCCGGCGTCGCGGCCCGGATCCGCTCGGCGGGCCGCGATCAGCGGCGACAGCTCAGCGTCGATGCGGCGGTTGATCGAGCCCAGCCGGCCCCACATCCGCAACGCCCCGAGCCGCCGTGCGGCGTAGCGCACCGGGGTCTCCTCCGAGATCGCCAGCACCAGCAACTCGTCGAACGGAGCCCCCAGCCTGCGGACGTCGGCGGGGTCGCCGACCCCGAACATGATCCGCACGATGACGTCGAGGGTCAGCTCCCGGGCCGCCTCCAGCATCCGCATCGGCCGCCCGACCGGCCAGCGGGCCATCGCGGCCCGGGTGGCCTCCTCGATGATCGGCACGTATCCGGCCAATGCGGCACCGTGCAGCGGTGGAGTCAGCAGCCGCCGGCGGCGCAGATGCTCGGGCTCCTCCTGCACGAACATCGATCGCGATCCGTAGATGGCGGCGGCCGGTCCCACCCCCTCGCCACCGAGCAGCACATCGGGCTTGGCGGCGAACACCTGCTTGACCAGATCCGGGTCGGCGACGGCGACGACCGGTCCGTAGCCCAGGACCGGGAGCGCCACCACCGGGCCGAGACGGCGGACCAGCTGCGTCACCAGCTGCTGGCCGCCCAACCCGTAGGCGACCGCGTACAGGCCCCCGAAGATCGGGGCGAAGGGTCGGGGCGCGGGCAGAGCCGGTGGACGCATGACGAAACGATGCCACATTGTCGGTACCGTCACTGCGATGAGCGTGCGTCCGCTGGACCAGTCGGTGCGTCCGAGCCCGGTGTTCCTGGCACTGGTCGCGATCACCGCGGCGGGCGGGGGCCTGGCCTGGTCGGCGGCCCAGTCCGTGCGGCCGATGGCCTATGTCGGGGTGTTCGTGTTCGTCATCGGCGGCTGGCTGGTGTCGCTGTGCCTGCACGAGTTCGGCCACGCCTACACCGCGTGGCGCTTCGGCGACCACGATGTGCAGGCCCGGGGCTATCTGACCCTCAACCCGCTGAAGTACTCCCACCCGGTGCTGTCGCTGGGCCTTCCGCTGCTGTTCATCGCGCTCGGTGGGATCGGCCTGCCCGGCGGGGCGGTGTACCTGCGGACCGGGTTCATGTCCCCGCGGCAGCGCAGCATCGTCAGCCTGGCCGGCCCGTTCGCCAACCTGGTGCTGGCGGTGCTGCTGCTGGGCGCGACGCGGCTGTTCTTCGACCCCGACCACGCGGTGTTCTGGGCGGGCGTGGCGTTCCTGGGTTTCCTCCAGATCACCGCCCTGGCCCTGAACCTGTTGCCGATCCCCGGCCTGGACGGCTTCGCCGCCCTGGAACCGCACCTGAGCCCGGCCACCCAGCGAGCCCTGGAACCGGCCAAGCAGTTCGGGTTCCTGCTTCTGCTGGTGGTGCTGCTCGCCCCCGGCCCGAGCCGATGGTTCTTCTCCGGAGTGTTCTGGGTTTTCGGCCTGTTCGGGGTTCCGGGCCAACTGGCCGGCCTCGGCAGCGAACTGACCCGCTTCTGGTCCGCCTGGGCCTGATCCGGCCCACCTAAAGCAGTACGGCAGCGGACCCCCCGCACCGCTGCCGTACGAGTCCACGGTATCGACCCCGGAACAGCAGCGATAGGGCCTTTGGTACCTTTGCCGACCCCGTCGACAGGGTCCGTTGGTGGCTGGAATCATTAACCCGATGGGAGCAGGGCACAGCCACGGAACCGCTGATACGCGGATCGGCCGGATGGTCGGGGCCTCGGCGATCCTGGCTGTCTTCTTCGTCGTCGAACTGACCACCGCGCTGGCCATCGGCTCACTGGCACTGCTGGCCGATGCCAGTCACATGCTGACCGACCTGGTCGCGATGTTCATGGGTCTGACCGCACTGCTGCTGGCCCGGCGGGGATCGACCTCGGCGGCGCGCACCTACGGCTGGCATCGCGCCGAGGTGTTCACCGCGGTGGCCAACGCCGTGCTGCTGCTGGGTGTGGCCGTCTTCATCCTCTACGAGGCCGTCGAACGGCTGGGACAGAATCCGGAGATTCCCGGCTGGCCGATGATCGTGGTGGCCCTCGCCGGACTGGCCGCCAACGTCGCCGTCGTGCTGCTGCTCCGATCGCACGCCGAAGGCAGCCTGGCGGTCAAGGGCGCCTATATGGAGGTGCTGGCCGACACGGTCAGCAGCGTCGGAGTGCTGATCGCCGGCGTCGTGACCGTGACGACGGGCTGGCCGTATGCCGACACCGTGGTCGCGGTGCTGGTGGCACTGTGGGTGCTGCCGAGGGCGATCGCCCTGGCCCGGGCCGCACTGCGAATCCTGTCGGAGTCATCGCCGGCGCATATCGACGTCGCCGAATTGCGCTCGGCACTGGCCGCGGTCGACGGCGTCACCGAGGTGCACGACCTGCACGTCTGGACACTGGCGCCGGGCAAGGACATGGTCACCGCACACCTGGCCAGCGACGGGCGATCCGACCGGATTCTCCACGACGCACGGGCGGTACTGGCCGCACGCGGACTCGACCATGCCACCGTTCAGGTCGAACCGCCAGGGGCCTCCGAAGAGTGCCCGGTGCACAGCGACGTCTGACCGGCGCGGCGGCTAACTCAAGCCGAGTTCGGCGCGCGCACTCGGATCGCAGTCGTCGAGCAGATCCCGGCAGCGTTCGAACTCGGCGGTCTCGCCGATGGTGTCGGCCGCCCGGGCCAGGGCCGCCACGCAGCGCAGGAACCCACGATTGGGCTGGTGGCTGAACGGCACCGGCCCGAAACCCTTCCAGCCGTTGCGGCGCAGCTGATCGAGGCCGCGGTGATATCCCGTACGGGCGTAGGCGTAGGCGGTGATCGCCTTGTCGGCGTCCAAAGCCTCCTCGGCCAGGTGCGCCCAGGCCACCGAGGCCGCGGGATGGGCGGCTGCCACGATGGCCGGGTTCTCACCGGCCTCGAGTGCAGCCTCGGCCTCGATGTCACCGGGCAACAGCACCGGCGGGGGTCCCAGCAGATCGCCAAAGGAAGTCATGGTCCACATTGTGCAGGATCGTGCCGTGCCGGATCGTGCCGTTGCCGGATCGTGCCGTTGCGGCCCGGGCACGTCGGCGGCCGGTGTCCCCACCACCCGCTAGGGTCGTTCCGAACACAGCAGCACACGCATTGGACCAACTGGCGAGGGACACCCCACACACCATGTCGAACCCGTCCGGGCCCGACCCCGACGACCTCACCGGCGCCGCCGCCGGGAATCTCCCGGCGGAGGACGGCGATCCCGTGACCGAGGCGATCGAGGTGGCCGAGGCCACCCAGGCGACCCAGGTGAGCGAAGTCGCAGCGGATGCCGATACGTCGGCGCCCGCTACCGGCGAACGCCGCTATACCGCACCGGGTTTCGATGCGGGTTCCACGCAGATCATCGACCGGCTGCCCGATGACGAGACCGAACTCATCATCACCACCACCGAAGCCACCTCCACCGATGCATTCGCCGCCGCCCCGCCGCCCCGCGCGGCTGCACCGCAAGCCATCCCGCCGCGCACCCCGGGACGGCCACGCTGGCTGATACCGGCACTGCTGGCGTTGGTGGCAGTCGTCGCCGCAGCGATCGTCGGTACGGTGCTGCTCGTTCGGGCCAACGCGGCCAAGGCGCAGCAGAACATGGTGCGTTCGACCATCGAGACCTTCGACACCGCGGTGCGCAACGGCGACCTGTCAACGCTGCGCGAGGTCACCTGCGGGCAGACCCGGGAGGACTACGCCGCATTCGATGACGCATCGTGGGCGGACGCCTCCACCCGGATCCTGGCGGCCAAGCAGTATCCGGTGATCGCCAGCATCGACGAGGTGGTGATCAACGGCGACCACGCGGAGGCGAACGTCACCTCCTATATGGCCTTTGACCCGGCCACCGCCTCCAGTCGCAGCTTCGATCTGCAGTTCACCGACGAACAGTGGAAGATCTGCCAGGCGCCGTAGCCGCCGGCGGGAATCCCGCTACGCGCCTGAGACGCTCCGGCCGGCGCTGCGCAGGTCGTTGCAGGCCTCGATAACCCGGGTCGTCATCCCGGCCTCGGCCTTCTTGAGGTAGCTGCGCGGGTCGTAGACCTTCTTGTTACCCACCTCGCCGTCGATCTTCAACACACCGTCGTAGTTGGTGAACATATGCCCCGCCAGTGGCCGGGTGAACGCGTACTGGGTGTCGGTGTC
>ERZ888423.2351-NODE-2351-length-14263-cov-9.075662_pt1 | contig 14263 bp, 12 predicted proteins | sample MGYA00520523_ERZ888423 | MGnify/ENA primary metagenome ERZ888423 (study PRJEB32303, sample SAMEA104408611) | aquatic metagenome | biome: Brackish water; feature: Pelagic; material: water | place: Baltic Sea | collected 2014-06-08T10:24:00 | depth 30,27 m ...
AAACAACAAACAAAAACCACCAAACACACTATTGAGTTCTCAAACAACACACCCGACATCGTTGCCCGGCCGCGCAACAAGACCGCGGTAATTACCGCGAACTCGTCATGCGGACAGTGGTAACGCTCCGAAACCCGGAGACATTCCCTGGGATGCCGCCGCGCTCAGCGGACGAACCGCGTCGCAACGACTTCCATAAGCTACGTCAGGGTCTCACTCGAGTCAAATCCCCTGGGCTGCAGGAGCGTTTGACCTTCGTCACACCTCAGCCGACCCGCCGCACCCCGGCGACATTCCGTTTGCCCCGCCGCAGCACCAACCAGCGTCCATGCAGGAAATGCGACCCTTCGGCCACCCAGTCCTCGCTCTGCACCCGCACATTGTTGACCGACACCCCGCCCTCGGCGATCGTCCGCCGGGCCGCTCCCCTGCTCTCCGACAGCCCGGTCGCCACCAGGAGATCGACGATGCCGTCCGGCCCGCCGGGCGCCAACTCGGCCACCGAGGTCTCCTGCAGAGCGGCGGTAAGGGTCACTTCGTCCAGCCGGTCGAGTTCACCGCGGCCGAACAGGGCCTTCGAGGCGTGCTCGACCGCCTCGGTGGCGGCGTCGCCGTGCACCAGCGTGGTCAGCTCGCGGGCCAATCTGCGCTGCGCGGCACGCTCATGCGGCCGGGCCGCGGTGGACTCGGCCAACTCGGCGAGCTCATCGGCGGTCAGGAAGGTGAACCAGCGCAGGTAGCGGATGACGTCGGCGTCCGCGGTGTTGATGAAGTACTGATACCAGGCGTACGGACTGGTCATCTCGGGGTCCAGCCACAAGCTTCCCCCGCCGGTGGACTTGCCGAACTTGGTGCCGTCGGCAGCCGTGACCAGCGGAACGGTCAGGGCGTGTACCGTCGCCCCGAGCTTCTGCCGGACCAGCCGCACCCCGGCGATGATGTTGCCCCACTGATCCGATCCGCCGATCTGAAGCGCACAGCCGTACCGCTGGTGCAATTCGACGTAGTCATTGGCCTGCAGGAGCATGTAGCTGAACTCGGTATAGGAAATCCCCTCGCCGTCCAGGCGCCGGCGGATGGTGTCCCGGTCGAGCATCACGTTGACCGAGAAGTGCTTGCCGACATCGCGGAGGAACTCGATCGCCCCGAGGGGTTGGGTCCAGGTCAGGTTGTTCTCGACGACCGCTGAGGTTGCGCCGCCGCCGAAGTCGACGAAGCGTTCGAGTTGACCGCGGATGCGCTCGGACCACTGTGCGACGGTGTCGGCGGTGTTCAGCGTCCGCTCGCCCTGGTCACGCGGATCGCCGATGAGGCCGGTCGCCCCGCCGGCCAGCACGATCGGCCGGTGGCCGGCCCGCTGGAAACGTTGCAGGGTCAGCAGCGGCACCAGGTTCCCGGCGTGCAGACTCGGTGCGGTCGGGTCGAACCCGGCGTACACCGTCAGCGGAGGCCGGGCAGCGGCCACGGCGAGCGCGTCGAGGTCGGTCGACTGGGCGATCAGCTCACGCCAGCCCAACTCGTCGAGGATTGTCGTGGCCATGGGTTGATCTTCTCCCATGCGCTGCGCTCAGTCGCTGTCGCCCGCCCGCGGCGCCCGCGGACTGCGGCGATAGGCGGACACCTCCGGGCGTCCCGGAATCCAGAACCGCCAGGCCCGGTCCGCGCCCCGGCTGACGCCCACTCGCGGGCCGGCGATCACATCGAAGCCCGCCCCCAACCGCATGGTGACCGGTGAGCGGGGGTCGAACAGATCCAGGCCGCCATCGTCCATGGTGATGGCCAGCGCTGAACAGAGGTTGCCGGGACCACGCGCAAGTGCCCGCGCGGGAACCGTCGGACCGCGGCGGTCTTGCGCCTCGGCGCGGCCGGATTCGACGGCCGCAGCACGCAGCAGTACCGCAGCCGCAGTGCCGTCCGGACCGCAGGAAACGTTGGCGCACACATGGATTCCATGGCTGCGGTAGGTGTAGAGCCGTCCCGGCGGACCGAACATGACAGCGTTACGCACGCTCGGCCCCCGATAGGAGTGCGAAGCCGGATCTGGCCACGGCCCGCCGGGCGGGCCGCCGTAGGCCTCGACTTCGACGACGACGGCGTCCACCCCGCGTGCGGCGATCACCGTGCCGAGCAGCCGGCGGGCCGCCGTCACCGGATCGACGGCCAGGCACTCCGAGTTCACGCGCAGGGGTACACCTATTCGGTGCCGGAAAGCGCCATCAACCGGTCGTGTTCTTCGGGCTCGACGTCGACGGCCTCATCGGTCAGCAGCACCGGAATATCGTCGTCGATGCGGTAGGCCTTGCGCAGCCGGGGGTTGTACAGGACGCCCCCGAGCATCAGTAGCGGTCCCCGATCAGCCGGGCACACCAGGATGTCGAGAAGTTTCGCGTCGAGCACGGCGGCTACGGAGTTGCCGGTGCCGGTGCCGGTGCCGGTGCGGCCGGCGCACCGGGATTGCTGTCACCGGGCATCTGGCCGGCACCCATGACGGCGCTGTTGGCGCCCTGCTGGGACTGCGCCTGCTGCAGTACCTGGGTTTGAGCCCGGATTTTCTGCTGGTAGGCGATGGTGTTCTTGAGAGCCGAGATCAGCGGACCCTGGTTGGGCCGGTATTTCATCGCCGTGGAGATCTCTTCGAGATACGGCCTGGACGGCTTGAAGCCCATCGCGCGAAGTTTCAGCGACATCCTGAGCAGGTTCGACAACTGACCGCCACCCGCCCCGACCGCGTACTCCTCGGCGAGTTGGTCGAGGACATCGCCACCGGTTGCGGCGGTCGCCGTCGCGGCGGCAGTCGCACCTCCCGCTGCGGCACCGCCTTCGAGGGCGACGGTGGGCTTGGGGACCGGAGTGGGAACCAGGGAGGGATCCGCCACCGCGACGCCGGACACGCCGACGGCGAGGCCGGCAGTGACCACGAGACCGGCTACGCAGTGGGCCGCCCCGCGGCGCAATCCGCCGAGTTTCCCCGCCATGGCATTCCTCCAGACCTGCGTCAGACTCTCCGAGCCTACCGCGCCGATCAGCCGACACCCTTGGTGAACGCCGACCGGGCCGCAGCCGAGAGCCTCCTGTACTTGCCCGTATCGGCATCCAGGTACCAACTGTTACGTCCGGCCTTGGGCACCCCGGCCGCGCGCAGTGCCGAGACCACCGGGCGGTAGGACGCGCTGACCGCGAGGTCCGCCACCAGGTGCACGACGTCCGGCGGCAGCCCGACGGGCATGTTCGCCACCGCCTCGCCGATGTCGGCGGGCGTGACGCTCATCCCCGGCCGCACCGTGAGCGCGGTGACGGCCAGGGTCCCGCCCGGCGTCTCCACCCCGTACGTCACCGCCAGGTCGACCGCTCCGATCCTGCCGACCGCATCGGTGATCGGCGCCGGGAACACCACGCCGCGTGCGGTGCGCAGCAGGCCCGAGCGGTTGCCCAGCAGCCAGTAGTCACCGTCGGCGTCGCGCCAGAACACATACTCGGTGGAGATCCAGATGTCGCCGGCGGCGAACACCCCGCGCTTCACCGAGGCGGTCGGGTCGATCGGCCCCCACGGTTTGGCCAGCAGGATGCCGGTTTCCTCGCGACCCGCGAGCCTGACGAACCCGCGATTGTCCTCCAGGATCAGGTCTTCCTCCGGGTCATAGGCGCCCAGTTCGACCTCGCCGCCGCCGGGCAGCGGCCGGCCCTCGCTGCCCACCTTGAGCCCGGCCACGTTGGCCAGCACCGCCTGACCGTCGGAGGTGGTGAAGAACTCCACGATTTTGGCCGGCGCGAACACCTCGAGGATTCGCTCCCATAGTCCGGTCGGCATGCCCGAACCCATGAACAACCGGATCGGATTGTTGCCCGACAGGGTGAAATTGGGGTCGTCGATGACCTCCCGCAGCATCGACCAGGTGTAGGTGACCACCGAGACGCCGTACTGGCGAACCTCGTCGAGGAAGCGCTCCGGGCACAGTCCCCGGGACAACGCGATCCGCGAACCGGCCACCACCGAGCCACCGAGGCTGACCAGCAGGCCGGACTGGTGGTGAAGGGGCGTCAGGCAGTAGACGGTGTCGTTGCGGCTCAGCGCGGCCGCGGATGCGGTGCCGAAGGCCGACAACGCCCAGCGGTAGTTGGTGATCTGCTTGGGCACCAGTTCCCCGCCGCCCACGGCGTTGAACACCACGAACGCCACGTCGCGGGCGTAGGCCGGGTTGGGGCGGTACCACCCCGGCAACTCGACGGCGTCGGGGTCGATCTGTTCCATATCGATGACGGCGCTGCCCGGAGGAACGTCGAGATGCCGATTCTCGCCGCCGCCCAGTACCAGCGTCTGGACCGGCAGTCTGCCGGCCGCCGGGAGATTGGCCGGGTCGGTGATGATCTCGGTGACCCCGCTGAGCCGGGTCGCCTGCTCGAGGTCGGCGTCCGGCGGCATCAGGACCGCGACCGCACCCAGTCGGGACAGCGCCGCGATGGCGACCAGGGCACTCGGGCGGGTGTCCATCAGCACCCCCACCCGGCTGCCCTGGCGAACCCCGACCTCGATCAGTCCGCGCACCACGTTGTCGATGCGCCGGTCGACCGCCCGATAGGTGTGCACCCGCCCGTCGAACAACAGGAATTCGCCATCCGGAGCCGCTTCGGCCTGCTCGGAAATGATCCGGCCCAGCGAGATCCGGGTGTGGTCGTTGATCTGGCCGAGGCGCACCAGACGGGGCAGCGTGCGCGCCGTTTCGATCGCCAGTGTCCGCACCGAGAGGTTAGCCGCGACAACGGCGTCCGCCGCGCCCCTGGCCAGCGAGGTCGCCAACTCCGCGGCGTCGGCGACGCCGAGCATCAGCCGGGTGTTCAGCGGTACGCCGCCCGATTCGGCGTCATCGGGTGCCATCTCCTTCATCAGCGCGATATTCGCCGGGCGAGGCTCCCGGCCGGCCACCCACAGCACCCAGTCGGCCACCGTGGGCCAGGTATTGGTGGCGGCCTTCGATCCCACGACCAGGCCGAAGTGGCCCGCTCTGATCATCACCTCGTAGACATCCGCGTTGGGCGCGGCCCGTTTGATGCCGCGCACCGCAGGCGGCTGCCCGATATCGTCGACCTCGCCGACGAAGGCCAGCACCGGGCAGGTGATATCGGTCAACGTCACCAGCTGTCCCTGGACGGCGAAGCCGCCGGTCATCATCCGGTTGTGGGTGACGAACTGCTTGAGCAGTTCGGCGACCGCCGGGCCGGACCAGGCGATCCAACCTTCTCGGTCGAGAAAGCGCCGCTGCTGCTCCCGCGGCAACAGCGCCTCACGGTCATGAAGTTGGAACAGGAACTCAACGCGAGACTTCGCGGTCTTGAGCGGGTCCAGCATCTGGAAGCCGGCGCGGGCCAGCCAACCCGGGATGTCGATGTGGTTGAAGACGTGATCGGCCAGGAAATCGGCCAGTCCCACAGCCATGTTGGTGGGCAGGCCACCGGGCAGACCGGCCAGGGTGTCGACCGGCGAGCCGAATGTCACGATGCTGGCGACGTCCTTGGAACGGCGGTAGGCCACGGTCTGGTAGCAGAACATCCCGCCCTGGGAGTAGCCGGCGACGTGAACGCTCTGCCCGGTGAGGTCCTTGATGGTGTCGATGGCCTGGCTCAGGGCGACAATATGGTCGGTCAGGGTGCGCTCCATGCCGCCCTCGACCTCATCGGGCGAGCCGTAGTCGATCACCCAGGTGTCCAGGCCGGCGGCATGCAGGATGCCGACGGCACCGTCTTCCCTGGTGACATCCCACATGTTGGCCGACATCATCATCGGGTGCACCATCAGGACCGGCGGGCCGGCTTTGGCCTTGCCGGGCCGGTTGTCCGGCGGGAAGTACCGCCGGAGTTTGTACATCGGGGTGCTCTCGACGATCTGGAACGGCGAGGGCACCGCACCGGTGTCCAGTCCGCCGAAACGCGCGACCTCGTACCCGTTCTGGGCGGTCGCCACAAGGCGCTCCAGCGGTTTGGTGAGTGCCGAAAAACCTAGATCCACCGTTGCTCCCTGCCGATATCTGCGCTGCTGAAACCTCCAGGACCAGCCTCCCTGCGGCCCGCCCATCATGGCATACCGCTGAGTTGCCACCGAAAGCTCCGATGCCCGCAGCCAGGCGCTTTGACCGCTCAGTAAGGTCGGCGCAGTGGCACACCTGCTGGGCGCCGAGGCGCTGCACCTCCAGTATCCGACGCAGGTTGTCTTCGATTGCGTCACCGTCGGTGTCAACGACGGCGACCGAATCGGCATCGTCGGCCGCAACGGCGACGGGAAGTCCAGCCTGATGGGGATGCTCACCGGCCGGATCCGGCCCGATTCCGGCCGGGTCACCCGCCGCGGCGGCCTGCGGGTCGTCGCCCTGGAGCAGGCCGACACGCTCGATTCCTCCGTCACCGTCGGCACCGCACTGGTCGGTGACCGGCCCGAGCACGAATGGGCCGGCGATCCCCGGGTTCGCGACGTGGTCGCCGGCCTGGTCGCCGACCTCGACTGGAACGCGCCGGCCGGCACCCTGTCCGGTGGCCAGCGGCGCCGGGTGCAGTTGGCCGCACTGCTGATCGACGAATGGGACGTGATCGCCCTCGACGAGCCCACCAACCACCTCGATATCGAGGGCATCACCTGGCTGGCCGGCCATCTGCGCCAGCGCTGGTCGCGCAACTCCGGCGGGCTGCTCCTGGTGACCCACGACCGTTGGTTCCTCGACGAGGTCGCGACCACGACCTGGGAGGTGCACGAGGGTCCCGACGGCGGCGTCGTCGAGCCGTTCGACGGCGGCTACGCGGCCTATGTGCTGCAGCGGGTCGAGCGCGACCGGATCGCGGCGGCCACCGAGGCGAAACGGCAGAACCTGATGCGCAAGGAACTGGCCTGGCTGCGTCGTGGCGCCCCGGCCCGCACATCCAAACCCAAGTTCCGCATCGACGCGGCCAACCAGTTGATCGCCGACGTGCCGCCGATACGCAATACCGTCGAACTGGCGAAAGTGGCGACGACCCGACTGGGCAAGGACGTCATCGATCTGCTGGATGTCTCGGTGTCCTTCGGCGGCAAAACGGTGCTGCGCGATGTCCAGTGGCAGATCGCCCCGGGCGAGCGGACCGGGATCGTGGGCGCCAACGGTGCGGGAAAGTCCACCCTGCTGGGCCTGATCGCGGGCACGGTCACCCCTGACAGCGGCCGGGTCAAGCGCGGTAAGACGGTGCGACTGGCGATGCTCGACCAACAGTCCGGCCGATTGACGGAACTCGCCGAGGATCTGGTGCGCGATGTGGTGGGCCGGCTGCAGGCCAGCTATGTGGTTGACGGGAAAGAGCTCACCCCGACGCAGTTGTTGGAGCGCTTGGGATTTCGTCGCGAGCAATTGTCGGCGCGGGTCGGCGAGCTCTCCGGCGGCCAACGCCGGCGGCTGCAGTTGATGCTGACCCTGCTCGACGAGCCGAACGTGCTCGTGCTCGACGAGCCCACCAATGACGTGGATATCGACATGCTTTCGGCCACCGAGGATCTGCTGGATTCCTGGCCGGGCACTCTGATCGTCGTCTCCCACGACCGCTACCTGTTGGAGCGGGTCACTGATCAGCAATACGCGATTCTCAATGGTCATCTGCGCCACCTCCCCGGCGGCATCGACGAGTACCTGCGAATCGCCGCGCACCGGGAGGCCGGCCCGGTCGGCGCACCACGACGGTCCACCGACCCGGTCAAATCCGGGGTACCGGCCGCGTCCAGCCTCTCCGGGGCGGAATTGCGCACCGTTCACAAGGAGATCTCCGCGCTGGAACGCGCGCTGTCCAAGATCTCCGACCGGATCAACGCCAAACACGTCGAACTTGCCGAACACGACCAGTCCGACCACGTCGGCATCACCCAGCTCAGCGGCCAGCTACGGGAACTGGAGGCTGAACTGGCCGGCACCGAAACCAGGTGGCTGGAACTGTCCGAGCTGGTCGAGTCAGACGTCTGAGACACGCAAACTCAGCGGGCGAGTCGCCTGCTGAGCTCAGCGGAGGTCTGCCGGACCCGGTCCAGTTGGCGCACAACCTGTTCCGGCGCGGTACCGCCCCGGGCGTTGCGCGAGGCAACCGAACCTGTGACGGTCAGCACCTCCCGGACATCGGGGGTCAGTTCACTCGCGATCTGCGCCAGTTCATCGTCGGTGAGGTCCTCCAGTCCGACACCACGGGCTTCCGCGACTTTGACGGCCGCTCCCGCGGTCTCGTGGGCGACCCGGAACGGCACTCCTCGGCGCACCAGCCACTCGGCGATATCGGTGGCCAGGGTAAAGCCGGCCGGCGCCAACTCGGCCATCCGCTCGACGTCGAAACGCAGTGTCGCGACCAGACCCGCCATCGCGGGAAGCACCAGTTCCAGTTGGACCACCGAGTCGAACAGCGGCTCCTTGTCCTCCTGGAGATCCCGGTTGTAGGCCAGCGGTTGCGCCTTGAGGGTGGCCAGCAGCCCGGCCAGGTTGCCGATCAGCCGACCTGCCTTACCGCGGGCCAATTCGGCGATATCGGGATTCTTCTTCTGCGGCATGATCGATGAACCGGTCGACCAGGCGTCGTGCAGGGTGACATAGCCGAATTCGGTGGTGCTCCAGAGGATGATGTCCTCGGCGAGCCGGGACAGGTCGACCCCGATCATGGCCAGAACGAACGCCGCCTCAGCGGCGAAATCCCGGGCCGCGGTGGCGTCGATCGAATTCTCCGCGGCCGCAGCAAAGCCGAGATCCGTGGCGATCGCGTCGGGATCCAGCCCCAACGACGAGCCGGCCAGCGCACCGGATCCGTACGGTGACACCGCCGTTCGGACGTCGAAATCGCAGATCCGGTCGACGTCCCGCAGCAGCGGGTGGGCGTGGGCCAGCAGGTGGTGGGCCAGCAGCACCGGCTGAGCGGCCTGCAGGTGGGTCTTGCCGGGCATTACTGCGTCCGGGTGGGCTTGGGCCTGGGCGGCCAGCGCCGCCACCACCTCCAGTGCACCGTCGGCGACTCTGCGCATCGCGTCGCGCAGCCACATCCGGAACAGTGTCGCGACCTGGTCGTTGCGGGACCGGCCGGCCCGCAATCGGCCGCCGAGATCCGCGCCGACCCGGTCGATCAGCCCCCGCTCCAGTGCGCCGTGCACATCTTCGTCGCTGACCAGCGGCGCGAAACTGCCATCGGCGACGGCGGCCCGCAGGCTGTCCAGCCCGGCCAGCAATCCGTCGCGCTGCTCGTCGGTGAGCAGTCCGGCGCGGTGCAGGACTGCGGCGTGCGCCTTGGATGCCGCCAGGTCATACGGCGCGAGCACCCAGTCGAAGTGGGTGGACTTGCTCAACGCCGCCAGCGCGGGGGCCGGGCCGTCGGCGAACCGCCCGCCCCACAGCGAGCCCTCATTGGTGCTCACGTGGCGTCCCCGCGATCCCGGGCGGCGGCGATCTTCGAGGACAGTCCGTGGATGTGGACGAACCCCTTCGCCGAGGACTGGTCGAAGCTGTCCCCCTCGTCGTAGGTGGCCAGATTGAAGTCGTAAAGCGACTGCGTGCTGCGCCGGCCGTTCACCGCGATGTGGCCGCCGTGCAACACCAACCGGACCTCGCCGGTCACCCGCTGCTGGGTGTTGGCGACGAATGCCTCCAGCGCGGTCTTCAGCGGCGAGAACCATAGGCCGTCATAGACCAGTTCGCACCAGCGCTGGTCGGTCTGGCGTTTGAACCGGCCCAGTTCGCGCTCCAGCGTCACATGCTCGAGTTCGGTGTGTGCGGTGATGAGCACCATCGCCCCGGGCGCCTCGTAGATCTCTCGGCTCTTGATGCCGACCAGTCGGTCCTCGACCACGTCGAGTCGGCCGACGCCTTGCGCGCCGGCACGGCGGTTCAGTTCGACGATGGCCTCCAGAACGCTGACTCCGACGCCGTCGATGCTGACCGGAACACCCTGTTCGAACCCGATGATCACCTCGTCGGGGGTGTTCCAGTTCAGGGTCGGGTCCTCGGTGTAGTCATAGACGTCCTTGGTGGGCGCATTCCAGAGATGTTCCAGGAAGCCGGTTTCCACGGCGCGGCCCCAGACGTTCTGGTCGATGGAGAACGGCGAACGTTTGGTGACGTTGATCGGGATCGCGTTCTCCTCGGCGAACGCGATGGCCTTCTCCCGGGTCCAGGCGTAGTCGCGGACCGGGGCCAGCACCTGAAGATCCGGCGCCAGCGAGGCGAAGCCGACCTCGAAACGCACCTGGTCGTTACCTTTTCCGGTGCAGCCGTGCGCGACGACGTCGCCGCCGTGCTCACGGGCCGCGGCCACCAGATGCTTGACGATCAGCGGCCGGCTCAACGCCGACACAAGCGGATAGCGGTCCATGTAGAGGGCGTTGGACTGGATGGCGGGCAGGCAGTACTGCTCGGCGAACTCGTCACGGGCATCGACGACCACGGCCTCGACTGCCCCGCAGTCCAGCGCCCGCTGGCGCACCACCTCCATATCCTCGCCACCCTGCCCGAGGTCGATCGCGACGGCGACGACCTCGCTGCCGGTCTCCTTGCCGATCCAACTGATGGCCACCGAGGTGTCCAGTCCGCCGGAATAGGCCAGGATGACGCGCTCGGACATGAATGTCTCCTTATTGACGGGGTGCGACTTGGGGGTGATCGGCGTGCTGACGGGCAGGGTGTGCTGACAGGCTAGGTGTGCTGACGGATGTTCTCGAACATGACGGCCACTTGGGCACCGGTCATCGGCTCGCGGGCGATCACCAGGATGGTGTCATCACCGGCGACGGTGCCGACCACCTCCGGCAGTGCGGCCCGGTCGATGGCGCTGGCCAGGTAGTGGGCCGCCCCGGGCGGGGTGCGCAGGACGGCGAGGTTGGCGCTGGCGTCGGCGGACACCAGCAGTTCTCCCAGCAGGCGGGCCACCCGTTCGGTGCCGCCGGTCACGCCCCGCACCGGGCTGCCGTCCTCCGGGACTACGTACACCCCGCCGCCACCGTCGGCGCCGCGAAGTTTCACCGCTCCCAGTTCCTCCAGGTCGCGGGAGAGTGTCGCCTGTGTCACCTCGATGCCGTCATCGGCGAGCAGCGCCGCCAACTCGGTTTGGCTGTGCACCGGCACTGACGAGAGGATCGCGACGATCCGGGCCTGCCGGCCGGCCCGGGTGGTGGCGACTTCCGGTGATCGGGTCATCGTCGTTGTCCCCCGTTCGTGTTTTCGAGTAGCCACACCAGCAGGGCCTTCTGGGCGTGCAACCGGTTCTCGGCTTCGTCCCACACCGCACTGTTCGGACCGTCGATCACGTCATCGGTGATCTCGTCGCCGCGGTGCGCCGGAAGGCAGTGCAGCACAACGGCTTGTGAATCGGCGGCGGCCAGCAGGTCGGAGTTGACCTGAAAGGGCCGGAAGGGGCCGACCCGATCCAGACCGTCATCTTCCTGACCCATCGAGGTCCAGGTGTCGGTGACCAGCACGTCGGCGCCCCGGGCGGCAGAACGCGCATCAGCGGTGACGGCAACCGTCGCACCGGTGTCGGCGGCGCGGGATTGCGCGGCGGCGACGATAGCGACATTCGGACCGAAGCCACTGGGTGCGGCGATCGTCACGTGCATGCCGGCAGTCACCCCGCCCAGCAGCAAGGAGTGCGCCATATTGTTGGCCCCGTCGCCGAAATAGGACATCCGCAGACCCGGCAGCGACCCCTTTCGTTCGGCGAGGGTCTGCAGATCGGCGAGCACCTGGCAGGGGTGAAAGTCATCGGAAAGTGCGTTGACCACCGGAACGGTTGCCGTTGAGGCCATCTCGGTCAGCCGGTGCTGGCCGAAAGTGCGCCACACGATGGCGTCGACATAGCGCGACAACACCCGGCCGGTGTCCTCGAGGGTCTCGTCGCGGCCGAGTTGGGTATTGCGACCATCCACGACGACCGCGTGCCCGCCCAACTGGGCGATGCCCATCTCGAAGGAGAACCGGGTTCGGGTGGAGTTCTTGTCGAAGATGACCGCCACACCGCGCGGGCCCTCCAGCGGCCGGCGACTGAACGGCGCTGCCTTGAGTTCGGCGGCCAGCGCCAGCACCTCGGCCTGCTCGGCCGGGGTGAGGTCGTCATCGCGCAGGAAATGTCTCATGCCGGTGCTCCCGCCGTGTCGAGGATGCCGGGCAGCGCCGACACGAACCCGTCGATCTGCTCCTCGGTGATGATCAGCGGCGGTGCCAGTCGGATGACATCCGGGGCCGCCGCATTGACCAGGAAGCCGGCATCCCGGGCGGCGGTCTCGGCGGCCTTGGCCTTCGGTGCGCTCAGCACGATGCCGCGGAGCAGTCCGCGGCCCCGGACGTAATCCACCAGAGGGTGATTGAGCGCCTCCACCCCGTGCGCCAAGGTCTTGCCGAGGATCCCGGCCCGTTCGACCAGGCCGTCGTCATGGAGCACCCGCAACACCGCAAGCGCCGCGGCGGTGCACACCGGGTTGCCGCCGAATGTGCTGCCGTGCAGGCCGGGCGTCATCAGATCGGCGGCCGGACCCAGCGCCAGACAGGCGCCGATCGGCAATCCCCCACCGAGGCCCTTGGCCAGGGTGACGATATCGGGGGTGACCCCGTCGTGCTGATGGGCGAAGAAGTCCCCGGTACGGCCGACCCCGGTCTGCACCTCGTCGACGGCCAGCAGGGCGCCGTGCCTGCTGGTGATCTCCCGGGCAGCGGCCAGATAGCCGTCCGGCGGAACCACCACTCCGCCCTCCCCCATGATCGGTTCCAGGAACACCGCCGCAGTGTCGTCGGCGACCGCCGCCTGCAGTGCCGCAACATCTCCGTAGGGCACATGGGTGACGTAGCCGGGCAGCGGCTCGAAAGGCTGCTGTTTGGCCGGCTGACCGGTCAGAGCCAGCGCCCCCATGGTCCGGCCGTGGAACGCGCCTTGGGCCGCAACGATTTTCGTGCGGCCGGTGAGTCGGGTGAGCTTGAAGGCGACCTCGTTGGCCTCGGCTCCGGAGTTACAGAAGAACACCCGGGCCGGCGAGCCGAGGCGCCCGACGAGGGCCTCGGCGAGCGCGACGCCGGGTTCGGTGGCGTACAGGTTGGACACGTGGCCGAGGGTGTTCAGTTGGGTGGTGACGGCCCCGATGATCGCTGGATGGCGGTGGCCCAGGATGTTGACCGCGATACCGCCGAGCAGGTCCAGGTAGGTCTTGCCGTCGACATCGGTCACGACCGCCCCGTCGCCGCTGGCCAGTGCCAGGGCGGGAGTGCCGTAGTTGTCCATCATCACGGTCTGCCAGCGATCGAGCAGGGTCATGCGCCGACCACCTTCGTCCCGGCACCTTCGTCGGTGAGGAGTTCTGCAAGCACGCAGTGCTCGACCCGGCCGTCGATGACATGGGCGCTGGGCACGCCGGAGGTGACCGCGCGCAGGCACGCCTCGATCTTGGGCACCATGCCCTCCTGGAGGGTCGGCAGCAACTGCGCAAGCGTGGAGGTGTCGATTTCACTGACCAGGGAACTACGGTCCGGCCATCGGGTGTAGAGACCCTCGACGTCGGTGAGCATGAGCAACGCCTCGGCCCCGACCGCTTCGGCGACTGCGGCGGCAGCGGTGTCGGCGTTGATGTTATGCACCACGCCATCGGCGTCCGGGGCGATGGTCGAGATCACCGGAATCCGGCCGGCGGCGACGAGGTCATGGACGATATCGGCGTTGACGCTGTCGACGTCGCCGACAAGTCCGATGTCGGTGTCGACACCGTCGACGACCACTTTGCGCCGCACCGCGGTCAACAGCCGGGCGTCCTCGCCGGTGAGGCCCATCGCGAACGGCCCGTGGACGTTGATCAGGTTCACCAGATCGCGGCCGACAGAGCCGAACAGCACCATCCGTGCGACCTCGAGAACCTCCGGGGTGGTCACCCGGAAGCCGCCCTTGAATTCGCCCGGAATTCCCAACCTCTTGAGCATGGCACTGATCTGCGGACCACCGCCGTGCACTACTACGGGGTGGATGCCGGTGGTGAGCAGCGACACCATGTCCTCGGCGAAGGCGGTCTTGAGCCGGTCGTCGGTCATCGCGTTCCCGCCGTACTTCACCACGACGATCTTGCCGCGCAGTGCCTGGGCCCTTCCGGCGGCGGTCATGAGCTGTAAGCCGAGTTCTCTTCGACGTAGGCATGCGAGAGATCGGTGGTGCGGATCGTCGCCTCGCCGGCACCGAGGTTGAGCGCGATCGCGACCTCGATATCCGGACCGGACAGATCCACCTCCCGCGCACCGGGTGCGCCGGCGCCATCGACGCACAC
>ERZ888423.2352-NODE-2352-length-14252-cov-9.868986_pt1 | contig 14252 bp, 11 predicted proteins | sample MGYA00520523_ERZ888423 | MGnify/ENA primary metagenome ERZ888423 (study PRJEB32303, sample SAMEA104408611) | aquatic metagenome | biome: Brackish water; feature: Pelagic; material: water | place: Baltic Sea | collected 2014-06-08T10:24:00 | depth 30,27 m ...
TAACAATCGGGAACGCGGTCGCGCCTTCGGCTCGCCTCTATCGAGGATTGCTTCGGTAACCGGAAAATAGGGACCCGCGCCAAGGCCTGCGAGTGACCGACGTCACAAGTCTGCATGCCGCGCGGGCCATGGGCTAAACCTCGACGATCCGGCCCCCAGCGAGCGTGACGCGCCGATCCATCATCGCCGCGAGGACGGGATTATGGGTCGCGATCAGCATGGCGGCGCCAGTATTGTGCGCCAGCGTCAGAAGCCGCCGCGTCACCGCCGCCGCCGTCGTCGCATCCAGATTGCCCGTCGGCTCGTCGGCGAGGATCAAGCCCGGCGCGTTGGCGAGCGCTCGGGCGACGGCGACCCGCTGCTGCTCGCCGCCGGAAAGCTGGGACGGCCGGTGGCCCGACCGCTCCGCCAGGCCCATCTCCGCCAGAAGCTCCGCCGCCCGCGTCCGCGCCGCCCGCCGCGCCACGCCGCGGATGATCTGTGGCAACACGACATTCTCCAGCGCTGTAAATTCCGGCAACAGATGATGAAACTGAAACACGAACCCCAAATTCTCCGCCCGGATCCGGCTACGCGGCCGATCGTCGAGCCCGCCGACGGACTGGCCGCGCAACAGCACCTCCCCGGCGTCGGGCCGGTCCAGCAATCCGGCGATCTGCAACAGCGTCGTCTTGCCCGCGCCCGAGGGGGCGGTCAGCGCCACGACCTCCCCCGCCATCACCTTGAGGTCGGCGCCCGCCAGCACGTCCAGCCGCGCGTCGCCCTGCCGGTAGCTCCGGCGAACGTCTTTCAGCTCAAGGATCGGCGCGGCGCTCATTCGTACCTCAATGCGGCTGCCGGCTCAGCCCGCGAGGCGCGCCAGGCCGGATAGAGGCTCGCAAGAAACGACAGGCCGAGCGCCATCGCGACCACCAGCCCGACCTCGAAGCTGTCGACCTTCGCCGGCAGTTTCGACAGGAAATAGATTTCCGCCTGGAATAGTTTCGTGCCGCTCATGCTCTCAAGCGCCTGACGCAGCGATTCGATATTGAGCGCAAAGGCGAGCCCCAGCCCGAACCCCGCCAGCGCCCCGACGACGCCAATCGTCGATCCGGTCAGAATGAAGGTCCGCATGATCATGCCCCGTGTGGCGCCCATCGCCCGCATGACGGCGATATCCCGCGTCTTGTCCTTCACCAGCATGGTCAAGCTCGACACGATATTGAACGCAGCAACCAGAATGATCAGCGTCAGGATCAGGAACATCACGTTCCTCTCGACCTCAAGCGCGCTGACGAAGGCGCGATTGGTGTCGCGCCAGTCATAGACCTGAAAGCCAGGGCCAAGCACGGCCTGGATCCGCGCCTTCTCGCCGTCCAGCGTCTCGGGATTGGCCGTCATCGCCTCAATCAGGCTGACGCCCTCGCCGGTCGCGAAAAGCGCGCGGGCGTCTCGGAGCGGGATGTAGACATAGGTCGAATCGTACTCGTACATCCCGACATCGAAGATCGCGACGACCTTGAACGCCTTCTGCAAGGGCGCCGCGCCAAAGGGCGTGATGCCCTGGGCCGGGGACAGCAATGTGACGCGATCGCCGATCGTCAGACCAAGCTTCTGGGCGAGCCGACGGCCGATCACCGCATTGCCGCGACCGTCAAAATCCGCGAGGCGGCCGAGGATGACGCCTTTGCGCACGGCATCGAGCCCCGTCAGTCCCTCCAGCGTCATGCCACGGGCGAGCGCCCCCGAGGCGGTTCCCTGGTGGGTCGCCATCGACTGCCCCTCGACGACGGCGGCGGCGCGCAACACGCCGTCCACCGCCTTCAGCCGCACGACGAGCGGGCCATAGTCCGGGATCGGCCCATTCTGGCTGACAATCTGCAAATGCCCGTTCAAACCGAGGATACGGGACAGCAATTGCTCCCGGAAGCCATTCATCACCGACATGACGACAATCAGGGTCGCGACCCCAAGCGCGATGCCGATGAGCGAGAACCACGCGATCACCGAAACGAAGCTCTCACGGCCCCGGCCGCGCAGATACCGGCCGGCGATCATGCGTTCGAAGGGCGGAAATATCATCAGCCGATGACACGCTGCAAGGCGGCCTCAGGCGCGATTTCTTCGCGATCGCCCGTCGCCCGGCGCTTCAGTTCGACGACGCCGGCCTTGGCCCCGCGCGGCCCGATGATGATCTGCCAGGGCAGTCCGATCAGGTCCATGTCGGCGAATTTGGCGCCTGCCCGCTCCTCGCGGTCGTCATACAGCACCTCGACGCCGGCCTGGCTGAGCTTGCCATAAAGGCTTTCTGCCGCCGCATCGGTCGCGGCGTCGCCCTGGCGGAGGTTGATCAGCGCGACCTTGAAAGGCGCGACCGCATCCGGCCAGATGATTCCGGCCTCGTCATGGCTCGCTTCGATGATGCCGCCGACCAGCCGCGATACGCCGATACCGTAGGAGCCCATGTGGACATGGGCCTGGCCGCCGTCCGGCGTCTGCACCGCCGCGTTCAGAGGCGCGGAATAATTGGTGCCGAAATAGAAGATATGTCCAACCTCAACGCCGCGCGCCATCAAGAGGTCCTCGGCGGGAACCGGACACGTGGCGGCGTCGTGCATTTCGTCGGTGGCGGCGTAGAGTTGCGTCAACGCGTCGATCCGGGGGCGAAGATCGCTCTCATAGTCGATATTGGCCGCGTCGACGTCCTGGTTCAGCCAGTCCTTGTGGCAGTAGACTTCGCTTTCGCCGGTCTCGGCCAGAATGATGAATTCGTGGCTGAGATCGCCGCCGATCGGTCCGGTATCGGCGCGCATGGGAATGGCTTTCAGCCCCATCCGATCGAACGTCGCGAGATAGGCCATGAACATCTTGGCATAGGACAGGCGGGCGGCCTCCGCATCCAGATCGAAGGAATAGGCGTCCTTCATCAGGAATTCGCGGCCGCGCATGACGCCGAACCTCGGCCTGACTTCATCCCGGAACTTCCATTGAATGTGGTAGAGCATCTTCGGCAGATCGCGATAGCTCTTCACGTAGAAGCGGAATATGTCGGTGATCACTTCTTCATTGGTCGGGCCATAGAGCATGTCGCGGCCATGGCGGTCGGTGAACCGCAGCATTTCCTTGCCGTAATGGTCATAGCGGCCGCTTTCCCGCCAGAGGTCGGCGGACTGCACGGTCGGCATCAGCACCTCATGGGCGCCGGCCCGGTCCTGCTCCTCGCGCACGATCTGCTCGATCTTCTTCAGGACCCGGAAGCCCAGGGGCAGCCAGGAATAAATTCCCGCTGAGGCCTGGCGAACCATGCCGGCGCGCAGCATAAGGCGATGGGAAACGATCTGCGCTTCCGTCGGCGTTTCCTTGAGGGTCGGCATGAAATAACGGGTCAGGCGCATGAGTGGCGGCTCCGAGAGGCAAATGATCCAAGCGTTTCACGCTCTATATACGAACGCGCTCACCGGCGCGACGGCGCCGCCAGAACATTCAGGCATTCGGTCGGCAACTCGGAGAGCATGATCTCCTTTGGCTTGACCGCCGGCTTGGGCGGCGGCGCCGGCTTGACCGGCTTCGGCGGCTTCAGCCATGACGTCAATTCTTCGCCGCAGCCGTCGTCGAACGCCGGGGGATCCTGATCCTTGCAGGCGAGCGAGCCGACCGGGCATTCGAGCCGGACATGCATATGATAGACATGCCCATACCAGGGCCGGACCTTGCGCAGCCAGCCGCGGTCGCTCGCGGGGGTCCCTTCGCAGAGCGCCTTCTTGATCGGCGCGCCGACAAAGATGCGCGCTATCCGCCTGTCCTTGGCCGCCAGTTCGATCATCCGGGCCTCGCGGGCCGTGAACCGCTCATTCACCCAAGGCGCATTGACCGAGGCGACGACGGTTTCCGCCGACCATTCCTCGCGCTGCTCCCGCGTCAGTTGATAGGGCGGCGACGGGCGAAACCAGATGTCCGCATCGAGGCCAAGCTGATGGCTCCGATGGCCGGAAAGCATCGGCCCGCCGCGCGGCTGCGCCAGATCGCCGATCAGGAGCGTCGCATAACCCTCTGACGCAAGATTGGCTGAAAAGTCTTTGATAAACCCCAATAGATAGGGATGACCCCACGCCCGATTGCGGCTCGGCCGCATGGTCTGGTAGCCGACGCCGACCGCCGGCAGCGCCTCGCCGCCTGCGAGGCAGCCCTTGGCATAGCCGCCGAACGCCGCTGCCGGCGCCCTGGAAGCATCCTCGACGACGCCGAACGCCAGGCGCGCGACGGCGTCCTTCGCGGCAGCGTCGGCCGCGCCCGCCAGCGCCGCTACCGCGAATACGGCGCCCGCAAACCGGCTGATTCCATTAATGGCAGCACGTCGTCGATCCATTGCCGCCCTTCTCCCAGATAGTCGAGCCAAGACAGCAGCACCCCGTCCACGCCCATGCCGGACAGACGCACGAGATCGTCAACCACCGATTCCGGCGTGCCGACCAAGGGATAGCCGCCGTGGCCCGCCTTGAAGTGGAAACGGAACGCATCCATGACGGATGGCTCCAGCGTCTGCGATTCCATGCCGAAGATGGATAGCATGTTTTCAACCGCGATATCGTCGCCGTATTCGATGACATAGCGGTTGAGCGCCTGCTCCGCTTCGGCCTGTGTCGGCCGAACGACGGCATAGCCGTGGATCCAGCAGCTCGATCGCCGCCCCCTCGCCTCGGCGATGGCTTTCAGACCCGCGATCTGCGCCATGTCGCTTGCCTGATCCTTCTGGCGCAGCATCACGAAATTCATATCGCAGTTTTCGGCCGAAAAGCGCTGGCCGGTCGGGGACGAGCCGGCGTTCATGACCGGCAGGTCGAGACCCTGCAACGGCTTCGGCGCGCTCCAAAGGTCCCGGCCCTTGAAGAACGCGCCGTCAAAGTCGAACGGCTCCTCCGCCGACCAGAGGCGCCGGGTCAAGTCCAGCCATTCCGCGGCATACTCGTAGCGCCGGTCGTGTTCGCGCCATTCCGCGCCGAACATCTCGAATTCGTTCTTGAACCATCCGCAGACCAGGTTCAGCACGAACCGCCCGCCGGAAATATGATCGATGGTCGCCGCCTGCTTCGCCGCGATCAGGGGGTGGACGAGCGGCGCATGCACCGTCGACAGGACGGCGATCTGCTCGGTCACGGCCGCCAGCCCCGCCGCCCAGGTGAAGGTCTCGAAGGTCCGATTGTTGAAGTTCGACGCTCCGCCATAGCCCTTCCAGCGCCCGACCGGCAGCAATGCCTCAAACCCGGCGCGGTCGGCCATCTGCGCAAGGGCGACATTATCCGGCCAGGTCATCGGCCAGGCTTCCGGCGCGGTCGTCACAGTCGAACCGCCGCTGCAATTGAACGCCATGACGCCGAGCTTCATGACGTTCGGACCGAGGATAGGGTTGATTTTCGGCGCTGCGCTCTGGCTCATCGAGGCCCTATTTCTCCGTCATCACCCAGACGCCGTTCCAATCCTCCGGCGGCGGCTCCGCCATCAGGACCTGGCAACGCTCGATATACATCGCCGACGGAACATCGCCCGGCCGCGCGCTCAGCGCTTCCTTGAAGCGCGCATGCGCTCGCTCGAATTCCCGCGCCTTGTAGCGCCGCACCCCATCCGCGAAGAGGCCGATCAGGTCCTGGAGATTGGGGGTCTCCTCCACATCCAGATGGTCAAGGCATTCGTAGATCGTGACCGGCTTGGTCTTGCCCTTAACGACCACATGATCGAGCGCGCGCAAGCGATAGGAGCCGCGCAATTGCTCGACGGTCATTTCCGAAAGCAGGATGCCCGCGCCATATTGCTTGCAGGCGGATTCGAGTCGGGCGGCAAGGTTCACGCCATCGCCGATGATGGTGTAGTCCATGCGCTTCTTGCTGCCGATATTGCCGGCGACCACGGCGTCGGTATTCAGGCCGACGCCGATTTCGATCGGGAAAGTCGCGCCATCCGGCCCGGTTGGACTCCAGTTGCGGAGGATGCGCTGCATACCGATTGCGGCCTTCACGCCGCGGTCGGGGTCATCGTCGTGGGGCAACGGCACGCCGAACACGGCCATGATCGCATCGCCGATAAACTTGTCGAGCATGCCGCCCTGGGCCGAGATACACTCGACCATATGCTCGAAGTAGTCGTTCAGCATCGCGACCGTGCCGGATGCGCCCAGCCGCTCCGAGATCGTCGTGAAGCCGCGGATATCGGAGAACAGGACCGTCGCGACCGACTGCTTGCCGCCCAGGGCTGCTTCGCCATCCTTGCCGGACAGAAGCTGATCGGCGATATCGGGGTCCATGTAGCGCGACAGCGTCGATTTCACCCGCTTTTCGCCAGAAATGTCTTCCAGCATGACCATCACGCCAAGCGGTTTGCCGTCCCCGGCGCTCAAGGGCAGGACCGTCGCGTTGACGGAAACCTTCTCGCCGCCCGCGACAATCTCCGCATCGACCGCGTATTCGGTGACGCAGGTCGATGCGACGCGCAGGGCCCGCTCGATCAGCCAGCCATTGTCCGCGCCGACGACCGTCGCGATCGCCTCGCCGACGATGCTTTCGGGGTCGACCCGGAAAATCCGGCCGCCGGCGGCGTTGCAAGTGCGGATCGCGCCATCGGGATTGAAGGTGATGACGCCGTTCGACATGCTTTGCAGCATGGCGTCGTTGTAGTTGCGCATCGCCTGCACGTCATCGAAGAGCTGGGCATTCTCCAGGCCGATCGAGATCTGCGCCGTGAAGGCGCGCAGGCGCCGCTCGTCGTCGTCCGTGAACGGCCCGCCGATCTTGTTCAGGACCTGGGTGACGCCGATCGTCTCTCCCGACTTGTTGACGACTGGCACGCAGAGAATAGAGCGCGTGAAGAAGCCGGTCTGCCGATCGAAGGACGGATTGAACCGCAGATCGGCATAGGCGTAGGGAATGTTGATCGACCGGCCGCTGGTATAGACCGCGCCTGCGATCCCGGCGCTATTCGGCAGCCTGATCTGTTGATCGAGCCCGGCGCCGACGAAGCTGAAGAGTTCTTTGGTCTTGCTGTCGTTCAGGAACAGCGTCGAGCGCTCGGCATTCAGAAGGCGCGTCGCCTCCGACATGACCTTGCTCAAAAGCTTCGGCAGCTCCAGTTCCGACGTGATGTCGGATACGACGTTCATGAACGCGCTTTCACGGGCGCGGGTCTTCTCCATGCGCTCGATCAATTGCAGCGATTCGAGCGTGATGGCGCATTGCGCGGTGATCGCGGCGATGGTCTCGCGGTCCGTGTCGTCGAAGGCGCCGTGCTTTTTGTTCAGCGCCTGGATCACGCCGATCACGCCGCCCTTGGGCGTCCGGACAGGCGCGGCGACGATCGACCGGGTGCGGAAGCCGGTTTCCTCGTCGAAGCGCGCGCGAAACCGGTCGTCCTCATAGGCGTCATGAATGATCTCTGCATGGCCGGTCGTGAAAACCGCGCCGGCGATGCCTTCGTTAGAGGACAAGCGGATTTCGCGCCGGCCGATGCCCTGTGCGACCCGGGAATACAACTCGCCGGTTTCGGGGTCCTTAAGATAGAGCGTCGCCCGCTCGGCATCGGTCTGTTCCGCGGCGACGGCGACGAGCGCGTCCAGCACCGCATCCAGCGAATCGAGCGACGCGACATGGCGGGACACGTTCAGCAGCAACTGCATATGCTGCAGTTCCTTGCCCTGATCCTTCAAGATAGAGGACCGATTGTCATCCATCGCCCGATCCCTCTAGCCGCTCGCGCAGGGCGCGAATTGTAGCATGCAAATGCCGGATTTCGGTCCGCGCGCTCTCCCGCGCTTCGGTGACCGCTTCCGCCTGCGCCGCTGCTTCGGTTTCCATCTTGGTGCGCAAGGCGTCGATGGTCCGTTTCAATTGCGTAATTTCGCCTGTCGTAGCCTGGCGCGCGACTGCAAGCGATTCGGCATAGCGGGCGTCGCCTTGCTCCAGAGCTTCCCGCAGCGCCTGGATCGTCGCCTTGAGTTGATCCTGCTCGGCCCGGGCCGCACGGTCGGCCGCATCGACGCGAATCGCAGCGCGCTGCTCCGACTCCTCCAGTAAGACGCGAAGCGAGGCCACCGTCTCCTTGAGATGCCGAAGCTCGGTCTGCAGACGCCAGACTGCATCGTCCTGGACTGTCGGCTCGCTCTGCGTCATCGGTCCATCATGCCCCCACGCCCGGTCCCACGCCCGGCGCCGGCGATTATAGGCCAGAATGTGACAGATCGCGATTGGGCAGGCGCTCGCCTACCAGGTATCGATCCATGCATGCTTCTTGCCGGCGCGTGGCGCCGGCGGCGGCGCGTGGCGCCGGCGGCGGCGCGGAGCGAAGGCCGGCGACGACCCATCTGCGGGTGTCGGCTGGGTCGATGACGTCATCGATCTCGAACAATTCCGCCGCCGTCAGCGCCTTGCCCTGATCGTACATGCCAGCGACCTTCGCCTCATAGACGCGGCGCCGTTCCTCCGGGTCCTCGATCGCCGCCAGCTCGTTGCGGTAGCCAAGCTTGACCGCGCCTTCCAGGCCCATGCCGCCAAACTCCGCCGTCGGCCAGGCGACGGCGAAATTCGGCGCGTGGAAACCGCCGCCCGCCATGCCTTGGGCGCCCAGGCCATAGGCCTTGCGCAGCACGACCGTGAACACCGGCACCGTCAGGTTCGCGCCGATGACGAACGGCCGGCAGCAATGGCGGACCAGGGCCAACTTCTCATGCTCCGGGCCGACCATGTTGCCCGGCGTATCGCAGAGGAACAGCATCGGGATGTCGTAGGCGTCGCACAATTGCATGAAGCGTGCGGCCTTGTCCGCCGCATCGGCGTCGATGGCGCCGCCCAGATGCATCGGGTTGTTCGCCATGACGCCAAGCGGCCGGCCCTCGATACGGATGAAGCTGGTGATCATCGACTTGCCGAACCGGGGCCGAAGCTCCAGCACCGAACCATCGTCCGCGATCAGATCGATGGCTTTGCGGATATCGTAGACCTTGACCCTGTTCTCCGGCACGACGGCGCGCAGCAAGCGCTGATCCGCGGCCGACCAGTCCTCAACCGCGCCCTGGAAATAGGAGAGATACAGCCTGGCCGCCTGGACCGCCGCGGCTTCGTCCTTCACCAGAATGTCGATCACGCCGTTCGCGGTCTGCTCAGCCACGGGGCCGACTTCCTCGGGGCGAAAAACCCCAAGCCCGCCGCCTTCGATCATCGCAGGTCCGCCCATGCCGATATTGGCGTTTTCGGTCGCGATCACGATATCGCAGCAGCCGACCAGCACCGCATTCCCGGCGAAGCAGCGGCCAGAGGCGATTCCGACCAACGGCGCCTGGCCCGATAGCTTGCCAAACAGGTGAAACGCCGGCGTCGTCAGGTTGGCCGAATAGACGACGTCCGTATCGCCCGGCCGCCCGCCGCCGCCTTCCGCGAACAAAACGACCGGCAGGCGCCACTTCGCGGCCAGCTCGAACATCCTGTCCTTCTTCTCGTGGTTCTTCTTGCCCTGGGTCCCGGCCAGCACGGTGTAGTCGTAGGACAGCACCATGCAGCGCGCCCGGTCGTCCTTGAACTTGTCGCCATTGATGCGGGCGACGCCAGCGACCAGGCCGTCGGCTGGGGTCTTCTCCCATAGCTCCGGCCGGCTCATCCGGGCGCGTCGGGCCGCGACGACCAGCGCGCCATATTCTGTGAAGCTGTCCGGATCGACCAGATCGGCGATATTCTCCCGGGCCGTCCTCTGGCCGGTCTTGCGGCGGCGCGCCACCGAATCCGGCCGGTTCGCATCCTTCGTGAAAGCCTGGCGGGCCTGAACCTCAGCCAGATCAGGGCGGATGTGGTCGAGATCGACAGTTTCGACTGCCGCCGCATCCCCGGCTTCGACGTCGCCCGGTTCAAGGTAAACCAACGCAGCGCCTTCCAGCGCCACATCCCCCGGACCGACGGCGAATGCGACGACAGTCCCGGACATATCTGCGACGATATCGTGCTGCATCTTCATGGCGTCCATGACGAGCAGGGTCGCCCCTGCCCGCACCCCATCGCCGGGCGCGACCGCGAGGCTGACGATGGCGCCCTGCATCGGCGCCGCCACGGTGTGGGCGGCATCCGGCAGAGATGTAGGCGCGGATGCCGCAGCCGGCGCGCCTGCGGCCTTGCCAAACGCCAGCACGGCCAGGGGGTCGGCAGCGTCGATCCGTGCGCCGGCGCGGCCGCCAGCCGCCCCAGGCGCGGCCTCGAAGAAGCGCCTTGGCTCGGCCGCGGCGCCGATCAGCGCGCCAGCGGCGCCGGCGATGAAGGTCGTGTCGACCGCGCCCGCCCGGACAGCCGGATCCGCCAACAGGGCTTCCAGAAATGCGGCGTTGGTCCTGACGCCCTCGATCCGAAACTCGGCCAAGGCCCGGCGGGCTTTCTGCGCGACCGCGGGCATGCCGCCGGAGCGCGCATGCACAATGACCTTGGCGATCAGCGAATCGTACCTCGGACTTGGGGCGAGGCCCGCATAGCCCGCATGATCGACGCGCACGCCAGGACCCGTTGGCGGGTCGAATGCCGTGAACCGACCGCCGGCCGGACGCGCCGTCCCGTCGGCCGTCATCGTCTCCATATTGACGCGCGCCTGCAGCGCCATGCCCCTCGCCGGCGGCGGCTCATCGAGATTGAGACTCGCCAGGGTCACGCCATCCGCCAGCCGCAATTGCAGTTCGACCAGATCAAGCCCAGTTACGGCTTCGGTCACAGTGTGCTCCACCTGAAGGCGGGCATTGGCTTGGATGAAGGCGATGGCCGCCACGTCGTCCGTCGCGGCGCCGGACGCGTCCACCAGGAATTCGATCGTCGCCAGATTGTCGAGCTGCGCCTCACGGGCGATCGCGACAGCCGCGGCCAGCAAACGCGCCCGCACGCCGGCGGCCAATACCGGGGCCGGGGCGATTTCGATCAGCTTCTGGCGCTGACGTTGCAAGCTGCATTCCCGCTCCCAGAGATGAGCGACATTTCCCGCCCGGTCGCCCAGCACCTGCACCTCGATATGGCGGGCGGCGGGGATGAATGTTTCAAGGTAGAGGGCGTCGTCGCCGAACGCTGCGGTGGCCTCGGCCTGGCAGCGGGCGAACGCGACGGCGAGGTCGTCGCCCGCGCCGACGACGCGCATGCCGCGCCCGCCGCCGCCGGCGACCGCCTTCAGCATCACCGCGCCGCCGGGCCCGAGGGATCGGAGAAATGCCGCCGCGTCCGCTTCGCTGACGGGCGCAGGGAGCCCCGGCGCAATCGGCGCGCCGGCCGCGGCGGCGATGGCGCGCGCGGCCGCCTTATCCCCAAATTTCTCGATGACGCCGGCGCTCGGCCCGACGAAGGTCAGCCCGGCCGCCGCAACTGCGGCCGCGAAACCGGCGTTCTCCGACAGGAACCCGTAGCCCGGATGAATCGCATCCGCCTGCGCTTCGGCCGCAGTCCCGAGGATCGCCTGTTGGTCGAGGTAAGCCGCCGGGCCTGCGCCTTGCAGCGGCAGGGCGCGAGCGCCGGCGCGCACATGCAATGCCTCCGCCTCGTCGCTGGCATAGACCATGACTGGCTTAATGCCGAGGTCGGCCGCCGTTCGGGCGATCCGGATGCCGATCTCGCCACGGTTGGCGATCAGCAGCGTTCGAATTGGCACAAGCGGCGTTCCTTCCCAATAACGTCCGGAAAGGGTTTCAGCCTAACTGCCCAAGATCAATGGGGACGAGTCTGCGCCAGTGCGATTTATCGCCAATCGGGCGCGCCGCCCCGCTGCACCCGCGGGCGCCGGTCGTTGGCGCGCCATGCAGCCTCGCCCGCATTCAGCGTCCAGGTGACGAGCTCCTTCATGGCGGACCCAAGCGCATCGTCCCAGGAGACGATAATGTCATTCATGACCTCGCCGACGCCCTCGCCTCTGCGATCAATCGTCGTCGACGCGACGATCAGGCGGTCGGGCATGCTGACCAGCTTGACGCTGAACCCGACATGGGGCGAATGCAGCCCGGCGCCGGAATAGGCTTCCACCTGAAATTCGCGCATTTCGACCTTGAGCACGAAGTCCGGCTTCAAGCCGACGCTATCGCGGCCGACAGCCGTGATGCGGCGGGAATTTTCAAAGGATTCGACGATCAAGGTCTGCACCATCAACGGCGCCTGATCGGTCCAGTTGGCGAGCGCGTAGTAGTCGAACCGCGTCGGCTCGGTCATCAAGCCAATGCGCAGCGTGTTCAGGCTGGCCGCCGCATAGGGCCTCTCGACAAGCAATTGCCAGTCGACCGGCGGCTGTCCCTCGGGAAACGTGCTTTTCGGCGTCAGGCGGTATAGCCGCGGTTGCTCCCTGGCGCCGGGGATGATCGTGTCGCAGCCAGCCAGCGCCAACGCCCCCATGCCAAGCAACGCCGAGCGTCGGGCGATTGTGTTATCGGGTTTCAAAGCCACGCTGCTGTCCTCCAAACAGGAAACGAGCCGGATCGCGTCGGACGTCCGACGACAACCGGTTCAGATTATCGATGAGCACGCGGGATTCGGAGAGAAAACCGTTCATATCGTATAAGGTCGTGCCGGTAAAATCGTTGATCGCGCGCCGGTTCTCCTGAAGGATCGCGGTCGCGGCGTCGGACGTTCGCTGAAAACTCTTGGCCGTGCTGCCCGCCTGTTTCACAAAGCCCTCGATATCCTTCGACATGCCGCGCACGTTCTGCATTGTCGCGACCGCCTCGCGGGTCGCCACGGGCAGGTCCTTCTCCAGCGCCTTACCGATCAGTTGGACGGAGCCGGCGGCTTGGCGCAATTCCGCCAGGGTCCCCCGCGTATCCTCGACGATCGCGTCTATGCTGGCGGACTTGTTGGCCAGCGTCGCCGATAGCGTGTTGATGTTGGCGAGCATGCCGGTGACAGCCGCCCGATTCTGGTCCCCGAACAACAGGGTGGCGCGTCCGACAAGTTCCTGAACCTGCTCCACCAGCGCCGGCGCGCCCTGCAGCAGGCGGTCGATTTCAGAGGGCGCGGACGGGATCGCGGCATACCGCTTGCCAGGCTCCGCTTCCAGCGGCTGCGCAGCGTTCGAGCCGCCTTTGAGCGCAATCAGCGCGCCGCCGGCGAGGCCCTGAATCTCCAGGCTGGCGACCGTATCGGTGCGGATCGGGGCATCGTCCTCGATCCGGGTTTTCACCAGGATCTGCTCGACATTGCCGTCGCCCGGAAAGCCGATCGACGTCACTTCGCCAACCGTGATGCCGCGGAAGGTCACGGAGCTTCCGACCCGCAGGCCCTTCACCGAGCCATCGAAAAAGATCCAGTATTCCTTGTAGCTGCGTTCCGCCTGCCAGTTCGACAGCCAGATGATGAACGCCAGCATGCTGAGAAAGAGCGCGATGACGAAGAGTCCAACCGCAACAAAGTTCGCGCGCGTTTCCATATCTGTCTCCTAGACCGCCGCCCCGGCCCGCTCGGCCGAGGCGATGGCGGCGCGGCCGCGCGGGCCGCCAAAATATTCCTGAATCCAGGGATGATTGATCTTCATCAGCTCCGGAATGGTGTCGATCCGCGTTTTCTTGTCGATCAGGACAGCGACGCGGTCGCAGATCGCATAGAGCGAATCCAGGTCGTGGGTGATCATAACGACCGTCAGCCCAAGGGACTTCTGCAGGTCAGCGATCAACAGGTCGAAATTCGACGCGCCGATCGGGTCGAGGCCGGCGGTCGGCTCATCCAGGAACAAGATATCCGGGTCAAGCGCGAGGGCGCGCGCGATGCCGGCGCGCTTGCGCATGCCGCCCGACAATTCCGCTGGGTACTTGTCGTTCGCATCGGGCGGCAGCCCGACCAATGCGACCTTCAGTTCCGCCACTTCCCGCCTGAGCCGGGGCGACAGGTTCGAATGCTCCCGAAGCGGCGCCTCGACATTTTCCGCGACCGTCAGGGAGGAGAATAGCGCCCCGTCCTGGAACAACACGCCCCAGCGCCGCCGGATCGCCTTGGCGGCCGCGGCGCCGCCGGTCCCTGTGAGATGGCCCAGCACCTCGATCTCGCCGGCGGCCGGCCGGTTAAGGCCGATGATCGTGCGCAGCAGCACCGACTTGCCCGTGCCCGACCCGCCGACAATGCCCAAGACCTCGCCGCGCCTGACAGCCAGCTCAAGGTCGTCATGCACGACATGGGACCCGAACTGCGTGCGCAAGCCGCGGACATGGATGGCGAGCGGATGGGTCGAAGCTGGAATATCTGACGTCATCGCCTCAGAGCCTGAATCAAAAGATCATGAAGGCTTGCAATGGGTTGCGATCCTTC
>ERZ888423.2353-NODE-2353-length-14240-cov-7.998026_pt1 | contig 14240 bp, 10 predicted proteins | sample MGYA00520523_ERZ888423 | MGnify/ENA primary metagenome ERZ888423 (study PRJEB32303, sample SAMEA104408611) | aquatic metagenome | biome: Brackish water; feature: Pelagic; material: water | place: Baltic Sea | collected 2014-06-08T10:24:00 | depth 30,27 m ...
GGCGTCATACGAGGCAGCTAAGGCCCAGGTGTTCGCGAACCAGCAGCCCGACGACGTCGTCATCGGGCTCGCGACCGACGCCGCCGTCATGGGCCACCTCGCTACAGCGCCGGGACGTGTGTTGAGCTTTGGGCTGGCAGTAGGGGAGTACCGGTCGGAAGGCGGTCTCCTCATCGGACCGTCGGGAACGATCGCTCCGATCGCGTCGCTGCGCCGGACGCTGCCGCATGACATCACCAACGCACTCGCGGCCTCGGCGCTCGTTCTCGAGACCGGGCTCGCCGACGCCGATGCGATCGAATGCGCGCTCGGGACCTTCGTCGCCCCACCGCACCGTCTCGAACGGCTCGGGAGCCACAACGGCGCGGACTGGTTTAACGATTCGAAGGCGACCACGCCGTACGCTGCGGCGGCGGCCATTCGCTCGTTTGAGAACATCGTCCTCATCGCTGGCGGCGCTGACAAGGGTGTCGATCTGTCGTCGATGGCGGACGAAGCATGGCGCTGCACTGGTGTGCTCGCCATTGGCACGACGGCGTCCGCGATCGCCAATGTTTTCGCCAGTGTCGCGAGAGTCGAGTCAGTCGGCACGCTCGAGCGAGCCGTCGAACGTGCCGCCACATGGGCGCGGCCTGGCGACACTGTTCTCTTATCGCCGGGGTGCGCCAGTCTTGATCAGTTCACCAATTTCGAAGTGCGCGGCGAAGCGTTCCGCTTGCTCTTCGCTCAGCTTGCCGAACAACAACTACAAGGAGTCTCAGCGTGACATCGACACTGACTGTCGCTGACCGTCGTCGGGCCACGCTTGACCGACGTGCGACCGACGCGCCAGCCGGCCGGAACACACCAGCAAGTGGTCCGACTCGACGCTCGGCTCCGGCCCGCAAGCCTGCCGCTCGCGCTACGACGAATCGCGCTGTGGGTGTTCGTGCCCACGGTGTTGCAGGGGACCGGCCGAGCTCGCTCCGTCCGGTTGGCGCGGCGGCTCACACCGTCGAACGCGTCGGTCCGATCACCAAGTTCGGTCGGTCGATGCGCGCTGATGTGAGCTCAAAGCGGAAACTCGGCCCGCCTCCAGGCACCTTCTACGTGATTGTCAGCGTGGTCCTCGTGTTCGTCATGCTCGGCCTTGTCATGGTGCTCTCCGCATCGGCAGTCACGCAGGCCAACGTTGGCAACTCGCCGTACGCAGTGTTCTCGAGGCAGGTGATATGGGCGAGTTTTGGCCTCATCGGCATGATCTTCGCGACACAGGTTCCGTACACGATCTGGAAGCCCCTCACCATTCCGCTGCTTGCACTCGGTACTGCAGCAATGGCAGCACCGTTCGTTCCAGGTCTCGGCACCCCGGTCAACGGAGCACACTCATGGATCCAGTTCGCGGGCCTTTCTATGCAGCCGTCTGAGTTCCTGAAGCTGGTTGTTGTCATCGCCGCATCCAGCCTGCTCACGGTGCGGGCCCATGAGCTTGGCGATCTCCGCAAGACGCTTTACCCCATCGCTGCACTCGCTGGAGCGGCCGCAGCAATGAGCCTCGTCCAGGGCGACCTCGGATCCGCCATCGTCCTCGGGGCGATCGTGTTGAGCGTGGCGTGGATTGCGGGTGTCCCGATATGGCCCCTGACTGGCCTCACGCTGACCATCGTCGTCGTAGCGATCGGGATCGTGGTATCGGACCCCCGTCGACTCAGCCGGTTCACGGCCTTCATGAATATCGAAGAAACCAAGGAGTTCGAGTCGTACCAGGTGTACCAGGGGCTCGTCAGCATCGCCAACGGTGGCCTGACCGGCTCAGGCATCGGTGGGAGCCGGACCAAGCTCGGCTATCTGCCCTATGCCCACAGCGACTTCATCTTCTCGATCATTGCTGACGAACTGGGGATGATCGGCGCCGCTGCAGTCATCGGTGGTTTCATTGTTCTCGTGGCCTTCGGTATCCAAGCTGCCCTTGCCGCACCCGACCGATTTGGCATGCTGCTGGCTGGTGGGATCTCGGCGTGGTTCGGCGTGCAGACGATCATCAACCTCGGCGGTGTCACCGGCGTGATGCCAGTGACAGGCCTCACCCTGCCGTTCTTTTCGGCTGGCGGTAGTTCGCTGTTTGTCAGCATGTTCGCGGCCGGATTGCTGCTGAGCGTCGCTCGACGAGCGACACGATCCTGACATGGCCCGATTCGCCGTGGTCACAGGCGGAGGGACTGCCGGCCACGTGCTGCCGGCTCTCGCTGTCGCTGAAGCCCTGGTCGAGCGGGGGCGTAACGTCGACGAAATTCTGTACGCCGGATGTCAACGTGGGATGGAGACCCGGCTGCTGGCGAGTACCCCATTCCCCGCTGTCTTCTTCGACGTCGTCGGCTTCCAACGGAGCCTGAGTCGTCGAAACTTGGGCTTCATTCCGAAGATGATCAAGGCAACCTGGCAGGCGGTTAAGAAGTTCCGTGCGGATCGGCCCGCCGTAGTCGTCTCGGTTGGTGGCTACGCCAGTATGCCGTCCGTATTCGCCGCTCGGTGGTTGAAGATTCCTGTCGTGGTCGTCTCCTATGACCGCACGCCCGGACGGGCCAGCCGACTGTCAGCCAAGCGTGCCGTCGCGTGTGCGGTGGCCTTCGAGAACTCGCCGCTGCCGCGCGCCGAAGTCACTGGCGCACCGGTCAGGCAAGCAATCTTCGATGTTGATCGTACGGCTGGTCGGGCCGCAGCTCGGGAGCGACTCGGGGTCGGACCCGACCGGTTCCTTGTTGGCGTCATGGGCGGCTCGCAAGGATCTGGCGTCCTCAACGGTGTCATCGCGAAGTACCTCGCCGACCACGCAGACGACAGCGGGTTGGCCGTCCGTCAGGCCGCCGGGGATCGGTTCATCGACACAATCGATCAGGTGGGGTCTGGCGATGCCGATGCAATCGGTGTCCAGCACCAGTTGATCGGCTACGAGGAGGACATGCCGTCGGTGTACGCCGCGGCTGATCTATTGATCGGCCGTGGGGGAGCGAGCACCGTGCACGAGGTGGCCGTCACCGGCACGCCGGCGATTCTCGTCCCGTGGGCGAATGCGGCCGACGACCATCAGACCGACAATGTGGGATGGCTGGCCGACTCGAATGCCGCGGTGCTGCTGCCTGAATCGGACCTCGTCTCCCTTGGCGACGAGATCGAACGCCTTCGCTGCGACGGCGTCGCACGCCAACAATTGAGCGATGCCGCTGCAGCGCGCGGCGACGTTCATCGATCTGGCGCATTGGCAGCATTGATCGAGCGCGTGGCCCTAACATCTGCTGCATCGTGAACTCGACCGACAATCCGTTCGACCCGACTCCATCGTTGGCCCCTCCGGCGATGCGGGCACCGGTTGCGCCGCTTGATCTGTCGATCCCACATCGGCTACACGTCGTCGGCATCGGCGGCCCCGGGATGAGCGCAATCGGCATTGCCCTAGCCGAAATGGGCCATGACGTCTCGGGCAGCGACCTCCGCGAACATCCGGTACTCGAACGTGTCCGAGCGGCGCGTGCTGCGGTGTACGTCGGGCACGACCGCTCGTACGTCCATGGTGTCGACGCCGTTACGGCGTCGACTGCAATCCCGGCCCACAACATCGAACTCGACGAAGCGAGGAACACTGGCGTCACCGTGCTCCGCCGCTCCGGGATGCTTGCATCGATCTGTGCTCGTGCGAAGTCGTTGGCTGTGGCAGGTACGCACGGTAAGACCACTACGACATCGATGCTGATGCTGATCCTGGCTCAGGCCCAGCTCCGACCGAGCTTCATTGTCGGTGGTGATGTCACAGATGTCGGGACTGGTGCACATTGGTCCGGCGGCGAATGGCTGGTGGTCGAAGCTGACGAGAGCGACGGAACCCATCTCGAACTGCCTTTGTATGGCTCGATCATCACCAACATCGAAGTCGACCACCTCGACCACTACGGCACGTTTGACGCGGTTGTCGACAGCTTCGACACCTACCTCGGTCAGATCGTTGGGCCCAAGGTCCTGAATGCTGACGATCCAATCACCCGCCGGCTCGCAGGTGTGCACGGCGCCGTCACGTTTGGCCTCAGCGATGACGCCGACGTGCAGGCAGTCGATGTGCTGGCAACCAATGGAGCGTTCACTTTTAGTGTCGAGCGGTGGCACGACGGCGGCAGGGTCCGTCTCGGGGAGATTAGCCTGCCGATGCGCGGCGTGTACAACGTCAGGAACGCGCTCGCGGCCACGACGATGGCGCTCGAAATTGGCGTGGGCTTCGCGGACATCGCCGAGGCGTTGGCCAAGTTCGGCGGGGTCGCTCGTCGATTCGATGTCCGAGGTGTTCACGGTGGCGTGACCTTCGTCGACGACTACGCCCACCTGCCGACCGAGATCGATTCGGTTCTCACCGGGGCACGCGACAGTGGCGACGGGTGGGAGCGCATCATCGCGGTGTTCCAACCCAACCGGTTCAACCGAATCTCTGAGATCTGGCGCGACTACGCCGACGCATTCGGCCAGGCCGACCTCGTCGTACTCACCGACATTTATGCATCTGGTACGACACCGATTCCGGGCATCACCGGCAAGCTCATCGTCAACGCTGTGACCGAGGCCAACCCTGGAAAACGCGTCGTCTGGCTTCCTCAGCGGAGCGATCTGGTCAACTACGTGGCGCGAGAAGCCCGGAGTGGTGACGTCGTGATTTCGATGGGCTGTGGCGACATCGCATCGTTCCCGTCTGAGGTACTCGATGTCTGCCGCGGTTGAGCGGGCGCTCATCGAGCTGGGAGAACTCGCCGAGCGAGACGTACCAATCGGTCCGCTGACGACCTATCGCGTCGGAGGGGCGGCCGACGTCTTCGTCAGCCTCCGATCGCGGGCTGACCTCGTTCCGCTGGCCAAGGCAGTTGCAGCATCCGGCCTCCCGGTGCTCGTCGTCGGACGTGGATCGAACCTGCTCGTTGCCGACTCTGGATTCCGAGGTATCGCCGTGTCGGCATCCGCCATCACCGACTCGATCGACATCGATGAGTCATCGGCCACAGTCACCGCTGGAAGCAGCGTCTTACTGCCGGTGCTGGCTCGCCGTACGGCGGCCGCTGGGCTCATCGGGTTCGAATGGGCAGTCGGTGTTCCCGGGTCGGTCGGCGGCGCAGTGCGGATGAACGCGGGCGGCCACGGCTCTGACATGTCTGAGGTGCTCGTCTCCGTCACGATCGCTGACATCTCAGATACCGGGGGTGACCTGACCGACGATGCCAAAGCTGGCATCGTTCGGTCCGTGAATGCAGACGCCTTGGGGCTCCGATTCCGCGGGAGCGGCCTGGTTGCGACCGAACTCGTCCTCGACGCGACGCTGCAGTTAGTGCACGGCGACCGAACAGCGGCTGAGGCCGAACTGAGCGAGATCGTGCAATGGCGCCGGGCCAACCAGCCCGGTGGGCAGAACGCAGGGTCGGTCTTCGTCAACCCGGTTCCGGGCGAAGTCACCTGTGGGGCACTGATCGAGGCCGCCGGCCTGCGCGGGCTGCGTCGCGGTACGGCCACTGTGTCCAGCAAGCACGCCAACTTCATCCAGGCCGATGAAGACGGCACAGCAAACGATGTCCGCGACCTGATGCGGCACGTCCGTACCGAGGTTGAGCGATCGAGCGGTTTCCGGCTGCGGAGCGAGATCCGTTTGATTGGTTTTGACGATGAGTTCTGAGTCGGGCAACTGCAGCTGATGTTTGGACGAAAAAAGCCTGCCGGCGAGCCCACGCCGGCCAGTGGTCGCGTCCGGCCCGACGCTTCGGTACTTGACGAACTCTCGCGTGCGTTTGGCGCCTACGGCGATGCCGATGACAACGCTGCACTGATCGACGACAGAGATGACGCCACTGCTGCCGCTGAGATCGACCCGCTCGACGCGGCGATCGAGTTTTCAATCGTCACGTCGGATGGCCCGCGGCTCGCTACCGATGCGGGGCCACCGACGCCGCTGGCAGAGCGTCGAACGATCAAGATCGGCGACGGCTTCGGCGGCGCGGGGCTCGATTCCTTATCCGTCGACGAAGTTCGCGGTCGCCCGAGCAACCTCAATGTCGACCCGTCGGGCTCATCGATGTCGGCACCGACGCAGGCTCCATCATCGGCGAGAGCACCGGACAGCCGCTCCGGATCGGCCCGGGGTACTCGCTCAACAATCGCGATCGGTGGCGGGGATGACCTCCCGGATGCTGTGTATCTCGACGGTGGCGACCTGGGCAATCGATCCGAAGGAACCGTCTTCATCGACGACGACGGCACCGACGACGCAATGGCCCCCAAGGACGCCAGTCTCCGGGGAATCGAACCGCGCCTCAGGCAGCGTCGGATCACGGTCCATCGTGCGATGGGACTGCGTCGGCTGAAGTGGGTTGTCGCCGGAATTGGCGCAGCGATCGTCGCGCTCGCTGCGTTGACTTTGCTTGGATCAGGCTTGTTCGCCATCGACGACGTATCGGTCGGAGGCAACGTCTACACCGACAAGAATCGCCTCGATGCAGTCATTGAAGAACTCACGGGCACACCCGTCCTCCTCGCCGACACTGCAGCTGCCGAACTCGCACTCGAGGCCATCCCCTGGGTGGAAACGGCCCGTGTCCGGGCAAAGTGGCCGGGCACAGCGACGATTGAGATCCGTGAACGCACGCCGGTTGCAACGATGCGCGGCGCTGATGGTCGATTTCGAGTACTCGATAATGAAGGCCGTGTGCTCGACGTAATCGAAGGCCAACCGGTGGCGTTCATTCTCCTTGGTGGGCCGAACACGCTCGACCTCGCAGCCGGCGAGTTCGCGCCGATTGGACCGGCGTCAGCAGCCTCGCTGGTCACCAAGCTCACACCGACGATCCGGCCGCGTGTCCAAACGATCGACGTGACCGACGACGGGGCCGATCTGGTCATCTTCCTCACTCCGGCTGATGATGCCCTACAGACCACTCCCATTCGGGTACGATTTGGCTCGGCCATAGGCGACAGCGATCAGATCGAAAAGCTCCTTCGGCTCGAAAATCAACTCGGCGACCTGCCGGCAGGGGCGGTGACGGAGATCAACGTGGCGACCAACGAGGTCACCGTGCTGTGACGGTCCCCGCTCAAACATCCAGAACCTGGCAAGATAAACCCGACGACGCCTGGGCCCCCGATCAGCACGATCAGGATCCAGGCCGGACACATGGAAATGACACACTAATGAACGACATGATTCGCCTGACGAAGCAACTTCAAAGGATTCGCTGATGGCTGGTGCTCCACAAAATTATCTTGCGGTGATCAAGGTCATCGGTGTTGGTGGCGGTGGCGTCAATGCCGTCAACCGCATGATCGATGCTGGGCTGAAGGGCGTTGAGTTTATCGCCGTCAACACTGACGCCCAGGCGCTCTTGATGAGCGACGCCGATGTCAAGCTCGACATCGGTCGCGATCTCACTCGTGGCCTCGGCGCTGGCAGCGACCCCGAGGTGGGTCGCGCGGCAGCCGAAGCGCACAGGGAAGAAATCGAAGAAATGGTGAAGGGCTCCGACATGGTCTTCATCACCGCCGGCGAAGGTGGCGGTACCGGTACGGGTGCTGCGCCTGTCATTGCCGAGCTCGCCCGCGAAGCAGGTGCATTGACCATCGGTGTCGTCACCCGCCCGTTCTCGTTCGAGGGGCGCAAGCGTGCGGTGCAAGCTGACAACGGTGTAGGTCGCCTCAAGGAGAAGGTTGACACGCTGATCGTCATCCCGAACGATCGCCTACTCACTGTCGCAAACGACAAGACCAGCGTCCTCAACGCCTTCAAGATGGCCGACGAAGTACTGCTGCAGGGAGTGTCGGGCATCACCAGCCTCATCACCACGCCGGGTCTGATCAACACTGACTTTGCGGACGTCAAGATGATCCTCTCCAACGCTGGCTCGGCCCTCATGGGTATCGGCCAGGCGAGTGGCGACGAACGTGCTGTGTCGGCAGCGAAGGCTGCGATCTCGAGCCCGCTGCTCGAATCGGCAATCGATGGCGCACGTGGCGTGTTGCTCAACATCACGGGCCCGTCGAGCATGGGTCTGTTCGAGATGAACGCTGCCGCCGAGGTCATCCACGGCGTTGCCCACCAAGACGCCAACATCATCTTCGGTACGGTCATCGATGACGAGATGGGCGACGAAGTTCGCGTTACCGTCATTGCTGCAGGGTTCGATCGCGTCGAGAATTCCTCGTCGAATAGCGCGAGCGACGATCTCGGGTTGCGCACCTCGCCGACTCGGATCGCCGAACTTTTTGCTGACGGCACAGAGTCCGACCCGCTCGACGACGACTTTGATGTCCCCTCGTTCTTGAAGTAGTCCCAGCGATCACCACAGAAAACTGGAACTCGACGTACCAGGATCGAACCGAGCCGGCACGCGGTGGTGGCATGGGCCGTCTCCCATGGCAGAGTGACGCCATGATCCCCTGTACTGCCGCCGACGTCGCGAGCCGCCTCGCAGCGGTGCGTGGACGAGTCGAGGCAGTTGAGCGGGCGTGGACGCACGCCGTCGAGGTCGTTGCGGTCACCAAAGGATTCCCCGAGGATGCAGTCGCCGCGGCGGCCGAAGCAGGTTGCCGCTCGATCGGCGAAAACTATGCCCAAGATCTGCTGCTCAAGGAAGATGTCATCGAAGCCACAGGCGTCGATGTGCACTTCATTGGCCGCTTGCAGTCAAACAAAGTTCGTCAGCTCGCCCACCTCGTCACCGTCTGGGCCACGATCGATCGAGTATCGCTCATCGACGAGGTGGCCAAGCGAGTACCTGGAGGCAAAATCCTGCTGCAGGTGAACGCGACGGGGGAGGAGCAGAAAGGCGGATGTCGGCCGGCCGACGTGCCAGTGCTGCTCGAGCGGGCATGTGCGATGGGCCTCGACGTTCGAGGGCTGATGACCGTTGGGCCGACGGGAGGCTCGCCGGAGGTCGCTCGCCGGGCATTTCAGACGGTTCGTGGTCTTTTCGACGATTACGGTCTGGAAGTATGTTCAATGGGGATGTCGGGTGACCTCGACATTGCGATCGAATGTGGTTCGACCGAAGTTCGCATCGGGAGCGCTCTTTTCGGACAACGCCCAGCACGGTGATCTCAAAATCCATGTCGATGTGTCCGCGTCCCGACGGGGTGTGTGGGCTAACATACGCAGCAAGCAGGAGGAATGCATGACTATCTGGAAACGGACCATGGACTACCTGGGTCTTGGTCCTGACGACACATACGACGATTACGACGAGCCGGAGTCGGCACCGCGTCAACGCGGTCCGCTTGAGCCCGATCAACGTCAGCGCGGCCCAGAATCCGATCCGACCGTCGCTACTGCGCCGCCGCGCCCGAGCTTCCCTTCACGTGATTTCGACGCATCAGCAGCAGCTCGTCGTCCCCGCGTCGACAAAACCGCTCCGCGCGATTCTTCAGGCGTTCAGATTCGTCCGAACAACCAGCCTCCCCAGCAGCCAGCGCTGCGCAGCGTTCCTGGAGGGTCCATGGAACCGCACACCGTCCGCCCGCTTCGTTTCGACCAGGCGCAAGAAGTCGCCGACAAGTTTAAAGACGGCCAACCGGTCATCATGAACCTTGAGGGAACTGATCGTGGCGTCGCTCGTCGCCTGATCGACTTCGCCAGTGGCATCTGTTACGTCATGGACGGTTCGATGGAGAAGGTCGCCACTGGCGTCTACTTACTCAAGCCGCCACCGCAGCAGCGGTACGACGAATACGACGATTGAGTGCTGTCGCGACGACCGTACGCAGTGCTTGAGGGAGATCTTTCATGGACATGAATCCGCAACGCGTCAGATCCGCACAGTTCAAAACTGTCAAACGAGGTCTCGACCCCGACGAAGTGCAGTTGTTCCTCGACGCAGTCGCTGGCGAACTCGAACGGGCGCAAAACCAGTCGACAGCAATGGAAGCGCGCGCACGCGCCGCCGTTGCTCGCGTACAAGAGTTGTCCAACGACGCTGTGTCGCACACTGCTGAGAGCCTTCGATCGGCGAGCAGCGAAGGGTCTCTCGTGACTTCCGGTTCTACCGCCGCTGGGATATCGATCGACATCACTGTTGACCAGTCCGAGACGATCACCCGCACGCTGCTGCTTGCACAGCGCACGGCCGACACCGCAGTTGCCGAGGCTCGCGCTGAAGCGCAGCGCCTCCGTGAAGAAGCTGAGGCCGAAATTGCCGAAACGATCGAGTCCAGTCGTGTCGCTGCTCAAGCATTGCTGGCTGACGTCCGCGCTGAAGCTCGCAAGGCAGGTGAACGCGAAAAGGTCGAACTTGCTGGCGAGGTCGATTCACTCATGGCACGCCGTGACTTCCTTGAGTCTGACGTTGATCATATGGAACAGTTCCTCGTTGCTCAGCGCAGCCGCCTCCGCGACGCTGCGAATGAGATCATGGAGTTAACCGAGCGAGTCCCCAGTGGTCTCGGCGAGTCACGCCGCCCGCTGCTCTCGGCAGCGACCGAGGGCGTCATTGGAACAGCATCACCAGGAAACGACGACGACTCGGCCACACCGATGGAGCCCGACGATTCAGCGATGGAGATCGACAATCCGGCGACGGATGATGATCTCTGGTTGCCAGACGACGTTCTCGATACGTCGGCCGTCACCGCTGATGACGAATTATCGGCAGCGCTTACCGATGAAGGCCCGAGCCAGACCATGAAGTTTGGGTTCGAGCGCGACAACGACTGAGTCTCTGGTCGGCTCGGAAACGGGCCGCTGCCAGGGCGGAACGGGTCGATAGGGTTTCGGGGTGTCCTACCCAGAAGTCGACCCCCAACCGAACTTCCCGCAGCTTGAGGAAAAAATTCTCAGAGGCTGGGAGGCCGATAACACGTTTCAGGCGTCGATTGATCAGCGTGATCCTGGAACGAACGGCGACAACGAGTTCGTGTTCTACGACGGCCCACCGTTTGCCAACGGTTTGCCGCACTATGGACACTTGCTGACCGGCTACGTCAAAGACGCCATCCCGCGCTATCAGACGATGCGGGGTAAACGTGTCGAGCGGCGCTTCGGCTGGGACTGTCACGGCCTGCCAGCTGAGGTCAAGGCCGAACAGGAGCTTGGTATCTCCGGACACCCAGAAATCGCTGCGTTCGGCATCGACAAGTTCAACGAGGCGTGTCGCTCGAGCGTCCTACAGTTCACAAACGATTGGGAAGAATACGTTGGCCGTCAGGCCCGCTGGGTCGACTTCGAAAACGACTACAAGACGCTTGACCTCTCGTACATGGAGAGCGTCATGTGGGCGTTTAAGACGCTCCACGACAAGGGCCTCATCTACGAAGGCTTCCGAGTTTTGGCGTACTGCTGGCGTTGTGAAACACCGCTTTCCAACACCGAAACCCGGATGGACGACACGTACAAGGACCGACAGGACCCTGCCGTTACCGTGGCCTTCACGCTCGACAGCGGCGAGAAGATGGTCGCCTGGACCACCACACCGTGGACGCTGCCGTCGAACCTGGCGCTCGCGGTCGGTCCCGACATTGACTATGCGGTGCTCGAACAAGACGGCCAGCGGTACATCATCGCCGACGCCTTGGTCGACAACCACGCGGCCGAGTTCGGCGCGGCCCAACGCGTCGCCACACTCAAGGGCACTGATCTCGTTGGCCGTCGTTACACGCCGATCTTCGACTACTTCACCGACACCGAACTGCACGGTACGGAGAACGCCTGGCAGGTATTGGGGGCCGACTTCGTCTCGACCGAAGACGGCACCGGCATCGTGCACATGGCGCCTGGCTTCGGCGAAGACGACCAAATCGCCTGCAACGAGGCAGGCATCCCCACGCTGTGCCCGATGGACGAGCACGGCTGTTACACGGCAGAAATCGCCGATCATGTCGGCACACACGTGTTGGACGCCAACAAGCAGATCATCGTGGACTTGAAGGCTCGCGGCCCGCTCGCCGACGGCGGTGTGCTGGTGCGCCACGCCACGTATGACCACTCGTATCCGCACTGCTGGCGCTGCGCCGAGCCGCTTGTCTATCGCGCCATCTCGTCATGGTTTGTCGAGGTCACCGCATTCCGCGATCGCATGGTTGAACTGAACCAGGACATCACCTGGCAGCCGGCGCACATCAAGGAAGGCAGCTTCGGCAAGTGGATCGAGAATGCCCGTGACTGGGCGATCAGTCGCAACCGATTCTGGGGGTCACCGATCCCGGTGTGGAAATCCGATAACCCGGATTTCCCACGCCTCGACGTCTACGGGTCGCTTGCTGAACTGGAAACCGATTTTGCAGATTGTCTCGGGGGAGCGGCTGTGACCGACCTCCACCGACCAGAGGTCGACGATCTCGTGCGCCCGAATCCCGACGACCCGTCAGGGATGTCGATGATGCGCCGGGTGCCTGAGGTGCTCGACTGCTGGTTTGAGTCGGGGTCGATGCCGTTCGCTCAGGTGCACTATCCGTTCGAGAACCAGGACTGGTTCGAGAACCACTATCCCGGTGACTTCATTGTTGAGTACATCGGCCAAACTCGCGGCTGGTTCTACACCCTGCATGTGCTGGCCACAGCCCTGTTCGACCGGCCCGCATTCTCCAACTGTGTCAGCCACGGCATCGTGCTCGGCAACGACGGAGCAAAGATGTCGAAGTCGCTGAACAACTATCCCGACCCCCGGGAGATGTTCGACACACACGGGGCTGACGCCATGCGCTGGCACTTGCTCAGCTCGGCAATCCTGCGGGGTGGCGATGGCATGGTGACGGAGAACGGAATGCGCGAAACGGTGCGCCACGTGCTCCTGCCGCTCTGGAACTCCTGGTACTTCCTGACCTTGTACGCCAATGCCGCCGGCTATCAGGGCCGATTCAGGACCGACTCGACTCACGTACTCGACCAGTATGTGTTGGCCAAGACGCGCGACCTAGTGGTCGACACCACTGCGTCGCTCGATGCCTACGACCTGTTCGCTGCGTGCCAGCACGTGCGGGACTATCTCGACGTTTTGACCAACTGGTATGTGCGCCGTAGCCGGAGCCGTTTCTGGGAGGGCGATGACGAGGCAATTGACACCATGCACACGGTGTTGTCGATCCTCGTCCGTGTGACGGCTCCGATGCTGCCGTTCATCTCTGAGGCCATCCACGCGGGCATGAGCGACGGAGCAGTCGACACGGCCCGCTCGGTCCACCTACACGACTGGCCGTCTGCTGACGAACTCCCTGCCAACGACGACCTTGTTGCCTCGATGGATCTCGTCCGCGATGTCTGCTCGTCTACGCTCTCGGTCCGCAAGGCGCACAAGCGTCGCGTGCGGCTCCCGCTCAACTCGTTGACCGTGGCGACTCCCGACGCGGCCCGACTCGCTGATTTCACCTCGCTGATCTCCGATGAGGTCAACGTGCGCCACGTCGTATTGACTGACGATGTCGCGTCCGTTGCAACCGAGCAGTTGCAACTCGTCCCTCAGACCCTTGGCCCGCGACTCGGCAAGAACGTCCAGAATGTCATCAAGGCGCACAAGTCGGGCGACTGGTCGAGCACCGACGGGCCAGAGGGTCTCCTCGTGGTCGTCGGTGGCGTGGAGTTGATGGAGGGGGAGTACACCCTCGCCCTCGTCGCAGGTGACGACCTTGGTGAAGGACAGGCCAGTGCAGGGCTGAGTAAGTCGGTTGGAGTGATTGCCCTCGACATCGAGGTGACCGAAGAACTCGAAATTGAGGGCCGTGCCCGCGACCTGGTACGGCTGGTGCAGCAGGCTCGCCGCGACGCTGATCTCAAGGTGTCGGACCGGATCGACCTCACGATCGTCGCTCCGCAGATGTGGATCGACGCGGTTTCAGAGCACGAAGCACTGATCAGCGGCGAGACACTTGCCACGTCAGTGACCACGGACCTGAGTGTCGACGAAAAGAGCGACCCTTCGATCAGCGTGGTACGCGCAGTTGAACGCTGAAAAAGTGACGGTGTGTCGTTGTGATGATCGTCGCAATCGCCCACCTACGCAGGTAGAGTCCGGCGCTCAATAACGTCACAAGGAGCGCTCATGTCCGCACCGAAATCGTCGAAATCCGCCAAAAAGTCTGTTGCCAAGAAGTCGGCAGCAAAGAAGGTGGATGTGAAGAAGCCTGTGACCAAGCAGGTGGTAGCACGCAAGGCAGTGAAAAAGGCCACTGTCGCAAAGACGGCTGCCAAGAAGGCGGTTGCCAAGAAGGCGGTTGCCAAGAAGGCGGTTGCCAAGAAGGCGGTTGCCAAGAAGGCGGTTGCCAAGAAG
>ERZ888423.2354-NODE-2354-length-14236-cov-21.093435_pt1 | contig 14236 bp, 11 predicted proteins | sample MGYA00520523_ERZ888423 | MGnify/ENA primary metagenome ERZ888423 (study PRJEB32303, sample SAMEA104408611) | aquatic metagenome | biome: Brackish water; feature: Pelagic; material: water | place: Baltic Sea | collected 2014-06-08T10:24:00 | depth 30,27 m ...
TTGTGTTTTTTGCACACCGGCGTTGGCCTGTAGGACAACCTTTTTTGGATCCCAAGGCTCTGGCAAGCCCCAGTTCGAATGATCTGCATAAAAATAGAGTTCCCAGTTTGTTGGACCTGGTTTAGCGAAAAGTGCGTAGGTACCTGCTTTGAGGGTATCTTTTCCAATAAAGAGCGCTTCGGTAGTGGTGATTTTTGTGTTTTCATTTGCTCCTAGGCGCCACATTTGCCCGAAAGGAATGAGGTCTCCGAAAATAACGCGCCCTTTGGCGCCTGGCCTTGAGTACTCAATTTGGATATCTGCTAAACCTACTTTCTGCTGTATTTTGGCAGCGGGGCTAGCTTTTGGTGTTAAAATTTGTGCATTGAGGCTTGCCGTGAAGCCAATTGCAATAATGAGAAGTAGTTTTTTCATAAAATTTTAATTTGTAAACAAGCTGCTGGGTGGGATGTTCACCTGAAGTGAAAGTTCCCAATTGGGTCTTAAGTTAATTTTTTCTGGGTAAAAATACAGCCACTCTGCACGAATATGCTGCTGAAGGTCTATAGGGTCCCATTGGCCATTTAGATTTTGATCAAAGACAATTCGAAGGGTGTATTGTCCGGCTTCTAAAGAGTCTAAAATGATTCTTTGCTGCTCAACACGGGTCTGTTGCTTGAGCTCAGCCCCTAAATACAATTCCACTAAAAGTGAAGCATTGCTGGTATCTAGATCAATAATGAGCGTGCTCAAAGGATTTTTTACGGTACTTGTATCTATTTTGCTTTTTATGATTTGGTCGCTCGTCGAGCTGCTATCTTTTTCATTAGTGGGCTTCGATAAAAAGAAGCGAAGTGTATCGTTTTGAATTTGTCCGAGTTGAATAGGCTCAAATAGCGCATCCTGACTTTCTAATGCTGAACAAAAACCGTCTTGATTTTCATCTATATAGGCCTTCAAAAAATAGGCACCATCCTTTAGTCCTTTTAAATGCAATTGCCCTTGCTGATCAAAGCGCCCTATATAGCGGGCGGTTTTGCTGGTATCCGTTTGATAAACTCCTAATTGAATCGTTGTTTGTTTGTTGCTAGGCAAAATTTCCTTGGCTCGAGCAAAAAGTTTCAAAGAGTCTAGCACAGGCCCTGTAGAAAAAGTCCAGGTCATTAAAGAATCGTTGCCTTCGGTGAGGTCTTTGATCCCGCCATTGCTCATGAGGGTGTAGGTGGTTTGCGGTTGCAAAGCGTTGAGGAAAAGGATGCGTAAGGTTTTGCCCTTGAGCTCGTATTGAAGTCGGCTATCTTCGGGCATGAGTGTGATGCGCTGCTGAGGTTGGTCAAGTTTGATGAATTCGTCGAAAACCAGCAGTTGCTCGTTAGCGTTTACACTGCATTGTTTATCGGCGATAGTTTGCTCGAGAACTTTTGGCGCGAATACGTCTGCAGGGCCACCGCTTATGGTGCCTACCTGAGCACAGGCCCCAAGAAGGAGTGCCATTATATACGCCCAGCGAACCATGTCATTAGTTTTTCGATTTCTTCTTGGTCAATTTCGTCTAAGTCTGCAAGGTTGGAACTATCGATATCGAGCACACCCCATACTTTTTGATCCTTAAAAATAGGGACCACTAATTCACTTTGTGATAATTCACTACAAGCAATGTGACCTGGAAAAGCGGCCACATCCGGAACGAGTATGCTTTTTTGTTCGGCCCAAGCGCTACCACAAACACCTTTACCGAAAGCAATTCGGGTGCATGCAATTGGCCCTTGAAACGGACCCAAGACAAGTTCATTGTTACGAACGATATAAAAACCGATCCAAAACCAACCGAAAGCAGCTTTTAAAGCAGCGCAAAAATTGGCCATATTGGCCACAGCGTCTGTCTCGGGGTCAAGAAGAGCTGCTAGCTGAGGTCGGAGTTCAGCATAGCGAGAAAGTTTATCTTCGGATTTAAAAAAAAGTTGCTCTGCCATAATTCGTATACAAATTTCACGTTTTTAAAGTGATTGACAATCTTTTACTTTGTAAATTTCCACTATGAATAGACAATTGCAATTCGAAAAAATCCTCTTTTTGGATATAGAAACGGTTCCTCAGGCGTATCGATTTGATCAGCTCGACGAGAAATCAAAGATTTTATTTGAAGCAAAAAATCGTTTTCAAATAAGTCCGGATAAATCTATTGAACAAATTTTTGAAGACCGCGGCGGCATTCTTGCCGAATTTGGTAAAATCGTTTGCATTTCTGTTGGTATGCTGCACGAGGGAAGTCAGGGCAGAAGCATCCGTTTAAAATCGTTTTACCACGATGATGAAGAAACACTGCTTAAGCAATTCAAGCGCTTACTCGATGACCACTACAATACGCAATACCATGTGCTTTGTGGGCACAACAGCAAGGAATTTGACACTCCATACATTTGTCGTCGCATGCTCATTAATGGTATAGCCCTCCCAAACATTTTGCAAATTGCAGGCAAAAAGCCCTGGGAGATCAATCATATAGACACCATGGAACTCTGGAAATTCGGCGATTATAAATCGTATACCTCCCTTTCTTTGTTGTGCCATGTGATGGGTATTCCCACCCCGAAAGATGATATTTCTGGCGCAGACGTAGCGCGCGTTTACTATGAAGAGAACGATCTCGAGCGCATTATGATATATTGTGAAAAAGATGTGGTGGCGCTCATTCAGCTTTTTTTGCGCTTGCAAGGAGAACCTTTAGTGGATGAATTTCAAATTTCTTCGGCAAGCACTGCGCAGGAATAAGCAAAAAAACCTGACTTTGAAGGTCAGGTTTGTAGTGAGTGATACTGGATTCGAACCAGTGACCCCTACCCTGTCAAGGTAGTGCTCTAAACCAACTGAGCTAATCACCCGGGGAGTGCAAAGATACAAGTTTTTTTGAGCAAGCAAAGTCAATAGTATGTAGTTTTACAGCAGCATGAGTCACGACAAAATCATACTAGGCATAGATCCAGGAACTACAGTAATGGGTTATGGCCTCATTCATATCGAACAAAATAAACTCAAACTCCTGAATTTTGGCGTTATTCAGCTTCATAAACTCAGTAATCATCCGGATAAACTCAAAAGAATTCTAGAAAGGCTCAACGGGCTTATTGCGGAGTACAAACCCGACGAAATGGCCATTGAAGCACCATTTTTTGGCAAAAATGTGCAGTCTATGCTTAAATTAGGCAGGGCACAAGGAGTAGCCATTGCTGCTGCATTAAATCACAACATGCCTTTTGAAGAATATTCACCTCGAAGGGTCAAGCAAGCCATTACTGGCAGTGGTAGTGCTTCTAAAGAGCAAGTGGCTGCAATGCTGCAAAAACTGCTCGACTTTCCTGAAATGCCAAAGTATCTCGATGCCACAGATGGTTTGGGTGTTGCCGTTTGCCATCATTTCTCCAAAGGAGTCGGCGAACACAACAAAGCTAAAGGAGATTCCTGGACCTCATTTTTATCACAAAACCCAAGCCGGCTAAAAAAATGAGTACTCAAAAAATAATGGTTTATACCGATGGCTCTTCTCGGGGCAACCCAGGGCCGGGAGGTTTTGGTGCCATTTTAGAATTTGGCAGCAAAAGAATGGAGCTCAGTCAAGGATTTCGATACACCACCAATAACCGCATGGAGCTCTTGGCAGTCATTGTAGCGCTAGAGCACATCAAAAACAAAAATTATACGGTCGTTATTCATTCGGACTCCAAATATGTCATCGACTCCATAACCAAAGGTTGGGTTTTTGGCTGGGTAAAAAAAGGATTCAAGGACAAGAAAAACCCAGATTTATGGCAGCGCTACTTAGCTTTGCATCCAAATTTTAAGCTCGAATTTGTTTGGGTAAAAGGCCACGCGGGGCATGCGCAAAATGAACGCTGTGATGAACTTGCTGTGCAGGCAGCCACACAAGCACCAAAAAATATCGATACGGGGTTCGAGCAAAATCCGAATTGATTAGCGTTGCCTTTGTTAACTAGACCAATATAGAGCTATACCAACGTTCAATTTCTTCTACTTTTTTACCTTTTCTTTTGGCAATATCGGCGAGTTGTTCGGGCGTAATTTTTCCTAAGCCAAAATATTTAGCATCTGGATGAGCAAAATACCAGCCACTTACCGCTGCTGCAGGCCACATGGCTAAAGATTCTGTTAAGCTAACTCCAATTTGGTCAGTTGCATCAAGCAACTTAAAAATACCTAATTTTTCTAAATGATCAGGACAAGCCGGGTAGCCTGGTGCAGGTCGAATACCACGGTATTTTTCTGCAATAAGCGCATGGTTTTCTAAGGTTTCTTTTGGAGCATAGGCCCAGGTTTCTTTGCGCACAACCTCGTGAAGGTATTCGGCAAAAGCTTCGGCAAGTCGGTCGGCGAGTGCTTTGATCATGATGGAGTTGTAGTCGTCTTGTTTAGCCTCAAAATCGGAAATATAATGTTCGATACCTAGCCCTGCCGTAACAACAAATGCCCCAATGTAGTCTTGAAATTGACTGTTTTTTGGCGCAATGAAATCAGCCAGCGCCATATTTGGTTGCCCCGTAACCTTTTTGGTCTGTTGGCGCAAACTAATTTGCGTATACACGAGCTCGCCCGTGCTCGGGTCGTATATTTCGATGTCGTCGCCAACTGCATTTGCTGGGAAAATACCACTCAGCCCTTTGCATTTTAAAATATCGTCCTTGACTACTTGAGTCAATAAGTGTTGGGCATCTTCAAATACTTTACTTGCGGCATCTCCTACAACGCTGTCCGATAAGATTTGAGGGTATTTGCCGTGGAGATCCCAGGTTTGAAAAAAGGGTGTCCAGTCGATGTAAGGAATGAGTGTGCTAACAGATGGTGTATGTAATTGAACACCGAGTTGAGCCGGAACAGCAATCGTTTGATCGTTGAATTCAAGTTGTAGCGCATTCGCTCTTGCTTGGTCTAGAGAGAGCAGTTCTTTAGCGGCTTGGTGTTTGGCGTGATGCTCCCGGATTTTTTGATAATCGGCTCGAAGGTTGCTTAAAAAATTCGGCTTTTTAGATCCGAGGAGGCTTTCAACAACAGTTACCGAACGCGAGGCATCTAAAACATGGATTACCGCCCCTGATGGGTAGTGGGCTTCAATTTTGACGGCTGTGTGCACCTTAGAGGTAGTGGCTCCGCCGATAAGCAAAGGAATTGTAAGGCCTGCGCGTTCCATTTCTTTCGCCAAATGCACCATTTCATCTAAAGAAGGGGTAATCAGACCACTCAGACCAATGGCATCTACATTTTGGTCGATAGCCGCTTGGATAATAACTTGCGGCGCTACCATAACGCCAAGGTCTATAATTTGGTAATTATTACAAGCCAAAACCACCCCGACGATATTTTTACCAATATCGTGGACATCGCCTTTTACGGTAGCCATCAGAATTTTGCCAGCAGCTTGTTGCTTGCCGTCTTTTTCAGCTTCGATATACGGCAGCAAATAAGCAACCGCTTTTTTCATGACGCGAGCAGATTTCACCACTTGTGGCAAAAACATTTGACCGCTACCAAACAGATCTCCTACTTGGTTCATGCCGTCCATTAATGGACCTTCAATGACTTGAATCGGTCTTTCTACCGTATGTCGTGCTTCCTCGACGTCTTCATCGATAAATTCTACAATTCCTTTGATAAGAGAATGGGCCAAGCGTTTTTGGACGCTTTGTTCGCGCCATGTGAGGTCGGCAGTTTGTTGTTTGACATCGCCTTTAACGGTATCCGCAAATTCGAGCAGGCGCTCCGTAGCATCAGCTCTTCGGTTGAGCAAAACGTCCTCTACCCGCACAAGCAATTCAGGCTCAATTTCGGAATAGATTTCGAGCATACTTGGGTTCACGATGCCCATATCCATGCCGTGCGCTGTCGCATGATAGAGAAAAGCCGCGTGCATGGCTTCTCGTACCTTGTTATTGCCTCTAAATGAGAACGAAACATTAGATACACCTCCGCTTACGTGAGCACCAGGTAAATTTTGTCGGATCCATTGTGTTGCGCGGAAGAAATCCAATGCATTATTGGCGTGTTCTTCCATTCCGGTTGCAACTGGAAAAATATTTGGGTCAAAAATGATGTCGTGTTGAGGAAAACCAACGGTATCCACCAAAATACGGTAAGAGCGCTCACATATTTCGATGCGGCGTTCATAGGAGTCAGCTTGGCCATTTTCATCGAAGGCCATGATGATGACAGCCGCTCCAAAACGCATAATTTCTTTTGCTTGGGCAATAAAATTAGCTTCTCCTTCTTTGAGGGATATAGAATTAACGATTCCCTTGCCTTGCAAACATTTGAGCCCTGCCAAGATGATTTCCCATTTCGAGGAATCTACCATAATAGGAATGCGCGCAATATCGGGTTCAGCGGCTAAAAGATTTAAAAAGCGCACCATGGCCGCTTTGCCGTCGATCATGCCTTCGTCCATATTGATATCGAGTACTTGCGCACCGCCATCGACTTGCTCTCGGGCAACGGCAAGGGCTGCCTCGAAGTCACCATCTTTGATCATGCGCAAAAAGGCTCTGGAGCCTGTAACGTTGGTGCGTTCTCCTATATTGACGAAGTTACTTTGTTCTGTGAGGACCAACGCCTCCAGGCCGGCTAACTTAAGCATTTGTAGGGTTCCATTTTCTTGGTGTATACTTTGCGGCTACTTGTGCAATGGCACTGATATGTTCGGGTGTTGTTCCGCAGCAGCCACCAATGACATTAACTAACCCTTCTTGCAAGAATTCTTCAATTTGAGCCGCCATTGCCGCAGGGCTTTCGTCGTATAGGCCAAATTCATTGGGTAAGCCAGCATTTGGGTGTGCGCTTACTGCAAATGGCGCTTTGTCGTTGAGTACTTGTAGGTAAGGGCGCATCATAGAGGCTCCTAGCGCACAATTGAGTCCGATACTGAGCAATGGCATGTGAGAGAGCGAAATCAAAAAAGCCTCTGTTGTTTGCCCGGTAAGGGTGCGGCCTGATTGGTCGGTGATGGTTCCCGAAACCATGATTGGTAGCTGCATTTTTCTTTTTTCAAAAACTTGATCACAAGCATATAAAGCTGCCTTGGCATTCAGCGTGTCAAATACGGTTTCGATGAGTAAGATATCGACTCCTCCGTCAATGAGTGCTTCAATTTGTTGGGCATAAGCCAATACTAAATCGTCAAAACTAACTGCCCTGTAGCCGGGATCATTGACATCTGGAGAAATGGAGGCTGTTCTGTTGGTTGGCCCAATGGAGCCCGCAACAAAGCGCGGCCTGTCCGTAAATTCGTCAGCAACTTCTTTGGCAATTTTTGCTCCCTGATAATTAATTTGATAAACAGCGTCTTCGAGGTGGTAATCGGCTTGTGCAATGGTGGTACCCGAAAAAGTGTTGGTTTCGATGATGTCGGCTCCAGCTGTTAAATAAGCTCGATGGATGTCTTTGATGATATTGGGTCTTGTAATTGAAAGCAAATCGTTGTTGCCTTTCAAGGACATTGCGTGGTTTTCAAACGCGCCTTCTCTGAAGTCAAATTCTTCTAGTTGGTGGCGTTGGATCATGGTGCCCATGGCGCCATCTAAGACGAGAATGCGTTGCTCAATGGCTTGTTGTAGTGCGCTGTTGGTCATATTTTGCTTGGCGAAAGGGAGAAACAGCACGTTTCAACTTATCTTTTCCCAAATAGGGATCGGATTTGGCACCTTTACAAAAATGTGAGGTTGCCAAGGTTTCTTAGGGCCTGTCCCTCCACCTTTCTAAATAAGTTTATTTTAATGAACTGCTGCAAAGTTACGCACCTTTTATAAATTACAAAGTCAAAAAAAACCGATTTGCACCTTTATTTTGAAGTGCACCTATCAATTCGAGTTCAAATAGTGCACTGCTGACACGAGAGACTTGATAGTTGGTGCGCTGCGTGAGTTCATCGATACTCCAGGAATTTTTTGTTTTAAAATGGTTGAGGATCTCTTTTTGGAGGCTACTCAGGTTGTGTTGGTCATCGAGCGAATGCCTTTGCTGGGTGTTGGTCCAATTCATGACTTTGAGTAGATCTTTAGCTGAGGTAATTAAATGTGCTTGTTGGTTTTGGATGAGCGCATGACAGCCTTCTGACTGCAATTGTTGGACTGACCCTGGAAAGGCAAATACTTCTCTGTTGTAATCGTTTGCGAGTTCTGCAGTAATTAACGAACCACCATTTTTATTGCTTTCAATGACCACAACTGCATCAGCGAGGCCTGCAATGATGCGGTTGCGCATTGGAAAATGCATGCGGTCAGGTTTGGTGCCAATCAGAAACTCCGAGAGCAGGCCGCCAGTTGCTAGCATATCTATAGCAAGTTTGCGGTTAGATGCTGGATAAATTCGGTCAATTCCGTGGCCTAGGATACCAATGGTTTGTATACTGTGCTGCAGGCATTGACGGTGCACCTCTGCATCTACACCTTGAGCAAGGCCGCTCACGACTAAAATATCTTTGGGTAATTCTGAAATAAAGTTTGCAACGAGTTCTTTTCCATAGGGTGTTTGTTGTCGTGTCCCTACAACCGCAATACATCTTTTTTTTTGCCAATTGATTTGGCTACCGCGGTAAAATAGACCAAGCGGGGCGTCCGCGCATTGTTTGAGCTGAGCAGGGTAGGTGGGGTCTGTAATAAAGTGATAGCTAAAATGATCTTTTTCAAAATAAGGAAGTTGCCCTTGGGCTCGAAGTAAGGCGCCTGTACGATCCGTTTTTTCGAGCTGAACAATTGGGATGCTCGTAGTTTGTTGCAGCGCGGATAAATTCAATTGAAAGAAATCGCGAGGATGCGCCAATAATTTGAGGATGCGCCGTGCCCGAATCGGACCGATTCCATGAAGTTGAGTAAAGGCAATTTGGTAGAGATGATCTGAGTTTTCCATTTTTTTGTAGCTTCGGGTAAAGTTAGAACGAACCAACAGCAATGTATTCAGTAAAATTTACGATACTAATAGTCATTTTTTTCCCATTATGTATTTTCCCTCAAGATCTTCAAAAGGATAGTACTCGTTCAAAAACTAAAGAGGAAAAAGCCGTCTATGTCCGTGCCGTAAGATTTGAAAAGAATATAGAGGAGATTTCCATTTCGATGGAAGTATTACGTCCTTCACTCCTTGCTAACAAGGGATTCTCAAATCTAGAACAAGCTGTTAACCAAAGCCCGGGAGTTTTTACAATGGATGGGCAGGTTTCTATACGTGGTGGCGGAGGTTATGCATATGGAGCAGGTAGCCGCGTATTACTAGTTTGGAATGGCGTACCTATGTTATCACCTGATATTGGCGACGTCAAATGGAATGCGGTTCCGATGGAGCACGCAGAGCAAATAGAGATTATTAAGGGTGCTTCATCCGTACTATACGGTAGCGGGGCACTTAACGGCATCATTGCTATGAACGAAAAGGATGCTCCGCTCAATGGTGCACTTTCCATCAAAGTTCAAAATGGTATTTATGGTAACCCTTCACGTCAGAGTATGAAGTGGTGGGGTGCTCCTCCTACATTTGAATTGGTAGATGTATATACTGCAAAACGTAAAGCAAACCATGGGTTCACACTCGGTGTTAATGCGTTCAGAGATAAAGGTTACCGTGAAGGAGAGCAAGAATTGCGCGCGCGAATTCATGGCACTTATGCGTTTTTCTCCAAAAAAATTCCGCAACTGAAAACTGGACTTTCTTTTCATATTCAGGCGCAAGAAGAAGGCGTTTTTATTCTGTGGCGCAATGATTCAATGGGTTATCAAGCCTTGGCGAATACTTTAAGTGAGCAACGGGCCGTTCGCTTTAGCCTAGACCCATATCTAATTTACGTCTCCAAAAATAAGGTCAAACATGCGCTAAGAACACGTTATTACCTAACTACAACTGGCAATGGACTCGTTTATGTTGATGCCTCTCTTGGACAAATGTATTATTTGGATTATCAAGCAAGTAAGAAAATCAAATATTTTGATTTCTCGTATGGCGCAACTTCAAACAACAGCCAAATTACGAGCTATATTTTTGGTAACCATTTCAATAAAAACTTCTCTCTATACCAGCAAACTGAATGGTCTAAAGGAAAGCTAGATTTACAAGCGGGCTTTCGCTTGGAATACTGTCAACTCAACAATGAAAAACCAGAAACAAATTTCAACTGGGCTGGGCGCACATTGCCTATATATCCCATATTGAGATTTGGAGGGCATTATGAGTTGCAAAACAGCACTCATTTGCGTGCATCTTTTGGACAGGGGATTCGCTTCCCAGCGGTTGCAGAGCGCTATATCTCTACAAGTGTGGGTGGTTTGCGTATTTTTCAAAATCCTGATTTACTTGCCGAGCGCGGATGGGCAGCAGAGCTAGGGCTCAAGCAAATTGTATTGGTGGGTGAATGGAAGGCGATGTTAGATGTTGCCGGGTTTATCAATGCCTACGATAACATGACCGAATTTGCTTTTGGTATTTTCAAGCCCGATACTATGGCTCTTTTGCAAACTACTGATTCGTCAGCAATCAATTACCTCTACAATTGGGTCGGATTTCAAGCGCAAAATGCAGAGCGCGCACGCATTACAGGTATCGAATTTTCCATGAATAGTTCTGGTAAAATAGGTGAGGTAGAGGTGCTTACCTTGCTGGGTTATACCTATATGAATCCGATCAGCTTGAATACCAATCCAATGTATACAGCTACCTTTTCTGATACAACAGGCTCAATGCTCAAATATCGTTTCAAGCATTTGGCTAAAGTAGATATCGAATGTAATTATAAAAAATTCGGCATTGGTTTTTCAGCCCGCTACAATTCGTATATGCGAAATATAGATTTAGCTTTTGAGCAAGGAATTATTGGGCAAGAAATTCTCGTCGGGATGGTCAATTATAGAGCACAATTCAATAAAGGAGTCCCTGTATTTGATTTGCGTTTCAATTACAACATAACCGAAGCATTTAAATGCAACTTGATATTGAATAACTTTACCAATGCTGAATACGTAACTAGGCCAGGAGCAATTCAAGCCCCAAGAAATTTTGTTGTTCAATTACAGTATGTTCTGTAAAAATACCGATGCTAAAGTCCGCTAAATCCTTTAAATTAGCATATTACTACTAAGAATCTTTCATGCGTTACCTTCTAGTTTTCATTCTTTTTTGTTGCCAGACACTTTGGTCTCAAACGCTTCAAATAGAAGTGTTAGACGCACAAACCAATGCACGTATAGAGGATGCCTCAATTACGATAAAAGGTAGTCCGTCTATTCAAAGTCAAAATGGGTTTTTTAGCTTCACCCCGGCCTCTTTACCCATCCAATTATTGATAAAAGCACCATTCTATATTTCGGATACCATTATATTACAAGAGGTGCCAAGCGCACTTTTAAAGGTGGTCTTGCAAGCACAAGTTCAGGATCAAAAAACGGTGGTAGTGAGTGCCGGAAAGCGCCGACAAGCCATTGAAGATATCCCCGTTTCAATGGAAATTATACGTCCGCAGCTCATCGATAACAAAGGCATTACAGATTTAGAACAAGCTGTAGATCAAACACCAGGCGTTTACACCATGGACGGACAGGTTTCTATTCGCGGCGGCTCGGGCTTTGCCTACGGCACTGGGAGCCGTGTTCTTCTTCTCTGGAACGGTATGCCCTTGTTGTCTGGCTACGCCGGAGACACCCAATGGAACGCCATTCCAATGGAGCAAGCGAGCCAAGTAGAAGTTATGAAAGGTGCTGCCTCGGTTCTTTACGGGAGTGGAGCGCTCAACGGCATTATTGCACTTGCCGAAAAGGAACCTACCTTAACGCCTTTCACTAAAGTAAAAGTTCAATACGGCTTATATGGAGCGCCTCGCCGCAGCTCACTCAAATGGTGGACTACACCACCCATGAACCAACAATTAGAGGTTTTTCATAGCGCGCTTAAAAAACGGTTTGGATATACCATATCCACTACGGGCTTTCATAATGATGGCTATCGCCTCGGCGAGTCGGAGTTTCGCGGCCGGGTTTCGGGAACGATATATGCAAAAGCAATCCTAGATAAGCGGCTCAAGGCTGGTCTTGGTTATAACTTTCAGGTTCAAAAAACTGGAAATTTTCTCATTTGGCAAAACGACTCTCTCGGTTATACCCCAAGTGGCTATGGAGATACAACAGCTGGTGTTTCAACGGTAAGTTATAATTTTGGACAACGATTGTTTTTAGATCCCTATGCCAAGTTTATCGACAAAAACAACAACTTACATCAGCTCAAAACGCGCCTTTATTGGGTTTACAATGAAAATCTTAGCAATCCTAGCCAAAGCAATGCGGCCACTATATCCTACGCAGACTACACCTTTCAGCATAAGTTCGGACAAGGAAGTACGCTTAGCACAGGAATAACAGCCATTCAAAATGTAGTTAATTCGGAACTTTTTGGCAATCACAATTCTCAAAACTATGCTGCTTATTCGCAATTAGAATACCACAAAAACAAACTCGACCTCAGTGCGGGTGTGCGCCTAGAATATTTTGAGATGGACGGTAACAAACCCGACTCTCAGTTTCAGCTTCCGGGCAAAGATTCATTGTTCGTTCCGGTTTATCCAGTATTGCGCACCGGCTTACATTACGCGCTCAAGCCCTTTACTCATTTGCGCGCCAGTTTTGGCCAAGGGATACGCTACCCTAGTGTGGCAGAGCGTTTTACCCAAACATCTGTCGGGGCGCTTAACATTTTCCCGAATCCTGAGTTGCGCCCAGAAATCGGATGGGCTGGTGAAATAGGGATCAAACAAGGTTTTAAAATTGGCAATTGGAAAGCCATGATAGACGCAGCGTTGTTTTTGAATCAGTATAGCAACATGATGGAATTCTCTTTTATTTACTACAATCCCATCACTCAACAACCCCTGAACCCCCTCAATCCATCGCCCGAAGACATTGAATTTTTAACCAGTGGGCAATATAATATCGGTGATTGGGTGGGTTTCCAAGCCCAAAATGCAGAAAAAGCGCGCATTTCTGGCCTGGACCTTTCTTTTAATTCCGCTGGTCAGCTCGGCAATGTTGAACTGGTATCATTGATTGGCTATACCTACATGAACCCAATTTCACTCAATAGCAACCCGCAGTATGTTGCCAATTTCTCAGACACAACCACCAACATGCTCAAATACCGCTTTAAGCATTTAGCCAAGGCAGACGTTGAAGCCACTTATCAAAAGATCAGTTTTGGTGCCTCCATGCGTTACAACAGTTTCATGCGCAACATTGACCGCGTCTTTGAAGACGACCTCGACCCGTCGCCCACTTCTGAAGTGTATATTCTTCCTGGGCTCAAAGCTTACCGTCAGCAATTCAATGGCGGTAATTTGGTTTTCGATGCCCGCTTTGCATATCTACTCAAAGAGCAGTACCGCGTTTCTTTTATCGTCAACAACCTGTTCAATGCAGAGGTGACCTCACGTCCGGGAGATATCCAAGCACCTCGCCTTTTCATGCTTCAACTTCAAGCCAAATTTTAATGAAAGTACTCGGTATCATTCCAGCAAGATATGATTCATCCCGATTTCCGGGCAAACCCCTTATTGACCTCAAAGGCAAAACAATGATACATCGTGTCTACGAGGCCGCCAGTCGTTCTCAATTGATTGACAAACTTATCGTTGCGACAGATGATCAAAGAATTATCGCCGAAGTGGAAAGCTTTGGTGGCAACGCGATGCTTACCAAAAATACACACCAAAGTGGAACCGACCGCTGTGCTGAGGTGCTGTCGCAATTCCCAGCTTATGAGCTCGTGATCAATATACAAGGAGATGAACCACTGGTTTCTGCTGAGCAACTCGACCAACTTCTCGGTGCTTTTTTAGATAAGACAGTGCAAATTGCTACCTTGGTTCATCCTGATGTTACACCATCCGATTTACTGAATGTCAATCGGATCAAGGTACTTGCCGATCACCAACAAAATGCCATCTATTTCTCTCGAAGTGCCGTGCCAAACATGCATTACGCTAAAGCGCATCATTTTCCATGGCTTCGACATATCGGCCTATATGCTTATAGAAGCGCTGTACTCAAACAGATCGCTAGTCTAGCGCCCTGTGCACTCGAACAAGCCGAGTCTCTTGAACAACTCCGTTGGTTGTATTATGGCTACAAGATTCGACTGGTTCAAACTCATATTGAAACCCCGAACATTGATGTACCGGAGGATGTAGAAAAAGTACTGCCTTTTTTGTAATCTGCTCAGACTTTTGTAA
>ERZ888423.2359-NODE-2359-length-14220-cov-5.442429_pt1 | contig 14220 bp, 7 predicted proteins | sample MGYA00520523_ERZ888423 | MGnify/ENA primary metagenome ERZ888423 (study PRJEB32303, sample SAMEA104408611) | aquatic metagenome | biome: Brackish water; feature: Pelagic; material: water | place: Baltic Sea | collected 2014-06-08T10:24:00 | depth 30,27 m ...
AGCAAGCCCTCCAAGGCCGCCGGCACGCGCGAGGAGCGCCGCCCGGGCGACGAGGCCGCGGCGGACGAGAGCAAGCAGCGCTTCGCCGCGGCCCAGGACCTTTCGGGCGTGGAGGCGCCCGAGGGCGCGGGCCAAGACCTGCGCGAGCAGGTCCAGGAGGCTAAGGAGGTGCAGAAAAAGCCGTACGAGCCGCACTCGACGGCGAAGACGGGCTGAGAAGTGCCGGCGTGAAGCGTTGGTTGAAGTGTTTTGGCGTTCTTTGCAGTCGTCACCGCCAAAGTCGTCACCGTCGACGAGGACGACAAGACAGGAGCAAAAATAAATTGAGAGTTTACCTTTTCGCACCCCTTTTCCTTGCGCGCAAAACAATACAAAAGAAAAGGGAGAAGATGCCACAGGCACCGCAGCGTGTTTCAGAGCAAATCGGGGAGATTGTAACCACGCGGCGGAGCTGACCTCGCTCGCTCTTTTTTTCGTCAAAAAACGACCTCTCGACCTCTACCAATCGAAGTCGACCTCTACCATTCTCAGTCGACCTCGACCAATCTCCTCTCCCTCGTCTCTCTCTAGTTCTTTGCATCAGTTCCTCGCCGCTCAAGTTCAAACAATTTACAGTTCACTCGTTCAATAGAAAAGGCTCAAGCCGCGCCAGAGGGAGCCTCGTTCTCGTCGCTCGCGGGGCCCACGGGAGAGCTGAAGCCGTCGTCGTCCTCGAACGCCGCCGCCGCAGCGGCGCCGTCATTGCCGTCTCCTCCTCCTCCTCCTCCTCCTCCTCCTCCGTTCCCGCCGCCGCCCGCCTCCACGGGAGAGCTGAAGCCGTCGTCGAACTCCCCCCCCTCCGCCAGCTCCTCCTCCTTCTTCCTCCTCTTCTCGGCCTCGGCGGCCTCCTCGGCCAGGGAGCGCTTTTTAACCCTCCCTTTCCCGCCGCCGCCAAACAGCTGCTCAATCGTCGCCTGGCCCGCGGGCAAGGGCGCCGCCGCCGCCGCCTTGCTCGCCGCGGCCACGCCCAGGGTGCCCGCCTCGCCGTCGACGGCCTGGCCCACCGCGTCCAGCTTGCTCGCCAGCGCCTGCCAGACCAGGTCGTCGACGCTCCCCCTGACGTGAAGATAGTAGACGTTCACGGAGCACGGCTGCCCGATGCGGTGCGCGCGGTCCTCGGCCTGCACGACCTGCCCGGGCGTCCACGACAGCTCGGCAAAGACGACGACGCTCGCGGCCGTCAGCGTCAGCCCGGTCCCCGCCGCCGAGATCGAGAGCACCGCGGCCCGCACGTCGCCGCGCTGCTGGAAGTCGTTTACCAGACCCTGCCGCTTCTGCGGGGGGACGCTGCCGTCGATGCGGATGAACGGCACGCGGGCCTTGTTGAGAGAGAACGAGACGCCGTCGAGCAGCTCGCGGTGGTGCGCAAAGATCAGGAACTTGTCGCCGTTCTCGAGCAGCTCGTCGACGTAGCCCTGGACCGCGCGGACCTTCAGGGCCGCGGTGTGCTGGTAGGCGTGCATGACGGCGCGGCGCTCGTCGCCAGAGAGGGCAGACGTGGCGTCTCCGAAGGCTCCAGCAGGGGCGGCAGCCGAAGAAGGATCGCCTCCCCCGCCAAACGCGCGCCCGGCCGCGCCGCCGCTGGTGACAAACTGCTTCTCGTTGGCCGCCAGCGCCGCCCTCGCCGACTCGAGCTGCTTCGACAGGCCCGCAAGCTGCTTCTTCTCCGCGGCGTTGAGCGTCAGGAAGACCTGCTGCCGCCTCTTCGGGGGGAGCTGAGTCAGCACGTCCCTCTTCAACCTCCGGACCATCGCCGACGCGACGAGCACCCGGTTGAGCTCCTCGAGGTTGGACGCCCCGTCAAAGGGGCCGCCGAAGCGCGAGGGCCTCTCGGCGACACAGTACCGCTCGCCGAAGGAGCGCATCGTCAGCCTGGCAGAGGGTAAGATCGCGTCGAGCTGCTTGAACAGCTCCTTGGGGCGGGCGAGGGCCGGAGTGCCGGACAGCAGCAGGCAGCGCGGCGCGCCGGCGGCCAGGGGGACCGTGTCTCGCGTGCGCTGCGCCTTGGCGTCTTTCACGTAGTGGCTCTCGTCGAGGATCACGAGGCCGAACCTCGCGGCCTCGAGCTTCGGCTTGAGCTTGCCGACCAGGCCGTAGGAGACGATGACGAAGTCGTGGGGCGCGCAGGGCCCGGGCGCGATGGCCTCCCCTTCCTTGGCAGAGGTGGCGACCAGGACCCGCGAGCCTCGGATGCCGAGCCACTCCCCGAGCGCGTCCGCCCACGCCTCCCGCAGCGAGCTGGGCGCGACGATCAGCGCGGGCCACTCGGCTGCGTAGGCCGCGGCGACGGCCAGGGCCTGGACGGTCTTCCCGAGGCCCATCTCGTCGCCGATCAGGGCGCGCCCGCCTCTCCGCAGCGCGAACCGCACCCCCTCGCGCTGGAAGGCCATCAGGGCTCGCTCGAGCCGCTCCGGGATCCTGCCGTAGAGCGCCGAGTCGTCCCTGGCGCCGGCGGCGGCGCGGAGGATGCGGGCCGCGACGTCGGGCAGCGGCTCGAGGACGAGGCGGAAGCCGCAGTCGGAGGCAGCGCCGGCAGCGGCGGCCGTCGTCGCCCGCAGGGCGTGCTCCGCCTCCGCCGCCCTCTCGAACGGGATCCTCCAGGCGCGCGTGTCCGAGGACCAGGAGGCCCCGACGCCGACGAGTGCCTGCCTCAGAACGTCGCTGTCAGAGACCGAGACGTCGACGCCGGCGGCGTCGGGCGCGACGGCGAACGAGGCCGAGAGGACCGGGAGCTGCTGCTTCGGTTGATGCTGCTGCTGTTGCTGCTGCTGCAATTGCATCTGCTGCTGCGGGGGCACGTAGAGGGGTTGCGGGTTGGGCTGGCGGAACTGCTGTTGGCGCTGGTGCTGCTGCTGCTGCGGCGGCGGCGGCGGGGGAGGAGGCGGAGCGGACACGCGCGGGGCGGAGGGCGGCGGGAATGATCGGGGGGGGACGGCCGGCTGCTGTCGAGCCGCTGCCGCGGCAAAGACGGGGGCGATCTGCTGCCTCTGCTGCTGCTGCTGCTGCTGCTGTTGCTGCGGCCGATGATGCTGCGCGTGCTGTCCCGGAAACAGTTCGGCCGGCGGCCGAGTCCGAGGCGGGAAAGGGGCCGCAAGAGGGCCCGGAGGCGACGGGAGAGAAGGAGGCGCGCCCCCGCTCCCGCTCCCGCCGCCGCCGGCGAAGACGCCGCTCGCAAAGACGCCCGTCCCCGACGATGCCACGGCCGCTGGAGGTCGCACCGCCGGAGCAGGAGGCTGAAGCGGCGGCTGGAACGGCGGCGGTTGGGCCTGTTGAGGTCGAAAGGAGCCCATCGCCGGCGCTCCATGCGCTGCTGCTGCTGCTGCTGCTGCTGCTGCAGCTCCTGCGCTCGACGGTCCCGCCGCCGCAGGCCCTCCTCCCCCGGTCCCTCGCCTCGCGGCGGCCGCGGCGGCCTCTGCAGCGCGGCAGGCGGCCTCGAAAGAGGCGTCCCAGGCGTCGTCCATGGCTTTATTTTCTCGATTTCAGCACAGCAGAGCCGTGAGGCTGATTTGCTCAGCACGAAGTGAGAAACAGAGAGAGACTAATAGTCAATGCTCGGCCCATCCCCGCGGCAAATGGGCTCAGGCGCGTCGCTGAGGCGAGGGACGCGCCATGTTCGAGGCTCGTGTCGGCTGAATTGTGAGTGAAGCGGAGTGGGCGCGAGTATGAAAGAGCGCGCTCCGCGAATTGAGAGAGAGAAAGAAAAATGCTCCGCTCGCCTTCCGATTCTTCTCAAAACTTCTTTTTTTCAACTAGAGAGAGCCGATCGCGGGCCTCGCGCCCCAGCCTCTGCTGCGCACTCGAAGCCTTCTTTTCGTCCCTCCAGCGCAAAGATCCTGTTTCCACGAGATGCTTCTCGCAAAGACAAATGCAACGACGGCGCACCCCCTTCCGAGCTTCAAGCCGCGCTGCTCTCGCCGAGTCGTTATCGCGGCATCCCGACGCCCGGCTTCCTCCTCCTTCTTCGACGACCCCTTCTCCTCGGCCTCGTCCCTCTTCGACGACCTCGACCGCGAGGTCGCCAACCTCGGCTCCCGCGTCGCCTCCGAAGCGGCGGAGCTCCCTCCGGCGCCAGTGAGGTCGTCGGCGTTGCGCAGCAGCAGGGAGAGCGAGCAGGCGACGGAGAGGCTCCTCCCCGGGGGCAGGGGCTTCGCCCGCACCCGCTCGGCGTCCGGCAGGACCCCGACCTCTTCCTGGAGCGCCTCCGAGTCCGTGGTGGTCTGGGGGGTCGAGCCCCCGAGGTACGGCAGCGCTGCCGCGCCGGCGTACACGCCGCCGGGGCTCTTGTCCTTCGCCGGAGGGGCCGCGCTGCTGCTCTACGCCGCCGTCGCCGCCCGCTTCGCCCGCGCGACTCTCGAAGGAGAAACAAAGTACAAAAAAGTATCGAGGTGGCGGCTGGCCCTTCTGTGGCCGCTGCTGGCAGCGTTCGCGCCAGAGTTCAGGGGGGAACTGCAGGGCGCGCTGGCGCTGAAGAGGAAGGAAGGGGATGCGGAGGAGAATGATTTAGAGACGAAGGAGGAGGCGGAAGTAAGCGGCGGCGGCGTCTCTTCGTTTTCGTCGCCCAACGGCCAAGAGAAGGAGGACGCTGCCGCCGTCGCCTCCTCCTCTGTCGACCGCTGATTTTTTGTTTTTTGTTCTTGTCCACACACACACACATACACACACTTGAACTCCCCGTTTTCGAACCAAAGTGCTTGCAAGAAAAATAAAAAGAGTTGTTTCTTGGTCTTTGTAAAAACAAAACAAAGTTACAGTCGAGTTCTTTCCAAAAAAAAGGAAGACTCGCTCCCTTTCCTCTTCCTCTCCTTTACGGCCCCGCCACCGCGGCCCACGGCCTGTCCCACTCTCTCCCCCACCTGTCGACGTGCGGCACCCTCTCGGCGAAGGGGTCGTACCACACGTGTCCGGGGTGCAGCCCCGGGACGCAGCACCAGGTCGAGGCCCAGCCCCGCGCCGAGCGCTCAAAGGCCCTCGCGTCGCCGGCGTCGGCGAAGCCGCCGAAGGAGGCCGCGGCGTCGGGGAACGAGAGGACGCGGCGGTGGGAGAAGGGGGAGAGGGCCGCGACGATGTGTGCGTCGTCGAGGCCCGAGCGGAGGAGCACGGTCGACCTCGGAGGAGGAGAAAGATGAGGGACGAGCCTCTTCCTCCAAGAAGCAGCTCCTGCCGCCTCCTTCCTCGTGCCGCCGCCTCCGCCGACACCCGCGTCCGCGCTCGCTCCCTCATCTCCTTCGCAGCGGCTCTGCCGCGTCGGCTGGCAGGGCATGACGCGCAGGACGTCGTCCCTCACGGCCCTTGGCGTCCTAGGGTTGGAGAGGAGCCCGGCCTCTCGGACAGGCGGCGGGGCGAAGAGGAGTCCGCCGCCGCCAGCGCCGGCGGCGGCGGCCTCCCCCTCCCCGCCCCGCGCCGCCGCCGAGCGCTCCCTCCTGAGCTTCTCCATCATCTCCAGGTCGAGCACGTGATCCGCCGGGCACCGGAACGGCAGCGCCGGGCCGGCGGCCCCCGGGATCGAGCCCAGGTGAGGCGCGAACCACCTGTCGGCGCCGCACCAGAGCCTGGGGAGCACGAGCGTCCGGTTGAGCGCCGACGCCAGCGCGAGACCCGCCACCACGGTGCGCAGCTGGAGGTGGACGAGGGCGAAGTGGGCGCTGAAGAGCGCGGCGGGGTCCGCGGGGATGGTCGTCGTCGCGTTTCGGTTCTTGCCGCCGCCGCTGCCGCTGCTGCGGCCGCTGCCGCCTTTCTCCTCCCTCTCCTCTCCCTCACCTCCTCTCTCCTCCTCCTCCTCCTCCAAAGCGACCTGTCGCTGCATCCAGCGGATGCGCTCTCTCTCTTCGGCAGCCGCAGCGATCGCCGGGCCGAGAAGAGAGGGAGGAGGGGGCTCGACAACCAGGAGGCCGCCCGGCGGGTCGTAGTAGGAGCCGAGGCCGCCCTCAGAGCCCGGCGCCGCGCCCTCGTCCTCCGCTCGCCCGCCGCCGCCCCGACCGGCGCCCTCTCCTCCCTCGCTGCCGCCGAGGCCGCCGAGGCCGTCCTCGCCGTCTCCGTCGACTGCCCAAAGGTACCGCTCCCGCAGGCGGTGCCTCTTCCCCTCGTCCCCGGAGAACTGGAAGGTCGCGTGCACGACGAAGGGCCCCGAAGAAGGAGAGGGAGGAGGGGGAGGGGGAGAAGGGGAAGAGGAGCCCGAGGAAGCTCCTCCGCGGCCGTCAAAGAGCCCGACGCCGGCGCCGGTCCTCTCGGGGAGCCGCTGCACGAAGAAGGCGTGCCCCGAGGCGAAGAGGTCCACGGGGAGGATCCCGAAGAGCAGGGAGCGGTCGAAGGCCGGGAAGAGGCCGTCGGGACGCGGAGGCGGAGGAGGAGGAGGAGGCGGCGGAGGGGGAGAGGGCGAAACCCCTTCCGCTTCCCCTCCCTCTTCTCTCCCGCCCGCGCCGCGGGGCATCCCCCTCCGGAAGAGGTCGTTGAACACGTTCTGGTCCCACCGCTTCTCGCCCTTCCCGGCCCTCGCGTCCTCCTCGTCGAACCTGGCGAGCTCGGCCTCCCACTCCCTCAGGAAGCCGACGGAGCGAGGGGACCTGAAGAAGGCGACGCCGATGTTGGCGGCGGCGGCGGCCGCCGGCCAGCGCTCGAGCCCGTCCGCCCCCTCGCCGCTCCCCGCGCCTCCTCCTCGTTCCGGCCCTCCGGTCCGGGCCCTCCGGTCCCTGGTCGGCGCGAGCGCGTCCGAGGACGACAGGACGTCCGCCTCGGGGAACCGCCGCAGGTAGGGGAAGGGGTCACGGAGCCAGACGGCGTCCACGTCGGAGAGCAGGACGTCGACGCCGTGCCGCTCGACGAGCAGCCTGGCGAGCGAGACCTTGAGCCTGCCCAGCTCGTGGAAGCCGGCGGAGCCCCAGCCGGTGTATTTTTCTCTTCCGTGTTCTCGTTCGGAGCGCGACGGCGGGGAAGAGGGGTCGAGAGGCGGGGACGAGGAGGAGAAGTCGGGCATCTTGAACAGGTGCCTCCCGGCGCCCGCGTCGCGCTCCTCGAGGAACTCGATCAGCCCGTTGTCGAGGCAGCCTACTAAGAAATTGTCGATCCCCGCTCCCCGCGCGTGCGCGATCCAGTTGAGCGCGAAATCCGCGTGGTGCGAGTTGGCCCACGTGACCAGCAGCGCGCCCGAGGCGTCGGCGGCGGTGTCGACGAGCGACTGCGACAGCTCGTAGCTGCTTCTCTCGGGCCTCTTCGAAGAAACATCTCCCCCGCGGGCTTTCTTGGCCGCGCCTCGGATCCGGCGGAGCCGCTCAGCGGCGTGCACGGCCTCGTCGGCGTCGGCCTTTTCGAGGGCATCGAAGGCTGCGGAAGAGAAAGAGAGAGAGAGAGAGAGAGAGAGAAAACGAGAAGAAGGAAAGAGAGAGAGGGGCAGGTGAGTTTTTCTTTCTTTTCTGAAAGTGGAAAAAAGAAGAGAAAGAAGAAGAAGAAGAAGAAGAAGAAGAAGAAGAAAGAAAAAACTCAGAAGCCCTCTCTCTCTCTCTCTCTTACCGAGGAGCCGGAAGTGCGGCGAATCTGCCCTAGCAACCATGTCCTCTGCCAGTGCGACGCGGAACGGGAGTCGGAGGATGTCGCAGCTGCTGCTGCCTCCGCCGCTGCCGCCGCTCTCGTCGGAGCAGTGCGCGAGCGAGAGTCGGCGGCTCCTGCGGGAGGCCTCTTCTTCTTCGGATGAGGAGTCGCCGCCGGCTCCGATGCGGCCTGCTTTCGTGTTTAGTGAGATTCGGGAGTCGAAGAAAGAGATCCACGTTGCGAACTGTGAGAATGGTCGGTGAAGAAGCGCGGGGAGAGAATAACGAGAGGGAGTGCCCGAGCGCAGCAAACAGGGAAAGAGGTCCGAAGAAGACAAGGGAAATTCTCGGCTGTCGCGTTCCCTTTTGAAAAAAGAGGCGAAACCGTTCTCTTTGCGAGCCTTTCCTGTGCGCATCCCAGCGCACCTTTCAGCGCGCTCGCCACTCGAGCATTTAGCTCGACGAGCCTGTTCCTCAGAGATGGAGGCAGATCACTTCCGTCGGGCTGAAGAGAGGAAGCGGGCGCGCGACGATTGTCGAAGCCGACGCCGACGATGCCAAAGGCAGCGACGACGACGACGACAAAGACGAATGCTGCTAGCACCACGCTCTTCCTCCGCCGCCGCCAAGGGCTAGCTCCTCCGCAACTCTCGGCCGGCTCCACCGCCACCAGCCTCTCCTTGCGGAGCTGCAGCGGAGGCGGTGGGAGCGCACGCGACATGCTTCCAAAGAGAAGAAAAGAAAAAATGAAAATGAAAATTTTCACGCTTCCTATAAACCGAAAAACAAAAAAACACCTCTCTCGCGTGCTCTTCCTCTCACGTTCACTCCACCTTCAGCAACAGCTTGTTCTTCTTCCCCGACGCCAACAGCACCAGCCTGCCCCCGACCAAGTCCCCTTCCTCCAACACCCTCTCCGCGCTCTCCACCTTCACGTTGTTCAGCCTCACGCCGCCCCCCGCGACGAGCCTCCTGGCCGCGCCCTTCGAGGGCTGCAGCCCGACGTCGACGAGGAGGTCGACGACGTTTGCCCCCAGCACGGCCGAGCGCGGGCGCGCGGCCGTGGGGGCGTCCCCGGCGACGGCCTCCAGCGTGTTGGCGTCCAGAGCAGCAGCGGGAGAGGGAGGAGACGGAGCGGCGGCGTCGCCGCCGCCGCTCCCTCCTCCCCCGCCCCCGTGCAGCGCAGCCGTCGCCTTGAGAGCCTGCTCCAGCCCCCTGTCGCCGTGGACGAACCTCGTCACCTCGCCCGCCAGCAGCCGCTGCGCGTCGTTGGGGCGGTAGGGGGCTCCTCCGGGTCCCCCTTCGCCGCGCATGGCCCGCTCCACCTCGTCGATCTTGCTGAGAGGCAAGAAGGTCAGCATTTTCAGGAACTTGACGACGTCGGCGTCGGGCGTCGACGAGAGGAGGTACTGGTAGAATTTGAACGGACTCAGCTTCTCGGCTGCGAGCCAGACCGCGCCTCCGGCGGACTTGCCCATCTTGGTGCCATCGGACTTGGTGAGCAGGGGGAAGGTTATTCCGTAGCACCGCGAAGAAGGGGAAGAAGGAGCCGAGGAGCCGCCGCCGCTGCCGCCGCCGCCTTCTTCGCCTTCGCCGCCGCCGTCGCCCTTCATCCTCCGGATGAGGTCGAGGCCAGCGACGACGTTCCCCATCTGGTCCGACCCGCCGATCTGCACGGTCACGCCCTCGTTCCTGGAGAGGTGCACGAAGTCGTAGCCCTGGAGGAGCTGGTAGGCGAACTCGGTGAACGAGATCCCTTCCGAGTTCTTGCCCGACTCGTCGTTCGGGTCCCCGGCTCCGGAGCTGCTCATCCTCGACCTGACCGAGTCGCGGGAGAGCATCGCGCCGACGCGGGCGTGCTTCCCGACGTCGCGGAGGAACTCAAGGAAGGTGATGGGCCCGAACCAGTCCAGATTGTTGAGTATCCGCGGGGCAAGGGGAGGAGAGGAAGAGGAGGAGGAGGCAGGCGAAGACGAGGAAGCGCCCGCCTCCTCGGCGAGCGCGGCGGCGGTGAACTCGCCCGAGGCCGCGCGCCCGAGCAGCTCCTCGAGGATCTTCCGGATCCCGGCAACGTTGGCCTCGATCTCCTCGTCGGAGAGCAGGGGCCGCTCTGTCGACCTCCCGCTCGGGTCCCCGACCCTGCCCGTGGCCCCGCCCAGCAGCGCGATGGGGACGTGCCCCGCGGCGGCAAACCACGAGAGCGCGACGATGCCGAGCAGGTTGCCAACATGCAGCGAGGGGGCGGTCGGGTCGAAGCCGCAGTAGACCCCCGTGGAGGTTTTGGAGAGGGCATCCTCGGCTCCCTCTCCGGCGACGTCGTTGAGGAGGCCGCGGGAGCGGAGGAGAGCGACGACGTTGGCTCGAGGAGGGGTCGAGCCTGAGGGTGAGGAGGTCGGTGCTGCTGCGGTCTCGGTCGTCGCCGCCGCGGCAGCAGTCGCTGCCGACGACGGCCGCGATGAAGAAACCAGCCGCTTGCGACTGCACAACACGCCTCTTCGCATTGTTTGAATCCTCGATACCCTGTGAAATAAGTTGACGCTCCTCGCGGAGACGTTGATCTGCGCAAAGCAGGCCGAACAAGACAGCGCTCGCCGGGAAAAGGTTGAAGATGCGGCAGTCGTCGTCGCCATCATCGGCGGCGAAACTGCTCCCATCATCGCTGCCATTTTGCTCCCTGCCGCGACGGCGCTCGATTCTCCCGAACGCAGCAGCAGCAGGACAAGGCGATACCGCAGCGCCGTGGTGGACGAGCGTGCGAAGATGCGGCGTGCAAGCGTAAAGGAGGGAAAGCTAGGAAAGCTCTTTTGTGTAGTAAAAACGTTTTTTGTCTTTCCCCCACACAATTTCGACAAACGGAAAAGCAACAGAGTAGCAAAGGAGCATCGAGCGAGTACCGCGTTCTCCTTCCGTTTCTATAACGCGTGTGCCGCAGCGTGAGCATAGTGCTTACATCTCTTCTTCTGCGTCCGGTCGGGGAAGCGCTCCAGAAGAAAGCTCGACCTCTCAAAACGCTTTTGCAGAGTGGGCAATTGCCATCAAAACGTTTTTTTTCTCTGTCTCTCTCTCTCTAGCCGTCGGTTTTCTCTTCAACCTATTAGCCTCAACCTCTCCCGCCGCAATGCCGCCGCCCCCGAACAAGCCCCTCTTCGAGCGCTTCAACACCCACACCTCCACCTCGATCGAGCTCCCGCTCTTCGGCTCCACCTGGAGGCTCGCGCAGGCGCCCAATACCAACCACCTGGGCACGACCGTCTGGGACGCGTCGATCATCCTCGCAAAGTGGATGGAGAAGAACGCGCGCTAGGGTTCGGAGCTCTCCCGCCCCAAGCTAGCGGGCAGGAGGGTGCTCGAGCTCGGGGCTGGAATGGGCCTGGGAGGTCTCGCCGCGGCGGCCTTGGGCGCCGACGTCGAGCTGACCGACGTCGCGGAGGTCCTGCCTCTGCTAAAGCAGAACGCCGAGTCCCTGATGGGGAGGGCGAGCCTCGCGACGAGCGACTCGGCCTGGGTCGCGGGAGCGGGCTCCGTGAGCGTGCGGGAGCTGGACTGGGAGAAGCGGGAGACCTGGTTTCGGAGGGGGGAGGAGGAGGGGGAGGAGCGAGCTGACGGGGCAGCAAAGGGGAGAGGGAAAGGGGGACAGAAGGCGGCCGCAGCGCAGGCGGCGCCGCCGCCGCCGCCGCCAACGACGCCAGAAGGGGCCTCCTGCCCCGCGCTCTCCTCCCACGCCCCCTATCCCTCTCCCTCTCCGCCCCCGCACTACGACTTTGTCCTCGCGGCGGACTGCGTCTACAAGGAGGACATCCTCCCTCTCCTCTGCGAGGTGATCCTCGCCGTGTCCAACCGCAGGACGGTCGTCGTCGTCGCCAACGAGCTGCGCAGCCACTCGGTCGCCGCGGCCTTCGAGGCGACGTTCTCCCCGCACTTCTCGATGAAGAGGGTTCCGAGGGCGAAGATGGACGCGGAGTACAGCGTGGACGCCATCTCGATCGTCGTCATGAAGAGGAAGCACGCGCCGGGGGGGAAGAAAGCGGGGGAGGAAGCGGAAACGGCGGAAACGGCGGGAGAGGAGGAGGAGGAGGAGGTCGCGACGGCGCTCGCTGCCAGTTTGGTGCTGAAAGAAGAGTGACCTTTTTTGTCCCTCGGAGCGAATGAATTGTTGAAAGTACGTTAAGACCTAATTACAAGTGTGAACGTAACGAAAGAATAAGAAGACAACGAATGGAGAAATCAAAGTGAAAAGAGACCACCCGAAGAGAGAGAAAGAGAAAGAGAAAGAGAAAGAGAGAGAGAAGAGAGGACGCTCTCACCTCGAAGCGGCAAACGCCGTCCCTTTCCTCCGCCTGAAGTCCTCGAACCTCGACCTCGCGTAGCTGCCGTAGTCGAAGTCGATCGGCGACACCCGCGCCTGCACCTTGGCCCACGCTGTCCAGAATAGGTGCGCCGCGAGCGAGAAGAGCTCGGCCTGCGCGACGAACGCCGAGACACGCTCCTCCGACGGCGGTGAAAGCGAAAGAGCAGAAGCAGCAGAAGAAGAAGAAGAAGAACGGCGGCGGCGAGAAGCCCTTGACGAGATCGCCTCCGCCTCCGACAAATACGCCCTCGCGAATGCCCTGCGCTGCTCGACCGTCGGATACCGCGCCCAGTCGCAGTCCAATCCTGCATACTCGCACCAGTGGTTCCCCACGTCGAACCCGGCGTGGGATAGGCGGCCGTACTCGAAGTCGATGAACTGAAGGTTCCGGCCCGGCCCCAAGGTTTCGACTTCCCGTTCTTCTTCCTCTTCCTCCTCCTCTTCGTCGTCGTCGGCGGCGGCGGCAGCGGCGGCAGCGGGGCTCCTCCTCCTCTCGGCGCCGCCTTCCTCCTCGAGGTCGTCGGTCGTCATGATGTTGCCCGGGAGGAGGTCCATGTGGCAGAACACGACGCGGGAGAGCTCAGGGCAGGAGGAGGGGCTCGGGCTCGAGCTCGGAGAGGAGGGGCGGCAGGAGGCCCTGACCCTCTCCTCGAGGAGGGCGACCTCGGCGAGGAGCTCGTCGCTGCCGACCGAAGGGGGCGGCGGGGGAGCCGTTCTCGGCTCCGTCTCCGCCTTCTCTCCTCCTTCCGCCGCCGCTTCCGCTCCCGCTTCCCCATCGAGCCTGTCGGCGAGGGCGACCCAATCCCTGATCGTGGAGAAGAGCGCCGAGTCCCTCTCGCTGTGGGATGTCTTCTGCGGCCTCCGCGAGAGGTGGGAGAAGAGGCAGCAGAAGCTGCTGCTGCTGCTGCTGCTGCTGCTGCTCCTCGAGGGGAAGAAGGAGAACCGTTTTTTCGTCCCCTTCTTTTCCTTTTCCCTTTTCTTCCTCTTCAGGTCGACGGCGTGGAGCCTTGCGAGGCCCCTCGCTATCCTCTCCGCTGTCTCCGGCTGCGCGGCGTCGTCGGGAGTCAGGGCCCTGCCGGGCAGAAACTCCTCGATGCGCCCGCTCTCGAAGGCGGCGACGACCCTCGCGCCGAAGCCACGCGCGTTGAGCTCGAGCAGCGTCGCGACCTCGAGCGCGCGGTCGATGAGCAGCTCGGTCCCGTCGCCGTAGGCCCGCACCGCGACGGCCCTCGGCGAGACCTCCGGGTCTTCCGCCACCGCGACGGACCAGAGCGCGTTGGTGATGCCGCCGCTGATGACGCCGACGTCGAGGGACGAGGGCGCGAGGCCCGCCCAAGAGGGGACGAGCGCGGCGGCGAGCGCGGCGACGGCGGCGGGCTGCGACTTTGCGGTGATGGAGTGGGGCGAGGCGCCGCCTGGTTCTGCTGCTGCTGCTGCTGCGGTGCCCATGTTTATGGTGTCAGTCCAAGAGGACTCGGACGAGATCTTTTTCCGATTGCTGAGCGAAGGAGAGGACGCGAAGATGCGCGGAGAGGTGGGGTGGGTGGGGGGGGCGCGAAAAGGGAGCGTCTACTTGAATCCGCCCGACGCCTCGATCGAGCAAAAATGAATCGTCAGTTTTTGGTTCTGAGGGACGGAATTTTTCCGGCTTTTCGCTCTTTTTTTCACTTTTTTTGTGAACTCTTCGCAACAGGAAAAAGGAGAACTCGCAAGAGAGGCGCCGCTCCCGCTCAAACAAAATGTCGAGCCCGCACTGGCACACGTCGCCCAACATCGTTCGCCATTCAGTGGCTGCGGCGGATCTCGTAGACTCCACTCGAGAGGCCGCGGCGGCGACGCAAGGTGAGGAGAGTTTTGAAGACCGTCAAAGATGTCGAACGATGCCGATCAATGGCACGATCGGCCTCTCTCTGCTCCCCGCGCATCCGGCTGAGACGCCATAGTTTGATTTAACTCGCGTCCCGGTATAATGCCACGCACGCACTCTGCGCACAGCAAGCGAAAAGACGGAGACTTGCCGTGCGGAATCTCACCGAAGCGAGCTCTCCCCCTTCACAAACGATTCACTCAGCAGCTGCACCGACATCCCCTCGCGCCCCTCCTCTTCCTGCCGCTGCCGTCCCGCGTCCCGCGCCGCCGTGCATCTCCCAACGCGCGACGGAGGCAGCCGCAGGACCATGCGACCACTGTGGACGGTGAGTTTTGATTGGAGCAGAAGCGCTTTACAGGCGAGAGAACGGAGGAGGAAGGCAGACAAGAGCGCCAGCAACGTCCGGCCTGATGCAGCACGATCGAATGCTCTAGCCCGATGAC
>ERZ888423.2364-NODE-2364-length-14211-cov-26.074739_pt1 | contig 14211 bp, 17 predicted proteins | sample MGYA00520523_ERZ888423 | MGnify/ENA primary metagenome ERZ888423 (study PRJEB32303, sample SAMEA104408611) | aquatic metagenome | biome: Brackish water; feature: Pelagic; material: water | place: Baltic Sea | collected 2014-06-08T10:24:00 | depth 30,27 m ...
ATGATGGCGATGAGCGCCGATGTGTCAACGATCATGGCTTCGGCAGCCCGCGCGCATCGTAGAGAAGGTCATCTGGATCAGGCAGGCCCGCAGCCCCGATCCGCGCCGCCATGCGGCGGGCGATGGCGGCCATCTGCTCGGCGCGGCTGGCTTCTGCCGCCTCTGCCTCCGGCGCCCTGGACAACTGCGCGCGCAAGGACAGCGTCACGGCCTGCGTCAGGCTGACGCCGAGCCGCCGCGCCAGTTCCGCCGCCAGCGCGTGCGTTTCAGGGTTCTTGATGTTCAGAGCCATGGTGGAAAGATACCAGAACTGCGGTGGAAGTTCACCCTGGCCGGTCGGAGTAGCCGTTCATCGCTACTCCCTGCAGCGCGACAATCAAGATGAGCAGGCTTGCCGGCCTGGTCGGCCTATGCTCAGGCCTGTGCCAGCAGGGAGTGCCCGTCGTGATTGCAGAACGCCGCATAAAGCTTTTCAGGAATGGCCGTAACCAGGCCGTTCGGATCCCCCGGGAGTTTGAGCTTCCGGGCGAGGACGCCGTGATGCGGCGGGACGGCGCGCGGCTGATCATCGAGGCGGCCGCCCCGCAATCGCTGATCGCCCTGCTGGCAACGCTGGAGCCGCTGGACGAGGATTTCCCGGACATCCCCGACCCGCTTGCGGCCCCGATTGGCCTGTAAATCCCCGCTTCCTCCCCGATACAGACATCGTCTCCGATCTTGTCCGCACTCCGCAGGGACGCGCGCCGGCCAGGATCGCAAGCACCGGCGAAGCAGCTGTTGCTCCGCAGGCCTTATCGGGCGCGCCGCGGAAAACCGGGTCCCACTTTTCCTGCGCGCCCTTTAGGCCTTGTGGGCGGGCGGGGGAGAACGGGGCGTAATCGCAGTCTGTTGACCTTACGGGCACAGACGAAGGGCTAGGCCGCCGATGAGAGGCGCCGGACCTTTATTTCCCTCTCGTGTGCTCGTGCTTGCGCGAGATCGTAGGTGGCCTGCATTCGCATGAGAGTGTCTGCCTTCACGCCAAATCCCTTCTCGAACCGGATTGCCATGTCGGCGGACAGGCCAGCCTTTCCATTAAGGAAATTACTCAGCGCCTGCCGAGACACACCCAGATGTGCCGCCAACTCGGTCACACTCACGCCGGCCGGCTCAACGATTTCGGCGCGCAGCCATTCTCCGACATGAACGGACAGCGCCGGGTGCATTTTAAGAGCCATGGTAATCCTCCAGATTCATATCGATGATCACGCTCGTCTCTCTGAGACGAAACGTGAGCCGCCAGTTCTTTGTCACTGTCATAGACCAGGTGCCTTTCCGGTCCCCGGTAAGTTGGTGGAGCCCGAAATTCGGAGGCGTGGACAGTTCATCCAAAGCCTCAGCCGCATTGATGAATGCAAGCATTCTTCGGAGACGGTCCGCGTCACCGACCAGGCTCCGCACCGACTTAGGTTACATGTAACCGAGACTGCAAGCGGGTTGTCTGGGAAGGTTTTCCAGGGAGATGGTTATGGCCCCACCAGCGAAACCGCGATCATCGAAGTCCAAGGTCAAGGCCTATCGGTTGCGGCTGCGTGCGATGGGTCTGCGACCAATTCAGATCTGGGTTCCAGATGTAAGGACGCAGAATTTTAAGAGCGAAGCGCATCGCCAGGCTCTCGCTGTCGCGCGGAGCGCACATGCCGGGGACGATCAGGCTTTCATCGACGCCATCACTGACTGGGATAACCCGTGAAACGGGGTGAAATCTGGACGGTTTCAGGCGGGAGCGACTATGCAGGAAAGCCGAGACCGGCCGTTCTCATCCAGGATGATGTCTTCGACGCCACGGCCTCCATCAGCGTGTGCCCGTTAACCTCCGATCGCACCGAGGCTCCCCTGTTCAGGCTGGAAATCGAGCCGGGTGAACGTAACGGGCTGAAGACGCTTAGCCGGATTATGGTCGACAAGGTCACCACGGTCAGCAAGACCAGGCTGGGCAGTCGGATCGGGCGGCTCCATGACGAAGATATCGTCAGGCTTAATCAAGCCCTTGTGGTTTTTCTCGGGCTCGCTGTTTCGCCTCGATCTCGTTCCGCCGCCTGAAGTATCAACTCAGTCCAGGAAAGGCCCGGCATTTTAGGGTTTATCGGGCGCTGCCTCCGGAAAACCGGGTCCCACTTTTCTCGCCTGTGCTCAGCCCTGAGCGCGGGTCCATGCGCGCAAGGCGCGCGGGATCAAACAAGAGACTATTGCTTACCGGGCGCGACCCGGCCCTTACCTGGCATCGATTGAGCTGTCTCCGGAAGGTCCTGGATTTAAAGTCTGTCTCGTTCATCAGGCTCAACATCTGGCGCATGTCTCAAAAACGCTTTCAACGCCTCTGCTGAACCGCCTTCGCTGCGCCGGGAAAAGAAACTCCGCGCTGTTTCCATGACCCCGACCTTCTCCGCCACAGCCGAGGCAATCCACTGGTTCAGGGATACGCCATCTTCCTTCGCCAGCCTCTCCGCAGCGCTCTTGATCGAAGCTGGAAGCTTGAGGGGATAAGTCACTCTGGTCATCTGGCGATCTCCTTCAGAAAATCCTGCGGCGCGGCGATCCTCATCCCAAACCTGACTGCAGGACCAAAGTCTGCCACATTATCGGTCACGATCATATCCGCCGAGCCATTGTTAGCGGCTTCAAGCACCCTTTCGTCATCCGGGTCCCGGAGCGGGGGCCGCCATAAAAACCGGACATCGACAGGCTCAACAAGTGTCGCCAGACTTCGTAGTAGCGTGTCGACCTGCCCCAGGCCCGGACCGTGCCGAAGTCGGTGCTCCGGCCGTTTGAGAACTTCCTCATACTCCAGGAAGAGAGGCGGTGAGGCAAGCACGACGAAGGCCCCGTCCGCTGCTGCACTGAAGACGTGGTTTGCCGCTCCGCGTATGCTGAAGAGCGCCGGAACCAGAACATTTGTGTCAATGACAGCGCGCATGAAGTTTTGGATGTGACATCGCAGAAGATGTCAGTTGTTTCGGGTTCTAACTCAGGCGGACGATGAAACTACGCCGCCTGCACCTTCCGAAACTGCTGCTTAACTCAAACCCGGATGCGCCAGGCCCTCCTCAAGTCAGTCAGCCATCTGTCCCGGAATACCTGGCGACAGACATCCTGATCATTAAACAGAGCGGCTTTTCATCAGCGGCTGAATGCGCGTACCGAAATTCTCGACGCCCTCGATGAAGTCATCAAACGTCAGCAGGACGCCGCCCGTGCCAGGCACCGTGGCCATTTCGTCCAGCATGCGGGCGATGCTTTCATAGGATCCAACCAGCGTGCCCATGTTGAGGTTCACCGCCGACGCCTGATCGGCAAGCTGGCGCACGTTGGTCGTGGCCGACGTTTTGTCAGCCGCTCCCTGTTCGCCGAGCCACGCCACCGCTTCCTGGTCGACGCCTTCGCGGTAGTGTATCCACTTGTCCATCGCCTCTTCATCGGTCTCGGCGGCAATCACCATCACAAGCACAAATACCGAAACATCGCGGCCTGTCTTTGCTGTCGCCGCCGCAAGGCGCTCGTTATTGAAAGCAAAGGCGGTCGGCGTGTTGACGCCCTTGCCCAGGCAGAATGAATAGTCAGCATACTGAGCCGAAAAAGCGAGGCCGTCGTCAGAGCTGCCCGCGCAGATAATCTTCATGTCGCCCTGGGGAAGGGGCCTCACGCGGCAGTCTTCCATCTGGTAGTAAGTGCCTTTGAAGTCAGACTGGCCGGTCGCCCAGAGTTCACGCAGGATCTGCGCATACTCGCCGAGCATCTGATAGCGGTTGCGGAAGTGCTCGTCGCCTGGCCAAAGCCCCATCTGCGAGTATTCAGGGCGCTGCCAGCCGGTAATCAGGTTGAGCCCGAACCTTCCATGACTGATCGAGTCAATCGTATTGCACATCCGTGCGGCATAGGCGGGCGGAATGACCAGCGTGGCGCACGTCGCGTAAATCCTGATCTTCTCGGTGACCGCCGCCAGCCCGGCCATCAGCGTGAAGCTCTCCAGGTTGTGCTCCCAGAATTCTGTCTTGCCGCCGAAGCCGCGCAGCTTGATCATCGAAAGCAGGAAATCGAGACCGTACTTCTCGGCCCGGATCGCTATCTCCCTGTTGAGATCAAACGTCGGCATGTATTGCGGACTGTTCTCGGAAATCAGCCAGCCGTTATTGCCGATGGGAACGAAAACGCCGACTTGCATAAGAGACTACTCCTGTTGGGGCGCCGGACTGGCGAGCCAGTCCAGCACGATCTGATTGAACCGCGCAGGTTCAGTGACATTGCAGGCGTGACCGCCCCGTTCCAGTTCGATCACTTCGCCGCAGGGCAATCCCCCTGCCAGCAATTCTGAAGCCCGGGACGCCACCAGCAGGTCATCTGCTGCAGACAGGGCCAGCACGGGGCAGGTGATGTCGCCGAGGCGGGCCCGGATATCGAAGGCGGCGAGCGCAGCGATACGCTTTTCGGTCGTCTCCACGCCTGGGAAGCCTGCGCGCTGGTGCTCTGCCTCTTCGTCGAGCCAGTCCATATTCGCGCAGATCCAGTTAGCCGGATAAAGAAACAGGGGTTGCGCGCGCAGGTAAGCCACCACGCCGCTTGCGCGCAGCAGGGCGAGCCGTGTCTCGAAGCAGCGCAGGAAGTGCGCATCGGGATGGCTCCAGCCATTCACAACGACCAGACGGCCGACGTGCCCGGGAGCTTTCAGGGCCATCGCAAGACCGGCAACGCCGCCCGCTGCGTGGCCGATTATATGTGCACGCATCACACAGAGCTCGTCCAGCAACTCCAGCATGTCGTCTGCCATATGATCGACGCTGAACCCGCCGGGCACGTATCGGTCGCTGCGCCCTGTGCCGCGATGGTCATACACGATCACATGAAACCGCTCACGCAACGCCCCGAGGTTGCGTTCCCAGTACCTGGCCGAACCGCCAAGCCCGGCCGACAGCATCAAGGCAGGCGCATCCGGCGATCCGTGAAGTTCATGATAAAGGCCGGACCGCGACAGGGGCATCAGGTTGCGAGATGCGCCACACTGGCGATTTCGACGAGGCAGTCAGGCTTCACTAGCCCGCACTGGATGCAGTAACGCGCCGGCTTCGCATCCGGGAAATATTCCGAATACACTGCATTCATGGCCGGATAATCCCCCCAGTCCTTCAGGAAGATATGGTTGAAGGCAATGTCGGCCATCGTGCCCCCTGCGGCTTCCAGCGTGGTCTTGATCACTTCCAGCACGTGGCGCGTCTGCGCGCCGGCATCTCCCACATGCAGCACCGCGCCGCCCTGGCCGAGCGCCAGTGTGCCAGACACGTAGACGACATTATCCGCCCTCGTGCCGGCTGAGTAGGGCGCGATGGGCGCCGGAAACTGCGGCGGGTTGATTGGTGTCATGGGCATGGGTCTGGGTCTCGCTGCTGGGGATCTGTCCGAAGGTACCACAGAAGTCGGCTACGGTGCTCACCCAGCCAAAGAACTTCTCGACATTGTAAACCGCCGCATCGCGCACAAAGTCCGGTCCCAGATGATGGGTTGCGTCGTCCAGCATGATGCCAAAATATTCGAGGTGGAATCCGTCGCGCAATGTGGACTCCACGCATACATTTGACGCGATGCCCACGAACACGATGTTGCGGATTGCGCGTGCCCTCAGGACGCTGTCGAGCTGCGAATTGAAGAAAGCGCTGTAACGCGTCTTGTTAAGGCATATGTCGCCTGGCTGCGGCGCCAGCCCGTCAACCAGGGCATAGTCCCAGCTGCCCCGCGCCAGCAACTGTCCCGCCAGTTCCGGACGCGCCCGCATTGTCTTTAACGCATTGGACTTGTGCCAGTTCGGCGATCCCGGGCCGCCCGCTTCCTTGTAATCCGGGTCCCAGCCGTTCTGCAGGTAGATGACCTGCACATTTGCCGCGCGCGCCGTATCGAGCACCGCCCTGATGCTGGAAATCACCCCGGCCGCGCCCGCGATGTCAAAACCCGCGAGGTCCACATAGCCGCCCTTGGAAGCATAGGCGTTCTGCATGTCGATCACGACAACCGCCGTTTCATCCGTGTTGACCTCAATCGGCTCCGGCCGGGCTGGCAGGGTGATCCTGCGCGGCGCAGAGGACGCGTTTGGAGTGCTGGAAACAGGTGTCACGCAAAACCTCGTGTAAGCGAAACCCCAGCCTTCCCCAAACGCCGGAAACTTGCAACCTGGCGCGCTGGAAATCGCCTTATCCCCGCGCGGCGGCCGCAATTGGCCCGGTCTGTCTCACAGTCGCTGACGGGGAACAGGGGCAGCGTGTTCACGAGATTACTATTACAGATGTCACGAAATTACTATTAGTGATCCTGCCCACGTGTCGCTTCAGGCCCGGGCGCGCCCCCGGCCGGAGCGGCAGGCCGGTAAGGGAGCCGACGGGCATCGCAACCTTGAGGAAGAGGTTTGCGCGGCGCACCGATCTGCCGCGGCCCCCTCCGGCGACCTGCGCTGCGCCGGGGGCCCCGCGTCTTGCGAACCGGGCCAGGTGAACACCGCGCGTTCGCCCGGGCGCCTCCTGCCAGCGTCCGGCTTGCGGTCCTTCGAGCAGATGACGACGGCTTATTAGATATTCCGTATACATACAGTGCACCGGCGCGGGCCTGGCTTGCTGTTGACGAAAACGGCTCAAGGCTTTCGTTTGTCGAGGAAGGCGCGGAAACTGTCCTGCGCGGCGGCGCCGACAGCGTTTTCGGCCATGACATCGCCGGCCCGCGCATAGGCGTCAGACTGCGGCAACTCGATCTGTTGGTAATAGGCCTGCTTGCCAGAACCCTTGGACCCGGCCTGTCCGCGGGTGGCGCGGGTGATCAGGTCGAGCGTGGCAGCCTCCAGCTGGTCATCGGGCACCACGCGGTTGACGAGGCCCCAGTCGGCCGCGGTCCGGGCATCGATGGGGTCCCCGGTCATCGCCAGCTCCAGCGCCCGCTTGCGGCCGAGATTGCGGGCCACCGCCACCAGCGGCGTATGACAGAACAGGGCGCCCTTGCCGCCGGGCAGCGCAAAAGCCGCTCTTTCTCCCGCCACGGCCAGGTCACAGGTGGCCACAAGCTGGCAGCCCGCCGCCGTGGCAAGGCCCTGCACCCGGGCCACCACCGGTTGTGGCAGGGCCTGCACGCAATCCATCATCTCAGTGCAGACGCGAAACAGCGCCCGTACCTCGTCCTGGTTCTGGCCGGCCATGTCAGCAAAATGATGCCCTGCCGAAAACACCGGCCCACGGGCGGCAAGGATAACTCCGCGCGCATCGCTGCCGGCGATGTCCTGCAACACTTCGGTCAGCTCCAGCATCAGCGGCAGGGACAATGCGTTGCGCTGCTCCGGGCGGTTGAGCGTCACGGTGACAATCGAAGCCTGGCGGTCAACCCGTAAATGGCGGGTCTCGGTCATGTGCGTCCTCCTTGCAGGAATGGGCTGGCAGAAACGGGCTGGCTGAACCGAGCCGGAGGCCCCGAAGGCTGTCTGGCCCGGGTGATGAAACGATAGCGGCTGCCTTCAGCGCTGCAAAGCGGCTGGCCCCGCCTCCTGCCAGCGGAATGTATCCGGCCGGCCCGGGAAGGCGGCGCTGCCGGGAACATTGCGCTCATCCGGGGGCGGCGTATCCGGCCGCGTCGGTAGGTTTCCGGCGGCCCCTGCGCGGGATGTTTCCGGATTCGTACTGGCCGCTGATGGTCTGTGCCAGGACGTCATTGCCGTTTGCGCCGACACGGGCCGGAGAGGGGCGAGGTGCGCGCGTCCGGCCAGCACAGGCGTGTCCGGCCTGACTAAAGAAGCCAGCTTCCGGGGTTTTTAACCGGCTGTCCGGCAGACAGCGCCTGCATGCCCTGGACGCAGCGGATAATGTACCAGACCAGAGTTGCCAGAAGAATGAGAAATCCGATCAGCACGGCCATCAATACGAAGCCGATCAGCGAATAGAGCAGCCCCTTCCAGAAGATATTGATCTGGTTGTTATAGTGGGAGTCGAGAATGGCATCGCCTTTGCCTTTGCTGGTGTAGGCGATTATCACGCCGACGAGACTGGTGACGCCGACCACGATCGCAACCAGGTACAGGATATAGATAAGGTTGGCGTTGCCTTTGGAATTGGGATCAACCGAAATCGGGTTTGTGTCGCTCATGATGGGTCTTCCGTTCAGCCCTGATGGCCAATCCAAACAGATTATCTGCCATTTGCAACACTAATCATGCCCGCAGATCAGCCAGCCAGAAATCCGCGTCCGCCTGGAGGCAGGATATTCACGCCCCGGTTCATCTCGAACGGGGCCCATGCCGGACCGTGCCGGAAACACCTCGCAGGCCCCATCGTCTGTCCACAGAGTAACCTTCCTGCTGAATGCGAGGCCTGCTGAGGGGCGGCGAGGCGCCGGCCCTGGCTCCGGCTCAGCCCATCCGCGGGCAGGCCCCCGGGACAGCTGTCTCAGGAAGCGCGGGGCTGGCTGATGACGCCGCCCGGGGAGCGAAGCGGGGCCTGGTCGCAGATCCGTCTCCCGCTGACGGCGGTGACAGCGGCCCGGGCGGCCGCAGGAAATGCCGGACGCCATGATCCTGGCAGGCCGCGCCGCCTGAGATCAGCCCCCGTCCTGAGGCAGCCGGGCCCTGAGGGTCTGCGCCGCGCCCTGGAACTGGAGGCTGGTGACGCCGGCATTCGTGCGGATGTTCACGGTATTGACCTGCTCCGGCCAGACGTCGCGAAGCGCGTCCGCCCGGACCTCGAGGCCGTCAGTGAGGGCGTCGGCGGGCCCCTCCTGATAGACCCACAGATAGCCGCGCTCGACTTCGGTGCCGAGGAGGACGAGGGCAACGGCGCCGCCGTCCGGCCGGGTCAGGGCGAAACTTCCGGCGACGGCGGCGGCGAAGAGGTCACGGTCCCCGGCCGCGGCATGAAGGTTCACGGGCCGCCCCGTCAGGACCGCGAGCGCGTGTTCGGCGTCGTGGATGTAGAACCGGTGCGCAATCTCCAGCAGGCCGGTGCGCGGGTTGGCCGCCACTTCGGTAATCGCCGCCTTCTGCTGGTGGGCGGATGCAGCGCCCGCCAGACTGAGCCCGGCCGCCAGCGCGATCGCGAGGGCGATCGCAACTCGGGCCAACGCCTTGAGCAGCCGGCCCGCCGCGCCCGTCACGGCGTTGCCGGGGGCGGGGTTGCCGGCGCCTCGGCCGGGGCCGGCTCAGCTGCCGCGCCCTGATCGCCCGCCGGGGCGTCCCCTGCCGCCGCGCTCTCGCCCGCTGCGTCCTGCGCAGCCTCGCCCTCAGCCTCCTCGTCAGCCTTCAGCGGCGTCCTGATGTCCGCCATGATGTCGCGCTGCGAGAAGCCTGACCGCTCCTGCTTGAAGGTTTCGACCCGGCTCGGGATGATGCGGCGCGGATAGTGGTTGTTCTCGGTATTTGCGTCCCCGGTCGCCCATTCAGGGTCGATCACGACGCCCGTGAGTTCTTTCTCACGGTCGAACACGAACAGCTTTCGCACCTGGCGCGGGTTGCGGCGCCAGATCTCCGCCGGGATTTTGACGGCTTCGGTGGTGCCGTCGGTGAAGGTCATCTCGAGGAGGAGCGGGCTGACCAGCCCGCCGACGTTGGAGAACTGCAGGACATAGTAGTTCCTGTCTTCAGCAACCGCGCGCTCCAGGGCCGCCCGCTCCCAGTCTTCGAGGCCTTCGAGGAATTTTGCGTAGGCGTTTCGCTCCTTGTTGGTCACGGTGTAGATGTCGTTCTCGTCGTAGAAGTCGCGCACGTCCGGGAATTCTTCGACCCAGACCGGGCGGGCTTCTTCGCGGTCGAGGCGCACACCGATCGGCAGGGGCTTGTCGGCCTCTGCCTGCCGGCGGCGGGCGTTATCTATGTCAGGGTCGCGGGTATCGAGGCGCATCCGGTAGACCGCGTCGAGCGAGACGTCGACGTGTTCGGTGGTGTAGAACCAGCCGCGCCAGAACCAGTCGAGGTCGACGCCAGAGGCTTCTTCCATCGTCCGGAAGAAATCGGCCGGCGTCGGGCGCTTGAATTTCCAGCGCCGCGCGTATTCGCGGAAGGCAAAGTCGAACAGCTCGCGTTCCATCACCACGTCGCGCAGGACGTGGAGCGCGGCCGACGGCTTCGAGTATGCGTTGGGGCCGAGCGAGGTGACCGAGTCTGAGTGGGTCATGATCGGCTGCTGGGTCGAGGAGGTCATGTAGCCGGTGATGTCACGCGGCAGGCCGGAGCCCCATGGCATGTCAGGGTCCCACTCGTAACTGGCGACAGAGTCGAGGAAGCTGTTGAGCCCCTCGTCCATCCAGGTCCAGGTGCGCTCGTCGGAATTGACCACCATCGGAAAATAGATGTGCCCGATCTCGTGGATCACGACCCCCACGAGGAACACCTTCTCGGCCATCGTGTAGGTGCGCGAGCCGTCTTCCTGCAGCTTGGTTCTCGGGCCGTTGAAGGTGATCATGGGGTATTCCATACCGCCCACGGGCCCGTTGACCGATTGCGCGGTCGGATAGGGATAGTCGAAGGAAAACCGGCCATAGACCTCCATCGTGTGGATGACGGCCGCGGTCGAATACTTCGCCCAGAGGTCGCCGCCTTCCTTGGGCCAGAAAGACATGGCCATCACGAGCGGCTGAGCGGCGCCCGGCTGGGCGTAGCCCCTGGCGTCCCAGGCAAACTTGCGGGAGCTGGCCCAGGCAAAATCCCGGACATTCTTTGCCGTGAAACGCCAGGTCCTGGTCCCGGACGGGTTCGAGCTTTCGTTGGCGAGCGCCTCTTCAGGCGTGACGATATAGACCGGCCGGTCGGCCGTCTTCGCCTCTTCGAGGCGGCGGCGCTGAGCCGCGGTCAGGACATCGTCCGGGTTCGCCAGGACCCCGGTCGAGGAGACAATATGATCGTCAGGCACCACGAGCGAGACGTCATAGTCGCCGAATTCGAGCGTGAACTCGCCGCGCCCGAGGAACTCCTTGTTGTGCCAGCCTTCATAGTCCGAATAGACCACGAGGCGGGGAAACCACTGTGCGAAAAGGAAGAGGTCGTTACCGCCCTCGCGCGCGTCGTCCGGGAAATGCTCATAGCCCGAGCGCGCCGAGACAGCGTCTTCTTCCACGATGTTGAACGCAAAGCCCATGTCGAAGGTGGTCGACTGGCCCGGCCGCAGCGGGGTCGCCAGGTCGATCCGCATCAGGGTGCCGACGACCGTGTGGGCGAGGGGGGCGCCGCGCGGGCCGGTGACGGTGAGGATGTCATAGCCATAGTCATTGTCGGCCATCGCGTGCTGGCGGCGCAGCTCGCCGAATGAGAGCTTGGGCGCCTCCGCCCCGCCCGGCGCGACACTGGCCGGGCCGCGATTGCCGGTCCCGCCGAAGTCCGCCGTCATTTCTGCCATGGAATCCCGGCGGAAAATGTTCTGGTCCAGCTGCAGCCAGAGAAAGCGCAGCGTGTCCGGAGAGTTGTTTGTATAGGTGATGGTCTGGGTTGCATTGAGCCGGCGCGCAGGTTCGTCGAGCGTGGCAAGGATGCGGTAGTCGACCTTCTGTTGCCAGTATTGCGGCCCGGGCTCGCCGCCGGCGGTGCGGTAGACATTCGCATCCGGAAGCACTTCGTCGAGCTGGCGGAACTTGTCCTCGAAGGTCCCGGTGGTCTGCCGGATGCCCTGTGACGCAGCCGGCGCCGGCTGCGACACGCCGATTGCGATTACCGTCAGTGCCAGCACTGCTGCCCGCAGCGCGCCCGAAACTGCCATCATTCTGTATTCCCCGTGTTCACTGCCGCGCCGGTCTGCGGGGCTCTGCGTTTTTCCGGTTGCATTGACCCGGCCTTGAACGCCCGAGTCAACCGGGTTCGGCTCCGGCGCCGCGAAGTTCAACCCGCGCGCGAGTGCCGCGAAGCGGCCGGCCAGGACGCCAGGTCCCGGGAGCCTGTGAGCGCCGGCAGGAAAAGGGGCCTTACGTGGACGCAGAAGCTGCCGGGCCTGCCGGGCCCCTCACCCCGGCCAGCCTGTTCGCCGGACCGGAACGCGCTTCGCAAAGCGACACAAAACTGTGACGTATCCGACACCGAACCGTTTCAGAACGCTCTTAATGCTGGAATCAGGCAACCGGGGCAGGGGTTCCATGGGCGATCCGAAACTCATCTATTCCCTCGAGATCCGGGTCATGGATCTCGAAAAGAAAATCAATAGTCTGGAAAAGCAGGTTGAAAGCATTCTCGCCGGCCGCAAATCCCAGAACGGGAGCAGCTTTGCCCCGCTTCCGGCAGCGCTCCTGAAACGCATCTCGGACGGTGAAAATCCGGTCCGCACCCTCCGCCAGTTCCGCCTGATGACCCAGCGCGAACTCGGCGAGCGCAGCGGTATCCGTCCCAACCATATCTCGGCCATCGAACGCGGCATGTCCTACGGTCTGAAGACCGCCAAACGCCTTGCCGGCGCGCTGGAAGTCCAGGTGGACCTGCTGCTTGACCAGGCGACGTGACCGGGACTGACGACTATTCCGGCGAGGCTGGCGCCGGTTTGGCCGCTTTCGGGACATAGACAAAGGCATCGCCATCGCGGTTAAACCCCGCCAGCGGCAGCGCGAAGGCGAGCGCGCGGGAAACGCGGCCCGAAATGCGCGCCTCGAACCTGCCCGGCGTTCCGGGAGCGACCCGCAGGTAGGAAGAAAAGCGCGTGCCCGCGGCGTTTTCCGATTCGAGCGGCACCAGCAGCTTGCCGTCATCGCAGACAATATCGCCGCGCAGTTCGCTCCAGCCGGAGCCGAGGACTTCGCGGTTACGATCGAGCACGTCACTCGTCGCAACGCCTTCGGCGAGAACGCATTCGCTGCCTTTGAACCGGATCGCCGGGCCCGCAAGTGTGATCTTGCCACCGACCTGGCGGATCCACCTGGCAGCGCGCTCATAGTCTTCAAGATCGAGACTGATCACATAGTCCTTCAGCGTCACGGTCCGGCCGGACTCCACAGAGACTTTCGCGCTGCCCTGGCCATGGGTCCCGGTCCAGTCGACCTCGTACTGCAGGGCGGCGCCCATCAGCGCTGAAGCGTCCAGCTGCAGGTGCGCGTTTCCGTAATTCGTGCCGTTGACCGACAGCCCGTCCAGGACGCCGCTGTAGACCGAGCCGCGCGCGGCTGTCCAGGACACACCATTGTCTGCCGCCCCCGACAGCTTCAGCGCCGCGGCGAGCGGCACAAAGGCAAGGCCGACGACGGCGCCGGTCACAAGCAGGATAATCAGAAACAGAAAGCGGATCATCTCGTTCTCACTCCGGGGCGGGTGCACGAAAGGGTGCCTGCGACCGGACACAAGACAACATCCTGTTCGTCATGGTCAAACCGAAACTGCTGCCCCCCCTGCGCATCAGGCATCCTTCCAAACGGGCGGCTTGCGCGTGAGGAAAGATTTAAGCCCCTCCCGGAAATCTTCGGTCTGGGCGCACAGGATCTGGTTGCGGTCCTCCAGCGCGATCGCCGCTTCGATACCGCCCGCGTCGAGGTTGATGTTCAGCGCCTCCTTGGACATCCGAAGGCCGAGCGGCGACGTCGTCAGCATCAGGTCAATGTCCTCCTGCGCGGCCGCTTCAAGATCAGCGTCCGGGACAACCTGCGCGACAAGGCCAACCCGCAACGCGCGCTCCGCGCTGATGAACTTGCCCGTGAGGATCAGCTCGGCGGCCAGCGAGGCCCCTACAAGGCGCGGCAGGAAATAGGAAGACCCGATATCGCAGCCGCCGAGACCGATCCGGATATAGGCGCAGTTCATCCGCGCGCTTTCTCCGGCAATGCGGATGTCCGAAGCCAGGGCCAGCGAAAAACCGCCGCCGCAGGCCGCACCCTGGATCAGTGAGATGATCGGCTGCGGACAGCGGCGCATTGCCATCACGATCTCCGCGATCCGGCGCTGGGTCTTCAGGCCGCGCTGCACACCGCCGCCGGAGGCGGTGTCATTGGCCGAAGACTCATTCTTGAGATCAAGCCCGGCGCAGAAAGCGCGGCCAGCGCCGCGCAGCACGACAATCCGCACATCCCTGCGATCCGGCAGGCCGAGGAAATAATCGCGCAGGTCTTCGATCATGCCCGGGTTCAGCGCGTTCAGCGCGTCCGGCCGGTTGAGCGTGACCCATTCGACGGGGCCGCGCGCCTCGATCAGCAGGCGCGGGGTATCTGCGGCGGACTTCGTCATGGCGGTTCTCCCTGTTTGGCCGCAATGTGCCTGCCTGCGCC
>ERZ888423.2365-NODE-2365-length-14209-cov-15.944821_pt1 | contig 14209 bp, 13 predicted proteins | sample MGYA00520523_ERZ888423 | MGnify/ENA primary metagenome ERZ888423 (study PRJEB32303, sample SAMEA104408611) | aquatic metagenome | biome: Brackish water; feature: Pelagic; material: water | place: Baltic Sea | collected 2014-06-08T10:24:00 | depth 30,27 m ...
CTCATCATGGTGGTGGCGAATGTGAAAAAGCATTACCGGAGAATATGCCATGGAGTTCCCGCCAGCGCAAGCCCCACCACTCCCACTGCCGTCCGGCAACTGTGGCCAATCACTGAAGAGCGACACCCCTTGTGGGAACCGCCGCAGATTGTGCTCGAGCGCTGCCTGCCCGCCTGAGTAATGGCCAGCGCACACCGGTACTTCGTTGACAGGATGATCCGTTCGACGCAGACCCGCAATGTTCCGGCTCGGCTTCGAGACCCGAGGAAAGAACTGGGCCCATCTCTCTGATGCGTTTAACGCCGTCGGCACCTCAAATATCGATTCGTACCTGCGCCAAATCGATGCTGATCACATTTCCTGGGCCGAAGCTATGCGACTATTTTGCTATGTCTCACTCCAGGGTCTCTTTGATGCTGGCTGCGGTCGCCCTCGTTGCGGTCACCGCTTGCGGTAACTCAGACGAATCCGACTCTGCTGACCAAGCCACGAACCCCGTGACCTCCTGCGCAGAGAAAAACACCGACGCCGAAATGCGGAAAATGAACGACTACATCCAGTCGCCGGAGGGCTTTGCAGCGCGCACCGAGGTCTCCGGAGGTGAGGTGTCTGCAGTTGTAGTAGCTATTGCACCGATTGAGCTGGGCGACGACGGGACGTCGCCGACGCTCCCTGTTGGGCCGTGTCAGCGGATCTACCGCTTCGCAATGCAGGACGTTCCCGTCGGGGAGGGTGGGGTTGAAGGCCCATTCCCCTACATGGAGATCGACTGGAACACCGAGGGCCTTGCGCGCGGGCCAAACGGCTCGTTCGCCTATCCGCACTACGACTTCCATTTCTACTTACGCGATGCCGAGTTCATGCAGTCGCTGACCTGTATCCCGCTTCCTCCAACCGATCGGGTGTGTGACCCACTCCGGACCGATTACGAACGGATGCGCAAGTTCCAGAACTTCGTTCCGCAGGAATACCTGCCATCGACGTATCGGGCCGACGTCGGCTCGGCAATTCCGGAGATGGGCCTGCACTATCTCGACACTGCGATTGATTACACGGTTGATCACGTCAACAACAATCCGACCATGCTGTACGGCTCGTACGACGGCAAGATCGTGTTCGCAGAGGCGTCGGTGACGATCTTCAACCTTGCCAACGTGAAGGCCGCACGTGACCAGACGCTGTCGTGGAGCTACCCGCAGCCGAACAAGTTCTCATCAGATGCCGGCTGGCCAACAACGTTCACGCTGACGTATCTCCCCGCAACTGACCAATTCGAGGCGGCCTTTACCGGATTCGTCCACGAAGAGTCATAACGTCGCCGACTTCAAACAGGCGCCGCCACCAACCCCACGCTTAAGTAAAGCCCTCGCTGAGTGATCTCGTTGCCGGCTTGTCTTGCTCACAGACGCACACGGTTGCGCGCTGAGCTTCAACTATTCGACGCCATCACAGATGACAAAAGGACCCTCTGAGTTGTCAAGACGAAGCCCAACAATCGCTTGGTAGTTGTCCGACTTCTTCCAGTTCATCGCAGCTTCGGAACTGGGGAACTCGATGACGACCGTAATCGGGTTCGGATCATCTTCGGTGTAAAGCTTTGCCCTTGGGCATCGCGCTCGTCCTTTTCGATCTCGAGTTTGGTGCACGAAACGCTACAAAAACTGCGAACCAGCGTCAACGATTTCACCGAGCGGGTTTCAGTGCCCTGTGTCGCAATGTCGCGAATGCGTCCAAGTCGACGTCAATGACATCCGGTTGACGGGTTTGACTCAAAGAATGCGTTGTCGACATTGAGACCACAGTGCGAACGTCGTGGCGAACCGCAATAGCGGCCTCAACGGATCGACAGCATTTTGACGGGCTGCAGCATCTTGAGGGGCTGCAGCCCGCTGAGTTGTGCGCGAGGGGGGACTTGAACCCCCACGCCCTTACGGACACCAGCACCTGAAGCTGGCGCGTCTGCCATTCCGCCACTCGCGCAAGTGGAGGCTGAACGATAACCGGGTGCACCCAGGAACTCCACGCGCGGTACGACCGATTTTGACCCAGCTCAAACGGAACAGGGAACGGTCCAGGAAACCAAACAGATGCGACAGTCGAGCGGGGCGCAGGTCAAGTAACCTCGCAACCCTCATGGGATTGCAGTCAATGGAGAGGCGCTTGGAGCGTATGGTCGAGGGTGTGTTCACTCGTCGTAACCGCGGATCCATCCGTCCAATCGAACTCGGCCGCCGCCTCGTACGCGAGATGGACGACAATCGCAACGTCGATGTCAAGGGCCGCCGCATCGTCCCCAACGACTTCACCGTCCTGCTGAGCGCCACCGATCACAACGGTTTCAGCGACATCGAAGAGGCCCTCACCACCGAGCTCGCCGAAGCCGCACGCGAGTACGCCCGCGAAGAGGGCTACCACTTCATGGGCCCAGTCATTGTCAGGTTGATGGTCGACAACGACTTGAAAACCGGCCGATTCGGCATCATCGCCCAGCTCAAGCAGGCCGCGGGCGGCCTCGGCGCGGGCTCCCTCGTGCTGCCATCCGGCGAACGTGTCACCCTCGGCGAAAACGTCACCACTGTTGGCCGGTTGCCCGAATGCACCATCTCAATCAACGACACGAACGTCAGCCGCAACCACGCCGAAATCCGCACCGGCACCAAGGCATACGTTGCCGTCGACCTCGGCTCGACCAACGGCACGATGATCAACGGCCAGCGTGTTGTCGGCGAACAGCGCCTCGCCGATGGCGACATCATCAGCTTCGGTTCGACGCACATCCGCTTCGAGGCATCTTGAACGCGAGCGTCGCGGTGCTCGTCCACGGAACTCAGCCGCAGCGATGACCGACCAGATCCTCAACATTTTGAAGTTCGCCCTCCTCGGGCTGCTCTACCTCTTCTTTGGACGTGTCCTCTGGGCCGTGTGGAGCGAAGTCCGCACACCAAAGCAACGCCCCGCGCAGGCCGCTCCAGCACAGCAGCGGCGAGACACCGCACCGACAGCGCAACAAAAGCGACCAGCCCAACAACGGTCAGCCCAAAAGCCACGCAAGGGGCAGAAGGGCCGATCCGGCCGCGTTGGGCGACTGGTGATCCTTGAACCGCGCGCACGGCGCGGCACCACCGTGGCGATGTCCGGCGAAATCACCCTTGGCCGCGATCCAAGCTGCTCGTTCACCATCGATGACGACTCCTTCATCTCCCAACTGCACTTCCGCATCTACGACTACGAAGGCCAGCCAATGCTCGAAGACCTCGGCTCGACCAACGGCACGTTCCACAACGGCAACAAAGTGGTCGGCTCCAAGCTCCTCCATCCTGGCGACCGCATCCAGGTCGGCACCACCGTGATCGAGGCGCAGTAGTGGCCTCGCTCAACTGGGGATCAGCCACGCACCAGGGGCAAATCCGCGCACAGAACGAAGACAGTCTCATCGCCGTCGACGGTGTGTATGTCGTTGCCGATGGCATGGGTGGCCACGAAGCCGGCGAGGTCGCGAGCCAGATCGCGGTTGAGCGGATCCGTGCCGACCTCGACGTCGATGGCCTCCCCGAAGCCAGCACCGTGGTCGACTCGATCTCGAATGCAAACGGCGACATTTTCCGTGCCGCAATCGCCAACCCTGGCCAGGCCGGCATGGGCACCACGGTCACCGCAATTGCGGTCATCGGCGACAACCTCGCTGGCCGCGGCGCACCGAACCTCGACGTCAACGACGACGGAAAAATGACGCCGATCAGGGCTGCCGAGCCGTCAGAAGCCCTCGTGCTCGCCAACGTCGGCGACTCACGCACCTACCTGCTGCGCCACGGCCGCCTGCGCCGCGTCACGATCGACCACAGCTACGTGCAGGAATTGGTGTCGACCGGCCACATCACCGAAGAAGAGGCCCGCACCCACCCGCGCCGCAACATCATCACTCGCGCACTCGGCATCGAGCCCGACGTCAAAGTCGACTGGTGGACGCTGCCCCTCATCCGTGGCGACCGGTTCCTGCTCTGCAGCGACGGCCTCGTCGACGAAGTGGCCGACCCCGACATCCTCGAGACAATCACCACCCTCACCGACCCGCAAGAGGCCGCCGAGCGCCTCGTTGATCAAGCCAACGAAGCCGGTGGCCGCGACAACATCACCGTAATTGTCGTCGACGTCCTCGAAGGCGACGACCCGCCCGACCCGACGCTGGAAATCGACGTCGTCCCCCTGTGGGCCAATGACGTCGACCCAACGCCGGCAGGCAGCCTCTCGATCGACGCCGACAGCCACGCGAACGCGCTCACTGGCGCGACCAACGAACCTGTTGCGGGTGAAAAGAAGTCCGACCGCGGCCCGAAGCGGTTCATTCTCAGCATGGTGGTCGCTGCCGCAATCGTGGTCGGTTTCGCGGTCTTTGCTTCGTGGGCGCGCCGCGGCTACTACATCGAGTTCAACAACGATGACATCGCCACCATTTACAAGGGCCAAACCGACGGTGTGCTGTGGTTCGACCCAACGGTCGATTCGGGGGGCCCCGCCCGCGGCATTCTCGACAACGACACCATCAAGGCAATCGAGGCTCGCCCCCGATTCAGCACGCGTGGCGACGCCGTCGCGTTCATCACGACAATCCCACCAACCACCACGACCACCACGACCACCACGACGACCACGACCACCACGGTGCCGCCCACGACGGTCAAGGTCGTTGCGCCGACGAGTGCCGTCACCGTGGCGACAACTGCACCTCGAACAACACCTCGAACGACTGCACCGCGAACGACTGCACCGCGAACGACTGCAGCCGCAACCACAACGGCGCCATGACCACAATGGCTGACGGACTGATCGACGATCAACCCAGTCACCGAACGCGCTCGCCCATTGCCGCACGGCGACGCAACACCGAACTGACGCTGATTGTCATGGCGGGGCTGATCACCGCTGTGGCCTACGCCGTCGCCGCGCTCGGTACGAACGCCGAAATCCCACCGGGGATCGTCGTGTTTGTCGCCATCCTGCTCGGCCTGCTCGTGTGCGCACACATCGTCATACGTCTCGTCGCACGCGGCGCCGATGGCACACTCTTGCCCCTCGCCGCACTCCTCCACGGCATCGGCTTCGTGATGATCACGCGGCTCGACGACCGCCTCGCTGGCCTCCAAGCCACGTGGAGCCTGATGGCAATCGGGATTTTCGTCGGCACCCTGCTGTTCGTTCAACGCACCACCGACCTGGCCAACAAAAAGTGGCTGTTCTTTGTTGCCGGAGCGTTCCTGCTGCTGCTGCCCATGGTGCCCGGCGTCGGCCAAACCTTCAACGGGGCACGCATCTGGGTGAGCATCGGCCCGATCAACTTCCAGCCCGGTGAGTTCGCCAAAATCGCGCTCGCCATTTTCTTCGCCGCCTATCTCGCCGAGCGACGCGAACTCATCGCTGCAAAGACCTGGAAGGTCGGCCCGTTCTACCTCCCCGAGCCGCGCTACATCTTGCCGATCATCGTGGCGTGGGGGTTCGCTGTGGTCGTCATGGTCGGCGAACGCGACCTCGGCTCATCGCTCCTCTTCTTCACCCTCTTCGTCGTGATGATGTGGGTCGCCACCGAGAACGCCGGCTACCTCTTCGTCGGCGTCATCTTGTTCGGTGGAGCAGCCTGGTTCTCGTGGTCGAACTTTGGCCACGTCCAGACTCGCGTCAGCAACTGGATTAATCCATGGGACGACCCGCTCGGCGGGGGCTACCAGACCATCCAGGCGCTGTACGGCCTGGCCGACGGCGGCCTGCTCGGGACAGGCCTCGGGCGCGGCAACCCCGGCCAAGTCCCTGAAGCACAGAACGACTTCATCTTCGCTTCGATCGGCGAAGAGTTCGGCCTCATTGGAGCGACGTCGATCCTGATGTCGTACGTCCTCATCGTCGGCGCCGGGCTACGCACTGCATTGCGCACCGACCGCACGTTCGAAAAGTTGCTTGCCACCGGCCTGACGACCATCGTCGGTGTCCAGGCATTCATCATCATCGGTGGCGTCCTCAAAGTGATCCCGCTCACCGGCATCACCCTCCCGTTCGTCAGCTACGGCGGCTCGTCGCTGCTCTCGAACTACATCCTCCTCGCACTACTGATCCGCGTCAGCGACTCCGCGGCGCGCCGGCTTGGCGAACTGCCCGACGACCCAACCACCGGCGAGCGCTGGAAAGCATGGCGGCTGTCGCGACGAATCCGCAAAGCGGTCAAGCGCGGCGAGACCCCCGCCGACTTCGTCGAGGCCGTGTCGTGAATCAAAAGATCCGCCAGCTCGCGATCGGCCTGATGGTCTGTTACGTCGTCCTGTTCGTCGCGCTCAACTACTGGCAGGTCGGCCAGAAAGAAGAGCTCGACGCCAAGTTCGACAACACTCGCCAGGTTTTGCGCGAATTCAATCGTCCGCGCGGCGACATTATTTCGGCCGACGGCGTGGTCGTTGCGCGGTCCGTCCCCGACACCACCAACGAGAACCTCGACTTCGTACGTGACTACCCGACCGGCGACGTGATGTCGAACGTCACCGGCTATTTCACGAAGAACTTCGGGTCGACCCAGGTCGAGCGGCAGTTCGGCGAAGTGCTCGTCGGATCAACCCCAGCCCAGCAGGTGCGCGGCCTCGGCAACCTTCTCGACGGCACCGTCGACAACGCTGGCAGCGTGCAGCTCACGCTGCGCCACGACGCACAGCTCGCAGCAAAGTTCGCCCTCGGCAATCGCGAAGGGTCGGTCACCGTGATCGATCCGACCACCGGCGCCATCATTGCCATGTACTCGAACCCGGCCTATGACCCCAACGATTTCGTCGGCGTGCCGTTCGAAGAGGCCCAAAACGCCATCACCGAGCTACAGAATGCCGACGGCAACCCGCTGCTGGCCAACGCCTACCAAGAGCGCTACATGCCCGGATCGACCTTCAAGGTCATCACCACTGGCATTGGGCTCGAAACCGGTGTGCTCACCCGTGAGACGAACTTCCCAACCGAGCAGCAATACGTACCGCCCCAGACCAACGACCCGATCAACAACTACAACGGCAGCGAATGCGGTGGCGACATGGCCGAAGTGTTCCGTCGGAGCTGCAACATCCCGTTCGCCAAGACCGCCATCGAACTGGGCGTCGACCGATTCGTTGCCGGCACCCAGGATTGGGGCATCGGTGAGCAGCTACCAATCGACCTGCCCCGCGCCGCAACCTCGACGATTGGCAACACAGAGAACCTCAACGAGAAGTTGCCACTTTTAGCAATCCGTGGCTTCGGCCAGAGCGAAGTCCAGATGGTGCCGCTGCACATGGCAATGGTCGCCGGTGCGGTTGCAAACGGCGGCCAAATGATGTCCCCGTACGTCGTCGATGCCACATTCGATCGGGCCGGTCGGGAACTCAACCGCACCTCCCCGAGCGTGTGGAAGACCCCGATTTCACCCGCGACTGCGGCACTCGAAACCGAGTTCATGATCGGCGTGGTCCAGTCAGGCACAGCCAGCTGTTGCATGACCCTCAACGGCGGCATCCAAGCAGCAGCCAAGACCGGCACCGCCGAACTCGGCCTCGAGAGCAACCCCGACCTCTCCCATGCCTGGATCATCGCGTTCGCTCCCGCTGAAAATCCACGGTTCGCCATCTCGGTCGTCCTCACCAACGTCCAATCCACGCAGGACGTGTCGGCCACGGGCGGCCGCCTGGCGGGCCCGATCGCCAAAAACATGCTCGACTTCCTTCTCACCGGCCAAGGAGCCAGATGATCCGCGAAGACTGTGTTACTCCGTGCCTCGATAGTCTGGCGCATCGCCCTCGGGCGGACTATCTGACATGAGCAACAACGGCGAAGCAACGGTCATCAACGACCGATACGAGATCCACAAGCGGATCGGACGCGGCGGGATGGCCGACGTGTTCTCTGCGCGCGACCTGTTGCTTGATCGCCAGGTCGCCATGAAGGTGCTCTTCCCGCAGTTTGCCACCGACGAAAACTTCGTCGAGCGGTTCCGTCGAGAAGCGCAGTCGGCCGCCAACCTGTCACATCCGAACATCGTCAGCGTGTACGACTGGGGCAAGTTCGAAGGCACGTACTTCATTGCAATGGAAGAGGTGCAAGGTCGCACCCTCGCCGACGTTTTGAAGGCGAACAAGCAGCTCACCGCCAAGCAGGCAGCCGAAATTGCCAGCGAAGTCGCCGCAGCGCTCGGCTTCGCACACGACGGCGACGTGGCCCACCGCGACATCAAGCCGGCGAACATCTTGATCGGGTCCAACGGCCAGGTGAAAGTTGCCGACTTTGGCATTGCTCGCGCAATGAACGCTCCAACCGAGGCCAACCTCACACAGGTTGGTTCGGTCATGGGCACAGCCACCTACTTCTCGCCAGAGCAGGCTCAGGGCGCTCAGCCCGACCCGCGCAGCGACCTGTATTCACTCGGCATCGTCATGTACGAAATGGTCAGTGGCCGGCCGCCGTTTACCGGCGAGAATCCAGTCAGCATTGCGTACAAGCAGGTGCACGACGCACCGCAGCCGCTCATCCAGCTGGTTGCTGACGTACCGCGGGCATTCGAGGCAATCGTCGCCAAGCTGCTCGCCAAAGATCCCAAGCTGCGCTATCCGAGTGCTGGCGCATTGCGCGACGACCTCCGCCGATTCCGCAACGACGAACCGGTCCTGGCGCTGACGGCTGCAGCGTCTGCCCAAGGCGTCGCCATGCCAGGCGCCGACGGTGTAATCGCCGCCGCACTCGGGGCAACCACGGTCAACCCGAGCATCGCACCCCGCATTCCACCGGTTCACCCGCGCGCTGGCGGCGTTCCGCAGGCCGGAATGTACGAGGCTGGCTATCCACCGGGCGCCTCACCTGACGCTGCTTACTACGACTCCGACGTATCCCGAACCGGCTGGTATGCCCTGGCCGCATTTGTAGCGCTGATCGCGTTGGTCATCGGCGGAGTTTTGCTCTTCCAATCGTTGAACACCGAAGAGCAGACCACCGCCGAGCCGCAGCAGGTCACTCTTGCCGACTATTCCAATCGGCTCAGAGCCGACGTCGTGGCCGAACTTGATGGGCTCGGCCTGGCGTTCAAAACACAAGCCGAAGAAAACGGCGACTTCGCTATCGACTTTGTCATCCGCACTGAACCGCCGGCTGGAACAGTGATGATCGAAGGCCAGGAAGTCGTGGTGTTCTTTAACCCCGATCCACAGGTCAACCCGATTCCGAATGTCGTTGGCATCTCGCTCGAAGACGCCCGTCTCACACTCGAAGCAGCCGGATTTAGTATTGGCACGATCATGGTGCAGCAGACCGATCAGGTCGGCGAAAACACCGTGCTCAGCATGACCCCGCCTGCCCAGACGCAGGCCAACACCGGCACCATTGTCGACCTCGTCGTTGCCGGGCCGCCCGAAGGCGTCTCCGTCCCGGGGTTCCTCGTCGGCCAGACCGAACAGGCTGCGCTCGACGTCTTACAGGGCGAGCCCTACGGCTTCGTGGTCGAGATCATCCGTCAGTCGAGCGCAACGATTGTTGCGGGCACCGTCATCGAGTTGTCACCCGGCGCCGGTTCGCTCATCCCCCGCGGCGGCAGCATTGCAATGACCGTGTCGGACGGCCCCGAACAGATCACCGTGCCTCCCGTGGTCGGCCAGACCGAGGGTCGGGCACGCAACGAACTGACCGGTCGCGGTCTGCGAGTCAGCGTCGAGTACGTCGATGTGGCCGCCGGCAGCCCGGACGACGGCCGGGTGCAATCCCAGAGCCTCGAGCCTGGCAGCATGGTCGATCCCGACACTCAGATCAGCCTCGTCGTCGGCCGCTCGCTCGAAACGGTGCCGACGCTCCCGCCGACCACTCAGCCTCCAGCCACCACGGTTCCTCCGGCCACGACCGTCGCCCCAGCGACCACCACGGTGCCGGTCGCAACCGCTGCGCCAGCGACCACCGCCCCGTAACCGCACTCCATTTCGATTCGCGATGGAATCGACCGGGTGACTCGAACAGCACGGCGCCATACTGGCTGGGTGCCGCGCATCTTGGTGATCGACAGCTACGACAGCTTCGTCTACAACCTCGTCCAATACCTGGGTGAGTTGGGTGCCGAGCCAATCGTTGTACGCAACGACGAACTCAGCGTCGACGAGGCAATCGCACTCGCACCTGATGGCGTGTTGCTCTCGCCTGGCCCTGGGCGCCCCGAAGACGGCGGCATCATCTGTGAAGCCATCCCTGCGTTCGCGGCCGCTGGCACGCCGGTATTCGGTGTCTGCCTCGGCCACCAGGCAATCGGTCACGTCTTCGGAGCATCAGTCGTTGGCGCTCCCGAACTGATGCACGGTAAGACCTCGCCAATCAACCACGAAGGTGTCGGCGTTTTCGCCGGCCTCGAGTCGCCGCTAACCGCAACGCGCTACCACTCGCTGACACTCGATCCTGACACGATCCCCGACACCCTTGCAATCACCGCGCGCACTGCCGATGGCGTCGTGATGGGGGTGCGGCATCGCACCCTCGACATCGAAGGTGTGCAGTTTCACCCCGAGTCGATTCTCACCGACCAGGGCCACGACCTGGTGAAAAATTTCCTGGCGCGCTGCACACCTGCTTGAAACCCGACGTCAAGAATGACGCGATTGCCGCAACAGTTTCGCAATCTTGTTCTCGGGGTGCCCGTTCATGGCCTATGCTCGGTACCCGATGGCACCTCCGAAGCGAAAAACAGGTGGCGGACGAGTCACAGACAAGGGCACTCGCCCTGGCGATCGTTCTGCACCCCGTTCGAACTCAGCGCAGAGCGACCACGAGGTCGCTGCATCTTCGCGCTATACGCCAAAGGCGAAGCGCCAGCAATTGATCCCGCCAAACTGGATTCCGGTCATCATGCTTGTGCTGCTGATCGGTGGCGGTTTGCTGATCATGGCTCGATACTTGATCTTTACCGAGAGCAACTGGCCGACCCTCGCTGGGTTGATCGCCATTCTTGGTGGGTTGTACACAGCCACCAAGTGGCAATAGCACTCCACTCAATCACCGCCGAACTCAATCACCGCCGAATCTGGCCGAGTCCCACCCTGTGGGAAACCCGTGTGACCGTTGGCGCCAAGACGCATACTTATCCACAGTTCTGTGGATAGTGCATCACAATTGCCACTTGTTTGCTTACCTCTTGCGTGAGATTCGCAGCCCGTCCGCTCAGTCGTAGAGCGGAGCCACTTCGACCATGTCTTCGAGACAATGTCGGGGCGGAGGCGGATCTTCGTCAGGCGCCATCGTCATTTTGAGCTCAACACCGCAGCTGTCGCAGCGGTACTTTCGGCTCACCTTGCGCATCTCACCCGTCGGCAATGGCTCGGGCGGAAGCTGTGTCATCGAATACAACATCGCAATGCCACTTTTCCACAGGACAAATCCGAAGAAAACCCCGAACCCCACCCAAATGACTGTTGAAAAGGCTGGCATGACACTCAGGGTATCGGCCCCGGCAGCACCACTTCACTCGCGTCCGACGTTGCGCCCACTGCAAGAAGTGGGCACGATTGGCCGCAATGAAGTGGCCGACATGGGAACAGGCAGCAATCGCAGCGGTCCTCAGCGGCGTTGTTGCGCTCGCCCTCAGACGACGCCGGTCCCTTGACCAGCCTGCACAGTTCGCCGAACAACTGACCGTCGAGTTCGCGTTGATCTCGGCGCTCTACGCCGTCTGGCGCGTCGCTCGAAAGTTGCCGCTCGCCCAAGACGACGGCGCAATCGAGCGCGCCCGGTCGATCGTTGATTTCCAAGAAGCGATCTTCTTACCGACCGAGCTCTCATTCCAGCAATTCATCTTGCGCAATGACTGGCTCGGTTGGCCGACCACGCTCTACTACGCAGTGCTGCACGTCCCCGCCCTGATCGCATTTCTCGTCTGGCTGTTCGTGTTCCATCGCCCCCACTTCGCGCACTGGCGCAACGGACTCGTCTTCCTTACCGGGATGTGTCTCGTCATCCGGTTCTGGCGTGTTGCACCGCCACGGTTCCTTGCCGACCTCGGCTACGAAGATCTGTCAGAACGATTCGGACCGTCGATCTACGGCCCCGTTGGGACCGGCGTCTCTGACCAATTTGCTGCGATGCCTTCGATCCATGTTGGTTGGGCTGCCGTGGTGTCGCTCGGTATTTTTGCCGTGAGTACCAGTCGGTGGCGATGGTTTTTCCTGCTGCACCTGATCATCACGATCATCGTCGTATCAGCCTCAGGCAACCACTGGTGGCTGGACGGCATCGTCGCCATCGGCCTGCTCGTGGTCGGCCTCTGGCTCGACACGTACGTTCGCTCGCATGTCGCCCGACGCAGGGAACCCGCCCCGACCAAGGTCGATCAGCGGCTCGCTCGGTCTGAACGCGACGTGTCGTCGATTTCCTGACCGGCGTCGACCAACAGATCGAGCACACGCTGCATGTCGGCAATATCGGCACCGTCGAGGTGCACAGCGAACAGGGCCTGCAGCGCGCGTCGGTACGTCACCGACATCTCGCGCCACAGACGGCGTCCGGTCTTCGTCAGCTCCACCTCGACAGCACGGTGGTCGTTGGCGTCGACGTATTTGTGGCGCGCTATCCAGCCTTCTTCTTCGAGCCGATCGAGTCGACGGCTGACGCTCGAAGGCGGCAACCGCATGTCAGACGACACGTCGAGCGGGCGGGCCCGACCGCCCAGTCGCTGAAGTGACGCCAAGACATCGAACCATCCGAGCGAAATATCCCACTCGGCACGGAGCTCGTCGTCGATGTTCCGTTCGATCTCACCGACAAGCGCCTGCATGCCCCGCCAGACGCCAACACGGACGTTGTCGAGGCGTGCCATGCCCGATCAGCTCGTAGCGCGGATCGCTGCGGCGAACGCCGTGGTGGCCTCTTGAATCTCGTCAGAGGTGACCGTGAGCGGCGGCATCCAGCGAATGGTGCGCTTGCGGGTGCCTGCAGTCATCAGGATCACTTTGCCCTCGGCGAGGCAGTGTTCAACGATTGCCGAGGCGCGCTCGGCAGAGTCGAACTCACACGCAACCATGAGCCCGCGGCCGCGGACATGGAGCATCGAATCATCGAGTTGCTGGAAGTCTCGGAGTGAGTCAGCGAGCTGCGTACCACGTGCCAACACGTTGTCGAGGAAGCCGGGTTCGGTTAGCACATCGAACGTTGCCAGAGCAGCCGCGCAGCCGAGCGGCGTGCCATTGGACGAACCGCCATGGCTCCCGGGGGTCCATTTTTCGTCGTGGACGCGACGAGTACCGAGTGCCGCGAACGGGAATCCGGACGCAATACCCTTCGACATGCAGATGATGTCCGGATCAATGTCGTGCTCCTCGATGGCGAACATCTTGCCCGTACGACCAAAACCGCTCTGCGTCTCGTCAGCGACGAACAGGATCCCGTTCTCTCGGCAACGCTGATCGAGTCCTTCGATGAATGCCCGCGGGGTAGGGATGTACCCACGTTCGCCAATGACAGGTTCGATGATGATTGCCGCGACTTCGTGCGCAGCCACCTGCGTCTGGAAGAGCCGGTCAAGGCCGCGCAGCGCTCGGCTGATCTCGGCTTCCTGGTCGGAGGCGTGCGGGTCGGGGAACGGGGCAACAAACACGCCGCTCGGGAAAGGTCCGTACCCCTCGCGATCGATTGCCCGCGACGTCGACATCGCCATTGTCAGCAACGTGCGACCGTGGAAGGCGCCATCGAAGGTGATGATGTTGCGGCGACCGGTCGCGTGCTTAGCAAGCTTCACCGCAGCCTCAAGGATCTCGTCACTTGAGTTGCTGAAGAAGAACGTATCAATCGACTCCGGCGTCAATTCGGCCAGCCGAGCCGCCACAGGCTGAAGAAGATCGTGGGTGTAAATGTTTGCCTGCGCGTGCACGAACCGCTGCGCCTGGTCAGCAATGGCTTGCACGACCTTCGGGTGACAGTGACCCGTCGATGCCGCAGCAATGCCCGCCGTGAAGTCGAGGTAGGCGTTGTCGTCCGCGTCGTAGACGCGACAACCGAGGCCACGTACGACTTGAAGATCGGTGACCTTCAACCACACATTCGAGAGATTCGAATTCGGCTCTGACACCGTTGAGGAGGTCATGAACGAGAGCCTACGGGAGCCCGGCAGACCCCGTGGCCATCACCCAGCCCGCACCCAGCCCGCACCCAGCCCGCACCCAGCCCGCACCCCAGCCGGGCCACGACCGCAGACGGTGAG